>ERZ778018.2411-NODE-2411-length-12028-cov-4.847490_pt1 | contig 12028 bp, 13 predicted proteins | sample MGYA00375748_ERZ778018 | MGnify/ENA primary metagenome ERZ778018 (study PRJEB29350, sample SAMN05509839) | bioreactor metagenome | biome: bioreactor; material: wastewater | place: South Africa: University of Cape Town | collected 2014-04-22 ... | reverse complement strand
CCATGGCGTTGACGGTGCGCTGCACCCATTCCGGGCGCTGCTGGATGTCGCGCTCGTGCATGAACACGAGGCAGCAGGCGTGATCCTTCCAGACGTCGCCGGTGAAGCGCAACATCTTGCCGACGCCGAGCACTTCGCTGGCGGCGTTGAACGGCTCGGCGACGATGTAACCGCTGATCTGTTTCGAGGCGAGCGCCGGCACCATGTCGGCGGGTGCCATCACCACGAGATTGACTTCGTTGGCGGCCGGCTTGCCGGTGCGCTTCGACACCGGCGTCAGGCCGTTCTCGCGCAGCAGGATTTGCAGCACGACGTTGTGGATCGAATACCAGAATGGAATCGCGACGGTCGTACCGCCGAGATCCTTCACGCTGTTGATGTGCGGCAGCACGCTGAGGCCCGAGCCACTGGTGTGATTCCACGCCACCACTTTCGCGGGAGCCTTGCTGCCGAAGCGCGCCCACACCGTCATCGGCGATAAGAGATGCACGGCGTTGACCTGGCCGGAGATGAAAGCTTCCAGCACCTGCGCCCAGCTTCGCAGGCGCACCGGCTTCTCGGCCTTGATGCCCTGTTCCTCGAAGAAGCCCTTGCCGTGCGCGACCAACAGCGGCGTCGCGTCGGTGATCGGCAGATAGCCGATCCGCAGCGGCGCGTCGGACTCCTCGGCACGAGCTTCATAGGCGCGCAACAGCGGCGCGGCCCCGGCAGCGGTCAGCAGAGCGGACAGCTTCAGCATCTGCCGGCGTGAAACATCGAAGCGGGTAAATTCATCGGCGGACATAGCGGACCTTTCAGGTGTCGTTTCGCGCGGGCGTATTCGCACCGCGATGGGATTCAGGCGGCGCGGCGTTGCGCGGTGCCGCGCAGCGTCGAGAGGATATCGACGCGGATCGCGCCAAGCTCGGCGATGAAATCCTCGCGCGGCTTCGGCAGGTCGATGCGCCACTCGCCGATCGCGGAGGCCGGCGCACCGCCGAGCAGCAGGATGCGATCTGAGACCAGCAGCGCCTCGTCGATATCGTGGGTGATCAGGATCGCGGCGGTGCGGAAGTCACGCACCACCTTCAGCAACAGATGCTGCATCTCGGTGCGGGTGACTTCGTCGAGTGCGCCGAACGGTTCGTCCAGCAGCAGAATCTCCGGCTTGCGCGCGAGGCAACGCGCCAAGGCCGTGCGTTGCGCCATGCCGCCGGACAGTTCAGCGGGAAATTTTCGGCGCGACTGTGTGAGGCCGACTTCGCGGATCGCCATCTCGACGCGCGCTTCGCTCTCGGCGCGAGACTGCCTCGGCTGATGCTTGAAGTCGAGGCCGAAGGCGACGTTCTTCTCGAGCGTCAGCCACGGCAGCAGGCTCGGGTCCTGAAACGCCACCGCGACGCGCGGATGCACGCCAACGAGCGGCGCGTCGTTCATGGTGACGTGGCCTTCGGTCGGCGCTTGCAGGCCGGCGAGGACACGCAACAGGCTGGATTTGCCGACACCGCTGGAGCCGAGCAGGCTCACCGTCTCGCCGGGAGCCAATGCGAAATCGAATCCCTCGATCGTGGCGCGGGATTGGCCGGGATAACGCAGCGCGACACCACGCGCTTGTAGAATCGGCGCTTGCAGCACCGGCGTTTCAAGTGCCGGTGCGTCGTGTCGCGAAGGGTGAAGGGCAAGCTGGGTCATGGCGTCACGCGATGGCGGAGATCGCCGCCGGCTGTTCGTGGATTTGCAGCGACAGCTTCAGTTGCACGATGCTCGGCGTGATGATCGGCAGGAACGCGGCCTCGCGCTGACGGCGCTGGAAACCTTCGCCGGGGCCGGAGAGATAAGCGCGTCCGCCGGCGGCGTAGAGTTCGAGTTGCAAGGCGTCCGCCGCGATTTCCGCAAGGCGGATGCGAAGACGGAACAGTTGCGCCGGATGCTCGACAAAACGGTTGCCGTTGAGGCCGTCGCGCAACGCCGCTTCGGCAGCACGCAACGCGGCTTCGAGTTCGATCACCGGCTGCGCCAGCACATCGCGCTCGCGATTGAGACGCGCACCGGCTTCGTTAAGCGCGCGGCGGGCGAGGCCGCTCGACATCGCGCATTGCAGCGCCAGAAACGCGGGGCGAACCTTCGGCAGCCACTCGCTGGCGTTCTTGTGCAGGATGCGATCCTCGCCGATGCGGACGTTGTCGATCTTGAGTGCAGCGGTGCTGGTGGCGCGCATCGCCATCAGGTCGAGATCGGCGGAGCGCTCGAGTCCATCGTCGTCGGACGACAGCACCGCGACGAACGCCGGCGCGTGGCCGTCGCCCTGTATAGCGGCGGCGACATCGAAGCCTCCGAGGCGCAGATTGGTCACCCACGGCAGTTTGCCGTCGATGCGCAGGCCGAAATCCTGCCGCTGCGCCTTGATCTGCAATTCCTCGATGCCCGAGAGGAATTTCATCGCGTTCGACAGGCCAGTGGCGCCGGCGCGGCGTCCGGCCAGAAGCTCCGGCAGCAGCTTTTCGCGCAACGTCGCGTTGGGCGATTGCAGCAGATACTCGATGAAGGTGCGATGACCCCAGAACACGAATCCAGCCGCCAGCGATCGTTCCGACACGGCGCTGATCGCCGCAACAGCATCGTTGATGTCGCCACCGCTGCCGCCATGCTCCACCGGTACACCGATGTGGAACAGGCCGGCATCGGCGAGGCGCGGCACGACCTGTGCCGCCGCGTCGTTGCTGGTGTCGAGGTGCGTGGCCGTTTGGTCGAGCCAGGCGGTGAGTTCGGCGGGAAGCGTGGTCATGATCGGCGCCCTGCCTTTACTCGGCCGCGACAGCGGTGGGCGCACCGCTCCAGGCGTAAGGCTGAAGCTGCGGGTTGAGGTCCGGCTTGCCGAGGTTGTTGGCGAAGTTGCACAGCGTTGCGAGGCTGACGCCGAGCACCACTTCGAGCGCATTGGCGTCGTTGAAGCCGGCGGCCTTGAAGGTGGCGAGCTCGGCATCCGCCACCGCGCCACGGCTGCGGATCACCGCGCGGGTGAAGTCGGCGACGGCGTTGAGGCGGCCGTCCGGCACCTTGGCGTTGGCGCGCAACGCGTTGACGACGTCTTCCTTCAAACCGGCCTTCTTGGTGGCGACGGCGGTGTGGCCGGCGACGCAGAAGCCGCAGCCGTGGGTCGCGGCGGCAGTGATCTGCACCGCTTCGCGCTCTGCCAGCGACAGCCCGCTGCGGGCATTAATGCCGGAGACGGTCTGGTAGGTTTCCAGCGCGACCGGCGCGTTCGCGAGCAGGCCGATCAGGTTCGGGATGAAGCCGTTGGCCTTTTCGGCCTTGGCGACGCCGTCCTTGGCGGCTTCGGGAGCGGTTTCGACGGTGAGAATGGGCAAACGGGCCATGGCAGGCTCCTCCAACAGGGATCACTTGAGCGGATCGGCGCCGTTTGCGTCGGTCGCGTTGTCTTCAATTGATACCGGTGTAGCAAATTTCTATCGTCTGGAGAGTGTTTGCGGGAAATAACAAAACATCATTCGCTGAAATTGGCAGATCGTGGATAAAATTCTCCATTCGTCCAGCGTGAGAGAAAGTTTGCCTGTGGTTCGGAATGCGGGTGTCACGGTTCGCGCCGCAAGAGCACTAAAGCCGCGACATTGGTCTCGCGGATGTCGAGCTTTGGCCTCAACCTCACGTTCGTCATGGCCGGGCTTGTCCCGGCCATCCACGCCTTGATCCGTTTGCTACCGTTAAAACTTGGATGCCCGCGACAAGCGCGGGCATGACGACGGAGAGGGATGATGTCCGATTGAATCAGGACAAATCGTGCCGTGAACCATCACCGCATCGTCATTGTGAGCGCAGCGAAGCGATTCCGGGCCATCAAACGAGGACTGGATTGCTTCGTCGTGGAGCCCGTGTTCGGACGGCGCGAACGCCGATCTGGGCGCTCCTCGCAATAACGGGGTGATAGCGGTCGTGTAGCAGCCAGCGCTAAGGCCGAGCGCGCCTCAGTCCAGCGGCCGCGCTTCTTCCGGGAGCATGATCGGGATGCCGTCGCGGATCGGGTAGGCGAGTTTGGCGGCGCGCGAGATCAGCTCCTGCCGCGCGGCGTCGAATTCCAGCGGGCCCTTGGTGAGCGGGCACACCAAAATCTCCAGCAACTTCGGATCGACGCTGGATTCAGAATGCTCGTTCGAGGGCATGGTCATCTCCGGTAAATTCTCTCCGTTCTTTATCACACCTTGCCGGGCTGGCGACGGCCTTGCGGGGCCACGATACGGATCAATTCCGCGATCGCGTCCTGCTGTTGCTTCCGCGCAAGTGTCCGGTCGCTCAACGTGAACCCCACGAAGGCCCAGTAAAGAATTTGCGCCTGCGCCGTGGCGCGCGCTGACGGCCATCCGGATTTTTCCAGCAGGCTCGCGATGTAGGACACCCGGCGGCGGTCGATCGCATCCACCGCCTTGCGCGCGAGCGGTTCGTGCATGGCCCAGCCGCGGATCGCCGCTTCGGTCGCAAGCCGGGTGTCGAACGCGGTGCGGATCAGCCGCCGCAAGGCGTCCTCGCTGCGGCCTTCGGTTTCGAGCGCGGCGATGACGCGCTCAGCGGCGACCTCGCGCCAGTAGTCGAGCAGCGCCGCGTGAAAGGCGGCGACGTCTGCGAAGTGCCAATAGAAGCTGCCACGGGAGACGCCCATGGCCTTCGCCAGCGGCTCGGCCTTGAGCGCGACGAAGCCGCTGGTCGTCAGCGTCTTGAGACCTTGTTTGAGCCAGTCCGTGGCCGAGAGCTGATCCGTCATCCTTTCACCATACACGACTGTATTGACGCGGGCAAAGCCCGGGCGTATAGACCATACATATATGTATGGAGGCTCCGATGCGGGATATCTTCCTTCAAATCGCCGGCGTCGCCGCGATCGTCGTCGCGCTGATCCATGCCGTTCTGAGCGAAACCAAACTGTTTCCGCACGTCACCGTGACGCCGCCGCGTTTGCAACTGCTGGTGCGGCTGGTCTGGCATTGCAGCACGGTAGCGTGGATCGCCGGCGGCGCGCTCCTGATCGCGACGCCGTATTTCGAATCGCAGACGGCGCGGCACTGGATCGTGGCGACGATGGCGGTGAACTATCTGTTCGCGACGCTGGTCAACGCCTGGGCAACGCGCGGTCGGCACTTCGGCTGGGTTTTGCTCGGCGCGGTGTCGGCGTTTGCGATCGCGGGCTACTGAGCGCGCAGCTATTGCAACGGCGGGTCGCCGCTGGTGCGCTTCTTGGCGAGGTCCATTTCGGTGACGGCGATCAGGATTTCCGCGCGGGTCTTCAGATCCGGCGCTTCCAGCATCGCCTGCTTTTCGGCGGGGCCGTAAGGCGACATCATCGCCAGCGCGTTGACCAGCGCCTCGTTCGGCGCCTTCTCGATGCCTTCCCAATCGACCTTGAGGTGATTGACCTTGAGAAAATCGGACAGCACCTCGAGCAGCGTGGTGCGGTCGACGTCGTCCTCGCCCTTGCGTGCGGTGAAATCGTCGACGAAGGGGAACAGGTCAACCTTGCACTGACGGTACGGCGTCAGCACCGACAGCTCTTCGACCACCTTGAAGCGCGACACGCCGGTGAGTTCGAGGATGTAGCGGCCGTCGCCGGATTCGGCGAGCTGGGTGATGCGGCCGAGGCATCCGACCTTGAACAATGTCGGATGATCGGGATTTTGGCTGTGCGCCGCGTCGGGCTGGATCATGCCGATCAGGCGATGGCCGTCGCGGAAGGCATCGTCGACCATGGCGAGATAACGCGGCTCGAAGATGTTGAGCGGCATCTGGCCGCGCGGCAGCAATAGCGCGCCCGGCAGTGGAAACACCGGGATCACTTCCGGAAGATCGACGGGGCCGCGATATTCGGCATTGATCGGCATGGCTGGCCCTGACGTTGCGGGATGATGCCTTGTTGGTTGGTTTGGTCCTACGAGAACAGGATCGTCGACAGGCGTTTGCGGCCTTCGACGGTGGCATCGTCGGCGCCGCCCCAGGCCTCGAAGAACTGCACGAGCTGTTTGCGCGCGCCGTCGTCATTCCATTTGCGGTCGCGCTTGACGATTTCAAGCAGGTGCTGCGTGGCGTCATTGCGCTTGCCGGCGGCATTGAGCGCGGTGGCGAGGTCGAACCGCGCCTGATGGTCGAGCGGATCGGCGGCGACCTTCTGTTCCAGTTCCGCGACCGGGCCGAGCGAGGTCGCCTGCTCGGCGAGATCGATCATCGCCTGCACCGCGCTGACGGCCGCGTCGCTCCGCTTGGCTTCCGGCACCAGCGCCAGCGTCTGCTTGGCCTGCTCGATGGCGCCGCTCTCGGCGTAGCAGCGCGCGAGGCCAGCGAGAGCCGGAATGTTGGCGGCATCGGCGGCGAGGACTTCGGCATAGATCGCGGCGGCGGTTGAGGCATCGCCGGCGGCCTGCGCCGCTTCGGCTTCCTTGAGCAGGTCGGCGATGTCGCCGGCGGCGTCGGGAATGCCCGCGGTCAACTTATCAATAAAGGCCGTGACCTGGCTTTCCGGCAGCGCGCCCATGAAACCGTCGGCCGGCTGGCCGTTGACGAAGGCGATGACCGCCGGGATCGACTGGATGCCCATCTGGCCGGGGATGGCCGGATGCTCGTCGATGTTCATCTTGACGAGCTTGACCTTGCCCTTGGCGGCGCGGACGGCCTTTTCGATGATCGGCGTGAGTTGTTTGCAGGGACCGCACCACGGCGCCCAGAAATCGATCAGCACCGGCTGGCGCTTCGATTCCTCGATGACGTCCTTCATGAACGTCTGCGTGGTGGTCTCCTTGATGAGATCGGCGCTTGCCGGCGGCGTCGCGCCGTCACCCTGCTCGAGAATTGTCACGTTAACCTCACCTGATGTTCTGGGCTTGCCGGATGAAACGCGGCCGTGGGGCTGTAAATGGCGTGGCGGAGGAGGATTTGCAATCCGCCGCCGTGTCGCGACCGTGGCGGCGGGTTGTGCCGATGTGATCCCCGAAAGCGGGCAATATTTTGCTGAAAATCATTATATAACAATATCTTGAATGGGCGGGCCATGGCTATTGCGGCAATCGGCAGGATGCCGCTGATGGAACGGGGCAGGATCGGAAAACCGGAAAAGTCGTCGCGGCGCGGTTTATTCGCGCGGGACGCCGTCAGGCTGTTGCATTCGCGGGCCGCTTTTGGCATAGCTCTGCCGCTCGGCGGTGCGCCGCCGGAGTTCTCGGATGCGGGTGTAGCTCAGGGGTAGAGCACAACCTTGCCAAGGTTGGGGTCGAGGGTTCGAATCCCTTCGCCCGCTCCAGAAACCCAAGCGCAAACACCTGCTAATCGACCGGCCGCCGCAAGGCGGCTTTGTCGTTTCTGGGTGTTTAGAGCTGGCGGGCCTCGGCGATGAAGGCGCGCTCGAAAGCCGCGAGGTCGGTTTCCGGAATATCGGACACGGCGACATAGACGAAGTCGCCGTCGCGCCAGCTTCGCAGATGGTAGCCGGCGATCGTGGTGTCGGCGGCGATGGCCTCGTGCTGCGGCAGCGCGCTGACGCTCACGACATGGGCGGCGTGTTTGTAAACAATGGTCGGCACCGGGGTCTGGCCGATGACGTCGATGCGGCCGCCGACGAGCGCGAACCCGGCCTGCGCCAGATCGGGCACTTTCGGCGATTCGGCAACGCGGGCCGCGAACCACGGCTTTACGGTGTGACGATCCGACGACGCTACGTCGAACGACTGCGGCGCCAGCGCTCCACGGATATGATTGCCGATGATGACGCTGGCGATTTGATCGGAGATCTGGTCGCGATGGATCAGCCACATCGGGGTACTGCCGGCGAGGATGCCGATCACGAGACACGCCGCCATCGCGCGCCACGGCCATCGCTGCTGGCGCTGCGGTTGCGCGACGGCGTTGGCCTTGATGCGGGCCACGAGGTCGGACGGCGGCGCGTCCTCGGACAATCCGCGAAGCCGTGCACGCAGCGCCATCACCTGATCGCGCCGGCGTTGCAGAGCAGCGTCGGTCGCCAGGCGTTGCTCGAACGCGCTGGTCGCGGCGGCATCGAGTTCACCGTCGCAGTAAGCCTGCAAGGTCAGATCGTCGTTGTTCGAGACGGACGGCGTCATGGTCGGACCTCGCCCAGTGCGCCGATCAGCAATTGTCGCGCGCGCGACAGGCGCGACATCACGGTGCCGATCGGCAGGTTGGTGACGGAGGCGATCTCACGATAGCTTAGTTCGTGCATCTCGCGCAGAACGACGATTTCACGAAACAGCGCCGGCAGCGCCGCGAGCGCTTTGCGCACTTCCTCGGCGGTGGCGTTGAGAATGGCGACATCCTCGGGCGTCGTGTCCTGTCGGTCGGAAGTCACGTCGCGATCGAGGCTCTCCCGGTCGGCTTCGCCGAGGTCTTCTGCGAACACGACATCCTTCGGCTTGTTCTTCATCAGCCAGCTATAGGCGGTGTTGCGCACGATCGTCAGGCTCCATGCGCGTGGATTGATCACATCCGAGGTGCCGATGGCGCGGAAGGCGCGCATCGCGGCTTCCTGCACCACGTCGTCGGCGTCGCTCGCGTTTCCCGTCAGCCAGCGCGCGAGACGATAAGCCTCCTGAAGATGCGGCAGGAAGATGTCATCGAACAACGCGCTGTCGTCGCTGGTCCGCACGATGATTTTCGTTACCTCGATACGCCCGGACAATTCGAATGCCGGCTCCCGTGTAGCACATTCGCGAGCTGCCCGCGCGGGACGGCGCGCGATTAGCTCACGGCGTCACGATCACTTTCCCGGTCATGTGCGGGTGCAGGCCGCAGAAATACGCGAAGGTGCCGGCGGTCTTGAAGGTGAATGCGTAGGAGGCATTGGTGTCGAGTGCGGCCGAACGAAACGCCTTGTCGGTCGCGACGATGGAATGCGGAATATCATCGTGGTTGGTCCATGTGACGGTCGTTCCCGCCGGCACGGTCAGATTGGCGGGACCGAAGGTGAAATTATCGATGGTGATAACAGCCGGCTTGTCCGTCGCGGCGCGCACCTGTCGTGCGGTGAGGATGCCGGTGCCGAGGCCGGTCGCAACTGCGAGGGCAATGGCGAGACGGAAGCTGTGATTTGACTTTCGGAAGTCGTTGTCGAACTGCGATGTCATGGCGATGAGGTCCGATTACTTGTCGAGCGTCGAATCGACGATGGCGAGCGGTGTGCCGGTTTGGCGTAACGTCACCGAAGACAATCCGAGCAGGCTGCGGAGTTTTCCGGCGGGCACCACCATCGGGCCGGGTGAGGGCGCCGATCCGGGCGCGGGCTGCGGGAACGCGGTCGACAGCGCGGTGTGAAAGGTCATGTTGCCTTCGACCTTTTGCGCGAGCTGATGGATATGCCCGTTGAGCACGGTGACCGAGCCGAAACGTTTCAGCAGCGCCAGCGCGCGCCCGCCATCGTCGGTGCCCCAGCCCCATTGTTCGTAGAGGGCGTACAAGGGGATATGGGCGAACACTACGATTGGCGTGCTGTTGCTTTTGTCGCGCAGGTCGTCCTCGAGCCACGCCAGTTGCTCGGCGCCGAGATTACCGAGGCCGCCGCTCTTGAGATCGACGACGTTGACGAGCCCGACGAAGTGGACGCCATGATCGTCGAAGCTGTACCAGCCCGCGCCCTTCGCGCCCTTGCCGTAGCGGTCGAGATAGGCTTGGCCGCGTGCTTCATCGATGATGTCGTGTTCGCCGGGGACGTAGTGCATCTGTAGGCCGGTTTCACCGAACACCTGATCGGCGTTATCGAATTCGGTGGGCTTCGACAGGTAGGTGATGTCGCCGGTGTGAATGATGAAGGACGGCTTCACCGCCAGCGCCTTCACCTTGGCCACAGCTTCGCGCAGCGTTGCAAGCGCATCGGGATTGGCGGCCTTGTTGAAGCCGATGTGGCTGTCGCTCATTTGCAGGAAGCTGAAGCCGGTGTCGGTGGCCGCCTTGGCTTCGCCGAGCAGGCCGCGCGCCACCGGGACGCCGCCGCTCATGGTCCAGAGCACGCCGGTGCCGGCCCACACCATGCATTCGAGGGCGTGGCGGCGGGTGAGTTTCACATCGTCGGGGTCGTGTGGCTTGCGGGTCATGGCGGGCTCCATCGAATGCGTTGCATCCGGAGGAGACTCGAGGTGCGCCGGATTTATTCCCGGCGTCCGTCATTGAATCAAATTGCCGGTAAAATCGCCGTGGCGACGATGGAACGCGGCCGCTTCCGCGCCAGCGGCGAATGTGCAATTCTTCACGCGTTACGCGGATGTCAGCCGCCGCTGCGGAGGCCGTCAGATGGGCCGCAAGATCATCCTGTTGTCCGACGGCACCGGCAACTCCGCCGCCAAGGTGTGGCGCACCAATGTCTGGCGCACTTTCGAGGCGATCGATCTCGCCGGCTCCGATCAGGTCGCGTTCTATGACGACGGCGTCGGCACGTCGTCGTTCAAGCCGTTGGCGATTCTCGGCGGTGCCTTCGGCATCGGATTGAAGCGCAACGTCATCGATATCTACAAGTTCGCCTGCCGCAACTGGCGCGACGACGGCGACGAATTATTCGGCTTCGGCTTCAGCCGCGGCGCGTTCACCATTCGCGTGGTGATGGGGCTGATCCTCAATCAGGGATTGGTTGCCGCAGACAGCGAGCGCGAACTGGACCGCAAGGCGCACGCCGCCTATCGCGCCTATCGCCGCGAGCGCTATCACACCTTCTGGCACATCGAGAAACCGCTCCGCGCGCTGCGCGACAAGCTACTGCCGCGCTACGACAAGGCCGACAATCGCGCCATCAGCCGCATTCGCTTTATCGGCGTGTGGGACACGGTTGCCGCCTACGGACTGCCGATGGACGAGATGACGCGCGGCGTCAGCCGCTGGATCTGGCCGCTGGAGTTGCCCAATCACCGGCTCGATCTCGAACGCGTGACGCGCGCCTGTCAGGCGCTGTCGCTGGACGAGCCGCGCACCACGTTCCATCCGGAATTGTGGGACGAGCGCGGCACCGTGATGCTTGCGCCGCGCGACGACGGCAAGCGCCATCTCGAAGACGAGCAGATCAGTCAAGTGTGGTTCGCCGGCGTGCATTCCAATGTCGGCGGCGGTTATCCTGACGATGCGCTGGCCTACATTCCGCTGGTCTGGATGATGACGGAAGCGCAGCGCTGCGGCCTGCGCTTCAAGTCGGATCACGGTACGCCGCCAGCCGATCCCGACAGTTTCAAGAACGCCATCTCGATGTGCGACAAGGACGGGCGGCTCTACGACCCGCGCAAGGGCCTCGGCGGCTATTATCGTTACGGGCCGCGCAAGCTGATCGAATTGTGTAACGAACGCGTCTCGAGACGTGACGAAGTATTCGTCGCGCGGCCGAAGATACATGCCAGCGCGTTCAAGCGCATCGCCGGCCGCTCGCAAGACTACGCGCCGGTCGGTTTGCCCGACGTCTACGATGTGGTGATCGACGACGGCACGGTGCTGACGCCGGATCAATACGGCTTTGAGAACAATGTCGAGGCGTCCTCGCGCGCCAAGACGCAGGAGCATGTCTGGAACGAGATCTGGAAACGGCGGCTGGTCTACTTCGCAACGGTTGGGGCGACCGCGTGGCTGTTGCTCTATCCGCTGGCGCGCTCGCTGCCGGCGGCGGATGAATACACCAGCCCGATCCGCTGGGTGTCGGACATCATCCGGGTGGCCGGCGGCTTCCTGCCGGGCTTTGCGCAGACCTGGATCAATGCCTATGCGCGTAGTCCGGTGCAGTTCGCGCTTTTGCTGGCGCTGGCGATCGCGCTGACATGGTGGGGCACGCGGCTTGCGATCCGCATCACCGATTCGATGAATGCGATCTGGCAGAGAACACCGGCGGCACCCACGGGCTTGCCGACCGACTGGATCTACCGTCTGCGCGCGAGCGCGGCCTATGTCTGGTTTCACCGGCAATTGAAGCGTCGCTGGGCGCCGACGTTCTTTGCGGCGCTATTTGTTTATCTCGGCGTCACCTTCGGCAGCCACCTCCTTTATAATGTGCAGGACGTCGCCGGCTTCACCTGCGACG
>ERZ778018.2408-NODE-2408-length-12041-cov-5.082680_pt1 | contig 12041 bp, 12 predicted proteins | sample MGYA00375748_ERZ778018 | MGnify/ENA primary metagenome ERZ778018 (study PRJEB29350, sample SAMN05509839) | bioreactor metagenome | biome: bioreactor; material: wastewater | place: South Africa: University of Cape Town | collected 2014-04-22 ... | reverse complement strand
ATACGAGATTACAAGGTGACTGGAGTTCAGACGTGTGCTCTTCCGATCTCCAAACCGGCACCCACGACAATACCGATAGACATCAATCCCATCAGGTTGGCTGGCGCCTGATTGTCAAGCAATGACAGCGCAACCGGAGCCCAGGCAAAAATCAACAGCCGCAAGGATGCGCCCATGCCCCAGAACAAGCTTGTACCGATGATGGCAAAGCGCACATCGCCAATACGCCACAACACGACGAGGTTGTAAATAAACTGCTTCGGCAAATGCGCCAGTTCACGGCGAACAAAGCGATGAATAACGGGCAACCTGGGGATTCCCAGATTCACGAGCGCAGCCAGAAGATACATACCCGCCGACACAGCCACGGCCAACATCACAGACTGATCCGTAAGCCAACCGCCAGCCAACACACCCAACAAAATGGCGGCGATTGTCGAACCTTCTAACAGACCATTTGCCTTGACCAGACGCTCCGGGTGCACTAGTTGCGTGAGAATGCCGTACTTGGCAGGCGAGTAAATTGCCGCACCGATGCCTGCGATGGCATAACCCAATAGCGAGTTCGCGCCGAACAGGATCATCAACGCGCCCAGCAATTTGATCAGGTTCGCGTAGAGCATTACTCGCCCCTTGGGAATGGCATCGGCCATCGGCCCCACGTAAGGCGCCAGGACAATGAACGCGGCAACAAATACAACCTGTAACAGCGGCAGAAGCGCCTCGCCATGAGCCGCCGTTTTCAGCAGCGCAATGGCCGCCACGAACAGAAGGTTGTCGGCCATCGCCGAAAGAAACTGCGCCACCAGCACGGCCAACATGCCGCGCGATGCGAGTCCGTTTACCGCCGTGTCTTGTGCCGGAATCTGCGTTGTATTCATATTGTGGTTTCCGCCCTATCGATCACGTGCCGTAGGTTAAGTGAGGCAACTTTACCGCTTCGAACATACGCTTGCCGCACCCGAACGGATGCTTGACGAGCAGCAGGCAGCAGGTTCTGCACAATTTAACGCATCTTCTTGTCTGCTTCGGCAGGCTACTTTATTTGGCGTGGCCCAAGCTTGAAGCTCGATCTATTGATCCCTGAGCCTGCCCGACTCTAGGAATCGTAGCGAAAATCAAGCTGGGCGAGGGCAAATTTTTGTAGAGTAGTAGCGGGCTCTATCACCCAAAAAGCGGTTAAATAGGTGCCGTCCGGATAGATTTGTAGTTGATTTTCCTAAAGCCCGACAGGTTCCTTGGCCAAAGTCTTGGCACGGACTCGTCAAACGCAAAATTGAACAACCCCGCCGAGGCGGGGTCATTCTTAACTTGGCTTCAAAGCCGGATCGACACAATCAATTAGGGCTGGATCGGCCCGCCATCCCACCGGAACCGTGTTGCATACCAGTTTTTTGACCATGAGCACCAAAATGCTTGTGCTGATGCTGACGCGCCATTTCATCCAGCACCTGCTGCTGATTCGGCGCAAGGGCCGCGCGCAGTTCGGATGTCGCCTTGCTCAGACGCGCCATTTTTTTCGCCATGAGCTGGACTCGTTCCGCACGGAATTGTGCCAGTTGGGCTGCATTCATATCAGGGCCGGGACGTTTGAAATGCTTTGGCATCATGTCCATACGTACTTTTTTATATTCATCCCAAACAGCTTGCTGACTGGCCGTAATCTCCAGACGATTGGCCATGGTGTCGAGCGTTCTCTGCATGAAAGCAGCCCGATGCGCACGCATTTGTTCCGGATTCTTGCAGTAAGGCTGACCGGCTGGCGCAGCAGAACCGGCCGGTGCATTGGTCAAGTTTTCAGCTTGGCTGACCGCAGCAAAGCCGCCGGCAAGGGTCATCAATGCCGTGGCGAGGACCGCCATGCGCAATGCCGGGCGACGGGTTGAAGTAATCTCGTTTGATGTTTGAAGGCTCATGGCTTCTACCTCGGGTCAATGGAACAACGATTCACGGGAATCATTGAACCAAACGACTGTAAACCGGCTATTTCAAGCCCGGCCCCGCGTGTAAACGGAATGTAGGGGTTTTGTAATGTCAGGGAATTACATCGCTTTTCGTCCGCAGGGCTGGGCTAAGATAGCGCTCATTCATTAATGGACGAATCAAATTCATGAAAACAATCCTTGTAGTAGATGACGATGCCGATCTGCGAAGCCTGTTGCGGGCATATCTAACCGATCAAGGCTATCACGTGATCGAGGCGGCAGAAGGGAGCGAGTTATGGACGCGACTCGAAAACTCGACGGTCGACCTGATCATTCTTGACCTGATGTTGCCGGGAGAAGATGGCCTCGCCCTCTGCAGAACCATCCGGGCACGCCAGACCACCCCCATCCTGATGCTGACCGCGCGTGGCGATGAAATGGATCGCATCATCGGTCTTGAGATGGGTGCCGATAACTACATGCCCAAGCCATTTCACCCGCGCGAACTGCTGGCGCGGATTCGCAGCATTTTCCGACGATCGGAACAGCAAAATCAGGCACAGCCACCTCGTCATCTGCACTTCAACGGCTGGACGCTTGATCTGGCTGCCCGACATTTGATGAGCGCAGATCAGGTCGTCATTCCGTTGTCCACGGGTGAATTTCGACTACTCAAAACACTGGCGGAACACCCGAACACGGTGCTGTCTCGCGACCAACTCATGGACGCGCTTGCGGGCAGAGAAGCCGATCCGCTCGACCGAACGATCGATGTCATGATGAGCCGCCTCCGCCGCCGCCTGGGCGATGACGCCCGCGAACCGACACTCATCAAAACCATTCGCAACGAGGGCTATATGCTCCTCACTCATCCACAAGGCGGGCAACCGGGGTGAGCAAGATGCAAACCGTGGCATGGCGTATCTGGCCCCGCAGCCTGTTCGGACAGGTATTGTTGATGCTGACTCTGGGCATTGTTGCGGCGCTCGTCCTGAGCTTGAGCTTACTGGTGGCCGATCGCGCCCGTCTGGGTGAGCGTCTGCTGGGCGACTACGCCATACAGCGGATTGCCCAAATCATTCAGATTCAGAACGATACCGCGCCAGATGAACGGCGCCGTCTTGCCCGCTGGATGAATACACCACTGACCCATTTGATGTTTCGCCAACCTTGGCGTCAACCCGAGCAACAAGCCATCGGCCAACCGTATAACGGAGCGAGGGTGCTCGTGGAAAACCCGATGACACGGCAGTTTGCGCAACGCCTGCATGCCGCGTTGGAACAGCCGATACCGATCCAGGTTCTGGCCATTAACGGCGACGATCCGGATCGGCACGCCGAGCGAACGCTTGAACCCGAAGCAGCGCCCATCCTGCTTCAGCAGGCACCCTGGGAGCTCGACCGTCATTGGCAGATGCAGCCACCGGCGCGCAGTCACTGGGAACATGCGCTGTTGATTCAGGCTCGACTCGATGACGGTAGTATTCTGACGCTGCGCCATGCACTGCCGCCGCCCATGCGCTGGCCGTTTCAGACCATGGGATGGCTCTTGCTGCTGGGGGTTATCGTGATCGCTGGCGTGGCCTGGATTCTGCGCCGCCTGACGCATCCACTCGATGCGCTGGTCGAAGCGGCCGTGCGTCTGCCTCAGAATCTGAATCAAGCGCCGCTGACCGAAGCCGGTCCGACGGAAGTCAGGCGAGCGGCAAAGGCATTCAACCAGATGCAACGCGACATTCAACGACTGATCGAAGTTCGTGGGCATGCACTGGCGGGCGTCTCGCACGATTTGCGATTACCAATTACCCGGTTGCGGTTGCGGCTCGCCCCTCTCCCCGATGACGAGCTCAAACAGAAAATAGAAAACGACCTCACGGAAATGGATGAAATGATCGGCCACACCCTGGCCTTTTTGAGGGCCGGCACCACAACAGAGCCGCTTGTCGCACTCGATCTCGACGCACTGCTTGATTTGTTGTGTGAAGACATGGCCTTGCTGGGTGCACAAATTCGGCGGCATGGCGCGGCAGAAACCCCCGTCAAGGCAAGGCCTCAGGCACTTCAACGGGCGCTTCAAAACCTGCTGGATAATGCGCGGCGTTACAGCGATGAACCCATTGATCTTTCGGTTGAAGTTCGCCCGACTGACGTTGTTATTCGCATAGAGGATAGAGGTCCCGGTATTCCCGAAGCCGATCGGGAGCGGATATTCGAACCTTATGTGCGACTTGAAACCTCCCGTGCAAGGCATACGGGCGGCAGTGGGCTCGGCCTCGCCATCGCTCGCGCGTCCGTACGTGCCCAAGGCGGTGACATTCAAATTCTCGCACGCGAAGGCGGTGGCACAAGCGTTGAAGTCAACCTGATGCGCAAGTGCTTGTAAAACAGGGCCTACACAAAGGGCCGCAAAATTTGGAGCAATTAAATCCAGTTGCCTGAATATTTAGTTAAGGCTAAAATCAAATTTAGTCTTAACTAAGAAATATATTAACGCATGTCCACTCATATCCCGCTCCCCCGCTCGTCCAAACGCACACGCGCCCTGTTTCTGGGCCCCGCCTTTGTGGCGGCGATCGGCTATATCGACCCAGGCAATTACGCCACCAATATCCAGGCCGGTGCCGATTACGGTTACTTGCTGCTTTGGGTCGTGGTCTGGGCCAACCTGATGGCGGCACTCATCCAGATGCTTTCCGCAAAGCTTGGTCTGGCGACCGGAGAGTCACTCGCCTCTATGCTGGGCAAACGTTTGCCGCGCTGGGCCGTTTATCCGTATTGGATACAGGCAGAAATTCTGGCCATGGCGACTGATATTGCCGAATTTATCGGCGCGGCGCTTGGTTTCAAGCTTCTGTTCGGCTTCACGTTGATGGAAGGGGCTGTCATCACGGCAATCATCAGTTGGGCCGTATTGAGCCTTGAAACCCGTAATCTCAAAACGCTGCAAATCGTGATTGGCGGCATGTTGCTCACTGTCGCATTGATCTACGTTGCCGAATTATTGTTCAGCCACCCGCACCCCGCTTCCGTGCTGGAAGGGGCGTTAATCCCGGGTTTTGATGGCCGGGACAGCGTTTTTCTGGCCGCAGGCATTTTAGGCGCGACGGTAATGCCGCACGTTATCTATCTGCATTCGGCGATGAGCAAGGCAGAACTGGTGAGATATGGAAAAATCCACCGCAAAACGATTTTCCGCAGCACCAAATGGGATGTCGCCATCGCCATGACCATTGCCGGATTCGTGAATCTGTCCATGCTCGCCATGGCCGCCGCGGTCTTTTATGGCAACCCCTCGGCCGAGTCTGGCAACATCGAGAATGCGTATGAAACACTAACCCCTCTGCTTGGCACCATCGCTGCACAAATCTTCGGTGCGAGCCTGCTCATTGCCGGCTTGGCCTCGACCATCGTGGGCACACTGGCCGGACAGGAGATCATGAATGGTTTTGTGCGTTTCCGCATTCCGCTCTGGCTGCGGCGCGCCATCACCATGACGCCTTCGTTCATCATCATCGCGCTTGGTTTAAATGTGACCGAAGTGCTGGTTTACAGCCAGGTGGTGCTTTCATTCGGTATTGCGCTGGCGCTGATCCCGCTGGTGCTGTTTACCAGTGATCGACGTTTGATGCGCGGCTATGCTAACCCGGCCTGGGTTAAATGGTTGGGATGGAGCACCGTGGCGGTGGTGGTTAGTTTGAACGGCTATTTATTGGCGACCAGTTAAGGCTTAAAAAGGGCGCTCAAGCGGCGGGTAGAAGTAATAGCCTTGCGAGTCGTCGATACCGATCTCGCAGACTTGGTGATAAATAGCCTCGTTGGATACGAATTCCGCCACCGTCCGAATACCCATTTCATGCGCAAAATCGCAGATGTGCTGCACGATAATCTGCGAATTGCGATCATGCGGCAATGTCCTGATCAAGCTGCCATCGATCTTGAGGATATCCATGTTCAACTTGATCAGATGATCGAAGTTCGAATAGCCGGAGCCAAAATCGTCGATGGCGAACAGGCATCCTTTTGCCTTGAACCGTTGAATAAAGGCACTGACAACCTCGTAGTTGTTCACACCTTCGCTTTCCAGAATCTCAAACACGAGCAGATGGCCCATCCCGGTTTCCGTTAACCGCTGCGCGAGGTAATCCGATAATTCCTGATTCATCAAATCTTCGGTCGAAAGGTTGATGCTGACCGGAATCGTGCTTTCCTTGAACACGTCCAGCACCTTGTCGATCATCATCCGGGTCAACTGGCTATAGAGTTTGGTTTTCTTCGCAACATCCAGAAACTGGTAGGGGCTGATGACCTGACCATCCGTGTCGATCATGCGGATCAACGCCTCATACTTGGTCACTTTTTGCGTTTTGTTATCCACGATGGGTTGGAAGTAAGGCACGATCCGCGATGTTTCGATGGCATCTCTGATTCGCTTGTACCAGGCAATGTTGTTTTCCTGCTGCCTCGTCGAATCCAAACCATCAAACAGGCCAATGCTCTGATGATCCAATTTAGCCTGCTTGATCGCAGCCGAAGCATGGGCCAAACCACGATCAACGCCGTGGGCCACACCCACCGTGATGGTCAGCACGATCTCCACGCCCGCCACCATGAATGCTGTATTGGCCGTTGCAGCAATCAAATCGACAAAGAAGAGCCTGATTTCGGATAGCGATTCGGCAGATCTGAAATACAGCGCAAATTCATCACCCCCCATTTTGTACAGCTGAATATCTTACCGGCCTTGGGTACGCGCTTTCAACCACAGTCCATACTTTTTCAGGAGCGCATCACCAATATCCACACCGTACACAGCGTTGATGTCACTGAAACGATCAATATTGATCAAACCGATCAAACCGTCCGAGTTGGTATTCAGATGGTCGATAAATGCCACTCGATTCGGCAAACCGGTATCTGCATCGGTCGTCAGATGATGTTCTAACTGTTCGCGGTGCTCAAATGCCCGGATAGCAAAGCCGATATCCCCCGCAAGCTCCTCCAACATCGCAATTTCCTGCAGATCAAAACCCGAGGCACGCGATGCGTAAACAACAAGCACGCCCATCGGATCATCATGAACATTTGAGATAAGCGGAAGCGCAATAACGGAACCCGCATCTTTTTGAGCCGCCAGCAACTGCCAGGGAGCAAGAGGTAAATCTAGCGCCGAAGCATCATGCGATATCTGCTCAACCACGACGGCTTGCTTGGTCATAAACGCTTGGATAAACGGATTCCCCGAATCGAGCTTGGCACCGTCGGTCATCAAACGCCCGACACATAATGGATTATCGTCATTAATAGAGCAGGCACACACAATCAATTGCGCCTGCTCCGCTCGCAAGATCATGCATACGCTATAGCCGGGATGACGTGCGAGGCGACTCACACTTTGATCCATTAATTCTCGGACATTTTTTGACGTAATAAGCAACTGATTAATATCAGCCACTGTCCGTAATACGCTATCGAGGTAGGTTGTCTGCGCCAGCGACCGCTTCAGTTCATATTGCTTTTGGTTTAGAGCGCTGAATGTCTCGTTTAATGTTCGGTTCAGCTCATTCAGCTCGTCAATAAAATAGGAATCAGCCGGTGATCTTCCTTCCCGCGCATGATTAATAATCCGCGAAAATGGCGCCGTAATCACTCTATCTGCTACTATATAAACAGCTATGGCAATCAGGCCCAAAACTATAAATAGACCAAATCCATAAAAGAATGCGACCCGATTCATGCGATCAAAGACATATTTACTGTCTAGCGTGATCAGCAATACAATCTGTTTCCGATCCGTATTATTTTCGTAAAAATTTATTATTTCACGATAATCAACATGCCCTTTGACGATACCCTGCGCCATATCGGTCATGGGTAAATAATTTTTCTCCAGCAACCGGCCAACCAAAGATCGCGATGAAGAAGCGCTGATATGCTCGCCATCGACTGAAACAGAAATAACCGACAACGATTGATTGATTGCCACAGCGCGGTCGAGAACACTTTGTATCTGCGAGACGGGTTTATCGCCAAGTGTATGGCGGAGTTCACTTTCGATATAAAATAAATTCTGATTCAGATCATCAGCTAATGATTGCAACATCAAATTGCGTTCAACAATAAAAAAACTGGCAGCCAGGGTAGTAATCACAATCCCGATACCGACAGCCGCCAATGAAGTGAATCGATTAATTTTCATGGATTATCATCACGGGATTCTTTCATCAACACGCACTCCTTGCCTCTTGAGATGCCTGAGCATTTCCGGATCGACCTGTTGATTTAGCCAGACGATGTCGTGGGTTGACGTCATGAACTGATCGAATGTTTGTCCTTCCAGGTAGCCTTTAACGGTTTCGTAGAAAATTTTGGGATCCGAATGGAATACCGCCAGCGCGCGATCGAAAATCTCTTTGAGTTTTACGAAATCCGCTCTGTGTTCAGCGTATACCTGTCGATTGACGAACAAGCCATCCACAACGATAAACGATTTAAGCGAACGCGAAGATGCGATGATTTGAAAACCATGCAGTTGCAATTGCGTCAAATAGGGCGAATATGAGAGCAAAAGCATGGGCGCTGGGCCAGGTTTTAACAACAGCATCAATTCCTGAGTGCGGTTGATCAATTCAAAAGCATGATCGTTCAGGTCGTTTTCATTGATGAACGCATGGAACATATCCCGCTGCAGTGAGCCTCGCTCCAGATAAACCTTAATCGGCTTTGATTCGGCTTGCAGGGCAGCGAGTGTCCGGTTGGAAAGAATGGCATCGGCACCATTGGAACGATCAGTCAGAAAAACGGTTTCCAGCGCGTCAGGGTGCGCGAAGTGAAGCATCTCATATTGCGTGGCGGTGAAACCCTGCAAAAACCCATTCTAATAAAGCCGAGGGTTTTCAAATAAGTCGACAAGCCACAAAAAGCGAAACGGTGTATTTTTTAACCAACCCTTTTCCTGCGCATAGATAAAGGGAGTAAAACCCACCCAAGGGTTTGAAGATATTCGAATCTCTGTCTGATCGAGATTCGAGACATAACGATAACCCAGCGCACTCGCAGCAATGATCAACAACCCCAGTAGTGCGATGTAGGTTTTACGCATCACTCAGTTCCAGGAAGGTCTTCACTCTAGCCACCAACCGGCTGCCGCGCTAATGCGCCACTAATTCATTGAGTCGTTTTTCAAGATCGGTGGGCGTGCAAACAGGGCTGAGTGCTGTGATGTTTGCGGATTTTAACTGAATCCAATTCAAGCAATCCGCTTTCGGCTCGATGGTTGCGGGCACTTGATTAGCCTCGCGGATCAAGGCCACCGAATAAGTGCGTTCCTTCAGTTTGGGTAGCGCAAACATCTTGCTGATCATCCACGGCATGCGGTGAATGTCGGAAAGGTAAACCAGATGATGGACATCCATTTGCTTTTGACCAAACTTCGCCAACATCGGATCAGCCCATTCATCCACATCCTTGGCATTTGCAAAAACAATCACCGACGCATCGCCCGGCAATTGGACGGGTGTATCGTGCTGATTGGTTAATTTCAGTCTGGGAAAGGGCTGCCCCACCACTTGAGATTCGTTCTGAGCAACAGCAGGAGGCGCATCTGCCCATGCCGAAATACTCAAAAAACTTACGCCACCTAAAGCGACAATAACAGCCAGCATGTAACGCATATCTACTTCTCGAAGTTGAATTAAGGAAGCTTCATCACTGTATCTTGGAAATACGGCCTGAATCCATTTATTTGGCCATGAAAACATCAGTTTCCACCAATTCTGTTGTACGAAGGTTTGTTCGTATCCTCACGCAGCAAAATTTTCAATCGACGCAGATCGCAGATACCAGCGAACATGCCGTGATCACAGCGTATCGAAAAATGCCTTGGCACCGCCTTTCATAAACCAATAATTGTGCAAGCCTTGTTCTTTGAGGTAATACTGCAACCATTGCACCTGGTGGCCGGTGGCGTCGATAAAGAACATCGCACGGTTCTCCTGCTTGGACCGACTCACCCAATCGGCGAGTCGAGCGTTATCCAAAGGCACATGCACATCACGCATTTGGAACAAGGAAACACCCGCGCGCTGACTCGCATCCCGGATATCCAGCACAATCGCATTCGGATCACCCATGACGCGCTCATAAAAATCGCGCGGGCTCAAAAGGTGTGCCGCAAAATCAGCCTTCGAAATCAACTGGCTGGCAGACTGCATTTTCTTTCCAAGCAAATCGGTCTTGCCGGGGTTGGCTTCCGCCCAGTGAAAAATGCCTGCATCATAAACGAGTACCTGCTTCACACCCGACTGGATGGCGCGCACGGCAGCCTTGTAGGATTTTTCGCAGGTCGTACCGTTGCAATAAAAGACCAAGGGCTTTTTCGTCTTGTCCGCCAATGCCTTCACGCTCTGATCGAAACCCGGGGAAGACAAAGGCACCGATTCGGCGCCTTCGATGTGGAGTGTCTGGTATTCGTATTCCGAACGTGCGTCGATGATCGTGTAGTTATTAAAGTGGGCCAACAAATCTGCCGTGGAGATTGGTTTGACACCCACCGTTTCATACTGCGCCCGCAGGGGAAATTTCATTTCATCAGCCGATGCCACGGCCATACCAACCGTTGCACCGCTCAACAGCAGAGCACAGGCAAGCCCCAAACCCGTTCGACCACAATACATAACCAACTCCTTGATAGGTAAAAAAGAAACACGAGCACAAGAGCCAAGAGAACAACGAAATCTGCGCCAATGGCTACGCGTGTCGACCTTCATGCTCAGGCACTAAGGAGCCTCTGATTAAATCCATCAAAAGCCTGTCTCATGCGGGTTGCTACCCCTTATCCATTCAACATGGGCCGCAACACTTCGTTATCGGTCTTGGCATCGTAGCGAAAACTACGACCTTCGGCCTCTGCCTCGTTTTGCGGCTTTTGGATCAGCAACTCGGCTCACGAGGGATTCAATCAGAGGTTCCTTAAGCATCCATTTTGGTGGTGCATCTGATACATTGCGGCCTCATTCTTGTTCAGTTTTCAGGATCGCGCAAATGTTCCGAAGCCCTATCAGCCGCATTTTTCCGATTTTTCAGCGCCTAATCGTCGCTCTGTTGCTGGGCACGGCCATTGTTGCCTGCACTGCGAAAGCGCCGGATCACCCCTTCTTGCCGTGGGATATCAAAGTGTTTCCGGACGGTACCAGTGCGGTTTTCGGCGTCCATTTGGGCAAGGACTCCCTGCTTGAATTCAAACGGGTGTACGACCAGAAAGCAGATTTGGCTATCTTTGTGGATCCGGATAAGAAAGCCTCGCTTGAAGCGTATTTTGGCACAATGAACGTGGGCGCCTTGACAGCCAGTGTTGCCATCGTAGCCAAAACCGATCCAAAGGAACTGAACGAGTGGATTGCAAACAATCACGCCAAGCCGGACCCGACACCCAGCGGTGCCTGGAAGTACCCGATGACCGACGAACACATTCGCAAAGCGCAGTATTTCCCGATCGAGTCCATTACCTACCGGCCAGCCGCGGAATACACGACCGACTTGATCGATCGCCATTTCGGCAAGCCTGAGGAAATCCGGCACACCAAGGGCAGCACCCAGTACTGGCTCTATCCCAAGAAAGGCCTGCTGATCGCCGTCAACAGCGATGGCAAGGATCTGTTCCAGTACATTTCACCCAAGGACTTCGGTGTTCTGGCGTCCACCATTGCGGCAGACACCAAAGCGGAGCAGCCCGCCAGTAAGTAGGTTCACTCCGCTGAAGCGGTGTAATCGCCATGCTCTCGCGTGGCGAGGAAACGCACATCCTTCCATCGCTCCTGCGCCATTTGCAGGTTGACGCGCGTGGGGGCGATGTAGACGAGATCCCCGGCATGATCGAGCGCGAGGTTGGCTTCGTTTTTGTCTTTGAATTCCTCTAATCGCTTCGGGTCGTCGCATTCGATCCAGCGCGCCGTGGTCACGTTCACCTGTTCGAACTGGCAATCGACGGAATACTCGGTTTTCAACCGTTCGGAAACCACTTCAAACTGCAATACACCCACCGCACCCAGGATCAAATCATTGTTGATCATCGGCTTGTAAAGCTGGGTCGCGCCTTCTTCGCACAGCTGGCTCAATCCC
>ERZ778018.2406-NODE-2406-length-12059-cov-5.104049_pt1 | contig 12059 bp, 7 predicted proteins | sample MGYA00375748_ERZ778018 | MGnify/ENA primary metagenome ERZ778018 (study PRJEB29350, sample SAMN05509839) | bioreactor metagenome | biome: bioreactor; material: wastewater | place: South Africa: University of Cape Town | collected 2014-04-22 ... | reverse complement strand
GAGATCGTCCGCGGGAAGCAGATCGACTTCCACCATGCGCCGCCCGACGAAGGCGTTGACGAATTCGGGCTGTGGCGCGTCTTCCGGCACGACGAGCCGTTCGCCGCGCTTGGGACCCTGCATGAGCACCGGTGCCAGTTCATCTTTGAGCGATTCCTCAACGATGAAGCCAAGCATCTCGGGCGTGAAGGTGATCTGGTTCATCACCTCTTCGCGCTCCGTGCTCCAGATGAGCGCGCCATTAGACAGCACGAGTGGCACACGAATGCCGACCTCTGCGACGATGCGTTGCGCCGAACGTAGCCGTCGCCCGGTCGCCAGCGCGACCTCGACTCCGGCCGCACGCGCCGCGGCGATCGCGTTATGAACGACCGGCGTCACGATATCCGACGGATCGAGCAGCGTCCCATCAATGTCGAGGACCAGCAAGCGCGGCATCATTCCTCCTCGCCCGGCATGACGATTCTCCCGGCCAATCGTACACGCTCAGCGCTCAGTCGCCGCGCGCCGCCAGTCGATAGGTGCGGCGCGCCTCGGCCTGCTGCCAGCGGGTACGCTCCTCATCCGTCGTGAGCTGGAGCTTCGGTACCGAACACGGCTTGCCGGCGTCATCGAGGGCGACATAGACGAGGTAGGCGGTCGAGGTATGCGTCACGCGGCCGGTCGGCACGTCCTCGGCCTCGGCGCGCACTTCGATCTCCATGCTGGAGGTGCCGGCCCAGGTGAGACGCGCTCGCACGGTGACGAGATCGCCGACGTAGACCGGTTCGAGGAAGGTCATCGAGTCCATGATGACGGTGACGACGCGTCGCCGGGAGTGACGGATGGCGGCGATGCCGGCGGCCGTATCGGCCAGCTTCATGATCGTACCACCATGCACGTTCCCGAACCTATTGGCATCCGACGGCAGCATCACTTGCGCGAGCGTCACTTCGCTCTCGTGAACTTCGCGCGCCTCGGTTGGCTGGTTCGCGGAATCGTTCTGCGCCATAGCGGGGTTAGCATAGGATGGGACGGGTGGGATGGCAACTGCTTGGCTCGTCAAGCGTGGACGGTGCGCGAAATAGGCTTTCGATCAACCGAGGCGGCCTCTTCCCGTCATCCTTCGCTGCGGCTCAGGATGACGGGGTTACGCCTCAGAGTGAAGGAAAATAGTCCTCTAGCACCTCGCCTGTAGCCCCATCACATCTTCGGCTTGATGTTCTGATTGAGATGGAAGAGATTGGTCGGGTCGTACCTGGTTTTGAGCGCCGTCAGGGCATCATAGTTCGCGCCGTAGGCGGCTCTGACACGATCCTCTCCTTCGTCCCCAAGGTTGTTGGCATAGACGCCACGCTCCATGAATGGCTCCATCGCGGCGAAGAATTCGCGTGTCCAGGAGATGTTGCGTTCCGTATCCGCTGGATTCGCCCATTGCGAGAGGATACTGCAATCGTATTGCTGGGCACGGTGGGCGAAGGCTGTCGCGGCCGAGTCGACCCGACTGGCGACGCCGGATATCTGTTGCAGGCCGACGACGCTGAACGGTGAGGGCATCTGGGCGACATGGCCGAGCAAGGTGTCGATGGCATCATCGGAGAGTTCTTTCAAGAAGCTCGATTTCCAGTAGTGCTGGCGTCCTTCTGGAAAACCCGCATCTCCGCCGCTCTGAAACGAGCAGTAATCCATCGGAGCGACCATGTCCGCGGCTGGTGGCCCGAACGAGCGGAGCGGCTGTAGCACGCGCTCCCCCTCGGAGATATCCCCGCAGTAACAGAGCGCGACGGTGAAGAGGGCGTGTCCGTCTCCATCGCTGGTGAGCATACCGGCGGTCGAGAGTTCGTCGGGGGAGGTACGCGTGAACGCATGATAGAAGCGTAAAGCGTCGTGCGCGCGCTCGGCGGGGAAGGTAATGGCTCCTGCGAGCACGGTTCCGACCGGATGTAGCCGGTAGGTAAAGGATGTGACCACGCCGAAATTGCCGCCGCCGCCGCGCAGCCCCCAGAGCAGATCTTGGTTTTCGTCCGCGCTCGCCGTTATTACCGTGCCGTTAGCCGTAACGACCTCGGCCGCGAGCAGATTGTCACAGGCAAGACCGTACTTACCGTTGAGCCAGCCGATGCCGCCGCCGAGCGTCAGTCCCGCGATACCGGTCACCGAGACGATCCCCAGCGGTGTAGCGAGGCCGTGTGCCTGGGTGGCGTGGTCGAACTCAGCCAGCGTCAGCCCTGGCTCCGCGACCGCAATTTGCTTCACTGGGTCGACCCGAATGCCTTTCATGCCCGAAAGATCAAGCATGCAGCCGCCCTCACAGACCGCGTTCCCGGCAACGCTGTGGCCGCCGCCGCGAATTGACAGCGAAAGACCATGCGTCCGGGCGAATTCGACGCCACGAACGACATCATCCCGCCCGGTGCAGCGAATGATGAGCGCTGGGCGCCGGTCGATCATCGCATTGAAGACCCGGCGGGCCGCCTCGTAGCCGTCGTCGCGCACACTCAGGACTTCGCCTCGAACGGTCTTGGCGAATGCACGCACCGCTGCGTCATCGAGTGCGCCAGCCATCGTACTGCTGCTCCGCAGGTTGACCATGTTGCCTCTCCTTTGCACGAACCGCTGTCGTACCATCGTGATTTCACGTTAGTGGGATTTCACGACTCGCGCATCGTCTGAATAGCGCAAACACGATGACCAATGTTTGCGGATGTCCTTGCGCCGAACGACGCACAGAGCGCACACCGCTGCGTCAAACGGCGTAGTACGTCGTCGGAGAGGGGGTGGCGAGGTGGTTAGACGAGTTCGTGCTCGATGGCGAAGCGGGTCGCCGCAGTGCGCGAGCCGACGCCGAGCTTGTTGTAGATGGAGCGTAGGTGCTGGCCGATTGTACGCGGGCTGAGCGAAAGCCGCTCGGCGACTTCGACGTTGCTCAGGCCCTCAGCTACAAGCTGAAGAACCTCCACCTCTCGGGCGGTCAGTCCCGCGGGATAACCCGAGGTGCCTGGCGAGGAACGTTGTTTCAGTTGGCTGACTGCCGGAACGTCCAACGCTTCATGGAGCACTTCATCGAGGGGCATCTTCCGCCCCGTGTCCCAGGCGACGACCCAGCGTTCGTCACCGAGATGCGCGCGAGCGATGTCCTGAAAGCCCTCATGTACCCGTCGATCGGCCGGCGTCAAGGGTGCTCCCAGCGATTCGCGGAGGGCTTCGGCGGCGCCCCACAGTCGCGCCGCGCGCATCGGTCCCGCTCGCTCACTGCCTGGCGAAGCGTTAGCGATGGCGAGTGTTTCCAGGCACGCGGCCAGCCCCCAGCGTTCGCCGATCTTGCGGAAAAGATCCACACTCTCGGCCAGCAACGCCCGAGTTTCGATCGCATGACCTTCTTCGAGGGCGACTCGACCGAGGGTGTAAAGCGTGTAGGCGACCCCGAGCGTATCGCCCAACTGACGCCGAAGCACCAACGCCTCATCAGCGACGGACCGGGCATGTGGGAGATCTCCGACGAAGAGCGCTGCCCATGCGATGTTGGAGAGGGACGTACCAATGCCCCACGTGTTATTGGCATCTCGGCAGAGCGCGAGACTCTCCTCGTGCAGCCGAAGGGCCCGCGCGTAGTCCCCCTGGTCGTGCGCCACGAGCCCGAGGTTGATGAGTGCCAACGCGCTATGCCAATCATCACCCAGCTCGCGACTCAGACGCAGACCTGCCTCCAGGAGTTCATTCGCCGAACGGAGGTCGTATTGCCGGTGGGCCAATCCCCCGGCACCGATCAACGCTTTGGCCTTTGCCGCGGGCGACGCCGATTCCGCTTTGGACAATGCGGTATCGAGCCAGTGACGTCCCTCGCTCAGGTGGCCGTGGTCATACCAGAACCAGGCGAGCGCACCGGCCAAGCGGAGCCCCAATTCCGGCTCGTTGCCGGCGAAGGCTTCCTGCAGCGCCGCGCGCAGATTTTCGTGCTCCTCTTCCAGCCGTGGCAGCCCGACCGTCCACTTTCCACCAAAGAAGGCGGGCTCCGCCATTTCGACCAGCTCAAGATAATACCGGGCATGATGTCGCCGGATGGTGTCGGCCTCTCCACTCGCCTCGAGTTGTTCAACGGCGTATTCGCGAATCGTCTCCAACATGGCGAAGCGCGGCTCGTCGTCGACACTCGCGACAGGTTGCAGCAGGCTCTTGTCCACCAGCGAAGCGATTCCGTCGAGGATGTCAACACTGGTCGATGATGGTGACGTGCGCCTGGCATCGCGTTGCTCACTGGCGACGGATTCCGCTGCGGCGAGCGTAAAACCACTGGCGAAGGGAGCCAGCCGTCGGAACAGCTGTTTTTCCTCGGTTGTCAGCAGTTCGTGGCTCCAGTCGAGCGTATCGCGCAATGTTTGGTGGCGTGCCGGAAGGTTTCGCGGTCCACCGGTCAAGATTTGCAGCCGGTTGCTCAGGCGAGCAAGCAATGCTGGAGGAGTGAGAACGCGCAGGCGTGCCGCGGCCAATTCGAGTGCGAGCGGCAGCCCATCGAGTCGTATGCAGATTTCCGCGATGACGCTCGCGTTCTCCGTCGTCAGGGTGAAGTTGGGTCGAACCGCCTGAGCGCGTTGCACGAAGAGCGCGATCGCCGCGGTTTGCGACAATGTGTCCAGATCTGGAAGATCACGGAGCGCCGGTAGTGCCAGCGGTGCTACCGGAAATTCGTGCTCGCCGGAGATATGCAACACCTCCCGGCTGGTGGCCAGCACGGTGAGGCTGGAGCAGCTCGCCAGCAGATCGGCTACCAGTGGCGTCGCCTTCAACAGGTGCTCGACGTTGTCCAGGAGAAGCAGAAGTTGCTTGTCACGCAGATACGCCCGCAGGTTGACAAGGAGCGGCTGATCTCCGGACTCTTTAACGCCGAGGACACCGGCCACCGTTGATACGACCACATCCGGGTTGCTGATCGGGCCCAATGAGATGAGGTGAACGCCGTCCGGGAAATCCTCGACCAGGCTGGCGGCGACGTGTAGTGCCAGGCGTGTCTTTCCAGTTCCACCGGCGCCGGTCAACGTGACCAGGCCCACGTCCACCCGTTGAAGCAGTTGCCGTAGCGCGGAGACCTCTTGCTCACGCCCCACGAGCGGATCCCGTTCCAGTGGCAGTTTCCCGGGATGAAGGTCTTGCGTGGCCGGTGACTGGTGGCCGACCATCACGGGTCTCCTTACCTGGCACCTGGTGCGTTGCCATTTTGGTAAGTGGCATCATACTCGTTTTGGCAAGATACTGGGTGTGTGATCGCTGCTTTCGTGGTTGCGGCGAGGAGGATGGAGCATGGCGCAGACGTTCCGTGTACAGGTTGTTGGACTCGACATTGCCTATCGCCGGGCCGGGAGTGGGCCGGTGTTGCTGATGCTGCATGGCATCGGTGGGGCAGCTGCTCAGTGGCGGGCGCAGCTGGAAGGACTGGCGGATGAATTTACTGTGGTCGCCTGGGATACGCCCGGCTATGGTGACTCGGACGATCCCGACGGCGACTGGCGTATGGCCGACTACGCCGAGCGGCTTGCTGCACTGATCGATCATTTGTCGCCGGAGCCGGTTCATTTCCTTGGTCAATCGTGGGGTGGGCTGCTGGCGCAGGAGTTCTATCACCACTATCCCGAGCGGGTACGCTCCTTGATCCTCTCCGACACGTTTGCTGGGAGCGTCGTTCGCCCGGAAGCGGAGCGCAACGCCATCCTGCAAGGGCGCCTCGATGCCGTGGCGACGAAGAGTCCGGCCGAGATGGCGACCGCGCGCCTGCCGATGCTCGTGCCGGACGACGCACCGGAGTCGGTCAAACAGGAGATCGAGACGATGCTGGCGGCGATTCACCCGAACGGCTACCGCCAGGCAGCCCTCGCTCTACATTACACAGACTTTCTCGATCTCTTGCCGGCGATCAGCGTCCCGACGCTCGTCATCGCCGGAGAGCACGATCGCGTCGTAGCAATGGAGCATTCGCGCCAGCTCGCCGACGGCATCCCCGGTGCGCGGCTCGAGGTCATCCCCGGTGCCGGCCACCTGAGCAACCAGCAAAAGCCGGACGAATACAACGCCATCGTGCGCCGGTTTTTGTGGGCGGTGGGTGGCTGAGGTGTAACGGGGGACATCGTACGGGAACGTATGAGGCGATCGGGTACGGTACGTTCCGGCGACCGTCGTTCGGCGAACGGAGTCATGTTCCCCAATGTTGCCCTCGCCCGACCATCGCCCGAGGGAACGATTGTGGCGTGCCGATGGACTTGGTCGACGATCGACGCCCGCCCGGGGATAAATGCCCGGGCTCAGAAGACGAAGCACACTAAAGGTGCTGAGTTTGCCTGGACGTTCGTTGAGCTTGGTCCTTGAGATCGATTGCGTTCATCGTGAACATACGCATAATATCCTAGTCCCTTTAGTGGACTTCGTCTGACGAGCCCGGGCATTTATCCCCGGGCGGCGGTCGGGCGGCGCCGATGTTCATCGATCGCCACCGACGTTCGTGTAACCGACCCCGTTTCCCAAACCCTCGCCACTGTGCTACCTTGCCGAAAGCGCTGGGCCACTGATTCGCTCCTGCATCCGCCTCTCAAATGGCAGGGCGCGTGCTGTTTGGCAGGTGTGCATCACGAGAGGGATGGGTATGGCTGAACGTGCGGTGAAGCTGGCGACGCCCGAGGAGCGGTTCGGTTTTCCGATGGGTGACGATCGCAAGCTGGTGCGCTGGCCCGATATGCTGACCTATTTTCAGGAGATCGCCGCCGCGACTGATCGCGTGCGCTATGAGGACTTGGGGCCGGCGACTGAGGGTCAGCCGTTCGTGCTGCTGACGATCTCGTCGGCCGAGAATCTGGCGCGCCTCGAAGAGTTCCGGCAGATCCAAAAGCGGCTCGCCGATCCGCGTCAGCTCTCCGACGAAGAGGCCGAGCGCCTGGTTGAGATCGGCCGGGCGATCGTTATGGTCAGTTGCAGCGTGCATGCAACCGAGGTCGGCGCGGTGCAGGCGACACCGGAGCTGGTCTATGGTCTGGCGACGAGCGACGATGAGGCGACACGGCTGATTCTCGATAACGTCATTCTGCTGCTCGTGCCGTCGCTCAATCCGGACGGCATGGAGCTGGTGGCTGGCTGGTACGAGCAGACGCTCGGTACGCGCGCCGAAGGCTCGCAGCCGCCGCAGATCTACCAGAAATATACCGGTCACGATAACAACCGCGACTGGTTTATGCTCACGCAGGTCGAGAATCAGCTCGCCATTCAGAAGGTGCAGAATCCCTGGCACCCGCATATCGTCTTCGATCAGCATCAGATGAATCCGGACGGCCCTCGCTACGTCCTGCCGCCCTTCATCGACCCGTACGATCCGAATATCGACCCCGCGCTGGTGGCCGAGATTTCCCAGGTCGGCATGGCGATGGCGACCGCGCTCACCTCGGCCGGCAAGGCGGGCGTCGCGACGAACATCATCTTCGATGCCTATTCGCCCTCACGCGCCTATCAGCATTATCACGGCGGCGTCCGGCTCCTCTCCGAGGCAGCCAGCTGCAAGATCGCGACGCCGATTCACCTGAGCGGCATTGATCTGCGCGAGGCACGCGGGTTCAATCCGCGTACGTCACAATGGAATCACCCGAACCCGTGGAGCGGTGGCGAATGGACGCTGCGTGACATCGTCGAATACAACCTGATCTCGGTGCGCGCCTGCCTCTATAACGCTGCCTCGTACCGGCGGCGCTGGGTGCGTAATTTCTGGCAGGTGCAGAAGCGCGCTGTCGAGCGTGATGCGCCCTACGCCTTCGTCATCCCGGCCGAGCAGCGCGATCCGGTGACAACGATCGAGATGCTCCAGGTGCTGCAAGACGGCCTGGTTGAGGTCGAACGGGCGCGTGCTCCATTCATCGCCGCCGGTATCGAATATCCGGCCGGGACGCATGTCATCCGCATGACGCAGCCGTTCAGCGCCTATGCCAAGACGCTCCTCGAAGTGCAGCACTACCCCGACCTGCGGCTCTATCCCGGCGGACCACCGAAGCCACCGTACGACATCACGGCGCATTCATTGCCGCTCTACATGGGCGTCGACACGGTGCAGGTGGAGCACGAATTCGAAGCCGATCTTGAGCCGATCGACCGTGCCACGCTGCCGGAAGGGACCGTGCGCGGCAAGCAACACTCGACCTTCCTGCTCAGCTGCGAAACGAACTCGTCGGTGCACGCCGTCAATCAGCTCCTTACGGCCGGGGCGAAGGTATGGCGCGCGGCCGATGGTTTCCACTCCGATGAGCGTGAATGGGTGGCCGGGACGTACGTGGTTGAAGGTGTCTCGGCTGATCGGCTCGCGCGGGTCGCGGGCGAGACGCATGTGGAGTTCGAAGGTGTCGCCAGGCGACCGAACGCCGGGTTACGTGCGCTGGGACAGCCCCGCGTCGGGCTCTATCGCAGTTGGCGGCCGAACGACATCGACGAGGGCTGGACGCGCTTCATTCTGGAACGCTATGACTTCCCGTTTGAGACGTTGCGTAATCGCGATATTCGCCAGGGTGGCTTGCGTAATCGCTTCGATGTCATCATCCTGCCGCAGCTTTCGCCGCGCGACATTCTGGAGGGGAACGACCCGAAGACCTATCCGTCCGAATACGCCGGTGGCATCGGTGCGCAGGGCGTCGCGAACTTACGCCGCTTCGTGCAGAGTGGCGGCACGCTCATCGCGCTGGATTCAGCGACCGATGTCGTTATCCGGCATCTTTACGTGCCGGTCGTGAATGGCATCGAAAATCTGCCCTCCGATGCCTTCTATAGCCCCGGTTCGCTGCTGCAACTGCTGGTCGATACGCGCCACCCGCTCGGTTGGGGGATGGAACGCGAGGTTGCCGCGCTCTTCGTCAACAGCCCGGCATTCGATGTGCTGAACGGTGCCACGACCGTGGCGCGTTATCCGCACACCGATCCGCTCCTTTCCGGCTGGGTGCTCGGCGCGCAGCATCTGAAGGGGCGCTCGGCGCTGGTCGATGCACAGGTCGGCGATGGCCATGCCATCCTCTTCGGCTTCCGCCCGCAATTCCGCGCGCAGATGCGCGGCACCTACCGCCTCTTCTTCAACGCGATCTATAGCGGAACGTTGAAGCGAGAGTAACGAGCGGCGGACGGCCCTCACCCCCGACCCCTCTTCCAATTCTGGGAGAGGGGGGGTAAGGGCCGCCGCTCTCCTACAACCCATGCCTGTTGAGGAAACCATGAACGGCGCTGTTCCAGTCGATCGGGTTGCCGGCGGCCGCGCTGTGGTAGGTGTTCGGCAGGATCTTGAACTCGGATATTTTGAACTGGAGATGCCACTCGTACGAGAGTTCGATCGTTTTCTGCGGCTCGTTGCCGCCGACGATGACGAGCACGGGTACGTCGAGCGCTTGCATCTCGGGGTAGCGTGGGCGCTGATCGAAGTCAACCATCGACTGAATCATGTTGATCGTCGCCTGCTGGCTGCCCAGGCCGCCGCGCAGCGTCGCCATATAGCGACCGATCTCGGTTTCGGCGAAGCCGGGCGCGGCAGTCGGCGGTCCCTCTTCTTCCCAGTCGAAGCTGCGCGGCTGGCGCACAATGACGCGCTCGCCACGTTTGGCCGTCTCGATCTGCTGCAACATCCAATCGCGGCTCAACTCGCGCCGGTAGGGCGTGGTGTGGCCGACGATCAGCGCCAGCGCTCGATCGGGATAGTCGAGCCCAAACTGGGATGAGATCGCCCCACCGAGCGAGTTTCCGCCGACGATCGCCGTGTCGATCTCCAGCGCATCCATCAGGTTGCGTAGATCTTTCGCGAAATCGGCGATCGTCCAGGGACCTGGTGGATCATCCGAACGGCCGGTGCCCCGCCGATCGAAGGTGATGACCCGGTAGAACTGGGAGAAGTACGGCAGCTGGAAGACCATCCAGCCAAGGTGGTGATGACCCTGGAGGATGAGCGGCGTTCCCTCTCCGGCGCTCTCGTAGTAGAGCTTAATACCGCCGGCGTCGACGTATGGCATGCATTACTCCTTAATCACCCGGTTTCGCCTCTCACACTATTCATCAATATTTGTTTGCCCGGTCGTAGGGGCGCGATGAATCGCGCCCTCGTGGTCACGGCACATCGATCACGAATGGCAACGCGGTCGCCACCCGACCAGGGCGCGATTCATCGCGCCCCTACAGGAAGCATTCGCCTAGCCGCCCAGGTACGTGCCGAACCAGGCGAGCATCCGGGTGTAGCAGTCGATGCGGTGGTCGCGCCGGCGGAAGCCGTGGCCCTCGCCGGGATAGATGATGAATTCGTGCGGCAGATTCTGGGCTGCCATGGTTGCCGCCACCTGCTCCGACTCCTCGGTTGGTACGCGCTTGTCTTCGGAACCGTGCATGATGAGGAGCGGGGTCTTGATCTTGTGCAGGCTGTGGTACGTCGAGCCGCGATCCATCAGTTCATGCATCTCTTCGGGATAGCGTCCCCAGTAATCCCGCGCCACGAAGACGCGGCCGACGCGGTCGCAATACTGATGCGCCGTGACCTTATTGGTGTTGCCGTACATATCGACCGCTGCCTGGAAGAGATCGGGCGCGGCGACGATGCCGTGCAGCGTCATGTAGCCGCCGTAGCTGCCGCCGTAGATGCCGATCTTCGAGATGTACGGTTGCGCCTGCAGCCATTCACCGGCCGCGACGGTATCACGCGTTTGGCCGCCGCCCCAATCGCCATAGGAGAGCGCCGCGAACTCCTGGCCGTAGCCGCTCGAACCGCGATATTCGATCGCCATCACCACGTAACCATGCTGGCTGAACCACTGCTCGGCCGGATGCCAGCCGTTACCGTAGGCATTGGTGCCGCCGCCGTGCACCTGGACCAGACCGGGATACTGCTTCGTTTCGTCAAAGTCGGGCGGCAGGTAGAGATAGGCGTCGCAGTAGAGGCCGTCGAAGGAGCGATAGGCGATACGCTCCGGCGCCGCCAGTGTGCCGGTCACCGTCGTGTAGCAGTCGGTCAGGCGACGCGGGCGGCCGCCGGTGAGCGGCATCACGAAGAGATCAACCGGGCTGGTCTGCGTGGCGTGGATGTAGGCGAGCATCGTGCCGTCGGGCGAGACGGCAAAGTCGGAGATCGTGCCGACCTGATTGGTGACGGCGGTCCGCACGCCGCGTTCGGCCGGTACGGCGGTGATGTTCTTGTCGCCGTTGCGCAGCGAGAGACTGTAGAGCGTACTGCCGTCCGGCGACCAGCTCAGCCCGGTCCCTTCGAGCCGCCAGGAGTGGCCGCCGTTGGGCGTCAGTTTCTCCATCGGACCTGGGGCGAAGGGGATGCGCCAGATATCGGCATCATCGCCGAACCAGTGCTCCATGACGGTGTTCGCGACGACGGCGAGATGCCGGCCGTCCGGCGACCAGATTGGGTTGGTGTTGACCATCAACCCGGTACTGAGCTGGCGATGCTGCTTGCCGTCGGGTGAGACGACCCAGACGTCGTCGTTGTTGCGTTCGCCCGAGCGCGAGGAGACGTAGGCAATCCACTGGCCGTCCGGCGACCACTGCGGCACCCAGCGCACCTCGTCGAGCGGATTGGTGCGTTCGCTCAGACGGCGCGGCTCGCCACCTGTGACCGGCACCACCCAGATATCGAGGCTGCCGGTTTCCCCGCTGAGATAGGCGACTTGGGAGCCGTCCGGCGAGAATGAGGGCGAGCGCGTCTCCCAGGCGCTGCCGACCAGGCGCTCTTCTTTGCCTGAGCCATCGGCGGCGATGAGCCAGATGTCCGAGCCGCCGTCGCTGTTGCCGCGCACGACGGCGAGCGACGTGCCGTCCGGCGACCAGGCCGGTCGCGCTCCGGCCACGGCACCGTCGCTGAGCGCGGTGCGTTCGCCGCTCGCGAGATCGCAGCGCCAGAGACGCCAGCCGCTGCCCGGCTGATCGAACAGGTAGGCAAGCGTCGTCCCATCCGGCGACCAGGCAGGGAAGCCGGTGTTCGTGACATCGACAAGCTCTTCAACAGTTTTCATCGTCGTCGTTCCTTTTGCATTGTGCCGCGCTAGACCCCGTGGCGCTGCAAGAAGCTGTGGACGGCCGTGTTCCAGCCAATC
>ERZ778018.2405-NODE-2405-length-12060-cov-9.683465_pt1 | contig 12060 bp, 11 predicted proteins | sample MGYA00375748_ERZ778018 | MGnify/ENA primary metagenome ERZ778018 (study PRJEB29350, sample SAMN05509839) | bioreactor metagenome | biome: bioreactor; material: wastewater | place: South Africa: University of Cape Town | collected 2014-04-22 ... | reverse complement strand
CGGCCGAACGGCTGGCGCTTCGGGAATCCAAGCTGCGACGCCGCGCCGAACGCGCTTTGAAGGCCGAGGCCCGGCTGCGCGAGGAGGCCGAGGCCGCGACCCGCGCCGCGGTGGAGCGGGCCGAACGGATGGCGGCGCTGCTTCGCGAACGCGGCATCGACGTCGACTGAACGGGAACCAACAACGTATGCGTTTTCGCCAAGCGCGGGAGGGACCGCCGTGAGCACCGCCCGATCCGATCCGGCCGCCTCCGCCGCGGGGGCGGCGGGCTCGGTCTACATCGACCCCTACGAGCCGGAGTATCCCAGCGACGACGGAAACCCGATGGCCGAGAGCACCCTCCAGTATCAGTGGATCGTCACGATCAAGGAGGGGATCGCGGTCCTGTTCGAGGACCGCGCCGACGTCTTCGTGGCCGCCGACCTGCTGTGGTACGCCACCGAGCACGACGTTCGCGACGTGGTCGCGCCCGACGTGTTGGTGGTCTTCGGCCGTCCCAGGGGGCACCGCCGGTCGTACCGCGAGTGGGTGGAGGAGGGTGTCGTCCCCCAGGTGGTTTTCGAGATCGACTCGCCGAGCAACACGGCGACGGAGATGGAGCGGAAGCTGGGGATCTACGACCGCCGGGGAGTGGAGGAGTATTACTACTACGATCCGGAGTCGGGGAGTTTGGAGGGCTGGTTCCGCGAGGGGGGGAGGCTGGCGGCGATCGCCGACGTGGAGGACTGGCGGAGCCCTCGGCTGGGGATCACGTTCGAGGCGCCGCCGGGGCGGGACGTCCTGGTGGTGCGCGGGCCCGACGGGAAGCGGTTTCGGACGTTCGCGGAGGTGTCGCGGGACGCGGCGGCGGCCGAACGGCTGGCGCTTCGGGAATCCAAGCTGCGACGCCGCGCCGAACGCGCCGCCAAGGCCGAGACCCGCCGCGCCGACGCCGAGACCCGCCGCGCCGACGCCGAGCGTCGATCGCGCGAGGAGGCCGAGGCCGCGGCCCGCGCCGCGGTGGAGCGGGCCGAGCGGATGGCGGCGCTGCTTCGCGAGCGCGGGCTGGACGTCGACTGAACGCGATCCCGACGATCGGGCGCATCCGCCCCCGCCGTCGTTCTTTCCTTCCTTCAAACTCTTCGCGCGGCGGGATTCGCGGCATATAGTCGAAGGAACGTCCAGGCGGCCGAGTCGGCTCGCCGAGACCCTCCCCGCCGTCGACGTCCCCAAACCTCCCCGCGCCCCGAGAAGGGCCCGTTCCGTGAAGGCTCCCCGCTTCGGAGTGAATCGCCGCGACATGATGCGCCTGAGGCGCGTGGGATCGTCGATCGCGCGCCGGCCGTCGCGCGTCCCCGAGTCGGCGGCGGCGACCGATCTTTTGCGCGTCCATCGGCCGGGGATGGGCTCGTCGTTCGAGGTCCGCGTCGGGGCGCGGCTGCCGTGGGGCGTCGAGCTGGCCTCGCGCGCCCTCGACGAGGTCGAGGCGCTGGAACGGCAACTGACGATCTACAACGACGAGTCCGAGGTCGCCCGGCTCAACCGCTCGGCCCACCTGGGGCCGGTCGAGGTGGAGCGCGGGCTGTTCGACCTTCTGGAACTGGCGCGGGCGATCTCCCAGTGGAGCGGCGGCGCCTACGACGTCACCTCCGGGGCGCTCTCGCTGGCCTGGGGGTTCGTCAAGGGCCCGAAGCGCGTCCCCTCCGCCGAGGAACGGGCCGACGCCATGTCCCGAACCGGCTGGAGCAAGCTCCGTCTCGATCCGGCGGCGCGGTCGGTTCGGTTCGACGTCGCCGGCATGGTGGTGAATTTCGGGAGCATCGGCAAGGGCTACGCCATCGATCGGGCCGTCGACGTGATCCGCGGCTGCCCCCTGCCGACGTCGGCCCTGGTCCACGGCGGCCGGTCCAGCCTCTACGCCCTCGGCTCGCCGCCGGGACGGTTCGCCGACCGCTGGGAGATCGCGCTGCGGAACCCGTTCGACGAATCCGCGCCCCTGGGGATCTTTAGAATCCGAAACCGAGGGCTCGGCACCTCCGGCGGGGCGTTCCAGAACTTCGTGATCGACGGCGAGAGCTACGGCCACATCATCGACCCGCGCCGCGGCGAGCCGGCCGCGGGGCCGGCGAGCGTCACCGTGCTGGCGCCGACCGCGGCGGAGGCCGACGCGCTTTCGACCGCCCTGTACGTCCTGGGGCCCGCCGCCGCCGCCGAACTCGTGGCGCGACGGCCGGACGTCGGGGTCGTCTTCGTGGAGGAGGGGCCGCCCGGGCGCGGCCCCCGCGTCGTCGCCATGGGGCTGGGCCCCGGCGACTTCGCGACGCAATCGTAACGATGGGAAAGGAGGCGTCCCCTGAACGCCGCTAGAGGTTTCCGGATCGGTTTGCTCGGGGCGACCTTCCTCGTCTTGCTCCGCGTCGCCATCGGCTGGCACTTCCTGTACGAGGGGCTCGAAAAATACCAGGCGACCGTCCAGGGCAAGCCGTTCTCCGCGGAGGGCTACCTGCGCAACGCCAACGGCCCGTTCGCCCCCTACTTCCGAGGGATGCTCGCCGACCCCAACGGCCTGGACCTGCTGATCCCGGAGCGGCTCAAGAAGTCGTGGGCCGACGCGGCCGCCGGGATGGAGGGCCACTACGGCTTCGACGGGGACCAACGGGCGAAGGTCAAGGACCTTCTCGCCGAGGCCGACGTCTGGGCCGATTACTGGTTCCACGCCCCCGACAACGCCAACGACGTCGCCAAGTACATGCGCGACCTCCGCGGCGCGATCGAGGCCGAGCGCGACCCGAACGCGCTTTCCTACCAGCGCGAACGCGCCCGGGAGACCCGGACGGCGCTGGCGGTCGACCGCCCCAAGTTGATCGCGCCGATCGTCGAGCGGACCGACGCGCTTAAGGGGGCGATCGAGACCCTGGCCACGCCCGAGCAGAAGGGGAGGGGGCCGTACCGGCCGCCGACGACCTTCCTGGACCTCGCCAACGTAATGACCATGTACGGTCTGATCGCGATGGGGGCCTGCCTGATCCTGGGCCTGCTCACGCCGCTTTCGGCCCTGGGCGCCGCGACGTTCCTGGGGATGATCTACCTGTCGATGCCCCCCTGGCCGGGATTGCCGGCGCCTCCCAACGTCGAGGGCCATTACTTCATCGTCAGCAAGAACCTGATCGAGTTGATCGCCTGCCTGCTGATCGCCACGACCCCCAGCGCCCACTGGGTGGGGCTCGACGCCCTGCTCTTCGGCGCCCGCCGTCGCCGCCGCCTGGCCCGTCGCGAGGGACCGGACGGACGCGACCGCGAAACCGCCGACGATTCGACGACCGCCGCCGCCCGTCTTTGAGCCGCCACCCCCAAACGCGAGGAACCCGTCCCATGACCCACCTGACCCCCGAAGAGAAAGCGCTGGGCCGCGAGAACGCCAACCGGGCCCTGGGCATGAGCCGGCGCGACTGGTTGGCCGCCGCCGCCGCCACCCCGGCGATGGGCGCCTTCTACTTCGGCTACGACAAGATGGGCGAGAAGCCCCCCGTCAAGGCCGCGATCATCGGCACCGGCGACGAAGGCTGCCAGGCCATGATCCGCTTCCACAACCGCGACTACCTCAATTACATCGGCGTCTGCGACATCCGCCCCTCCCAGCAGAAGCGCTGTCGCGAGGAGTTCGCCAAGCACAAGCAGTACGGCGAGGCCGACGCCAAGGCGCTCAAGCAGTACGCCAGCAAGGAGGAGGTCTACAAGGATCCGGACGTCGAGGTCGTCGTCATCGCCTTGCCGCTGTTCCTTCACGCCCCGGTCGCCATCGAGGCGATGAAGGCCGGCAAGCACGTCTTCACCGAGAAGCTGATGGCGCACTCGATCGCCGAGTGCAAGGAGATGTGCCGGGTCGCCCGCCAGACCAACCGACTGCTGGCCGTCGGCCATCAGCGGCACTACTCGGCGCTTTACGACAACGCCAACTTTCTTCTCTCCAGCGGCGTGCTGGGCGACGTCCGCCACATCCGCGCCAACTGGCACCGCAACAACGCCCAACCCAGGGTGGAGACCGACAAGGCCGGCAACGTCGTCTTCGACGACGCCACCGGGCTGCCCAAGATCCTCCGCGACGAGAAGGGGAACATCGTCTATCGCGACTCCTGGCACCGCCCGTACCCCGACGCCGACCTCAACCTCGACTACGCCTCCTACGGCTACAAGAGCCTTGACGAGCTGATCAACTGGCGGCTCTACAACCGCACCGGCGCCGGCATCATGGCCGAACTGGGAAGCCACCAGCTCGACGCCTGCTCGATCTTCCTGGGCAAGCAACACCCGATCGCCGTCACCGGCGTCGGCGGCACGTTCTTCTACAAGGACGGCCGCGAGGTCGACGACCACGTCTTCACCATGTTCGAGTTCCCCGGCCCGGACAAGGACGCCAAGGTCGTCGTCACCTACTCGTCGATCAACACCAACTCGTTCGACGGCTACGGCGAGCAGGTGATGGGCTCCAAGGGGACCATGATCGTCTACCAGGAGCAGGAATTGCTGCTGTTCAAGGAGGCGGGCAACGCCTCGCTCTCCAAGAGCACCAGCGTCACCGTCGAGAACGCCGGCAAGAAGCCCGCGCTTGAGACCAGCCCCAGCCTCGCCGGCCCCAGCGCCGCGACGGCCGTCGGCGGCCTGGCCACGGCCGATCCCTCCCGCGGCTACCGCGAGGAACTGGAGCACTTCGCCTACTGCGTCCGTTACGGCGACGCCTCCGACTACCACGCCGACGAGAAACACCAGCCCCGCTGCCACGGCGAGGTCGCCATGGCCGACGCGATCATCGCCCTGACCACCAACATCGCCATGCGCGAGCAGCGCCGGATCGTCTTCGAGCCCAAGTGGTTCGACTACGCCGACGACGCCACCCCCGACGGCTCCACCGTCATCGCGCGTGGCTGACGCCCCCGCGGCGGACGGTCGCGATCGTGTTCGACGCGACTTGCAAATGTGGCGGCCAAGGGCGCCATCCCCCCTTCTCCCACAAGGGGAGAAGGGATGTCTGGCGTTGGCTCGCGGCGGTGTCAAATCTCGTGCCGAACAGTATTGCCGACGGTCGCCGTCTTTCGAGGAACGCCATGCCGGAGGTCGTCGCGATCGTGCTTTGCGGCGGGGCGAGCCGACGCATGGGACGGTCCAAGGCCGATCTCCCCCTCGGCCGCGAAACCCTGCTTGAACGCGCGGTTCGGCAACTCGCCGCGGCCGTCGACCTGGTGGTCGTGGCCGCCGCGCCGGGGCAATCGCTTCCCGCGTTCGACTCGCGACGGGTCCGGATCGTCCGCGACCCGTCACCGCATCCCGGCCCGCTCCACGGGCTGGGGGCGGCGCTCGCGGTCCTTCCCGAGAGCGCCGAGTTCGCCTATCTCGCGGCTGTCGACGCGCCCTGGTTTTCCGCCAAATGGCTTCGGCTCCTGGTCGGTCGCGTCGGCGATCGCGACGCGGCCGCGGCGACGGTCGACGGCCGCCTTCAGCCCTTCGCCGCGCTGTATCGCGTCGGGCCCGCCCGAGCGGCCGTCGCGCGGCTCCTGGCCGAGGGGGCGCGGCGGTTGTCGGCGATTCTGGAGCGGCTTGAGGTTCGGTCGGTCCCGGTCGCGGACCTCGCCGCAGTCGACTCGACGGGCGACCCGTTCCGCGACCTCGACCGCCCGGAGGATTACCGCCGCGCCCTGGACGAGATGGCCGAGTAGCGACCGTGCTGGACGCAAAAGGGCCGCGCCGGGAAGCCCGGGCGGCCCTTTGCCGTGTCGTCATCGCCGACCGACCGGCGTCGGTCAGCGGGCGGAATCGCTGAAGTCGACTTCGAAGTCGCTGAGGTTGATCGGGGCGTCGCCCTCGTCGTCGGACGACCGGGAGGCGATCTTGTCCCAGCGGTGGGCGTCGCTTTCCAGCGACCGGCCGTACTGGCCGAGCCGCTCGTTCTCCCGCTGACAGTCGATGCAGCTGTTGGTATACGGCAGGGCGTTGAGCCTGGGCTCGGCGATCTTGCCGCCGCAGAACTCGCAACGACCATACACGCCGGCGGCGATCCGCTTCAGCGCGTGCTCGATCTGCCCCAGCTCGCGACTCTCGATCTCGACCAGGCGCGAGCTGATTTCATCGTTGGCGGAATCGACCGCGGCGTCGATATCGTCGGCCACTCCGCCGGCTTCGGAGAACTTACGGAAGGCGTCGAGGTCCCCGGACAGAGCCTTGCGAAGGGCGTCCCGGCGGGCGACCAGCCGAGAAGTCAGGCGAAGCAGCGCGTCTTTGCGGGCCATCGTTACACCTCCAGGTGTTTACTTACGGGTTCGCTGGAATTCGACCGCGGCGACCGTCGCGCCGCGCCCTCGGCCACGACGGCCCGACGAGGCGGCTGGGATGCCAGGCGTCAACAAGAGGCTAGCTCACCAAAATACAACAGGCCGCGGGAGTCGTCGGAAATCATCCCGGCGCGTCCTTCCAACCCCTCTGGCAAAAAACGCGCCGTCGTCAAGTCTTCACTCCCAGGGCCGGGCCGCTTCCACGAGTCGAGAGTTATACGACGGTCAAGCCCAAAGGTTTGACGAATCCCCCGGGATTTTCGTTCCCGCTCGGCCGACGTCGGCCGCGGCGCGTTTCCAACCGCGTCTTCATCGGCCCGATTCATTCCAGCCGGAACGTCGTCGCCGCGAAGCGAACGTCCGACGCCGCGATGAGGAGGGCGAGGGGGCGGGAAAACGACGATATTGTGGGTCGGCTTTCGAGAAAATCAACGAAAAAATCCCCGGAACGGGGAGATTATCGAAAATCGGCCTTGCGTGCCGACGCCGCGACGCGCTCGGAATCAACGCGGGAGGAAAAAATCCGACGTCACCCGCGGGCCGGTCCCTCCCGGCAGGTGGACGAAATTAACGTACCGCCGTTGCCGAGGGCCGTCGTAAACCCATTGCAGCACGGTCCTCCCCTTGGTCGCGACCACGCTTTTGCCGTTGGGCTCGACCCCCAGTGCGGCTCGGACCTCCGCGGGGCTCTTGCCGCGCAGTCCCTCCCCCTCGTCTTCGGCGGCCGCGGGAGCGGCGGCGGCCGGCGCGTCCTTGACCCAGGCGTCCCCCTCGCGGCGGTAGCCTCGGATCTTGAAGGCGTCGGCGACCAGCGTCGAGTCGGGCGCGATCTTCCAGGCCCGCTCTAGAAGCTCGCGGGCCGATTCCTGGTCGTGGAGCAGCGCCTCGTACTGGCCGGCCAGCGCGACGGGTCCTTCGGCGTCGGAGTCGCCGAGGCGCTCGCGGCGCTTCTGGAGCCAGTCGCGGTACAGTTCGGTCTCGGCGGCGGGGTCGTTGGCGCGGCGTCGAAGCAGTTCGCCGACCGCCTTGACGTCCGTCGGCGAGAGCGCGTCGATCCCCGCCCGCGCCTGGGCGTGGGCGCGCTCGACGAGCTTGGCCGCGGCGGCGGGGCGGTCGGGGAGGAGTCGAATCGCCTCGTCGACCGCGGCTAGGGCCGATTTCACGTCCCCGGCCGTCTGGGCCCGCAACCGCTTCTCCACGACGTCCGCCCAAAGGCGACGGTCGAGCGCCTCGCGGTCTTCCGGCCTCGCCGTTCGGTAGGCGGTGGCGGGATCCGCGTCGTACTGCTCGGCCAGCGCCTCCGGAACGGCGCGGCCGGCGCCGGTCGCGGTCGCGGCCTTGGGGAAGAACTCCTCCACGTCCGCCCTGAGCGCGTCCAATTCCGCGGGCGTCTCGGTCGCGGCGAGCATGGCCCGAAGCGCGCGATGCGCCAGGGCGGAGGGGGCGGGCTCGGCCACGCCTTGCTTGCGTCCCCGCCGCGCCAGCACAAGCCATTCGCCGGGGGCGTCGACCGTGGTCCGGCGGGCGTCGGCCTCGATCCGAAGCGCGTCGGCCTCGACGATCCGCGCCCGCGCCGCCAGCGGCTCGTCGTGAAAGTCCCTGGCGCGCCTGGCGGCCCAGCGCGACCATTCGCGACGGTGCTGGTGGTCGCGGGCCGGCAGCGCGGCCACGGCCTTGTCGAGCCGTTCCAGGTCGGCCGGTTGCGGTTCGAACGCCAGGGCGTCGAGGTAGAGCCGCGAGTCCTCGCGGGTCAGCCGCCCCCGGACGATCACCGACGGTTGCCGTGGCGGGGTGGCGGGCCGCAACGATTCGGGGAGTCGGACGGGGACGGACGAGCGCTTCAGGTACAACTCGTCGTAGCCCACGCGCGGGTGGTTCTGGAAGAACCGGACTCGATCGTCGACGATCACGAGTTTCCCGACCAGGTCGGCGCGCTTCGCCAGGTCGGCGGGTTCGACGACGACGGGCGTTTCTTGCGCCGTCGCGGATCGAACCGCCAGGAGCGCGAGCAGGAATCCGGCGGCGGTCGCGGCGCGGGTCATGGTTCGTCCTCCGTCTCGGGGGCCGGGGTCGCTTCGGACTCGGGCCAGCCGAGGGCGTCGAGGGCCTTGTGGAACTGGACGAACAGGCCGCTTTCGGGTTCCAGGCGGACGACCCAGCCGCTGGCTTCGGCGTCGTATTCCAGGGCGGCCAGGCGGGCGCCGAAGACGACGTGGTCGCCGGTTTCGGGACCGGCCAGCTTGAACAGCTCGAAGTCCCGGAGGTCCACCCGCGCCGAGCGTTCCGGCCGCGCGCCGTCGGCTCGGAACGAGCCGGCGTCCTCGGTGGGGAGGACGACGTAGTCGATCTCGAAGCGGCCGGAGGCGTCGTCCGGGGTCGATGCGATCACGGTGTCGAAGAGGACGCCGCGGCCTTTGTAGCGGTCGTTGAACCTGGTCGCCCATTCGCGCGGGGTGGAGGCGCGGGCGGCCTCGTCGAGCATCTCCTCCAGGCCGGCGGGGGCGAGGTTGACGTAGAGGGCCGCCTCGTCGGCCGCCTGTCGGATCCGGTCGGCGTCCTCGACCTGGCCCCCCAGGGCGTCGACGGCCTGCCGGGCGGGGGCGAGAAGCTGGTGGGCGCGGTCGAACTCGCCCATTTCAAGCGCGGGGATCCCCTCGGCCCGGCCCAGTTCGGCGACCTGGGGATAGTTCTGCACCGCGTTCCGCCAAACCCGCAGGGCGACCGTGGCCGCGACCACCAGGGCGACCGCCGCGAAGATCCAGACGGGGTTGCGGCCCGACCGCTTGCGGGGCCTCGGCTCGATCTCGGCGACCGCGGGCCGCGGCCGGCCGCGACGAGGCTCGGGGCGGTCGTCGGCGGGCGCGTCGGCGCGCCCCCGGCGTCGGGGCCGGGGCCTCGGCGGGGCCTCGGCCGCCTCTTCCTCCCAGGGGATCTCGACGTCCGCCGCCGCCGCCGGGGCTTCCTCGGCGGCCTCCACGAGAACCTCGTCCGCCTCCGTCAGTTCGATCGGCCCCTCGGCCGCGGCCCTCGGCGCGCCGACGACGCCGGCGCGACGCGATACCGCCGGCGTGGCGACGCGGGGGCCGGGGTCGGGCAGGGGGGAGGCCGGCAGGACGAAGACCCCCTCGCCGCAGGACGGGCAGCGCAACGCCTGATACCCCTCGGCGCGCTGGCCGCGGAGGCGGTGGCCGAGGGGGCACGCGACGTTGTAATACTGGACCGCGTCCCGCGACGGCGCCGCCAGGCCCGCGATCATGTTCCTGGCGCGGCCGAACAGCCCCAACAGACCACCTCCGCCGGGAGGCCTCCCCCGGTCGCTCGACGACCCGCGCGGTCGGATCCGGACCACGACTAACGTAAGACGGGACGTCGAAATTATGAGGGCGGGCGACGCCGGGGTCAACCCGCGCGCCCCGCCATCGCTCGCGGAGCGCGCGTCGCGGGACTCAGTAGCGGAGCACGGCGGCCAGGCCGGTGTCGGTCGGCATGCGGTCGGTGGGGACGACGACGACGTCGCCGCCGGTTTTGAGGACGGCCTCGGCGAGGTCGTCGAGGAGGTCGTCGACGTCGGGGGCGTCGATGGAGTCGAGCCGCTCGACCTTGCCCGTTTTGAGGTCCATCCGTCCGGGGATGATCCGGCCGGCCTCGATCAAGAGGGCGCCGAGTCGTCCCTGGGCCGCCTCGCGGGCCGCGTCGATGACGCGGGAGACGGCCTTGCCGGCGGCGTCGGCGGCGTGGAAGGCGTCCTTCAGCCCGGCCAGCCGCGCCAGATAGGCCGGCTCGATCGCCTTCCAGGCCCGTTGGCGAAGTTCGTCGAGGCTCAGCGCGCCGGGGTCGATGGCGATCCCCTCGGCGACCAGGGCGGGGTTGCGGCTGATCCGCCGGAACTCGGTTTGATGCTCGGGAAGCGCCGCCAGCAGCAACGGCTGTTTCGACGGCTTGGAGAAGCGATCGGCGACCTCGCGGTCGACGAACCGGAAGAACCGCTCCATGTCGTTGCGGATCTCGTCCTTGCGCCCGCCCTGTCCCTGCTGGATCGCGGGCGTGCCGAGCCGGCCGCGGCCGGGTCCGGGACTCCAGGCCGTCTGATGCGGCTCGGTCAGGTCCGCGCCCAGCGCGTCCTTGACGTTCGAGGGGAGGTCGCCCAGGTCGACCTCGTCCAGGGCGTCGCGGTTCCCCTCGAAGAGGCGGAAGTTCTCGCGGTCCAGCCAAAGGACCTGGAATCGATCGGCGGACTGGACGATCCGGAGGATCGGCTTGACGTGGAAGCTCTCGGCGACGACCGCCAACTCCTCCACCGGCCGTTGGAGCCGGTAATGCGCGAACGTATCGGCGGTTCGGAAGATCGCCAGCCCGTCCTCCTGATGGGTCCAGAACTGGTAATCGTCCTGAAGGTCTCGCAAGGGCTTCAGCAGCGGGCCGATCTCGCGGCCGGGGTATTTCTCGGCGAGCGAGCGCTCCACCCGGGTCAGAAGGTTCTTGTAACGGATGGGGTCTTGCAGGCTCTCGGGGTTGGCCCGGTGGGTCGGCTGATACAGCGAGATCGCGGGGGCGGTCGTCGGATTCAGCAATCCGGCGAGGACTTCGGTGGTGACGTGGGGCATCGTGGCTCTTCTCCATGCTCGGGATCTCGACGCGAGTCATCCATACGCAAATCCCGAGCCGGATTCGGCCGACGCCGCTCAGCCGCGAATCCCTCGAGCCACGATCGAGAAGAACGGGTCGGGGCATTCCTCGTGGAATCGGACGCGCGTGACGAACGCCCCGGACTGGTCCGGGGAGGATTGAAGCACCTCGCCGCGGACGCATCCGGCGTACTCGGCGCCTCCCGGCTTGAGCCAGACGTCGTCGCCCTCGGCGAACGCGATCGGGCAGAGGAGTCGCGCGCCGCCGCGGCTGACGTCGTCGACCCGCGCCGCGACGGTGGTGAACTCCCCTTCCTCGGACCAACCGCCGACCCAGATCCGATAATCCACCGCCGGCTGTCGGGGATGGAGTCGGCGTTCCAGGGAGAAGTGGGGCCCGCGTCCGCGGGCGTGATTCGCCGCCGTCGTCCGATCGTTCGCGCGTCGCACTTTCACGTCTTCAGCCTCCAAGTCGGCCGCGTTCCATGGTGGTCGCCGTCCAGGGCAACCCTAGGCCGCGGGTTTTCGGGAGGCTCGCCGCGATGCCGAAACGCCTCGCGACGTCGCGATCCGCGCGGGTCAGCTTAGCAGGTGCTCCGTCGCCGATCGCAGGTCGCGGTCGATGCCGAAGAGGCGGTCGAGGTTGGAGGTCCTGAAGACCTGTTGCAGCACCGGCGAGAGTTCGCAAAGCCGCATCTTGCCGTGGGTGCCGTCGATCCGGCGTTGCAGCAGGATGAGCTTGCTCAAGAGCGTGCTGGAGATCAGCCCGACCTGGCTGAAGTCCAGGACCAGGTTGATCGGCTTGCCGTCGTTGGGAAGCGCCGCGGCGATCTGGTCGGCGACCTCGCGCACGGTGCGCTCGTCGAACAGTTGGCGGTCGACGAAGCGGACGACCTTGACCCCGTCGGCCTCCGTCATGGTGATCCGCTCTTGTGGGGGCATGGGAATGGTCCTGGCTGATCGATACGGATACGGGCCGTTTGACGCGAGGAGTCGACGTGGCGGACCGCGCCGCCGCCTCTCATTCTGCCCCGTTCGCGAATCGAGTGCCATGAAATTCCCCGCCATCCGGAATTCACCGGTGGGCGTCTTGAAAGTTGGTGGAATTTTTGTCCAGATGGAGGGTGACCGCG
>ERZ778018.2402-NODE-2402-length-12072-cov-5.527003_pt1 | contig 12072 bp, 11 predicted proteins | sample MGYA00375748_ERZ778018 | MGnify/ENA primary metagenome ERZ778018 (study PRJEB29350, sample SAMN05509839) | bioreactor metagenome | biome: bioreactor; material: wastewater | place: South Africa: University of Cape Town | collected 2014-04-22 ... | reverse complement strand
CATCTCGTTGGCGGCGTCACCCTTCTTGCGCTGCAGGCGCAGGAAGGCGGCGCGATGCTTGATGTCCCCCGTCGTGATCGGCACATCGTTGACGATATACTTGATCGTATCGGCGAAAGCAGGCGGCGCCATAGTGGCAACAAGGACCGGCGTTGCCATGACCAAAAATGCCAATCCTGCCGAAAACAGGTATTTCCTCATCGAAAGCGTCCAATTCCACCAGTAACGGGTCTTTTCAAAACGGATGACCCTTGCCAGCCCTATGAGGCAAAACCGTGTCGCCGCTCTGCGGCATCACTGATCGATAACGTTGTCCTTCGCCCCGCCGAAATCACCGAGGGTGCGGAATGAAATATTGAATCCGATGTTCTGTGACTTTTCCGCAGTCCGGCTGGAGCGTGTTTCGGAAAACGTCATCAGATAGGTGAAGCATTCGTCGGCATAGGAAAAGCCGATGCCCTTGCGCGCCATGAAGCTGTTTTCAATATCGTAGGTGCCCGAGCCGAACAGCCGCCAATGCTCGTTGAGGCTCGTGCTGGCGCCGAGCGAAACCTCATGGCGATCCTTGTCGAAGCCGTAGGGCTCCTGCTTCTGGATGAAGGTGTAGCTGGAGGTGAGCGTCACCGGCGTGCCGGCATAGGCGGCCTTGACCTCGGCGCGCCGTGTCTCGAAGCTCTTCTCGTCGAAGCGGCCGCTGACGGACGCCGACAAGCCGTCGGGACTGGCAAAGCCGGCGAGCGCGACGAAGTCGGAAGTATTGGTTTCGAGGCCGGAATAGGCGCCTGCATTGACCAGATCGGGCGCGGCAAAGGAATTTTCTCCCGCTACCTGGTAGGACTGGCCGAAGATGGCGTTGGTCGTCCAGCCGTTTTCGTAGCTGCCCGAATAACGCAGGCCGACATTGACGCGGGTGCCGCCCTCGATGCGATCGTAACCGGAGAACTTGTCGCGGTCGAACAGCGTCGTGGCGTCGAAGACGAAGCTCTGCGCATCCTCGTTGGGAATGCCGAGGCCGCCGACATAGCGCTCGTTGGGGCGCACGAAGGTCTGCACCATCGGCTCCAGGATATGGCTGGAGCCGGCCATGGAGAACAGGATCGGATAGCGCAGTTCCAGCCCTGCCGTCGCCATGAAGCGGGCGAAGGAGGAACGATCGTCGGCGGAGACGCCGGGATGAAGCGACTGGATGATCGGGTTGCCGGCCATGTCGTTGATCGCGGCAAGCGAATCGGCCGAGGCGTTGACGTAGTTCGCGTCGGCCTGGAAGGCGAGCAGGGGCGTGATCACCAGCCCGCCATCGGTGATGAAGGTCCGCTTCCATTCGGCTTCGCCGGTCAGCCGCCCGGATTCGCCTTCGATGCCGGGCACGCGCTGGACCGGCGTGGTGTCGTCGTACGGCGTGTTGAACGCCCGATCGAGGTCGTTGCGATGGATGACCCGTGAATTGAGGTTGAAGCTCAGTTGCCCGCCGGCCAGCGGCGTATCGGGAATATAGGCATAGTCGAGGCTGGGCAGGACCCAGGGCTGTTCCTTGGCGCGCGCCTTGGGGTCGCTGTTGAAGGCGTCTTCCTGCACCTCGAAATGCATGGCGCGCAGGTCGAAATAGTTACGGTCGTTGAGGCCGGTAAGATAGACCTCGGAGCGATGGACCTTTTGGTCGTAGCCGTCGATATTGTAGGTATGGGCGAAGTTCTTGTCGCTCTGGACGAGGATGTCCCAGCCGAAGTTCCAGCGCGAATTGATCGCGAACTGGCCCTTGGTGCCCATCATGCCGCGGGTCTTGTTGGCATCGCCCGCGAAGCCCCTGTCGACGGTGTCCCGGGCGAACGCGCCCGGATCGGCCTGGCGCATGCCGGCGACCTTCAGGCTGTACTCGCCATTGTCGAAGCGCTGGCGCCATTCCGCCTCGCCGAGGAAGCCCTGCCGGGAGAAGTAGGTGCCCTTGGCGGTAAGGTCGTAGGTCGGGGCCAGCGCCAGGTAATAGGGGATCGAGACGCCGACGCCGAGCTTGTTGTTGTAGCTGATGCCGGGCATCAGGAAGCCGCTCTTGCGCTTCACCGTCGGGTCCGCGATCTCGAAGGCGGGCAGGTAGGCGATCGGGAAGCCGAAGAACTCGAAATTCGAATCCTCGAAGCGGATCGTCTTCTTCTCGCCGTTCCAGATGACCTTGCGCGCCTTGATGCGCCAGATCGGCGCGCTGTCGGGCTTGTCCTCGCAGGGTTCGCAGGCGGTGTAGACGCCGTTGTGGAACGTGGTCACCACGCCGCCCATGCGCTCGGCGCTCTCGGCCGCCATGTAGGTCTTGTCCACCGTTTCCACGCGCAGCGCGTTGACGAAACCGTTGCCGAAATCGTCGGTGATGTCGACGTGCTCGGAATAGACCTTGGTGCCGTCGCTGTTGACCAGCTGCACGTTGCCGCTGGCGATCAGGCGCTTGCTGTTGCGGTCGTAGGTGACGCGCTGGGCGACTAGCCGGTTGCCGTCATAGTCGATCTGGACTCCGCCGACCGCCGTCACCGTCTGCGCGTCGTTGTCGTAGACCAGCGTGTCGGCCTCGAGCAGCATCTGCGCGTTCCGGCTGACCTTGCCTTCGGCCAGCGCCGCGATGTCCTGCGCGAAGGCCGGCAGCACGGGGAAGGCGCAGGAAAACAGGCATGCCAGGGCGGTCGCCCCGTAAAGGTGCGCCAAACGGGCTGTCCTACGGCTACGCAAAACCGCCCCCCTCACTAGCCGTCTTCCTTGTACAGCAGAAACGTCACCCCAAAAAACATCGCCACGACGACAGGAAACCATGCCGCCACGACGGTCGGCACGAATCCGGCGATTCCGAACGCCTTCACCAGCACCGTCACGACATAAAGCAGAAAGCCCGCAAGGATGCCACCTAAAATCATCGTCGCCGATTGCCCCATCCGCGCAAAGCGCATCGAGACCGTGGCCGCGATCAGCGTCATCGCCACCAGCAGGAAGGGCAGCGCCACCAGCGAATCGAACTGCATGGCGAAGGCGTTGGCCCTGAGGCCGAACGAGCGGGCGACGTCGATCTTCTGCGGCAATTCGTAGAACGGGATGGTTTCGGGCCGCGCCAGCCGCTCCTGAACGAACTCTGGCTTGAGATTGGTGGCCACGCGATCGCTCGCCCGCTTTTCGGCGGGCCGGCCTTCGCGCAGCACCCGCACATCGCGCAGGTCCCAGTACCCGTCGCGCAGATAGGCATACCTGGCGTCCTTGCGCTCCACGATATTTCCCTGTGGATCGAGGACGAAGAACGAGGCGTCGGCCATCTCCAGGCCCTGGTTCAGGATGGCGCGGGCGCCGATGATGGTGTCGCCCGATTGCGTCTTCTGCCGGATCCAGGGGGCGGCGTTCGCCGATACGGCGTTGGATTTGCCGGAGCGAAGCACGCTTTCCATCTGCTCGGCCTGCGAGAACCCGTAGGCTGCGATCGGGTTGAGGACGCCGACCGAGACCACGCCGAACAGGAGCGCGCCGATGCAGGCGGGCAGCAGGAACTGCCAGGCCGATATGCCGGCCGAACGGGCGATGACCAGTTCGTACTTGCGGTTGAGCGAAACCAGCATGGCCATGGCGGAAAAAAGGCCGATGAAGGGCACCGTTTGCAGCATGATCATCGGCGTGCGGAACGCCGAGATCATCAGGCCGGCCGGATAGCTGAAGCCGGGCAGGCGCGCGGTGCGGCCGGTCAGTTCGGTGAAGTCGATCAGGAATACCAGCGCGAAGATGCCGAGGAAGAACCATGCCGTGATCGCGGCATAGCGGAAGAAGAAGTAGCGGCCGAGCGTCCAACCCATCACGCCGCTCCCTGCCGGGGCGCGGGGCCGTTGCCGGCGCGCAGCCACAAGGCCGCCAGCCTGCGGCGCAAGCGCCGGGCAAGCGAAAGGCCGGCGTCGACCCAGTTCATCGGCAGTTCCATCGTCTTTTGGGCGCGGATGAACAGGATCGCGATCAGCGACGCCAGGATCGGGACTGCATACATCATGGCGCCGAGCGCGGGCATGCTCTTTGATTCGCCCTCGGCGAAAAAGGCGAGCCAGCGCACGGCGAGGCAGGCGACGACGGCCGTGATCAGCGGATGGATGCGCGCTTCGCGGTGGGACTTGGGGTCGCCCGCGACCGCCAGCGCGATCAGCGCGAAGGCTATCGGGAACAGCCATTCGGAAAAGCGCTTGTTGAGCTCGGTCTTGTAGAGGTTCGGCGAGCGCTTGAAGATCGGGTCGTCGGCGTCGGGGTTCAGAAGATAGTGCGTCGTCTGGTCCTTCGGCAGAAGCGTGGTCTCGTCCATGTCCGCGCTGAAGGCCGACAGGTCGAAGACATAGGAGGTGAAGCGCACCACCGATACCTCGCCCGACGGCACCTTGCGCTGGACGACGCCGTCGTTCATCAAAAGCACCTGCTTGTCGCCGCGCTCGATGATCGCGCCGGTCTTGGCGTAGTAGATGAGGTCGACGCCTTCGTCGCGGGAATCGGCCACGAAGATGCCGCCGAGCCGGTTGTCGGGGAAGCGCTCGCCGATCTGCACGAACAGGCCGTCCTCCACCTTGCGGAACGTTCCTTCCTGGATGACCAGCGAGAGGAAATCGGCGCGCGCGGCGGCCACCAGTTCGCGGTTTTTCTGGCGCGCATAGGGTTCGACGCCGTTATGCACGGCGAAACAGAATACGCTTGCCGCCACCGCGAGCAGCAGCACGGGCCGGATCACCGTCAGCCTGGAGGCGCCGGAGGCGCTGATGGCGACCAGTTCCGAATCGGCGTTCATGGTGCTCAGCGTCTGCGCGACGGCGATGACCAGCGCGAACGGCACCACGATCGGGATGATCGACGGCAGGATGAGCGAGGCGACCTGGAAGAAGGTCAGGGCCGACTGGCCGCTGTCGGTGACGAGATCGAGGCGCGCCAGCACCTGCGTCGTCCATACGATCGCCAGCGTCCACAGGAGCGTTCCCATGAAGAGCGCAAATGCGCGCCGCATGATGTAGCGTTCGACGACCTTCATTCAGACTGGTTCTCGGCTGCTTTGGAGCGGCATCACGCCGGCGGACAAAATACCCGCCCGGCAAGGCCCGCACAACAGGGTTGCTCATGTTTCGACCGTCCATGCCCGCCCCGTCCGGTCGAATTGTCGGCAAGAGCGGATAACAAACCGCAAAGATAGGTGGTTAACGAAGCATTACCCGGTTGCCTGCGGCGGCGGAATGCTTCAATCCGGTCGGGCCTTGTCCTAGAAGCGTAAACGACCGAATGTTGCGCGTCGTTTCGCTGTCCCCGAAAGCCTGCCCGATGACCTTTCGCCCTTCCGTCGTCTTCGCCAAATTCGCCGCTCCGGCAAAGGGCGTCGTCTTCGTCTTCCTCGGTGAGGACGGCAAGCCCGGCGACAAGGCCGCTCTCGCCGACCCGGCCGGGGTGCTCGCCCGCGCCGTGCCGGCTGCGGGCTTTACCGGGAAATTCGGCAGCGTCGTCGAAATCCTCGCGCCCGAAGGGGGCGCCTTCGACCGGCTCGTCGGGGTGGGGGTCGGCAAGCCGGCGACGCTCGACGAACATGCGTGGCTGAAGCTCGGCGGCATCGTCGCAGGGGCGCTGCGCGACGCCGCCGAGGCGACGGTCGTGCTCGACGTGCCCGGACTGCCGGTCGGACCCCGGCAGGCGGCGGACCTTGCCGCGGGCGTCCTTTTGCGCAGCTACCGTTTCGATAAGTACAAGAAAACGCGCAAGGACGAAGCCGTCGACGGCGAGCGGCCGAAGAAGCCGGCGAAGGTGGCCATCCAGTGCGCGGAGCCGGCCAGGGCGCGCAAGGCCTTCGCCGAGGCGGAGGCCGTGGCCGACGGGGTTTTCCTTGCCCGCGACCTGGTCAACGAACCGGCGAACGTGCTCGGCCCGCTGGAGTTCGCCGACCGGGCCAGGGAACTGGCGTCGCTCGGCGTCAACGTCGAGATCCTGACGGAAAAGGACATGAAGAAGCTCGGCATGGGCTGCCTGCTCGGCGTCGCCCAGGGCTCGCCGCGCGGCGCCCGGCTCGCGGTCATGCGCTGGAACGGCGGCCGGCCGAAGGACAGGCCGCTGGCCTTCGTCGGCAAGGGAGTCACCTTCGACACGGGCGGCAATTCCATGAAGACCGCCTCCGGCATGGAGGACATGAAGGGCGACATGGGGGGCGCGGCCGCGGTGGCCGGGCTGATGCACGCGCTTGCCGCCCGCAAGGCCCGAGCCAATGTCGTCGGCGTCATCGGGCTGGTGGAAAACGCCGTCGACGGCCATGCCCAGCGCCCCGGCGATATCGTCACCTCGATGTCGGGCCAGACCGTGGAGGTCATGAACACCGATGCCGAGGGCCGCCTCGTGCTGGCGGACGCGCTCTGGTACTGCAACGACCGCTTCCAGCCGAAATTCATGATCAACCTGGCGACGCTGACCGGCGCGATCATGGTGGCGCTCGGCGTGCACCATGCCGGTCTGTTCTCCAACGACGACGAACTGGCCGCCCGCCTGCTGGAAGCCGGCCGCGCCACGCAGGAACGCCTGTGGCGCATGCCGCTCGGGCCGGAATACGACAAGCTGATCGATTCCAGGAACGCGGACATGAAAAATGTCGGCGGCCGCCACGGCGGGGCGATCACGGCCGCGCAGTTCCTCAAGCGTTTCGTCAAGGGCGACACGCCCTGGGCGCATCTCGACATAGCGGGCACCGCGATCGCCGCGCCGTCGAACGAGATCAACCAGTCGTGGGCTTCCGGCTTCGGGGTGCGGCTCCTGGACCGGCTGGTTCGCGACCATTACGAGGGCTGAATTGGCGGAGGTGCTATTCTATCACCTGACGGAATCGACGCTCGAGGACGCGCTGCCGGGCCTTCTGGAGCGCAGCGTCGGGCGCGGCTGGCGTGCGGTGGTGCAGACCGGGGGCGAGGAGCGGCGGGACGCGCTCGACCAGCATCTGTGGACGTTCCGCGACGATTCGTTCCTCGCGCACGGCACCGACCGCGAGCCGTACGCTGCCGAGCAGCCGGTGCTGCTGGCGACGGGCGAGGCCAATGCCAACGGGGCCGCCATCCGGTTCCTGGTCGACGGCGCGGTGCCGCCGGAGCTTGCCGGCTACGAGCGCGCGGTGTTCCTGTTCGACGGCCACGATGCCGAACAACTGGAAACTGCGCGCGGGCACTGGAAGGCGATGAAGGCGGCCGGCCACACCGTCACCTATTGGCAGCAGGGCGCCGACCGGCGCTGGGAACGCAAGGCGTGAACTATCGCCATGCCTATCATGCCGGCAACTTCGCCGACGTCGTCAAGCACGCCGTGCTGGCGCGGCTGATCGAGTACCTGAAGCGCAAGGACAAGGCGTTTCGCGTCATCGATACTCATGCCGGCATCGGCCTTTATGACCTTTCCTCGGCTGAAGCGCAGAAAACCGGCGAATGGAGGGGCGGCATCGGCAAGCTGATCGATGCGATGCCCGACGGCGAGGCGGCGGCGCTCCTTGCCCCCTATCTTTCTGCCGTTCGCTCCGTCAACGGCGACGGCGCGTTGAAAAGATACCCCGGCTCGCCGCTGGTCGCCCGGCATCTGCTGCGCAGGCAGGACCGCCTTTCGGCGATCGAACTGCATCCCAAGGACGCGGCGGCGCTGCGGGCGCGCTTTGCGGGCGATTTCCAGACACGCGTCATCGAGCTGGACGGGTGGCTGGCGCTCGGCGCGCACCTGCCGCCGAGGGAAAGGCGCGGGCTGGTGCTGGTCGACCCGCCTTTCGAGGAGGAGGGCGAGTTCGGCCGGCTCGTCGATGGCCTGAGGAAGGCGCACCGCCGCTGGCCGGGCGGCATCTATGCCTTGTGGTATCCGATCAAGGACCGGGCGGCGGTGGCGGCGTTCCGGCGCGTTCTGGCCGGTTCGGGTATCGCCGGGATACTCGACATAACCTTCGAAATCCGCGCCGCGTCGCCTGCCGCCGGCCTTGGCGGCAGCGGCCTCGTGGTGGTCAATCCGCCGTTCACGCTGGAAGGCGAGCTTAGAACCCTGCTGCCGGCGCTGCTTTCGCTTCTGGCGGCGGAACCGTCCGCGCGCTGGGGACTTGAGTGGCTGGCCGCGGAAACGCCCGGCCCGGCTGCCGCTTGACCGGAACACGCCGAATCCGCAAAGTGCGCCACCTGCTTGCGAAAGAGATCGCCATGAGTCGCTTCACTTCCTTCGTCCTGGCCGCGCTGATCGGGATTTCGGTGCCGATGGCCGCCGTGCCGTCCGCTTTCTCGGCCGACCTGCCCGGCTATGTCGAGCAGGGCGGCGATGCCGGCGTCTGCGCGCAATCGTGGGTGCTGAACAAGATCACCAGCCGCTTCCGACACCAGGTGCGCCACGTGCCGAACCTGCCCGACGTGGCGATCCTCGATTTCCAGCGCATCCACGAGCACCGTTACCTGCCGGCGAGCGAGGAATGGCCGATCGGCCGCCGCTATTGCGGGGCCACGGTGGCGCTGTCGGACGGCCAGAACCGTTCGATCTGGTATCTGATCGAGGAGGGGCAGGGCTTCGCCTCGATCGGCGACAATGTCGAATTCTGCGTCGCCGGCTTCGACCGCTGGATGGTCTATAACGGCCGTTGCCGCATCCTGCGCTGACGAAACGCATCTCGATGGCGGCAAGGCTGCGCCGAACTTTGCTCGCGGTGGTTGCGGCTGCGGGCCTGACGGGTCCCGTTCCGGCGGCTGCCGGCGCGGATGATGCTTCCGAGGCCGGCGGCGGTTTCGATTTCTATGTGCTTTCGCTGTCGTGGTCGCCGAGCTATTGCGAAGCGGAGGGTAGCCACGCCAACCGCCAGCAATGCGGGGCCGCGCGTCCCTACGCATTCGTGGTGCATGGCCTGTGGCCGCAGTTCGAGCGCGGCGGCTATCCGCAAAAGTGCGATACGGAGGGGCGGAAGGTTCCGGAGCGCATGCTGCGCAAGCTCTACGACATCATGCCTTCAGCCGGGCTGATCCGCTACCAATGGCAAAAGCACGGCAGTTGCAGCGGCCTTTCCCAGAGCGATTATTTCGACGCCGTGCGCGCCGCGCGCGCGAAGGTCGTCATCCCCGAGGAGTTCCGCCGGCTCGACGCCTATCGCTCGCTCGATCCGCAGGAGGCGGAAGCGGCGTTCCTTCGCGCCAACCCCGGCCTGCCGGTGGACGGCGTCTCCGTCACCTGCGACAACCGCCTGTTGCGCGAAGTGCGTATCTGCCTGACCAGGAAACTCGCCTTCCGGAGCTGCGGCGAGGTCGACCGGCGTTCATGCCGCCGGAAAAAAGTGGCGATGCCGCCGGTGCGCGGCGGATAGGCCCGTTTGACCTCCGCCCGCCTCGACCCTACCAATTCGAAACCTTGTGAAACGACAGGAAGTCCCGATGCCCAAGCTGCTTTACGCCTCCGCCTCTCCCTACAGCGCCAAGGTGCGCATGGCCGCCGCCTATGCCGGCATCGCCATCGAGGCAATCCCGGTCAAGACCGCCGAGCGCCCGGCCGAGCTTGTCGGGGCCAACCCGCTCGGCAAGATTCCGACGCTGGTTCTCGACGACGGGCAGGCCATTTTCGACAGCCGCGCCATCACCCAGTATCTCAACCGCGCCTCGAAGAATGCGCTGTTTCCCCGCAATCCCGACAAGCGCACCGAGGCGGAGGTGCTGGAGGCGCTGGCGGACGGCATCTGCGATTGCGCGCTGGCGATGGTGTACGAACGGAGGTCGCGGCCTGAGGAAATGGTGTGGCAACCCTGGCTGGATGCGCAATGGGTCAAGATTTCGGCCGGCCTCGATCTCCTGAACGCCAACCCGCCGAAGCTGCCGAAGAAGATCACCGCCGGCCAGATCGCGCTGCGCGCCTGCCTCGGCTATCTGGCGATCCGCTTTGCCGGGAAGTGGGAAAAGGGCCATGGCCGGCTGACCCGCTGGGCGGCGCGCTTCGATGAGAAATTCCCCGAACTGAAGGCCTGCATCCCTTCCTAGTCTCAGCGACGAAAAAAGGCCGGGCTTTGCGGCCCGGCCTTTTAATTACGCAAGCTTGTTCGATCAGAACTTCATACCGACGCCGAAGGTGACGCGGTTGTCGCTGTCCTTGACCTTGCTGCCGAAGGTGTCGAAGGTCTTGGAACCGTAGTCGGTGTAGCGGTACTCGACACGGCCGAACACGTTGTCGGTGATCTTGATGTCGGTGCCGACACCGGCGGTCCAACCGAACATGCCCTTGCTCTGGCTGGCGACGCTGTCGGAGATCTTCACGTTCTTGCCGGCGCCGCCGGCGGTGCCGTAGAGCAGGATCTCGGGCGTCACCGAATAACCGAGGCGGGCGCGCAGCGAGCCTTCCAGGCCCGACTTCGACTTGAGGCCGCCCGACGAACCCTTGACGCCGTTATAGCCGAGGTCGCCTTCGAGGCCGTAGACGAAGTCGTCCGCCTGCCAGTTGTAGCCGACGAACCCACCGCCGACGAAGCCATCGGTCTTGATGTTCGTGCCGACGCCGGGGAGCTTGGTGCGGCCGCTGAAGCCGTAGCCGAGATTGATACCGGCATACGGGCCGGCCCACGAAGCGACGGGCAGTTCGGCGATCGGCGCGGGCGCCGGCGGCTCTTCCATTACCACGTCCGCCGCAAAAGCAGGAACGCCGGCGAAGGCGATCAGCCCAAGGGCCGCCGCGAGCGGCCGCGCAAGTTTGAGATTGGATTTCATTATCAGATACTCCTTGAGCCGGAAAACACAGGCCAGTTTGCATGAGCGCCCCCACTCGTCCGGGAGGAGAAACGGGCTGGCCGCTCATCGGTTCCAAATGTCGTGTCGAAATGCGGCTGAAGCGAACCTGAAAACGGGTCATTCCTTGGCGTGGATATGGCCGAAATCGGGCGTTGCGGTTTGGCAACAGAATTCGGCCGTCAGGCGGGTGTTGCAAGGGGTTGCGCGCCGCTGCGGGCGGCCGGGGCCGGCCCCGTGGGCGCAAAATCGTGGCCTTGCGCCACAGTTTGGCCGCATTGGTTGACGGTTTCCTGCCGGCCAGGGCCCGGTCCGGACCGAGGCGGGTTCACAGATTCTCGCCGCGAAGGCGCGCGCCGACGAAAGCGCAGTCCTCGAAAATGTCGGGCTTGCGGGTTTCGACCGTCGCCGAGGCGACGCCGGGCATGGCGAGCACGAACGCCAGGACGCGCCGGGCGACCGTTTCCTGCAACTCGACATGACCCTCGCTGCCGATCGCACGGATAAAATCGCAGATGCGGTCGTAGTCCAGCGTGGCGGCGATATCGTCCACCGCCTCGCCTTGCCCTTCCAGCGTCGCTTCCACGCTGACGACGAGCCGTTGCGGCGCCTGCTTTTCATGGTCATGGACGCCGATGCCGATCCTGACCTCCAGGTCGCGGACGATGACGGTGCGCTCAGTGATCCTCATGGTCGTTCCACCACGAATGCGACGTCGCGCTGCAAGCCCATCAGGTGCTGTCCGCCGTCGAGCGTCAGGATCGAGCCGTTGAGCGATCTTGTGTCCCAGATGAAGGCGACAGCGCCGGCGATGTCGCGCGGGGTCGGGCCGGCGCCGGTCAGCGTGTGGCGCCAGCTCCTTTCGAAGTTCTCCGGCGTCTGCTCGCCGCTGATCAGGGTGACGCTGGGCGCGATCCCGCACACCCGGACCTTGCCGCGAAACTGCATGGCCTGCATGTCGATCGCGCCTTTCAGCGCCGTCTTGGCCAGGCTGTAGCTGAAGAAGTCGGGATTGGGCGAAAACACCTTGCTGTCGAGGATATGCACCAGCGTCGCCTCGGGCGATCCGGCCCGCATCAGTTCGCGGCCCAGCACCATCGGTGCCACGAGATTGACGCCGAGCAGGCCAAGCATCGTTTCGGCCGAAAAATCCGACGGCGTGTCGTACTCGAACAGCGAGGCGTTGCTCACCACCAGATCGATGCGACCCATCTCGCGCACGACGCGCGGAACGAGGCCGCCGGCCTGTTTCGGGTCGGCGAGGTCGGCCGGGAAGAGTTCCACCCTGCCGCCGTCGCGGCGCAGGCGCGCCGCCAGCCGCCCGGCTTCGTCCCCGGAGGAGCGATAATGGACGGCG
>ERZ778018.2401-NODE-2401-length-12081-cov-4.076085_pt1 | contig 12081 bp, 10 predicted proteins | sample MGYA00375748_ERZ778018 | MGnify/ENA primary metagenome ERZ778018 (study PRJEB29350, sample SAMN05509839) | bioreactor metagenome | biome: bioreactor; material: wastewater | place: South Africa: University of Cape Town | collected 2014-04-22 ... | reverse complement strand
ATAGGTCGTATCCAGCGGGACGCGTATGGCGACCGTCTCGAATCGTTCGATCGTGAGGTCGGCGGGGGACGGGTTCGAATCATCTGACGACGGCATAGCACTCCTTGGCTTCCATTCTGGAATCGTTTCGATGTTAGGCTTCAGCGTCGAGCGTGTCAATCCTTGTTTTGCCTACCCTGGCCGTATGTTCTGGAGGGCCGCGTTTGTCCTGACCTGGGATGAGTCGCGGCCCGGGCAGGGAAGGCTGCGATGGTGCTGGCCTAGACGTCAGTCCTTTGGGCCGCTCGACTCCGGGTGCTGCTACGTCATTGAGGGCTAGATCCTCGCCATGGCCAGGTATCGCGCGGTGACCCCTTCCTCGATTGTGGTCCATGGCGTTCAGGCGTGTGGACGATCGAGCTCGAGATCCTTGGCCTGCGGAAGGCGGACATGGGGCGTCCCACCGTCCGTGCTGCGCAAGGCCGTCATCGGTCGCTGTCCTTGAGCACCTGTTCGACCCATCGAACGGCGCGTGGTCAATCATTTTTCCATCTGGTCCTCGGAAGGCGCCCACCCCGGCGCGCGTCTTCTCCGCGAACTCCGCCATGACGCTCCGGGCGCGCTGCCGAGCAACCTCCGATGTGCTCCACACCGTATTGCTCACGGCCACCTGCCGGGGGTGGACGCAGGCCCGACCCTCAGAAGCCACGGGCACGTAGTGCTTCGGAGTCACTGGCGAATGCCTGCACATTGTCGATGTCGGCTGACACTGGCACTATCGACGCCGGAAGGCTCCTCGCGGCACACTCGAGAAGCACCAGTCCGCGCATCACCTCGAGTTGTGCGGGCGTCGTCTTCGCCGAGGACACCCTGGTTGACACGAACCCATACCTCAGTCAGGGCCGACAGTGCCGGCGCTGCTGCGGCAGCGGCCACCCGTGCCTGATGCTTATGAGACGGGGCCACCGCGTCCTCGAGATCCAGGATGAGCACATCTGCCCCTGTAGCGCCGCTTTCGCGACCATCTCGGGTTTGTCGGCAGGCACATAGAGATGCGACCGAGCTCGACCGACCGACCCATGCGTTACCATTGTGGAAACGTTACCTGATACGGTTGGGGGTCTCGTGACGGATGGGCACACATCACAAGGGCGGTGGAGGTCGCCGGCATCAACCGTCGAGTGGACGCGAGCGCCAGGCGAGGTGGATTTGAGGTGTCGCCCGATGGCGTGATCGCATTTGTGAATCGTAACACTCCGGGTTCGAAGTGAATTTCCACGTAGGCCGAGTAACGAAGCGCGAACACGAGTCCCAACAGGTATTGCCACTACCAGAACGGAGATGAACACGATATGAAGATCACAGCCGTAGAGATCCTCGTGGCTCCGATGTCCCAGTCGTGGCTGACCGAGAAGGTGATTGCCAATCCGATGTCGCACTACCCGGAGTATGCCGAGCGACGAAGTTCGTGGTACGGCACTCACACCGCTGGCGTGGTGGTGGTGACGGTAGCGGACGGCACCCAGGGGTACGGGTTCGTCGGAGGCGCGCGAGCGCGGGCCGGCGCCACTCTCGTGGAAGATCAATTTCGTGGCTTGCTGATCGGGAAGGACTGTTTTGCCACCGATCTGATCTTCGACCAACTGTCGCGCGCCAGCGTATTCTATGGCCACGGCGGTATTCCCATGGCGGTGATCAGCGGAATCGACCTCGCGCTATGGGACGTCAAAGGAAAGATATTGGGCAAGCCCGTCTACAGTCTGATAGGCGGGCCCGCGGCGCCGACACTGCGTCCGTATCTCACCTCGTGGAGTTCGCAGGCGCTCGTCGAGTTCGGTATTCGCGACGTCAAAGTGGCCATGCCATACGGCCCGGCCCACGGTGCGGCGGGCATGCGAGAGAACGAGAAGCTCGTCGCCGCCACCCGCGACCAGATCGGTGACGATGCATTCATCGCGCTGGACTGCTATATGGCGTGGGACGTGCCGTACACGATCGAGATGGCCCGCAGGCTCGACCAGTACCGGATCGCCTGGATCGAGGAACCCGTCATGCCCGAGGACACCGATGGGTACCGAAGGATTCATGATGCCGTGTCGTGTGAGGTCTCCGGAGGCGAGCACTCGTTCACCCTGCCGCAGTTCCGTCAGCTGATCGTGGAGGGCATGGTGGACTTGGTGCAGCCGGATATCTATCGCGCGGGCGGCATCACCGGTCTGCGACGGATCGCCACCCTGGCGCGCGCGTACCGCTGCAAACTGATGTGTCACGGCGTTGGCTCGCCGTCATACCACTTCCAAGCCGCGAACGGCCCGGTGCTCTCACCACGCTGCGAGTACCTGGATATCTACGACGGCGGGAGTGCGATCTGGGTGCTCACGGACGACCCGCGGCCCAAGGACGGCACGCTGGCGCTGTCCGATGCGCCTGGTTTCGGATATGGGCTCAACGAGAAGGCGTTCGCAGAAAACGTCGCCGTCGCACCGATCTGGTGAGTAATTGCGCCAGGTGACGGTGAAAACCTCCCATCGTCGTGGGACTATGTGACGGAGCGCTCGATTTCCTGCAACAACGTAAGGGTCAAAATGACGAACAATCGTCCCGTCACCATCCGGGATGTCGCGAACCGCGCGTCGGTGGCAATATCGTCCGTGTCGCGTGTCTTCAGTTTGCACCCGAACGTGAGCGGTGCAATGAAAGACCGCGTTCTCGCGGCCGCGGAAGAGCTTGGTTACACCCCTGATCCCCAGGCACAGAGCCTGCGGAATGGATATACTAAGACGATCGGGTTCGCGGTGCGAGATTTCGCGAACCCCTTTTTCAGCGACATCATTTTTGGCGTCGAAGAGACATTGAACGAGTCCGGCTACACGTTGCTCGTGACCAATAGCAGCGGGGACGATCAGCGTGAGGTCGATCGGTTGGAGGTGCTTCGCCAGCGCCGCGTCGACGCCCTGCTGTTCTCGTCCATCTCGGAGGAGTCGAAGGGCAGTGAGATCGTCTCGACCCGCTTCGATCGCCCGGTGGTGCTGATCGACCGTGACGCGCGGGGACGCCGGAACTCGAGCGTGGTCCTGGATCATGCCGTCGGTGTGCTCGACGCGACGTCGGACCTCATTTCGCTCGGCCACGAACGTATCGGCCTCGTCACCGGTACGGCGGAGATCAGACCGACGCGGGAACGCCTTCGCGGGTACAGCGAGGCTCTGAAGAAGGCTGATATCGAAGACGATCCGTCACTGCATGTCTCTGGCGCATTCTCGGTGACCTTTGCGCGTGACGCGACGCTGAAGATCCTCAAGCTACCGGCAAAGAAACGACCGACGGCGATCATCGCCGGAGGCGTACAAACGACTATTGGCGTGTTAGAGGCATTGAATAGTAGCGACGTGCGTCCCGGGGATGACATTTCACTGGTGGTGTGCGACGACCTCCCCTGGCTGAGAATCATGCATCCGCAAATAAGCGTCGTGCAACGTGACGGGGCCGAAATGGGTCGGCAGGCGGCGAAATTGGCCCTGGACATCATTCGCGGCGGGGTGCCCAGGATGGTGGTGCTGCCGACGTCCTACGAGCCGAGGGAGACGTCGCGCCCGGTTCCCATCCGAGCGCGTGCCGGTAGCAGGTCGCAGACATGACGCGCGGACCCACTCCGGCGGGGCACGTGGCCGCGGCCCTGGCGACGGGGTTCGACAGCGGCAGCGCCGGAGCGTCTCGATTGATTGTCGTCACGGATGGGAGGCGTCACCGATGACGGGTATCCCCGATACGACCTTGCTGACGGGGGTCTATCCAGTGATCGCGACGCCGTTCGATGCGGACGGGTCGATCGATGTGCCCTCATTGCGCAGGCTGGTCGAGTACTTGATCGCCTCCGGCGTCGACGGCATGGTGGTCTTCGGACTGGCCAGCGAGCTCTACAAACTCACCGATGATGATCGACGGATGGTGCTGGGCACCGTGATCGACGCCGCCGCTGATCGGGTGCCCGTGGTGGCCGGCACGGAGCACACGGGTTTCGAAGGTGCCATCGCGCGCAGCACCGAGGCCGTGCACGCCGGGGCCAAGGCGGTGATGTTGTACCCGCCGACCTTCGTCAAACCCGATGCGCAGGGTGTCGAGGACTACTACCGCTCGATCGCGGCGGCGGTACCGGTGCCCATTGTGGTGCAGGATGCGCCCAACTGGACGGGAACACCGCTGCCCATAGACCTGCTGGCGCGGCTCCGCGCGGCGGCGTCCACCGTCGGCTGGGTTAAGGTGGAGTCGCTGCCCTCGGCGCCGAAGGTCACGGCGCTGCGCGCTCAAGGGTTCCGGGCCATCGGCGGCTACGGTGCGGTGCATCTACCAGAGGATTTGGACGCTGGCGTCTGCGCGATCATGCCGGGCTGCGGTATCGCCCGCGTCTATACCGAACTCTGGCGGCTGTACCACGATGGCGAGCGTGACGGTTTCTGGGAGAGGTTCACCGCGGCGCTGCCGCTCCTTTCTTTCCAGATGAGCAGCCTCGATCTGTTCATTGCCGTACAGAAAGAGTTGCTGGTGAGGACCGGAGTGTTCAGTTCGGGTTCCGTGCGTCGGCCCGGGTCTGCGCTCAGCGATTATCACCGCTCCCGCCTGGACGAACTCCTCGTTCGGACGGGGCTGGGCCGGTTCCTCGAATCTTGATGTGACGCACATCCATTACACAACGCGACGGGCAGGGTGTTCATGAAAGCATGGGTATACGTCGGCTCACCGCATCTGAAACTGCACGACGTTCCAGAGCCCACCACCGCCGCGGGTGAGGTGATTGTCGAGGTTGCGGCGGTGGGCATATGTGGATCGGAGATCCACGGGGTCACGGCGCCGGGCGGCTTCCGGAAGCCGCCGCTGATCATGGGGCACGAGTTCGCCGGCGTGCGCGTCGACACCGGCGAACGAGTCGTCGTGAACCCGCTCGCCGGTTGCATGAGGTGTGCCTCGTGCCTGCGAGGGCAGGTCAACGTCTGCCGCAACAGGGTGATCGTCGGCATCCAGCGCCCCGGCGCCTTCGCCGAGCGGCTCGCGGTTCCCGAGGCCAGTTGCCTCCCGATGCCCGACGAGATGTCCTTTATTCAAGGAGCCCTGATCGAGCCGCTCGCCAACGCTTGCCACGCGACAAGGCTGGCGGCGACGCGGGTTCCGGACCCCGCGCGGGTCGGGGTCATCGGCGGTGGCCCGATCGGCTTCTTGTCCGCATTCACGGCGCGGCGTCGTGGGGCGCTCCACGTCACCGTCGCCGATCGGGCCGCGGATCGTCGCCGCATCGCCGTCGATTCCGCGGCGGATCTGGTGACCAACACGTTGGACGGTGAATACGACGTCGTGTACGACAGCGTCGGCAGCACCGCCGCGCGGCGCGCGAGCGTTGCTGCGATACGGCCGGGTGGTACCGCGATCTGGCTCGGGCTCGCGGATCCCGGCGTGGATACCGACGGACTGGACTTCATCCGGACAGAGAAGTCTGTCGTCGGCTCATTCTGCTACTCGAACGACGACTTCCGTTATGCCGCCGAACTGGTAGGCGACGTTCCGATGACGGCCGTGCGGGTGCTCCCCTTCGACGAAGGCGGCGCGGAGTTCGATCGGCTGGTGGACGGCGACGTGTCCGCGTTGAAGTCGGTGCTGGTTTTCGGTCCGGTGTGAACGAGCGGCTCGCGGCGTGTGAGGAGGAATTGAGATGAGCGGGATCATCACCAGGGTTCGAGCCAGGAACGTGGGTTTCAGCCGGGCGCCGGCGACATTGCGGCGCAACCTCGTGACCAACGCTTCCATCTTTGAGGACTTTGCCACCCGTCGAGGCGGCTGGTTTGGCCCGACATTCTGCACGGTCGTCGAGGTGGAAACCGACGATGGCGCCGTCGGTTTCGGAACTGCGGGCGCGTTCTCCGGTGCGGCGAAGCACATTGTCGAGGACTATCTGACCGATTTGGCCGTCGGCCAGTCCGTGCGTGCGCACGAGGCGCTGTGGCAGCGTATGTACCGGACATTGGTGCGGTTCGGGCGAAGCGGCTCTGCCGTCACCGCGCTGTCCGCGATTGACATCGCCTGCTGGGACGCGCACGGGCACCTCGATGGTCGTTCCGTAGCAGAGCTTCTCGGCGGCCCGACTCGGTCTTTCGCCCCCGCCTACGTGTCCAGGCTCTACGCGTTGGAAGACCTCGATGAGTTGGCCGAGGAGGCCAAGGGGTATGTGGCGCAGGGTTTTACCCGTCTCAAGCAGCGTTTCGGCTTCGGGCCGGCTGACGGCGCCGCGGGGATGCATGCGAATCGCCGGTTGGTGGAGACGGTGCGCGCGGCGGTGGGGGACGAGGTGGAAATCGCCGCGGACGCCTACATGGGCTGGGACTTCGGCTACGCGGTGGAGATGGCCAAACTTCTGCAGGACCTGAACCTTTCGTGGATCGAAGAGCCGCTGATGCCGGAACTGGTGGACCGCTACGCCGAGTTGCGGGAGCGGGTGCCGGGTCAGAGATTTTCCTGCGGCGAGCACAGCTACACCAAGTGGGATTTCGCGGAGTTGATCAAACTCCGCGCCACCGATGTGCTGCAGCCAGACATCAACCGGGTGGGCGGGCTCACGGAAGCTCGGAAGATTGCGGCGATGGCAGAGGCCGCCGGTCTTCCGCTGGTACCGCATAGCAACGAAGCACATAATCTGGCGCTCATCTTCAGCCAGTCTCCGCATGTGTGTCCCGTCGTCGAGTATTTTCCCGATGTCGAACCGGATACCGGTAACGAGTTATTCTGGAAGCTGACCTCGGGGAATACGGTGGCCGAGAATGGCAGGCTGACGCCTGATCTCACGAAGCCGGGCATCGGGGTGTCGATTGACGAGGGCGTCCTCGGGTCGTTGCTCACGGAAGATGGTCAGTGGTCGTCCGGTTCGTGATCTACTGCTGACCCGACAAGGGCTGACCGGCTGGTGTCCGGCACTGCGCGGCGTCATGCGCGCTGAGTGTCGTGGCGCGGCGTCACTGGCGGCCTAGACGATCGTCGCGTCGATGCCCAGCAGTTCGGCGACAGTGGCCGCGCCGTCAGCGAACGCGCCTCTGGTCAGCGCCGAGTGATGGTTCACCCCTGCTCGGCACCACCGCTGCCACCGTGCCTGCTGACCGAGCCCGGCCGGGTCGTCGAAGCGGAACGCGGCGTGTGTCGTGCCCGTGCGCCGGTACGGGGACGGGTGAAACGTTCCGGAGGCCGCAACGATACGGGATCCGCGTTCGGCGCCGAGCCATGCGAATCCCACGGCGGTGGCCGGCCCAGGCGGCGGAGTCGTTTGCACGCTGGCACCGGATGGCCACCACGGGTTCAGATCCATGATGGGGGTCTCGTGCGCGGACCCAAAGGCGGCGTCGTGCTCGCCGGAATTGGCGATGACGAAGCAGTCCTCCGCCGCCGCGTAGTGCTCGAACTCGTGGTAGAGGGCGACGCCCGACAGCCGCTTCGTCACCAGCATGGCGATCGCCCCCAGCATGTCGCCGGTGCAGGTCCAGGGGATGCCGAAACTCGTCGACTCGCCCAATGCCACACACTGCGCAAAGCCGAGATCCCTCAGCCGGATTTCCGGTACGTGGCAGTTGAAGGCGCCGGCGTCCAACTCGTAGCGGTCGACAATCTCTGCGAGCGACAGCACCGACCGTGACGTCGCCTCCAGGGTTTCGGCGGGCAGCTGGACGCGGTACTGGCCGCTCAGCCGCCACATCTCGGCCTCGACGTCGCGGGCCTGCTGGCTGCGGAAAACATCGCGGAATTCCGCAGCGGGTATGTCGACGACGGTCAGACCGAGTTCGGATTCGAGAGCGGCCACATCGACGTCCACGCTCTCGTAGCCGGTGAGAATTCCGCCAAGACGTCCGATGCGGCTGTGCCGTACCCTGCCCGCCGTACCGGCCGCCATGACGGCACGGCGGATCGGCAGCGGATCCGTCAGGTCACCGAGCACCGGCACGACGCGGTGGCCGTTGCGAAGAAGCACGCTGGTCAATTGGGGCGTCCCTACCGTCCCGCCGTCGGTCACGATGTCGCTGTGCGTGTAGTCCGGCCCGGGCCGCGCCCGACCCGTGCGCAGCGCGAGAGCGACGACCGGAATCTCCGGGGCCTGCGCCAGCAGCTGCGTCACCGGAGGCGTTGGCGCCGCCATGGTGCTCATGACGATGACGGCATCCGGCCGGGCATCGTGGAACCCCTGGCGGACCCGCTCGCCGGGAATAGCCGATAGCTGGGCGCGGAAGCAGATGTCGGCGTCGTGTTTCAGCTGGTCGGCGAGTTCGTCGAGGAGCGAATGTTGCAGCGCGGCGAGGTCCACATCGGTGGAAACCGCGAAAAAATCCCAGGTGAGGCCGACTATCGCGATGCGTATCGGGCCGGGCGCCAAGAGTTCCGGGACGCGACTCGCCGGTGGGTGACGGTGGTCTGGCCCTGCCGCCAGCGGTTCTATCGGTGTCACATCGAGGAAGCTCTCGGCTCCCCGCCGCAGGCGATCGAACCGATTGCCGGCGGCTTCGTGCGCCCAACCCGCGTGTAGTACTCTTCCGGCACATTCGCCGGATCTTTGAACATGATCCATCGGGACTTGGCGGCGCTTCCGTCTTCTTCGACCGCTCCGGGGCGGGTCGGTTCGACGGCGCGCACCGGGTAGCCGAACGCGTCGATCGTCATGATCTCGGTCAGCACGATGCAGTGCGCGCAATAGAGGCACACACCGGGTTTGAAGTGGTTCCAGGGCGCCGGCTCCTGTGTGAGCCGCCAGTTGTACGGCGCTTCGGTGCGGGGCGGGGTGCCTTCTATTTCATCGCCCCGGACATTTCGTCCTCCGGATCCGCACGGATTGAATGCCAGGACATAGCGATCCGGCAGATCGGAGAATTCAATATCGCCCATGCGCCCCGGGCCGCACAGATGGCCGCGCATCGCCTCGAAGGCGACCATCATGTTGAGCTTCAGTGCATCTTCCCAGGAGTGTTTGTCAACATCGAATTCGCTGTAGCGCTCCTTGAACCAAGGGACCAGGATGTGGTCGTACATAGGCCCGATTGCCTCATCACCGAAACGGGTGACGACCTCGTTCATGAGCCCCGTGATCTGGTCCACCTGCCGGTCGTGGCAGCGGCGCCACGTCGAGACGAAGTTATTGAGTAGGCCGATGAGGCGTCCTTCGTCCTGTTCCGTTCCGGCGAGGCCGACAAACTCTGCGATGAGTGAGTTGAACTCGCCCCAGACCCGGTCCCGATCCCACGGGGTACCGTCCGGAAGGTGCAAAATGGCGATGATGCGTTCTTCGGCTTCCCGGAGATCTTCGACCGCGACCTCCTTGCTGTACAGGAACTCGCGGATATCTCCGAGCCACTGACCGTAAAGGTCGTGACAGACCTTGGCTTCGACGACGAAGTACTGGGCGAGGTCGGCGGCGGTCTGCCAGTCGTGCAGCCGCAGCGCCTCCTCGATCTTGTGCGGGGTGCCGATGGATTGGTCTTCGTATGAGCCGCCGCGGATCTTTCGACCGAGCACGGTGTGCGTTTCCCAGGGGATGTCCAGCTTCGCCATCGTTGTGAACTCCTTGCTAGTTCCCGGTTTTCCGACGCCGCGTCGCGACCGTTCCGCCCCGCGACATCGCCGGAGCGGATGGGAGTGATAGCCCATCGGGGAGGTTTTCGGCCGCGTTGAAAACGTCTCCAGTCTAAACCGAAGTTAGCAATGGCGGATGGCCCCGTCAATAGCTGCACCGGCGCCGCTCTGATGGCGTTTTCCGTGGCTGCGCCGCGGTACTGGTCGTCACGAGTCTGACGTGTATTTATGGTATCGGTTCCATCCGATTGTGGCTATACTCTGCCCATGAATCTCTCGGGACGGACGGCGCTGGTCACGGGCGGCGGTCGTGGGATCGGATTGGCGATCGCACAGACCCTCGCTTTCAACGGGGCGATGGTGGGCGTAGGGGACCTCGTGGCCCCGGACGTTCCCGGCCTTTTCGGAATGCGGATGGACGTCACGGATCAAGCGAGCGTAGATCAGGCTGTCGCGGGGTTCGAGGAGGCGCACGGACCCGTCGATATTCTCGTCTGCAATGCGGGGATCTACCGAGTGCAGGCGCTGAGTGAGATCACGCGCGAAGACTGGGACACCGTGCTCGCCGTGAATCTGACCAGCGTTTTCCTTTGCGCGCAACGGGTCCTGCCGGCGATGGCCGAGCGCGGCTACGGGCGGGTCATCATCATGGGCTCAAGCGCTGGCAAGACGGGGGGTGCCCGCGACACTCTCGCTTATGCGGCCGCGAAGGCGGGGGCGATGGCGGTTGCCAAGGGCCTTGCGAAGCAGTTCGCCGCCTCGGGAGTCACCGTTAATGCTCTGGCCCCGGCATTGATCGACACGCCGATGATCTCCGACATGCGGGATTTCGTGAAGTTTATTCCGGTCGGTCGACTGGGCCAACCCCAGGACATCGCGGACCTCGTTGCCTTCCTGGCCTCGGATCGGTCGTCATATATTACGGGAGAGGTCGTCGATATCAACGGGGGTTTCCTCATTGACTGAGGTGCGGGGGAATGCGGTGGTCCTGCCGGGAAAGGCACTGGAACCGGAACTTCAATCTCGGCAGTGGCCCGCGCCCGGCGAACAGGAAGCGCTGATCCGGGTATTGGCGTGTGGGCTCTGCGGATCCGATCTTTTCCTCCAGGACGGCGGGTTCGGGGACACATTCCCCGTGATACCCGGACACGAGGCGGCGGGCGAGATAGTGGCGCTCGGCGACGACACCGATGGTTTCGCCGTTCACGACGTCGTCGGACTTTACTACATCGACAACGATCCGTCGTCGAGCTGGTCGCAGAGCGGGCGGCCTCACCTGGGACCGTCCGTCGTGCGCATGGGGGTGGACTCCCCAGGTGCGCTCGCCAGTTTCGTCATTCGGCCCGTCCGCACCCTCGTCAAGCCTCGCCGGCCGATCCCGCCGGCCGAGCTTGCCCTGCTGACCGATGTCATGGCGACGCCGTACCATGCCCTGACGTCAGTCGCCGGGGTCCGGCCCGGCGAGAATGTCCTCGTCATTGGAGTCGGTGGGATCGGTAGTAATGCCGTCCAACTGTCGGCGCTACTCGGTTGCCGAACATTCGCTATCGTCCGCAGGCAGAGCAGCCTGGATCTTGCCATGGAACTGGGGGCAGCAGCAGCGGCCGATTTGGCGGGGGCACGCGCCATGATCGATCGTGGTTGCCCCGGCGGAGTCGATGTGGTCCTGATGTGCGCCGACGCGCCGGGACTCGACCGCCTCGCTCTCGACCTAGTGACGTTCCAGGCACGGATCGTCACGGTTGCGGCATCGACGGCGCCGTTGGAAATTCGTCCCGTTGATCTCCTATGGCGGGAAGCGGCGCTGCTCGGCTCACGCGGCTTTACCCCGCAGGACATCACCGCGGTGCAGGAACTCTACCTCGACGGACGCTTGTCGCTGCGGCACCTCATGCGCGACATTCGCCCGATGAGAGACTACGCTTCGGCCTTCCGGGATCTCCGTGCTCACAGCGGGGGCACCCGGATTCTGCTGATTCCGGATCACGGATGACGGGGTGCGCGCTGCCGCAACCGAAACGACGTCCCACAAGACTCGAGAAAGGCGCTCCGCGATGGAACTACTGCGCTACGGAATGGTCGGATCAGAGCGCCCCGCGGTGCTGCACGACGGGATTACCTACGATCTCAGCCCGATCACGGCCGAGATCGACGGCGCGTTTTTGGCCGCGGACGGTATCGGTGCGGTACGCGCTGCGCTGGCTACCGGGAATTTACCCCGGATTGACATTGACGGCCAGCGCCTTGGCGCCCCGATCGCCCGCCCGTCCGCGGTGATCTGTGTGGGGATGAACTACGCCGCCCACGCCGCGGAGTCCGGCGCCGAGCCTCCTGCCCGCCCGGTCCTGTTCCTCAAGACGCCCAACACCGTGATCGGCCCCAATGACGACGTCGTGATCCCTCGCGGCAGCGTGAAGACCGACTGGGAGGTAGAACTCGCCGTCGTGATGGGCCGCCGTGCCGCCTATCTGGATTCCCCCGCCGACGCGGCGGAGCACATCGCGGGCTACACCG
>ERZ778018.2399-NODE-2399-length-12098-cov-5.954912_pt1 | contig 12098 bp, 10 predicted proteins | sample MGYA00375748_ERZ778018 | MGnify/ENA primary metagenome ERZ778018 (study PRJEB29350, sample SAMN05509839) | bioreactor metagenome | biome: bioreactor; material: wastewater | place: South Africa: University of Cape Town | collected 2014-04-22 ... | reverse complement strand
TGGGCGTCGTGTCCGGGATCGTAATGTCGTACCAGTTCGGCACCAACTGGGCAGCGTTCTCCGACAAGACCGGACCAGTGATCGGCCCACTGATGGCCTACGAGGTGCTGACCGCATTCTTCCTCGAAGCCGGCTTTCTCGGTGTTATGCTGTTCGGCCTCAAGAAGGTCGGACCTCGATTGCACTTCCTCGCGACCCTGATGGTCGCAGTCGGGACGCTGTTCTCCGCATTCTGGATTCTGTCCGCCAATTCGTGGATGCAGACGCCGGCCGGCTATGAGATCAACGCCGCCGGACAGTTCGTCGCCGCCGACTGGTGGAAGGTGATCTTCAATCCGTCGTTCCCCTATCGCCTCGTTCATATGGTGCTGGCGGCTTATCTCACCACCGCCTTCGTGGTCGGCGGCGTCGGCGCGTTCCATCTGCTGCGCGATCCGAAACGCGAAAGCGCACGCGTGATGTTCTCGATGGCGATGTGGATGGCGACCATCGTGGCCCCGATTCAGATTCTCGCCGGCGACCAGCACGGCCTCAACACGCTGGAGCATCAGCCGGCCAAGGTGATGGCGATGGAAGGCCATTACCAGAGCCACCCGGACGGCGCGCCGCTGCTACTGTTCGGATTGCCGGACCAGAAAAACGCCAGGGTCGATTACGCGATCCAGATTCCGAAGCTGTCGTCGTTGATCCTGAAACACTCGCTCGATGCGCCGCTGGCAGGGCTCGACACCGTGCCGCGCGAAAACTGGCCGCCGGTGCCGGTGATCTTCTGGTCGTTCCGCATCATGGTCGGCCTCGGCTTCCTGATGATGGGCCTCGGCTTGCTCAGCTTGTGGCTACGCTGGCGCGGCAGGATCTATGACTACCGGCCCTTGCATATCTTCGCGATGATGATGGGACCGTCCGGATTCATCGCGGTGCTGGCCGGCTGGTTCACCACGGAAGTCGGCCGCCAGCCGTTCACGGTCTACGGCCTGCTGCGTACCGTCGATTCGGCGTCGCCGCTCGCAACGCCAGCCGTCGCCTCGTCGCTGATTGCGTTCGTGATCGTCTACTTCCTGCTGTTCACTGCCGGCATCGTCTACATCCTGCGCCTGATGGCGCAACCGCCACATAGCGGCGAAGAAGGCCCGCGCGGCGACGCACCGTCGCACGCCGCCGGCATCACGCCCGCATCGGGCGCCGCGAACTACGCACAACGGTGAGCGTCATGGATCAGATGTCAACGATTGCGACCATCTGGGCTTTCATCATCGCCTTCGCAGTGTTCGTCTACGTGGTGATGGATGGCTTCGACCTCGGTCTCGGCATGTTGTTCCCGCTGTTTCCGAAGAAAGAAGACCGCGACGTGATGATGAACAGCGTCGCGCCGGTGTGGGACGGCAACGAGACCTGGCTGGTGCTCGGCGGCGGCGGGTTGTTCGCAGCGTTTCCGCTGGCCTATGCGGTGCTGATGCCGGCGCTTTATACGCCGATCGTTGCGATGCTGCTCGGCCTCGTGTTTCGCGGCGTCGCCTTCGAATTCCGCTGGCGCTCGCAACGTGAACGCAACCGCTGGGACATGGCCTTCGCCGGCGGCTCGCTGGTCGCGGCGCTGGCGCAAGGCATCGCGCTCGGCGCTATCCTGCAAGGCGTGCAGGTCGCCAATCGCGCCTATGCCGGTGGCTGGTGGGATTGGCTGACGCCGTTCAGCATTCTCACCGGCATCGCCGTCGTCATCGGCTACTGCCTGCTCGGCGCGACGTGGCTGGTGATGAAGACGACTGGTGACCTGCGCGAGAAAGCCTATCACCTGAGTTGGTGGCTGCTGTTCGCCATGCTCGGCGCGATTGGCATCGTGAGTCTCGCGACGCCGTTCCTCGACGTCGAGTATGCGCGGCGCTGGTTCACCTGGCCGAACCTGCTGTTCACCGCGCCGGTGCCGATCGCGGTCGCGGCGGTCACCGCGCTTTTGTTGCAGAGCCTGGCAAAGCGGCAGGATTATAGACCGTTCGTGCTGTCTCTCGTTTTGTTCGCACTATCCTATGCCGGACTCGGCATCAGCATGTATCCCTACATCGTGCCGCGCAGCATCACCATCTGGCAGGCCGCCGCACCGGAGAGCAGCCAGATATTCATGCTGGTCGGCGTATCGATCCTGATTCCGATCATCCTCATCTACACCGGATGGGCCTATTGGGTGTTCCGCGGCAAGGTCGATCCGCAAAGCGGATATCATTGATGACCGCGCACCACGATAAATCGTCGCTGCCGCAGCGCTTATTGTGGTTCGTGCTGCTGTGGCTCGGCGGTGTCGGCGCCGTGACTCTCATCTCCTACGGCCTGCGACTGTGGATCGCGCCACATTAACCTCTCATGAAATCGGATCGTGTTGATTTGATCGTATCCGGTCACGATTGATTCGGCATCACGGGCCGGCTTGCCATCCATGCGAGGGTACGGTTTGATACCCTCCGATATCGCGACATCGTCCGACGGTTCGCGCCACCGACAACAAGGATTGCCGATGCTTCGCTTTCGACGCTTGCTGTGGATGCCGTTGCTGGCTGTCATCTTCGTCGTTCTGCCGGCCGCACAGGGTTTCAGCCAGGACGAAGACATGAATATCGGCGACGAGCCGGGGCGCGTGCCGGACGAATCAGTGCAACTGCCACCGCAGTTCCAGCGGCAGATGGTGCTCTATCGCACCACCGAGCCGCCGGGCACCATCATCGTCCACACATCGGAACGCTTCCTCTATTTGGTGCAGGGCAACGGCCGAGCCATTCGCTACGGCGTCCGCGTCGGCCGCGAAGGCTTTCAGTGGCAGGGTCTGCTGAAGATCACGCGCAAGGCCGAGTGGCCCGACTGGACGCCGCCGCCGGAAATGATCCAGCGCCAACCCTATCTGCCACGCTTCATGGCCGGTGGCCCCGGCAATCCGCTCGGCGCGCGCGCGATGTATCTCGGCACCACGGTCTATCGCATTCATGGCACCAATCAGCCCGATACCATCGGCAAGGCCGTGTCGTCGGGATGCTTCGGCATGGTCAATTCCGACATCATCGATCTTTACGGCCGCGTCCCCGTCGGCACCAAAGTCGTCGTCAAGCAGCGCCCATCCTTGTAATTCGCCGCCGATCCTTCGTCGATCCTTGCCCGTCACCCTTTCGTCATGAGCGAGACATCATCATGCTGAACTTCGGTCTTTCCCTCGCGCGCAGCGCCGTCGCCATCGCTGCCACCGTTGTTGCCTTCGGTGCTCTCGATAATGCCGATGCGCAAACGCTGAAGACGGTCAAGGACAGGGGAAATCTGATCTGCGGCGTCAGCACCGGCCTGCCGGGCTTCTCCAATGCCGACGACAAGGGCGTGTGGTCAGGCCTCGACGTCGATCTCTGTCGCGCGGTCGCGGCCGCCGTGTTCAACGACGCTACCAAGGTGAAGTACGTTCCGCTCAACGCCGAGGATCGCTTCAAGGCGCTGCAATCCGGCAAGATCGATCTGCTATCGCGCAACTCGACATGGACGATGTCACGCGAGGCCGAGTTCAATTTAAGCTTCGCCGCGGTGAATTACTACGACGGTCAGGGCTTCATGATCCGCAAGAGCGCCGGCAAGGATTCGGCGCTGGCGCTCGACAACAGCAAGGTATGCGTGCAGTCCGGCACCACCACACAACTCAATCTCGGCGATTACTTCCGCGCCAACAACATGAAGTTCCAGGAGATGGCGTTTTCCAACGTCGCCGACACGCTCAAGGCCTATGACACCGGCGCCTGCGACGTCTTCACCAGCGATATCTCGCAGCTCTACGCCGAGCGGCTGACGCTCTCGGCGCCGAACGATCACGTCATTCTGCCTGACGTGATTTCCAAGGAGCCACTGGGACCGGCGGTGAAGCAGGGCGACAGTCAATGGCTGGAAATCGTGAAGTGGTCGCACTTCGCCATGCTCAACGCCGAGGAACTCGGCATCACCTCGAAGAACATCGACGAGGCGCTGAAGTCGCAGAAGCCGGACGTCAAACGTCTGGTCGGCAACGAGGGCACCTATGGCGAGCAGATCGGCCTGACCAAGGACTGGGCGGTGCGCATCATCCGGCAGGTCGGCAATTATGCCGAATCCTACAACCGCAATGTCGGCACCGGCTCCAAGCTCGGCATTCCGCGCGGCCTCAATCACCTGTGGAACGAGGGCGGCATCCAATACGCTCCGCCGATCCGGTAGCTCACGCGTCAAGCCACGCGGTAGGCGTTCTGTTCGTCCACTTGCACCCGCCCGTCGGCAACGAGTTCGGCGAGGTGCTGCGAAATGGTGCGGGTCTCCGACGCGTCTACCCACGGACTCTCATAGTGCTGCGGATAGATCAGCCGCTGCGTCACCAATTGCGCGAGCGTCTTCGGCGCCTCTTTCAGCATCACCAACAATCGCTTTTCGCGTTCGTCGAGCTTGGCGGTGTAGGCCGTAAGATCCTGCATGAAGTGCTCCCGGTCAGTGTAGACGCCGCGATGATGCGCGGTGACCCATACCTTCGCCGGAATATCCCGCAGCCGCGCCAGACTGTTGCGGAAGCCCGACAGACTGGAGGACGCATCGCCGTAGTATGGCCCGAAGCCGGTGAGATCGATATCACCGATGAAGGCCACGCCTTCCGGTTCAACCAGCAGGACACAATGACCGGCGGTGTGACCCGGCATGTGGAAGGCGCGAATCGTCACCCCGCCGAGATCCCATGACGCGCCGTCAACATAGCTCCGCGCATCGGGCCGCGGTGCGTAGAAGAAGTCGCGCTTGAACCGGGTTTCCATTTCCGGAATGCGCCTCCGATCGGTCACCCCGAAGGCAGCGACCAGGCCGTCCCAACTGCGCGCCGCCTCCAGATCCGCCTCATGCACATACACCGGCGCATTGGGAAGACGATGCAGGCCGGCCATGTGATCTTCGTGAATATGGCCCATCACCACCAGTTCGGAGGCGTCGAATTCCGGCCCAATGAAATTGGAAACGAGCGGAGCGTCGAGCGCCGCGCGCGTATCCGAGCCGCGAACGAGCACCTGGTTTCCGTCGGGGTATTTGCCGTTCTTCTCGCCGAAGAAGACCGAAACCCGGCCGAAGTCTGCGCGTCGTACCGGCGCACGGGACACGGGTTCGCTCGCGTGGGAATTCATATCGACGATTCTCCTTCAGTCTCGATCGGCCCGCTACAACATGCCGGACGATCTGACCGTCGCGCAGGAGCGACGTGCATCATATTGCAATCCATCACGGGTACCAAGGAAGCCACCTGTCGGCGGGCCATGACCAGAAGTCGCCGGATCGTCGCATGTCGGCACGGCCCGAGATGCTCCGGCGGGAAACATGCGGCCCAGCCGCCGGTACGCCGCGCGGATTCCTGGGCTTTTGCCCTGGCCGATCCGCTCTGGTAATCATGCCCTCGGAATCAAACGCCGCCGCGCATCCGCGCGCGCAAGACAGGAGCAGAGGACGAACATGATCGAAACCGTTGGCATCATCGGCGCCGGCACCATGGGCAACGGCATCGCGCAGGTCTGCGCGGCCGCCGGGCTGAGCGTCGTCATGACCGATATCTCCGACGCCGCGGTCGCGCGGGGCACGTCGGTGATCGAGAAGAGCCTCGAGCGCCTCGTCAACAAGCAGAAGATGAGCGACGCCGACCGCAACGCCGCGCTCAAGCGCATCACCGGCACCACCGACAAGGCAAAGCTTGCGAATTGCGATCTGGTGATCGAGGCCGCGACCGAGAACGAAGACCTCAAGGTCAAGATCCTCAAGGACCTCTGCGCATCGCTACGACCGCAGACCGTGATCGCCACCAACACCTCGTCGATCTCGATCACCAAGCTCGCGGCGGCGACCGACCGCCCCGACCGCTTCATCGGAATGCATTTCTTCAATCCGGTGCCGCTGATGGCCTTGCTGGAATTGATCCGTGGCTTGCAGACCTCCGACGATACCCACGCGAAGGCCGTCGACTTCGCCAAGCGGGTCGGCAAGGTTCCGATCACCGCGAAGAACAGCCCCGGCTTCGCCGTCAACCGCATCCTGTGCCCGATGATTAACGAAGCGATCTTCGCGTTGCAGGAAGGCATCGCCAGCGCCGAGGACATCGACGCCGGCATGAAGCTCGGCTGCAACCATCCGATCGGACCGCTGGCGCTGGCCGACATGATCGGCCTCGACACCATGCTGTCGGTGATGGAGGTGTTTTACGACGGCTTCAACGATCCGAAGTATCGCGCCGCACCGCTTCTCAAGGAGATGGTCGCCGCCGGCCACCTCGGCCGCAAGACCGGCAAGGGTTTCTACGACTACGGCAAGTCGGCCTGAGATAGCACGGCGCGGATTGAGTATCCGCGCCACTTCTCGCGGGTCACCTGCAAAACGATCTACCGTCATTGCGAGCAAAGCGAAGCAATCCAAACTTCTTTTTGAGTCTGGATTGCTTCGTCACTCACGCTCCTCGCAAAGACGAGACGTTTCGCTCAGTGTCCCATCCCCGGCTCGACAACACCGTTGTAGATGTCGGGGTTGGGCGCACCTTCGACCACCAGCATTCCGGCGAGGCCGCGCTCGGCGCGCGACAATGCGTGATCGACGAGCGTGTAACCGCCCGGTACGTCGAGCTTGAACTCGGTGATCACCGCGCCGCCGGGCGGCACCGTCACGGTCTGGATGTCGTGCAGCGGCTGGCTGGTGACGCCGCCGAGGTTGTAGACCTTGTCGAAGATCTCACCGATGACGTGGAACGACGAGGTGAAGTTCGGACCGCCGACACCGAAGTAGAGCCGCACCGTCTCGCCGACCTTGGCGTGCAGCGGATGCAGCTTGGTGATGGCGCCGACCGACCCGTTGAACACGAAGTATTCCGGCTTTTCGGCGAGCAGCTTCTCGACACTGAACTCCTGGCTGCCGCGCTGACCAAAAGCCGCATCCGTGTAGATCTCGCCCTGCATCACATAGAACTCGTGATCGACCGGCGGTAGCCCTTCCTCCAGCTCCACCAGAATCATCCCGTACATGCCGTTGGCGATGTGTTCGGCGACCATCGGCGTGGCGCAGTGATAGACGTAGAGCCCCGGCTTCAGCGCCTTGAAGCTCATCGACTTCTCCTTGCCGGGATCGACCTGCAACGCCGCCGCGCCACCACCCGGACCGGTCGCCGCATGGAAATCCACCGAGTGGATCATGTTGCTTTCGGCCGCGTTCTTCAAATGCACGTCGACAGTGTCGCCGACGCGAACGCGCACGAACGGACCCGGCACCTTGCCGTTGAAGGTCCAGTAGCCGAACGTGGTGCCTTCCGCGAGACGGCCTTCCATCTCGACGGTGAGCAGGTCCAGCCGCACGGTTTTCGGATCGCGCTTGCCGATCGGCGGCGGCAGATCGGTCGGCGGCCGCGAAATATCGGCCTCAACGATGGTCTGAGCCGATGGCGTCGCCGTCACCAGGAGCTGACCTTCCATGCCGGCGAGACGATGACCCGGCACATCGCAATAGTAGAGGAAGTCGCCGGCCTTGCTGGCACGGAACACGATGCTGGTGCTGGCGCCCTTGTTGATGACGCGCGGCGAGCGGGCATCCTGATCCGGGAAGACGATGTCGTGCTCGGTGCCCTCGCCGTTAATCAGCGTCACCTGCACCACCTGCCCTTCGACGGCGGTGAGAATCGGATTGACCTTGCCGTCGATGGTGCCACCGACGCCCAAGAACACCATGCGTCCCTCGGCGATGCCCGAGCGCAGCGTATACTTGGCGTCCGACAGATAGGCCGTGACGGGACGCGAGGCCGCCTGCGGCGCGGGCGCATGCGCGACAGGTGCTTGGGCGGCGGGCGCTGGAGCTGCGGCGTTGGCCGCCGGCGCAGCAGCCGCGGGAGCCGCCTCGGCCGACGATGCCAGGAAGGCAATGACGTCGGTGCGATCCGAATCGGTCTTCAGGCCGGGGAACGGCATCTTGTTGCCGGGCACGACCTTCTGCGGATCCTGCAAATAAGCGTCGAGTTTCTCAGGAGTCCAGGTGATGCCGCTCTGCTTCATCGCGGTGGAGAAGCTGTAGTTGGCGACCTCGCCGGCCTTGGTGCCGACGATCCCGGCCAGGCTTGGACCGAGCAAATTCTTGCCCGGCTGCATCGAATGGCAGGCCTGACACTTCTTGAAGACCTGGCGGCCGTGCGCGACATCGCCCTCGACGGCGGTGCCGGCAACCTTGGCGACGACAGCCGGCTTCGCCGCCGGCGCTTGCGCCATCTTGGACATGTCGTGGCCGTGCGCATGAGGCGAAGCGGCGGGCGCCGGAGCAGCTGGCGCAGTCGCAACTTTCGCGGCGGGCGCTGAGGCTGCCGGAGCCGGCGCTGGGGCTGCCGCCGTCTTCGAGGCGGGTGGCGCGGTCTTCGTGTCGGGCTGCGTGGCCTTGGCGGGCGCTGTCTTTGTTTCAGCGGCGGGCTTGGTCACGGCAACAGCTTTGGTCGTCGGCTGTTCGGGCTTGGCTGCTTCAGGCTTGGTGGATGTCGTCGCAGCCGCCGTTTCCGTCGGCGCCTGCTCGCGCTGCCCCTGCGACACGCCAGCGTAACCGGCCAGTGCGAACAGAATCACCACGCCGGCAACACCGGGCAACCAGTTCTTCAAGCTCGATCGATCAGACGGAGAAGCCATTCCTCACCTTCCTGCCGGAATGATGCCATCGGTTTCTACCGACGCATCAATGCTGTTGTCCGACGGCGCCCCGCGCCGACATTCGCGAAAGCCTACCGAATTTCGCACACGGTAGTTTGCGCCAAAGCAACATGGCCTCGTGCGCAACCCGCATGAATTCAACTCCCGGCATCCCGCCGATGCAATACCGGCTTGCCGCAAGCCGTCAGTTCCCTATGCTTACAAATGCATTTGGTGGAGCGCCTCGATCGAACCGCCTGAACGTCCGGACGCCGTACGTGCGACAAGGAGCCGCGCCATGCCCTCACTGACCGAATGGAAAGTCCCGCTATCAGCGCAGCCGCGCTCGCAGGATTACGATTTCGATCTCGATCGCGCCCTCGGCGCAGTCGTTGGCCTTCATGCGATCATTCCCGCCGATGCCTTCACCGCCGCGACGCTCGGCACCGAACGTGCCGGAAACGGCGTCTTGATCGACGACGGGCTGGTACTGACCATCGGCTATCTGATCACCGAGGCGGAATCGGTCTGGCTGCATCTCGGCGATGGGCGCGTCGTGCAAGGCCACGCACTCGGCTTCGATTCCGAAACCGGCTTCGGCCTGGTCCAGGCGCTCGGCGCCATCGATCTTGATCCGCTGCCGCTGGGGTCATCCGATGCTGCACAAATTGGAGACTCGGTGATCGTCGGCGGCGCGGGCGGGCGCACCCGCTCGGTCGCGGGACGCATCGAGACCCGGCAACCGTTCGCCGGCTATTGGGAATACCTGCTCGACGACGCCATTTTCACAACACCTTCGCATCCGAATTGGGGCGGCACAGCGTTGATCTCGACAAGCGGCGAGCTGATCGGCATCGGCTCGTTGCAACTCGAGCGCGAGCGGAAGAACCAGCATTTCAACATGATCGTGCCGATCGATCTGCTGAAGCCGATCCTGGACGATCTTCGGTCGTTCGGCCGTGTCAACAAGCCCGCGCGGCCATGGCTCGGCCTCTTCGCCAGTGATTTCGACGACAAGGTCGTGGTGATGGGCGTCGCCGACAAGGGGCCGGCTGGCCGCAGCGGCATCCAGTCCGGCGACGTTATCCTCGCGGTCAATGGCGATGCCGTTTCAAGCCTTGCCGAGTTCTACCGCAAGGTCTGGGCCCTTGGTCTGGCCGGCGTCGACGTGCCGCTGACGGTTTCGCACGAAGGCATCACTTTTGACGTCGTACTTGCCTCGACCGATCGCGCCAAGTTGCTGAAGGCCCCGCGGCTGCACTGACATTCGCACAAAGGCATTGCGCAGCTATCGAACTGATGGCAGCAAGAGCCTCGTTTGGATGGACACGTTCGGCGCGCGAGCCGAGTCGCGCTTCGCCCGCGAACGCTATAGGCACCCGTGGATCACGCCACCCTTCTCACGCTGGGCATCGCCGCCATCGCCACGCTTGGCGTCATCGTCCGGCCGTGGTCGGTTCCGGAATATATCTGGGCAGTTCTCGGCGCGGCCGTGCTGGTCGTCTCGGGACTGGTGCCATGGCAGAGCGCCCTCGCCGCCGCCAACAAAGGCACCGACGTTTATCTGTTTCTGATCGGCATGATGTTGCTGGCGGAAGCCGCGCGCCGCGAAGGGCTGTTCGATTGGCTTGCGGCACATGCCGTCCGCGCCGCGCGCGGCTCGGCACGACGGTTGTTCCTGATCGTCTACGCGGTCGGCACGTTGACCACGATTTTTCTCTCGAACGACGCCACCGCCGTGGTGCTGACGCCCGCCGTCCATGCCGCGGCGACTGCCGCGCGGGTTGCGCCGCTGCCGTATCTCTTGATCTGCGCGTTCGTCGCAAATGCCGCGAGCTTCGTGCTGCCGATCTCCAATCCGGCCAACCTGGTGATCTTCGGCGCGCAGATGCCGCCGCTGATGCAATGGCTGTCTCTCTTCACCCTGCCGTCAATCGCCGCCATCCTGATCACCTTCCTCGCCCTGCGATGGACCCAACGTCGCGCGCTCGAACAACCGGTGCATGACGACGTCACCTTGCAACCGCTGTCGCTGACCGGCCATTGCGTTGGCGCGGCGATCGCCGCAACGGGCATCGTACTGCTGGCGGCTTCCGCATTCGACCGGCCACTCGGCCTGCCGACGTTTCTGTGCGGCACCGGCGCAACCGTCGCGGTGCTGATCGTCGGTCGCCGCTCGCCACTGCCGATGCTGCGCGATATCGCCTGGGGCGTGTTGCCGCTGGTCGCCGGACTTTTCATTCTGGTGGATGCGGTAGAGCAGACCGGCGTGCTGCACGCGCTCGCCGCGTATCTTCGCGATGCCGCCGCGACATCGCCGCGTCAAACCACAGTTGTATCCGGGGTCGCCATCGCCCTGCTATCAAACGCGATGAATAACCTGCCGGCCGGCCTGCTCGCCGCGACCGTCGGGCAAAGCGTGGAGCTGCCGCTGCACGTCACCGGTGGCCTGTTGATCGGCGTCGATCTCGGGCCAAATCTGTCAATCACTGGATCGCTCGCCACCATTCTCTGGCTGATCGCGCTGCGGCGCGAGGGCCTGTCGATCGCCGCGTGGCAATTTCTGAGACTCGGGATCGTGGTGATGCCGCCGGCCCTGCTCGCCGCGTTGTTCGTGCTGGCTTTCTCACCGCTCTAAAATCAACGCCTCAGATGCGCGAGGCCACGACGTCGAGCCCGATGATGCGTGCCAGGGCACGCACCTCACGCTTCTGATCCTCGCGCAACTGCCGCAGCAACGGCCCGGCCGCCGTCTGTAATTGTTCAGCATCGCCGTCAGTCAACGCGACCGTTCCTCGTGCAGTGCCAGCGGTCCGCGTCTCGTGCATCTTTCGCGCGAGCGCGCGCAACGCTGCTTCGACCGGCGGCCAATACTTCGCTTGCGCTTCACTCATGCGCAAACGCTCTTTGATCGCGGCAATCTGGATATCGCTCAGCAACGTGTAGGAGGTTTGTATCGGCGGAAGATCCGCAGCCTTCGGCCGCGAGACCGGCAGCGGCGGATTTTCCACTGGCACGACGGAGGGCCCAAGGGCATCTGTTTGCGGATCGGCGAACCGACTTTGCAAAGCATCGACCTCTCGCAGCCGATCCTCAAGCGGCGGGACGACAGCCGTCGCAACCTGAAGCCGGTCGGTCTTGGCGTCGCGATTGGCGGTCGGCGCATCAGTGCTTTCGGCCGGCTGCACCGGTCCATCATCGCGCGCCACGACGAAACCGGCCACCGCTGCGCCGACGATGATGACACATGCCAGCGCGAGATAGCCCACCGTTCTGGTCAAGCCCGACTCCGTCGCCGCGGATGCACCGAAGCTTCTGTTTCTCCAATCGCAATCGGAAGCAAATCTAGCACAGAACAGGGCGATTGATAACTAAGGCTCCCGCGGCTCCAGGCAACGGACCTCACCTGATACGATCCCTATGCGGCGAGATCGTAGGCGTCCT
>ERZ778018.2397-NODE-2397-length-12115-cov-10.983748_pt1 | contig 12115 bp, 7 predicted proteins | sample MGYA00375748_ERZ778018 | MGnify/ENA primary metagenome ERZ778018 (study PRJEB29350, sample SAMN05509839) | bioreactor metagenome | biome: bioreactor; material: wastewater | place: South Africa: University of Cape Town | collected 2014-04-22 ... | reverse complement strand
CCCCCTCATCCGGCCCTTCGGGCCACCTTCCCCCGCGAGGGGGGAAGGCCGTTATTCCGGGCGCGACGCCCTTGTGGGACAAACTCTGAACGAGGACCGCGATCATGATTCGAACCGCCAAGGCGGCCCTGGCCGCGATCGTCTGCGTCGCGCTGCTTCCGACCGCGGGCGGCTGCGGCTCCGGCGCGGCCGCGGTCCCCTCCGAGGACCAGGCCCGCGCCGCCCTGGACGCGGCCCTGACCGCGTGGACCCGCGGCGCGAAGCCCGGCGAGGCGGCCGGGACCGACCCGCCGTTCACCGTCCACGACACCCCCTGGGCGCGCGGCGACCGCTTGACGTCGTTCGAGATCCTCGACGAGACGCCGGGCTCCGCCGCGGAGAAGCGGTTCCGCGCGCGGCTGTCCCTGGCGAAGCCCGACCGGGTCGAGGAGGTCGAGTACCACGTCCTCGGGGTCGACCCGCTGATGATCTTCAGGGACGAGGACTTCCTGCGGAACGTCAACATGGAGAACGGTCCCGGCCTCGCCGATCACGGCCGCCGCCGCGGCCGCGGGTCCCGATGAGGTCCGGATCGGCGAGGGGCCCCGACGGCCGCCTTTCCCGGAGGCTTCGCGCCATGGGGGGTTCGTGGACGACGGCGATCCGCGCCCGCGCGTGGGCTCGGCGGGCGCGGGCCGCGATCCGCTTGCTTCAGGTCCGGCTGCGGATCCCGATCGCGCTGTTGCTCGCGGCCCTCGCGGTCGGGTGGTGGGACGAGCTTCGCAACCGCTGGGATCGGATGACGCGGGGCGCGGTCGCGGCCGACGCGACCATGCGCGCCGTCTCCAGCGAGGTCGAATTCTTCTGCCCGATGGATCCCGGCGTGATCGCGGCCTGGCCGGGCAAATGCGGCGTCTGCCACATGGCGCTGGTGAGCCGGAAGAAGGGGGACGCCTCGATGCTCCCCGACGGCGTGATCGCCCGGATGCAGTTGTCGCCGTACCGGGTGCAGTTGGCGGGCGTCCTCGCCGTCGCGGCCGACTTCCGCCCGCTGTCGCGGACTCATCGGGCCGTCGGCGCGATCGACCGGCCCGACGGCCGGGCGGTGGCGCGCTGCGAGGTCGCGGCCCGTCGCGCGCCCTGGATCGCGCCGGGCGTGGCGGCCGCGGTCGACACGGAAGATCTTCCCGGCCGAGGGCCCTGGGAGGGCCGGGTGACGACCGCGGATCGACGGGTCGTCGACGGCCTGGAGTCGTTTCATATCGAGGTCGAGGTCGACGATCCGGACGAGGCGTTGCGGCCGGGGATGCAGGCCGAGGCGGTCTTGCGGATCCCCGCGGCCGAGCTGGAGCCGTTCCGCTCGCAACGGGCCGACCCGCCCCCCCGCCGCCCCGGCGATCCCGTCCAGGTCTACGTCTGCCCCGACCACCCGGACTCGATCGGCCTGACGCCTGGGCGCTGTCCGGAGGACCAGACGGCCCGGGCGATGCGGACGCTCGACGACCGCCGCCGGGTCGGCTGGTGGTGCCCGATGCACCCGGAGGTCGTCGCCGACCGCCCCGAGGCGACGTGCGCGGCGTGCGGCGGGATGGAGTTGCGGCCGCGGGTGCTGACGTTCCGACCCGAGGGCCAGGTGCTGGCCGTTCCGGAATCGGCGGTGGTCGACACGGGGGAGCGAACGGTCGTCTTCGTGGAGAGCATGCCTGGAACGTTCGACGCCGTGGAGGTCGCGCTGGGTCCGCGCTGCGGCGACGACTACCCGGTCGTCCGCGGCCTGGAGGCGGGGCAGAAGGTGGTGGTCTCGGGCGCGTTTCTGCTGGACGCGGAGACGCGGCTGAACCCCTCGCTGGCCGCGGGCTACTTCGGCGCCGCCCGTCGTCGGGCCGAGGAGGCCGTCACGGCGGTCGTCGCGGAGAAGGCGGACGCGGCGCCGTCGCCGGCGGATCGCGAGGCCGCGCGCCGACAGGCCGTCTGCCCCGTGACCCGAAAGCCGCTCGGCTCGATGGGGACGCCCGTCCGCGTCGAGGTCGACGGCCGCGTCGTCTTCCTCTGCTGCTCGGGATGCGAGGCGAAGTACCGGCGCGACCCGGCCAAATACTCGGGGGCGGCCGCGCCATGATCGACGCGATCATCACCTGGTCGATTCGCCGTCGCGATCTCGTCATCGTCGTCTGGATCGCGCTGGGGGTCCTCGGCGCGCTGGCCGCGCTTGAGACGCCGGTCGACGCGATCCCCGACCTTTCCGAGAACCAGGTCATCGTCCTGGCCGAATGGAGGGGCCGGGGCCCGCGAGAGATCGAGGAGCACGCGACGTACCCGCTGACGCTGGGCCTGCGCGGCCTGCGCGGGGTCCGGACGGTTCGCTCGTCGAGCGAGGTCGGCTTCGCGATGATCAGCGTGATCCTGGAGGACGGCGTCGCGCCGGCGGAGGGCCGCCGACGGGTCGAGGAGCGTCTCGCCCGCCTGCGCGACCGCCTGCCCGAGGGGGCGAGCGTCGCGGTGGGCCCCGACGCGGCGGCGACCGGCCAGATCTTCTGGTACGACCTGGAGGGGGGCGGCCTGGATCTCGGCCGACTGCGGGCGCTTCAGGACTGGTACGTCGGGCCGCAGCTCGGCTCGGTCCCCGGCGTGGCCGAGGTGGCGAGCGTCGGCGGGTTCCCGATCGAGTACGAGGTGGCGGTCGACCCCGGCCGGCTGGCCGCGGAGGGGATCGGCGTCGAGGACGTGCAGAAGGCGGCGGCCGCCGCCGACGCCGACGCCGGCGGCCACGTGCTGCACAAGGGGAACGCCGAGTTCGTGGTTCGCGGCGTGGGCCGGCTGGGGGCGTCGCCGATCCCCGGCGAGGAGGGCTTCGACCGCGGCCGCGCCTTGCGCGGGCTGGAGGACGTCGTCGTGCCCCGCCCGGAGGGGGGCGGGGGCGGGTTCGTCCGGCTCGGCGACGTGGCCCGCGTCGCGGTCGTCCCCGGCTTCCGCCGCGGGGTGCTGGAGAAGGACGGCGCCGAGGTCGCCGGCGGAGTCGTCCTGATGGCCGAGGGGGAGAACCCGCTGGAGGTCACCAGGCGGATCAAGGCGAAGATCGACGAGATCCGGCCGGGCCTGCCGGAAGGCGTCCGGATCGTCCCGTTCTACGACCGGACGCCGCTGATCGAGGGCGCCGTGGCGACCGTCGCCGGCGCGGTCGTGGAGGCGGCGGCGACGGCCTCGCTCTGCGTCCTGGTCGTGCTGCTGCACTTCCGGACCTCGTTCGTGGTGGCGCTGACGCCGCCCTTGGCGGCGCTCTCGGCGTTTCTGATCATGGCGGTCCTGCGTCGGTTGGGGGCGGTCGACGTCCAGGTCAACGCGATGTCGCTGGCGGGGATCGCGATTTCGATCGGCGTGCTGGTGGACTCCTCCGTGGTGATGGCCGAGAACGCGATGCACCGCCTGCGCGCCGAACACGGCGACGCGCCGGTTCGCGGCGACACCCGCGACGCGGTCCTCTCGGCCTGTCTGGCGGTCGGGCGGCCGATCGTCTTCTCGGTGGCGATCATCCTGCTTTCGTTCCTCCCGGTCTTCGCCTTGGGGGGGATGGAGGGGAAGATGTTCCGCCCGCTGGCCTACGCGAAGTCGCTGGCCTTGCTGGCGGTGGCGGCGCTGGCGGTCACGCTGGTCCCGGCCCTTTGCACGGTGTTCATCCGGGGCCGGCTGCGATCCGAGCGGGACAACCCGCTGGTCCGGGGCGTGATCGACGTCTACCGGCCGGTGCTGGACTACATGATCGACCACCCGGTCGTCCTGGCCTGGATCGTGGGGGCGACGTTCCTGCTGGGCCTGGCGCCGCTGGGGATCCGGGCGCTGTTCCTGGCGACGCTGGTCGCGGCGATCGTCGCCGCGGCGGCCCTGGCGCGGAGCGCCCGGACGGCGGCCCTGGCCGGCGCGAGCTTGCTGGCGCTGGCCCTGGCGGTCGACCAGAACGTCGCGCCGTTGGAGCGGGAGTTCATGGTCCCGCTGGACGAGGGGATGGTGATGGACATGCCCATCTCCGTCCCCCGGGCGTCGGTGACCGAGGCGGTCGACGACCTGAAGGCGCGCGACATGGTCCTCTGTCGGTTCCCCGAGGTCGACATGGTCGTGGGCAAGGCGGGCCGGGCCGAGACGGCGACCGACCCAGCCCCGCTGGACATGATCGAGACGATGGTGAACTTCCGCCCCCGCGAGTTCTGGCCCCGGCGTCGCCTGCGACGTCCCGACGCGCTCGCCCAGGCGGCTGCGGCCCTCGACGCGCTGGTCGCCGCCGGGGCCGCGGCCGCCCCGGCGGATCGCGCGGCGCGCGCGCGGCTGCTCGACGAGGCGGTCGACGCGGCCCTGCCGGCGTTCGACGTGGCGCTCCGCGAATACGCCAGCCAGCGGAACCTGGAACTGACCCGGCGCGACGGCCCGTCGCCGACTTCGCTCCGCCCGTCCGACCCGGAGGAGGCGCGGCTCGTCCCGCTCTGGCGCGAACACGTCGACCGGCTCGACGGCGAGTTGATCGAGCGCGGGGCCGCGGTCTTCACGCGGCTGGTCCTGGAGGAGCTTCTGACGCGGGCCGAGGCGGTCGATCCGGCGTTCGCCGCGGCGGTCGCCGAGCGTCGTCGGGTCCGCGCCGCGGGGATCGCCGCGCTGGCCGCGGCGGCCGCGCGCGGGCCGGCGCCGGGAGGCGCGGCGGGACACCATCACCACGGCGCCGCCGAGGCCCTGACGCTTCCTCCCCAGCCGCCGCTCGACGAGCTTGAGCGGTCGCTGACGGAACGGTTCGGCCGCGGCCTGCTGCTCTGGCGGGTGGATCGGGCCGATCTGACCGGCTTCGGCGGCGAGCTGGACCGGGCGGTCTCGATGCCGGGCTGGACGAACGTCTGGACGATGCCGATCCAGAACCGCGTCGACATGCTCGCCACCGGGGTGAACACGTCCGTGGGGGTCCGGGTGATGGGCCGCGACCTGGACGCCGTCGTGGAGGTCTCCGAGCGGGTCGCCGCCGCGGTGAAGACGGTCCCCGGCGCGTCCGACGTCCTGGCCGACCCGATCCGAGGCAAGCCCTACCTGGAGATCCGCGTCGACCGCGAGCGCGCCGCGAGGCTGGGCGTGAGCGTCGGCGAGGCCGAAGCGGCGATCGAGACGGCGCTTGGCGGCAAGGCCGTCGCGACCGTCGCCGAGGGGAGGGAGCGGCACCCGGTCGTCGTCCGATACCGCCGCGACCGACGCCAGGACGAGGACGCGGCGCGCGACGTCCTGGTCCGCGCCCGCGGCCCCGCCGGCTCGGCCCCGCGGTGGGTCCCGCTCGACGAGACGGCCGAGATCCGGGTGGTCGAGGGGCCGGCCACGATCAAGGGGGAGAACGGCTTCCTGCGCAACTACGTCCGGATGAACGTCCGGGACCGCGACGCCGCCGAGTTCGTCGCGGAGGCGCGCCGAACCGTCGCCGCGACCGTGTCGATCCCGCCGGGCGTGTTCCTGGAGTGGACCGGCCGGTTCGAGCACGAGGTCCGCTCGCGGCGGACGCTCGCGGTGGTCTTCCCCGCGGTCGTGGCCCTGATCTTCCTGCTGCTCTACTGGACCTTCCGCGACCTCGCGGACGCCGCGCTGATGCTCCTGGCCGTCCCGGGCGCGCTGGCGGGGGGGTTGTTCTTCCAGTGGTGCCTGGGGGTCAAGCTCTCGGTCACGGTCTGGATCGGCTACGTCGCCTGCTTCGGCATGGCGACCTCGACCGGCGTCGTCATGCTCGTCTATCTCCGCGAGGCGGTCGAGCGCGGCGGCGGGCTGGAGCGGATGGGGCTGGACGACCTGCGCCGGGCCGTGCTCGACGGCGCGGCCCACCGCCTGCGGCCGAAGCTGCTCACCGAGGCGACCGTGGTCCTCGGCCTGGCCCCGATGCTCTGGGCCTCCGGCCCGGCGTCCGAGGTCGTCCGTCCCATGGTCGCGCCCGTGATGGGGGGCGTCCTCGTCGCCGACGAGATCATCGACCTGCTCATCCCCGTCCTCTTCCACCGGATCCGGCGGCGCCGCTGGCTCCGCCTCCGCGGCGCCCTCGCGGCCGACGGACGCGCGGCCGGCGCCGATCCGCCCGCGTCCCCCCCGCCGGCGCGCGCCGGCGGGCCGTTCCCGATCGCGACCATCCCCCTCGAACCCGGAGGCGTTCACCGATGCGATCCCGTCGTTCAGGATTCACGCTCATCGAGCTGCTCGTCGTCATCGCCATCATCGCCGTCCTGATCGCGCTGCTGCTCCCCGCGGTGCAGGCGGCCCGCGAGGCGGCCCGGCGGATCCAATGCACGAACAACCTGAAGCAGATCGGCCTGGCCCTGCACAACTACCACGAGGCGATCCAGGCGTTCCCCTTCGGCAAGGGGCGCGACTACATGGCGACCGTCCCCGGCGCCCCGGTCCACGCGCGCTGGTCGGCCCACGCCCAACTGCTGGGCTTCATGGAGCGGAAGCCGTTGTACGACGCGATCAACTTCAGCCTTCCCCCGGAGACCCCGGACGTCTCAATGATGGGGATGAGCTTCCAGCCGGCCTACCAGGACCCGAACCGGGCCAACGCGACGGTCTGCCGGGTGACGCTCTCGGCGTTCCTCTGCCCCAGCGACGCGGCGCCGTCCGGGGACTGGCCCGCGGTCAACAACTACGTCGGCAACCAGGGGGGCTGGCTCTGCGACGCCTGCGAGGCCCTCCCCAGCATGATGTTCCCCGGCGCGTTGCCCCAGGGGCCGTTCTACAACCGCAGCAGCGTCCGGATCGCCAACGTCACCGACGGGACGAGCAATACCGCCTTCTTCAGCGAAAAGCTCCGCGGCTCCGGCTCGCCCGATCCCAGGAGCGACCTGTTCCAGACGCCCAACGCCATGTCGCTGGACATGACCTACATGGGCTGCAAGGCGCTCGACCCGGCGATGGCCATGGTCTACTCCAGCCGCATGGGCGCCGCCTGGGCCGTCGGCGCCATGACGTGCGTCGAGTACAACCACGTCGGTCCCCCCAACGCCCGCTCCTGCGCCGGATCGATGGGCGGCATGATGGGCGGCGGCCCCTCGATGATGGTCGACATGACCGTCCAGATCCCCCCGTCCAGCCGCCACCCCGGCGCGGTCAACGTCCTGATGGGCGACGGCTCGGTCCGCTCCGTCAAGGAGACGGTCGCCCTCGACGTCTGGCGCGCCCTGGGCACCCGCAACGGCGGCGAGGTCGTCTCCGCCGACGCCTACTGACCTGGGGCGGCGCCGACTCCCGTTGCCCGTCCCGACGCTTTGCGATAGCCTCGCGCGCGATAATAGGACGGAGGGCGGTCGAGGAGGCGCGGGGCATGGAGGAAGCGGGGTTTCGGCGGTGGGGGCTGGAGGCGGTCGCGGCGATTTTGGCGGGGGTGGTGTTCCTCGCCTGTCTGGGGTCGCTGGAACTCTGGGGCAAGCGCGAGCAGCGACTAGCCGCGGAGGTTCTGGACACCGTCGACAACGGCCGCTGGCTGGTGGCCACGATCCAGGGTCGGCCCCGGCTGGAGAAGCCCCCCCTCCCCCGATGGACCACCGCCGCGCTGGCGACGCTCGCCGGCCGTTGCGACGAGTGGATCGTCCGGCTCCCCGGCGCGCTGGCGGCCCTGGGGACGGTCGCCTTGACGTACCTGATCGGCCTGCGCCTGGGCGGTCGGCCGTTGGGGTTGCTCGCCGCGATCATCCTGACCACCACGCCGCTCTTCATCTATGAGGCGCGCCAGGCCGGGCAGGACGTTCCCCTGGGCTTCTTCGTCACGCTGGCGGTTTACGCGGCGATGAGGGCCCTGGAGGTTCGGGCGAGGGACGAAATCCCTTCTCCCCTTGAGGGAGAAGGTGGCCCGGAGGGCCGGATGAGGGGTCGACCGGCGCCGCGCGTCGGTGAAAGTCCCGGCTTGCCAATGGTTTCGAATCCGAAGGCTTTCGGTCGGTCGACCCCTCATCCGGCCTTCGGCCACCTTCTCCCTCAAGGGGAGAAGGCGACGATCGCCTCGGCCTCCTCCTTGCTTTCCGTGCTCCTTTTCCACCTCGCGCTCGGCCTGGGGTTCCTGTGCAAGGGGCCGGTGGCGCTGGCGATCGTCGCCGCGGCGGTCTCGCCGTGGGCGGTCGTCGCGAAACAGGTCGCGAGGCTGGCGCGGCTGGCGCTGCATCCGATCGGCCTGGCGGTCTTCCTGGCGCTGGCGCTGGGATGGCCGGCGGCGGTCTGGCTGGCGGACCCCAACGCGGCGAGGGTCTGGATGACGGAGATGGGGCAGAAGACCGGCGCGATGGCGATCGAGCATCGCGAGCGCTCCGGGTTCCTGCTCCAGTGGCCGGGACTGGTCCTCCCCTGGATCGTCGCGGGGGCGGCCGGAATGACGATCCCGTTTCGTCGCGACGGCGACCCTCGCGTCTGGATCGGCTGGTCGTGGTCGGTGGGGATGGCGATCGTGCTGGGCTTCTGGGCGGTGGCCAAGCCCAACTACTACGTTCCGTGCCTTCCCGGCTTCGCGCTTCTGGCCGCCGACGGCTGGCTGCGGCTGGACCGTCGCGCCGCCGCGGGGGAACGTCGGGCGCGGATCCTTCTAGATCTGCATTGGGGGTCGTGGACGTTCCTGGGCGTCGGGGCCGCGGTATTGACCGGGAGGGCGCTGGGGCTGCCGGCCTCGGCGTGGAGCGCGCTGACGCTCGCCGCGGCGGTCGCCGGGGGTCTGGCCGGCGCGGTCGCGACCCGTCGCGGCCTGGGCGCGGCGGCGGCGACCGCGGCGCTTGCCGCCACGGCCGTCGGCGTGACGGTCGGCTACGGGGTCGTCGCGCCGGCGGCGAACCCGGCGCGGGGCCACGCCGAAGTCGCCCGCGCCATCGACCGCGCCCTCCCCCCGGAGGTCGACACCTTGCGGTTCTTCCACGAGATCGACGAGGGCCTTTGGTTCTACCTTCGCGATCGTCGTCTGGCGGCGGTCCCCGGCAGCCAACCGCGGTACAACGAGGCCGTCGACCAGTTCGCCGCCGGCCCCCCCTCCCGGCGCATGGCCGCGCGCAAAAAGCTCCTGGCCGACTGGCTCAGGGACGACGCCCGCGACGGCTCGTTCCTCCTGCTCCGCGACCAGGCGTATCGCGACCTGGCCGACGAACTGACCGCCGCCACCGTCCCGATCCTCCACGAGCGCCAAACCAGCCGCAACGGCCTGGTCCTGCTCCGCGTCGCCCGCCACGGCTCGGCCGCGACCACGATCGACCGCTGAGTCGATGCTTTTCGCAAGCCCACGCCAATCGTCCTTCTCCCCTTGAGGGAGAAGGTGGCCGAAGGCCGGATGAGGGGTGGGCGGGACCGGTAGCCTCTGGATTTTGAGGGTCCGGCAAGCCAGGGCCTTCGTGGGGTCGCGACGGCGGTCGTCCCCTCATCCGGCCCTTCGGGCCACCTTCTCCCTCAAGGGGAGAAGGCGATCCATGACGCTTGGCGAGCCTTCTCCGTGCAGCGAAACCGCGCCGACGTCGTCAACCCCGACGACGACGACGACGATTACGCCGCAAGTTTGCGGGTTGTCCGGAATTCGCTTTCAGCCGATTTTGCGCGACCGCTTCATTTTATCGAACCCCGACGACCGGCAAATGCGTCGTCGTAAAGCGTTGGTACAAAAGGCGAAGCGGGTTCAAGGGAGCGCGCCGGGATGACGATACAACGGGTGTCCCGCCGAGAAGGACGCGAATCCGGAGGCGAGACGAGGACGGGAGCGCCAAACTCTGTCGGCGTTGGAGAGCGGGGGGGCCAGGAGGCCCCGGGTCCCGGGAAGACCTCGACCGCGAGCCGACGCCAGGGACGATCGAACACGAGACGAGGTCGAACGAACGGTCGGCCGGGATCGCGATCCTCGTTTGGATAGTCACTCTAGGAGAGTATTCTCCCATGTTGAAGCCCTTGACCCTTAGCTTGGGCGTGGCCTTGGCCTTCGGGATCACCAGCGTCGCGATGGCGCACGGCGGCGACGCCAACTGCGCCACCTGCGGTTTGGCCTCGCCCCAGGGCCTGGCCTCGCCCCAGGGCGTCGTCGCCAGCCCCCAGGGTTACGTTCCCACGGCCTGCAATGACTGCGGCGTTTGCGACGAGTGCGCCAGCAGGCCCCGGTGCAACCTCTTCAGCAACCTGGCGAACCGGCTCAGCGGGGCGCGGTGCCGCCTCAACGACCTGCTGCACCCGCCGGTGACCTATGAGTGGGTTCTGAAGAAGAAGCGGCTGTGGGGCCACCGCAACGGCTGCGACGGCGGCTGCGACGGCGGCTGCGGCCCGGTCGAGAGCGTCTTCCCGACCTCTCAGGTCGTCCCCTCCGGCCAGGCATACGCCGCGCCCCAGGCCGCTCCGCAGAGCTACGCCGCTCCGCAGAGCTACGCCGCTCCGCAGGCCGCCCCGGTCTACGGCGCCGGCCAGCACACCTTCATGAGCAAGCCGGCCCCGACCGTCGCCCTCACCGGCGAGGAGGCCCCCCCGGCCCCCGAGGTCAAGACCGGCGGCCTGCTCCTGCCGACCCCGGAAGCCGAGTGACCCCGAATCGATCCCCGATTCAACCCGAAGGCCCGACGACGCACCCCGCGTCGCCGGGCCTTCGGCCGTTTCAAAAGCAAGCCGACGCCGATCCATGGGGCTGACACGCCTCCGCTGACGCCTTATACTCACACGGGGCCGATCCGCCCGAACGTTTCCAACGTCCCTTGGGCGATTCCGACGCCCGCCGAGAACGGCCCGCGTCAATCCCCGCCAAGATTCAGGGAACTTTCGATGCCTCGACATGATCGAGGCGTGGACGCCGATCGGCTCGCGAGGATATGATCGAAGCGCGTTCGGCACATGTCGAACCACGTTCGATCTTCAGACCCGCTCCCATTTCTTCTCCTAAGTAAAAGGGTGACTTCATGTCACAGCGATCGCATCCCAGACGGGCGTTCACGCTCATCGAGCTGCTCGTCGTCATCGCCATCATCGCCGTGCTGATCGCGCTGCTGTTGCCGGCGGTGCAGGCGGCCCGCGAGGCCGCCCGCCGCGCGCAGTGCGTCAACAACCTGAAGCAGCTCGGCCTGGCGGTCCACAACTACCACTCACAGCAGAACTGCTTCCCGCCGCTGGTGCAGAATCGTTCGTCGGTCACGGCCGCGGTTTGGTCGGGGGGCATGGACCACTGGCCGCTGGATTGGACCGCCTCGATCCTCAACCAGATCGAGCAGGCCCCGCTGTACAACGCCTTGAACTGGGACTTCGGCGGTGGCAACGGCCAGGCGACGTTCCCGGTCAACTGGACAGTGCTTCGGTCCATGGTCGGTTCGCTTCAGTGTCCGTCGGAAAGTTCCAGGGTCCCGACGAACAACTGGGGCTGGAAGAGCTACGTCGGCAATATCGGCGGGCCGGCGTGCATCAACGTCTTCAACGGGGCGCTGGTGCCGCTACGGAGCGATCCGGGCAACTATCCCGGCAACTCCACGATCGACGCCATCCCGAACTTGAACTGCGGCCCGGTCGGCGTGGAAGCGTTCACCGACGGCACCTCCAACACCGCGCTGTTGAGCGAGACGCTCCTGGGCACGGGCAAGGTGGCGAACACCATCACGATCGCCACGACAAACCGCAAGTCGGTCTACCTGTTCGCCAGCGGCATGAATGTCGGCTTCAACCTGGCCAACGGCGGCGCGCAGGCGCTACAGTTCGCGCAGACCTGCAAGGCGCTGCCCGGAACCACCCCTGGCTTCGGCGGGTTGGCGCCGGCCAACGGCAACTTCTGGGTTACCGGCCACGCGGGATCGACCCTGATGTACGACGGGTACAACCACTGGCTGACGCCGAACTCCGCGGGCTGTTACAACTCGGCCGACGGCAACACCGGCGGCTGGGGCAACCCGCTTGACGGCTGCCCCCCCAGCAGCAACCATTCCGGCGGCGTCAACGTCGCCTTCTCCGACGGCTCGGTGAAGTTCATCAAGGACACCATCGCGCTGCCGACCTGGTGGGGCATCGGCAGCCGCAACGGCGGCGAGGTCGTCAGTAGCGACTCCTACTGATCGACGACGGTTCGCGCCTTCTCGAAACCCCACCAGACGCGGCCGACGAACCCCTTCCCCCCTCGCGGGGGAAGGTGGCCCGAAGGGCCGGATGAGGGGGAAGACAC
>ERZ778018.2395-NODE-2395-length-12118-cov-4.875653_pt1 | contig 12118 bp, 6 predicted proteins | sample MGYA00375748_ERZ778018 | MGnify/ENA primary metagenome ERZ778018 (study PRJEB29350, sample SAMN05509839) | bioreactor metagenome | biome: bioreactor; material: wastewater | place: South Africa: University of Cape Town | collected 2014-04-22 ... | reverse complement strand
CTTCCGATCTATGGCGACCGTCAAGGGTGATGTGCACGACATCGGCAAAAACATCGTCGGCGTGGTACTGCAATGCAATGGCTTTGAGATCGTCGATTTAGGCGTGATGGTGCCCACCCAGAAAATTCTCGACACTGCCATTGCCGAAAAATGCGACATCATCGGTTTATCCGGGTTGATTACGCCATCATTGGACGAAATGGTCACCGTCGCCAGCGAAATGCAGCGCCAAGGATTTACCCTGCCCCTGATGATTGGCGGCGCCACCACCTCCAAACTGCACACCGCACTGAAAATTGCGCCGGTGTACGAACAACCCGTCGTGCATGTGCTCGATGCCTCACGCGCCGTCGGCGTGGCCGCAAGCCTTTTGGGCGATAACAAAGCAGTCTATGTCCAAGGTATCGCCAACGAATACGCCGAACTCGTGGCCCGCCGCAAGGCCAATCAGAAAGAAGCCAAACGGGCCAATCTGGCCGAAGCGCGCGCCAACAAACAGGTAATGGATTATTCGAATTACACGCCCGTGGCGCCGAAAACACCGGGCATCACGGTGTTCGAAGATTACCCGCTCGAAGACATCCTGCCCTTTATCGACTGGACGCCGTTTTTCCAGAGCTGGCAACTCTTTGGTAAATATCCGGCGATTCTCGACGATGAAAAAGTCGGTTTGGAGGCGCGCAAACTCTTCGATGACGCACAAGCCATGCTCAAAACCATGGTCGAGGAGAAGTGGGTGAAAGCCAGCGGTGTGATCGGATTCTGGCCTGCCGCCAGCATCGACGATGATATCCGCGTGTTCACCGACGAAAAACGCCAATCGATATTAACCACATTGCATCATATCCGCCAGCAAATGCCGCGCAGCGGCGGTAAGCCGAACCAGTGCCTGGCCGATTTTGTCGCGCCCACCGGCAAGAAAATAAAAGACTGGATCGGCGGCTTTGCCGTCACCACCGGCCACGGTATCGAACCGCACATCGAACGCTTCGAAAAAGCGATGGACGATTACCACGCCATTTTGCTCAAAGCACTGGCCGATCGTTTAGCCGAAGCCTTCGCCGAGCACCTGCATTACCGAGTACGTACCGAATTCTGGGGCTATGCACCCGACGAGCCGATGGATAACGACGCCATGATTGCCGAGCAATATCAAGGCATTCGCCCGGCACCGGGGTATCCCGCCTGCCCCGATCACACCGAAAAAGGCACGCTGTGGTCTTTGCTTGAACCGGAGACCCGCGCAGGCATTTCCTTAACGGAGAACTTTGCCATGTACCCGGGGGCGGCGGTATCCGGCTGGTATTTCGCCCATCCCGACGCCCGCTATTTCGGCACCGGCAAAATCGGCCGCGACCAAGTTCACGATTATGCCGAGCGCAAAGGCTGGTCCCTCAAAGAAAGCGAACGCTGGCTGGCGCCGATTTTGGGCTACGAACCTGAATAAACCCTGGCGAGCACAGATGGTAGGCCAAACTAAACCCAGGGCATAGCCAGCCCGCCTCCGTTGGGTGTACCATCAAAGATCGTAGATTTGTGCATGCTCTGAATAATTCCAGCCTGGCGTATTCAGAGGGCAAAAATCAAAAAATATGATATTTCATGAACATTCACGTGATTGATGGTTCATGGCGGCACAACCGATTTAATCGGAGATGCCATGAAAGAACAGTTTACCGGGGCAAGCTTTCTGAAAAACTTCGAACAACCTTTGAATGAACGGATTCGTGCCTGTCTCAGGCTGGAGTATCTGTTCGATCGCTTCGATCAGCACTTGGCAGACGAAACTGCCGAGGGTTCGTTGTGTGCGATGCTCATTCTGATCGAAGCCACCGATGTGCTCGGGCGAATTGATGTTAAACGGGAACTCATCAAGGAACTGGAGCGCCAACAGGCCAAGCTGCTTCAGGTAGCGCACACGCCGCAGGTCAATGCCGAAATGCTGAATCAGTTGCTGGATCAGCAGGCGCAATTGCTCGATCAACTCCACCGGATGAACACGCAACCGGGGGCACACCTGAAAAAACACGAGCTGATCAATGCCATTCGTCAGCGCGCTTCGATCCCCGGGGCCTTGTGTGTTTTCGACTTGGCTGCGTTGCACTACTGGCTGGCGCAGCCTTATTCAGAACGAAGGGAAGACTTTCTGGAGTGGCTGGAACCCCTCGCCACCATCCGCAGAGCAAATGAGCTGGTCATCGACCTCATCCGCAACAGCGTAGCTCCGGAAATCCGAACGGCGGAGGATGGCTTTTTTCAATTGAATCTGGAACTGGGAACACCGTATCAGCTGGTTCGCGTTCTTTTGGATGATGGCAGCAATGTGTATCCAGAAATTAGCGCCAGCAAACATCGCGTCATCGTCCGCTTCATGCGACTCGACCGCCAGACAGGGCATCCTTTTCAGGTCAATCACGATGTCGCTTTCGAATTGGCGATCTGTCAGTTATAAAGCATCACGGTACCGTTTCAACGACCAAGTCCTAACGAAAGAATTTCATCCCAAAATATAATCAAAAAATATAACCAGACAATCCATCCATGAGCCCATCGCCCTTTACCCCGATCGAACACGAAACGTTCAGCCTGCACCGCAACCCTGCTCCCGTGACTTGCCTGGTGCTGCGAGAAACCCACTTACTGAAGCTGACCAGAGCGTTCAAAGATACATTCGGTGGGCAAGGCATCTTCAGTAAACCGGAACCGATACTGATTGATCTTTCGGGTATCGAAAACAGCGGCAAATGGGTCGATTTCCCAGCACTGATCAGCTTGCTCCGGAATTACCAACTCGAACCCATTGCCGTGTTGGGCGGTAACGCAAAACAGCGAGAACAGGCAGCTCAAGCCCAACTTCCGCATATTGAAGGCCGCCCTGTTCCAGAACCCGAGGCGGCCCCACCCGTAGTCAAAGAACTTGTAGCCCCGGAGCCAGTGGAGCCAAAACCCGCCGCCAAGGAAGTACACGCGCCTGAAACAGAACGTCCGGCTCATTCGCTGGAGCCGCCAATGGTTATTCGTCAGCCAGTGCGTTCAGGGGCAGAACTTTATGCAAAACAAGCCGACCTGATCGTCATCAGCATGGTCGGAGCGGGCGCGCGCGTGGTCGCTGATGGCTCAATTTATGTCCATGGCGCACTCAAAGGCACAGCTGCGGCAGGCGTCAACGGCATGCCACAGGCCCGAATTTTCTGTGAATCATTCGAGCCGGAAATTATCGCCATCAACGGCATCTACCTTGATGGCGAGCAGTTAGCCAAGCATCCGGCATGGGGCAAACGGGTATTGATCGAACTGGATCAAAAAGGTCAACTGGACATTCGTGTTTTTATCTAAGATAAGGTTTGCACCAATGCAGACCTATCCGTGCAGAGCATGGAAAATACCCTCGTTCATGCCTCATCCTAAACCAGGGATAAGGCAAGCCTGAAGGATCCCAAAACACGCCAGACCCGCAAAGGTATGAATCGAAGTGCTTTCAGTAAAGTTGGGGTGTAAGGCACGACCTGCGTACCAATTCACTCAAAGACGCAAAAAAATGCGCAAGCCCTTGGCGGACACGCCAACGAAGAAATGAAGAGCCGGTATATTCGTAATCGTTCAAGCGTCATGGTAGATACTCCGAGTTTTAAACAGTCATTGGGAAAATTAGACGAAAGAGCAACAAGTGACTGAATCAAAAGATCTAAGCCAACACACGCCGATGATGCAGCAATTCTGGACGATGAAACAGGCGCACCCGGATGTGCTGCTGTTTTATCGTATGGGGGATTTTTACGAGCTGTTTTACGCCGATGCCGAGCGGGCGGCGCGCATTCTCGATTTGACGTTGACGACGCGCGGGCAGTCGGCAGGCGAGCCGATTCCGATGGCAGGTGTACCGGTTCACGCCTACGAGAGTTATTTGGCGCGCTTGATTCGCGCGGGCGAATCGGTGGCCATTTGCGAGCAGATCGGTGAAACCAAAACCAAAGGCCCGATGGAGCGCGCGGTGGTGCGGGTCGTCACACCCGGAACGGTCACGGATGAGGCCTTGCTCGATCAGCGCGAAGGCAACCGCTTGGCGGCATTGGTGCCGCTGGCAACCACGCCACCGGAATACGGGTTGGCGCATCTGGATCTGGCGGCAGGCGATTTCGTGCTCATGCGGCTCGATGATGCGGCGCTGACGGCCGAGCTGGCGCGAATCGATCCGCGTGAATTGCTGTTGCCGGAATCGCTGGCCGAGGCCGCCGACACGGCGGCGAAGATAGGCGTGGACACCAAACGCTGGCGTACGCGCGCCGATTGGCAGTTCGATGCCAAACGCGGGCAGGCGGCCTTGCTCAAACACTGGCAGATTCACGATCTTAAAAGTTTCGGCGTGACGGAAATCCATCAACCGGCGCTCGGTGTGGCCGCCATTTTGCTGACGTATGTCAATGAGACCCAGCGCAGTGCGGTGCCGCATATCGAGCGCCTGCGGGTGGAGCACCTGGGCGATGCCTTATTGATCGACCGCAACACCCGTCGCCATCTGGAGCTGTTCACTTCAAATCAAGAAGGAAGTCACGATGACGGCCGTTCGGCGGCCACGCTGATCAACCTGCTGGACGAGACAGTGACCGCGCACGGCTCGCGGCTGCTCAAGCACTGGCTAGGCCGACCGCTTCGTGATCAGGCCGTGTTGCAGCATCGACAACAGGCGATCGGCGAGCTGATCGAGCGCGGCAAGATCAATGCGCTGCGTGAATCGCTGCGCGGTATCAACGATATCGAACGCATCACCACCCGCATCGTGATGGGCAGCGCCCGTCCTCGGGATTTATCGGGGCTGCGCGATGCGCTAGGTGTGCTGCCGGCATTAAGCGCACAACTCGGGCAACTCGATTTGCCCTTGTGGCAGGATCTGGCCGACCGACTGACCGATCAACCTGCCCCGCGTGATTTGCTGGCCCACGCGCTGGTCGCCCAACCGCCCGTGTGGCTGCGCGATGGCGGCGTGATTACCGCCGGATTCGATGCCGAACTCGACGAATTACGCCACCTTTCTGAACACGCGGACGACGCCCTGAATGCGCTCGAAGCCGAAGCACGTCTGCAAAGCGGCATTCCGTCCTTGAAGATCGCCTACAACCGTGTGCAGGGGTTCTATTTTGAAGTCAGCCGGTTGCAGGCCGAAAAAATGCCACCGCAGTTTATTCGCCGCCAGACGCTCAAATCGGTGGAGCGCTACACGACCGAAGAGCTGAAAACCTTCGAAGATCGCGTGCTTTCCGCCCGTGACCGCGCCTTGGCACGCGAACAATGGCTCTTCACCGAATTGTTCCAAACCCTCGCGACGTACCAGAGCGCCCTGCGCCGCATGGCCGAAGCCATTGCCGAGGTCGATGTGCTGCACAGTCTGGCGCGAGTGGCCGAGCGCCAGCGCTGGGTGGCACCGGAACTCGGCAGCGAACCGGGCATCCACATCGAAGCGGGACGACATCCGGTGATTGAAGCCCTGACCAAACAAACCTTAGGGAATCAGCCCTTCACGCCGAATGATTGCGAACTCACGCCGAACCGGCAACTGTTGATGATTACCGGCCCGAACATGGGCGGCAAATCGACCTATATGCGGCAAACGGCTTTGATCGTGCTGCTGGCGCACATTGGCGCGTTCGTGCCTGCCACCCGCGCGCGCATCGGTCCGATCGATCGCATTTTCACCCGTATTGGGGCGGGCGATGATCTGGCCTCCGGCCGTTCGACTTTTATGGTCGAGATGACCGAAACGGCAGAAATCCTGCACACGGCGACCGAAAATTCACTGGTATTGATCGATGAAATCGGTCGGGGCACGTCGACCTTCGATGGCCTGGCACTGGCCTGGGCCGTGGCGGAGCACCTGATTCGCCGCAACCGCGCGCTCACGTTGTTTGCCACCCATTACTTCGAACTGACTCAATTGACCGAGCGCTTCGACACGGTCCGCAACGTGCATCTCGATGCCGTCACGCACAAGGACGATTTGATTTTTCTGCACAGCGTGAAAGATGGCCCGGCCAGCCAGAGTTACGGCATCAAGGTCGCCGCGCTGGCCGGTTTGCCCCGGGAGGCTATTCGGCGAGCACAAGCCTTGCTGAAACAACTGGAGCAGCAACACCCCGTAGGAGCGGCCACGCCGCAGCTCGATTTGTTTGCCCTGCCCGAAACGGCCGATGCGGTTCAGGAACCAATGGCGGAGGCCGAACTACATCCGCTCGTCGAGGCGCTGGCCAATGTCGATCCGGACACACTCACGCCCCGGCAGGCACTGGACCTAATCTACGCCTGGCGAGCCGAACTCAAACGTTGAGATCGGGGCCAGCGCTCCACTTCATCAGTACAGGAATCGCGTTCAGCGATCAGGCCCAACGATCAGACAGGTTTCGACCAGACAATATCGGCAATTTGACCGGCAAATGACGTATCGCATTGCAAGCGATAAGTGTAGGCGTGTTCGGCGGTCGTCAGCGGCTGGAGTTTTTGCAATTGCGCTTCGAGCACTTCCTCGTTCGCTTCCGAAATATCCCCGCCTTGTGCCGTGCGTTCGCGCAGATAGCGACGCAATGTAGGTGCATCGCATTCGATGAATAAAATATGGAACGGGAAATCGAGGGTCTGGGCCAGTTGCTCGAACAACGCACGATGCTCCGCACGCAGAAACGTGGCGTCGATGATCATCGGCCAACCGGCGTTCAATCCAATCGTTGCGATATCGATCAAGTGGTTATAAACGTACTTGGTTGCCTCCGGTGTGTAGCGCATGGCACGTTCCGGGAAGTGACGCAGCCGCTCGGCATCCGAGCGCACTCGCACCGCGCCCAATGATTGCACTAACTCCATCGACGCCAAAGATTTCCCACTCCCCGAGAAGCCCACCGTAATCCACAGCGAGGCCTCGGTCGGCGCCAGGAACTGTTCGGCCAGATCGGCGTAACGGCGGAAGATGGCCCACTGCCCTGCCTGCTCATCGGCGCTCATATCGGGGCGAATGCCGAACAAGGCGATTTTGGCGCGCACCATCGCTCGATAGGCCGCATAGAAGCGAATGAGCGGCAGGGCTTCATAATCGCCGCTGGATTCGAGGTAAACACTCAACAAACGACGCGCGGCACCGAGAAACTGTCGATCGGTGAGGTCCATCAGCAGGAACGCCAGATCGTTGGCCGTATCGCTCCAACGGAAATCTTCGTTGAACTCAATGCCGTCGAAAATCATCACCTTGCCGTTGATTCGGGCAATATTGCCCAGATGCATATCGCCATGTCCCTCGCGCACGTGGCCGGAACTCTTGCGCGCTGCGATGGTGGGCTTGAGCGCCAGAAAAGCCGCTTCGCTTGCTGTCTCGATGCGGTCGATCTGGGTTTGATCGGCATCGTCGGTCAGAAAGCCGCGAATCTGCTCGAAATTCTGATTGATGGGGAAATAAACCGTTTCTGGGGTGCCGAAATGACTATCTTTCGGCGCGATGGCTGCATTCTGGTGGAAGTGATCGATTTGCCGGGCCAGATCGTCGATCAGCACGTCATCCAAACCATGGGTCTGCGCGTAGTTATCCAGGCGATCACTCTGATCAAAACGACGCATGTGCACCATCGGCTCGATTTGCGTGTTGGCCGTTTCCACCAGTCGTCCATCCGCATCAAGACCGACCACACCCAGATACAAATCGGGCGCGAGCCGCCGATTCAGGCGGATTTCTTCATGGCAGAAGAACCGCCGCTGGTCGCGGTCGGTAAAATTGAGAAAGCCGAAATCCATGGGTTTTTTGATTTTGTACGCGTGCGGCCCGGCCAGCAACACGTGGGAAATATGGGTCTGCAAATGCACCACTTCGCCATATTGGTCATGCAGATGTCGCTTGAATTGTTCCAGAGGTAGCGCCTGTGTAACGGGGGATTTCATAACCATTTATTCCTTCTAAAATTTTTGAACTGGAAATTTATATGTGCTCAGGCAAAAGGGCATCACGTGAATAAGATCGAATTGAAGAACCGACTGTTCGTGACGGATGACGCATCGAACGAGGATCACGGTCTTTCGAGGCACCCTTCATGCCAGATGCTGTTAAACTGGTCACTAATTATGGTTCTAGTGTATCAGTGTGGGTGAACTCGGTGGCGCAAACAAAAAAATCAGCTCGACCAGCCCAAAAACCCCCAGCCCGCAAAGGTTCTAACGGTAAAAAACCAGCCAACAACAGCGCTTCGAAGGGCGTTCGTGTGGGTCGTTTCAGCTTGCGTGGTCTTTTCTGGCGCATCGTTATTTTCGCTGTACTGGTGCTCACTGCGCTGATGAGCATCTGGGCGTATTTTCTGAATCAACGGGTCGTCGATCGCTTTTCCGGCACCCTCTGGAAGCTGCCCGCCACCGTTTATGCCGCGCCACAAGAAATTTATGTCGGTCAACATCTCTCGCCCGGCGAACTGGTGGACGAACTCACCAATCTGCATTATCGCGACCGAGACACACTCACCGAAACGGGAACATATGATCGAGTCGGCAATGAAATCCGTCTGCACCGCAGGGCATTCGATTTCCCGGATGGCAACGAAACGGACAGGCAGATTCGGGTTCAATTCGTCGATAACCGGGTCAAGGCAGTCAACGACGACAAGGGCACCAGCCTCGGTATCATCCGCCTGGAACCGATGACGATCGGCCAACTCTACCCGGACATCAATGAAGACCGCGTGCTGCTCAATGTGGAACAGGTACAGAAAGACGCGCCGCTCCTGATCAAGACGCTCATCACGGTCGAAGATCGGGATTTTTATTATCATCACGGCGTGGTGCCGAGCGCGGTTCTGCGCGCGCTGCTGGTCAATATTGTCAGCGGTCATAAAGTGCAGGGCGGCAGCACCATCACCCAGCAACTGGCCAAGAATCTGTTTCTCACGCCCAAGCGCACCTACAAGCGCAAGCTCGAAGAAATGATCATGGCGCTGGAAATGGAATGGCACTACTCCAAGGATAAAATCCTCGAAGGCTATTTGAACGAGGTGTACCTCGGCCAGGACGGCAGCCGCGCCATTCACGGCTTCGGGTTGGCCGCGCGCTATTATTTCGGCCGGCCGGTCGATGAACTGCGGCCGGAAGAGATCGCCCTGCTCGTCGGCATGGTCAAGGGCGCGTCGTACTACAATCCCCGTCGGAACCCTGAGCGCGCCAAGGATCGTCGTGACACCGTCATTGATCTTATGGCCAACAACGGCCTGATCTCGGAAACCGAAGCGGGCGAACTCAAACAAAAGCCACTGGGCGTACTCAAGGAAAAAGGCACGACCTCGCCCCATCCCGCGTTCCTGGATCTGGTTCAACGGCAACTGTCGCAGCAATACAACCCGGAAGACCTTAAAACCAAAGGATTGCGGATTTTCACCACCATGCAGCCCCGTGTACAGGCCGCGCTGGAGCATTCGGTCACGGCACTGAATGCGATTGAAAAGGCCCGTCATTACAAGCCCGACTCCCTGGAAACCGCGGGCATCATCACCTCGATCGGCACAGGTGAAGTCGAAGCATTGATCGGCGGGCGAGATCCCACTTATGAGGGCTACAACCGGGCACTGGATGCCCAACGACAGATCGGCTCGCTGATCAAACCCACAATTTACCTGACAGCGCTCTCCGATCCAGCTAAGTACTCACTGATTACGCCACTGGACGACAGCCCCTTGACCGTCGATCAGCCCGGCTCAAAACCCTGGAAACCGGAAAACTACGACCGTAAATTCCTCGGCCCGACGCCGCTGTACACCGATTTGGCCGAATCGCGCAATGTGCCGAGCATCCGTCTTGGCTTGAGCGTTGGCTTGGATAATGTATCGGCCATGTTGCACCGACTGGGCGGGCCAGACATCAAACCGTTTTATCCTTCGATGTTGCTCGGCTCGATGACGATGAGTCCATTTAATGTCGCACAAATCTTCCAGACGCTCTCCTCAGACGGCTTTTACAGTCCGCTGCGCGCCATTCGCAGTGTGGTGGATGCCGAAGGCAAACCGCTGACACGTTACCCGCTGACCGTCACCAAAGTGGCCGATCCCGATGCGCTCTATCTGCTGCAATACGCCATGCAAGGTGTGGTGAATAACGGCACTGCACGCGCCTTGAACCGCACCATTCCCCCGTCGGTGGGAGTGGCCGGCAAGACCGGCACCACCAACGACAGCCGGGATGCCTGGTTCGCCGGCTTTACGGGCAATCGGGTCGGGGTAATTTGGGTCGGTCGCGATGACGACAAGCCCACCAGCCTGACCGGTGCCAGCGGTGCATTACCGTTATGGGCAGCGGCATTCAAACCGCTCTACAACAAGCCACGGGACATGACACCACCCAAAGGCATCGATTTCGTCAATGTCGATGTGGCGCAGCAGGCGCGCGTTCCCAGCCAGTGCCCCGGCATCCTGATGCCATTTATGAGCGGTTTCGAACCCAAAACCGTTCTCGATTGCAACGGCAACTCGACCGGCTCCGGGAATACCGATCGGGGCGGCGGGACAAACGGCAATCCACTCAACCCGATTTTGAATTTTTTCCGATAACGGGATAGGGAAGCGCTGATTTATTCAGCGCTTCCCGTTTGGGGCAGGATCGCCCAACACGAATAAAGACGTCAGTCTTTGATTCGTGAGAGTCATCGCGGGCGTGTACCGCGATGAGCGAGCTGATTTATTCCAACAATGGAATAAATCTGCATTTACATAGGAAAAATTTGCCAATTTACGCACACCGACGACTAATCGCAACAACACCCAGCGGGACAGACCCCATGCCAAACAGGATACAGATGAAACACTCGACCCACGGACTCAAAAGGGGGGCAGTCGCCTTTCTTGCCATAACCGTTGCGATGTTGGCTGGTTGTGCCGGCACGCCCCCGCCGCGCCCGAGCATGGTCATCAAGCAGCCCCCTGTGCCGCCCTCCGTGCAGGCACACCCACTGAGCATCCCGCGATTACAAGAAAAAACCCTGCCGCAATCCAATGGCAATTCAACATCGAACACACCACCCCAAGCGGTTCAAACAGCCAGCACCCCGGCTGTTCTGGCACTGGTATCCCGCGCCGAGACACAAACGCAGTCCGGTGATTTTGGCGGGGCCGAGGCCACGTTGGAACGCGCCGTCCAGATTCAACCGCACAATACCCGACTCTGGCTCGATTTTGCGCAATTGCGACTGGCGCAAAAACAACCCGCACAGGCCGAGCAGTTTGCCCTTCGTGCCGTGCAATACGCTCAAAACAATCGGGAAGTCAGTGCCGCATGGCAGATGGTCGCAAAGACTCGACAAGCCCAGGGCGACACAAAAGGTGCCGCCGAAGCCCGTCGCAAGGCTGGTTTCGTGCCCGGTCAGACTCAAGGCTGATGAACGAAGAAAAAACGCGCTGGCTTGATGCCCCGCGTACCTTTCGAGGATGCATCCTGTGAACACGGAAGCGGCAGACACACTGTCCACGGCACCTACGCCTTCAAAACCAAGCACGCTACAAGACGTCTTTGGTGAAAGCGGGGTACTTGCCGCTGCGTTCAGTGGTTATCAGCCGCGCGCGGGCCAGTTGCAAATGGCCGAGATTATCCGCGACGCCATAACCGATTCGCGTACCGTCGTGATCGAAGCGGGCACCGGGGTGGGCAAAACCTTCGGTTATCTCGCCCCGATTCTGCTCGCCGGTCGCAAGGCGATCGTGTCCACCGGCACCAAGCATTTACAAGATCAAATCTTCAGCCGCGACTTGCCGCAAATCAAAAAACTAATGAGTTCAACCACACGCACGGCACTGCTCAAAGGGCGCTCGAACTACCTGTGCCTGCACCGACTGGAACGCGCGATGACCGAAGGGCGGCTCAAAAGCCCGGACTGGGTCACGGCGCTGCACACCATCAAGGGTTGGAGCACGCGCACGCGCGATGGTGACATTGCTCGTTGCGATGCCGTCAGCGAAGAGCATGGCATCTGGCCGCTCGTAACTTCCACCAACGAGAATTGCCTGGGCAAGGAATGCCCGGTCTTCGATGAATGCTTTGTGGTGAAAGCCCGCGAGGCCGCGCATGAGGCCGATCTTGTGGTCATCAACCATCATCTGTTTTGCGCCGATATTGCCATTCG
>ERZ778018.2393-NODE-2393-length-12125-cov-5.033057_pt1 | contig 12125 bp, 10 predicted proteins | sample MGYA00375748_ERZ778018 | MGnify/ENA primary metagenome ERZ778018 (study PRJEB29350, sample SAMN05509839) | bioreactor metagenome | biome: bioreactor; material: wastewater | place: South Africa: University of Cape Town | collected 2014-04-22 ... | reverse complement strand
CGATCTTCGCCAGCTCCACCTGAGGCTTGAGCTTGAGCACCGCCGCCCAGTCCTGTCGGTTGAAGCTGCAGGCGAGCAGCGTCTCCGGCGAGCATTCCACATCGCCATCCGAGCGGCGCGGCAAACCCCACAGCTGGCCCTGCGCATTGAGGTTGAAGATGCGCATGGTCACCGCCTGCTGCACGTTGCCGCCCACCGCATAGGCCTTGCCGTCGACGGTCGCGACGATCAGGTCGCAATGCATCGGCAGGCTGGTGGTGCTGCCGTCGATCGCCTTCAGCAGACCATCGTGGCCATACACGCGGCCGGTGCGCACGTAGCAGAGCATGTCGCCGGCTTCCAGCTTCGCCGACATCGGTTCCAGAAAGCGGTACGGACTGCCGGCGTCATCCTTGCGCGCCGCGCGCACGTAATCGAAATGGCTGGCCGAGCTGCGGAACCCCGGCACGCCGGCACGCTGCATCACCCAGCTGATGAAGGCGGCGGACCACGGGTTGTCGATGACGAAGCCGCGGCAGCCCAGGCCCGGGTACGCAAGGTTGAGCGCGGCGTAACCGCAATCGCTGGCCCCAGGCTTGAACCCCATCGGCGACAACAGGCCGCTGGCCTGCCAGTAGAACGCCACCCGCCGCCACGGCGAGCCACCATCCTTCAGCCCGTTGGCTTCAGCCTCGTAGGCATTGAGGCTGGCCAGCCTTCCGTCGGCGTCAATGAACGGCCGGTTCCAGCGCAGGTGTTCGTCGCAAGCGATGGCGGCGATACGGGTGGCCACCTGCGGGTCGGACTGGCGCTGCGCCAGCGTCGGGCATTGGTCGGTGGCAAACGCCTGCCCGGCGAACAACAGCAGGCCCGAGGCCAGCAGGCGACGCATCCATGCGAAATCGATCATCAGTCAGCTCCGGCGCACAGCGCCATGTAGTCGGGATAGCCAGTAAAAGCGCGATCCGGCGCGCAAACCGGACACTGCGGGTCGGGCTCCACGCGGAATTCCCGGAAACGCATCGCCAGCGCATCGAACTGCAGCAGCCGGCCCGCCAGCGATTCGCCGATGCCCAGCACCAGCTTGATCGCCTCGGTGGCCTGCAACAGGCCGATCACGCCGGGCAGCACGCCAAGCACGCCGGCTTCGGCACAGTTCGGCGCGGCCTCGGCCGGTGGCGGCTCCGGGAACAGGCAGCGGTAGCACGGTGCCTGCCCGCGTCGCCGCCCGGCATCGAACACGCTGACCTGCCCCTCGAAGCGATGCACCGCGCCATGCACCAGCGGCTTGCCAAGATGCACGCAGGCGTCGTTGAGCAGGTAGCGCACCGGGAAGTTGTCGCCACCGTCGAGCACCACGTCCACGCCTTCGAGCAGGAGTTCGACATTGCCTGCTGCAACCCGTTCGCGCACCGGTTCGATGCGGGTGCGCGGGTTGAGCGCGGACAGCGCGATGGCCGCGGACTCCACCTTCGGCATGCCGATGCGGGCGTCGGCGTGGAGGATCTGCCGTTGCAGGTTGCTGCGGTCCACCACGTCGTCGTCGGCGATGCGCAGGTGGCCGATGCCGGCGGCGGCCAGATAAAACGCCGCCGGCGCGCCCAAGCCGCCTGCGCCCACCAACAGCACGCGCGCGGCTTCGAGCTTTTTCTGCCCGTCCAGCCCGACTTCCGGCAGGCGCAGGTGGCGCGAATAGCGTTCGCCGAAATCGGCGTCGATGTCGGGCTTGCGCATTGGCAGCGCGCCGGCCTCCCAGGCGCGCGTGCCGCCTTCCACCGACGCGAGGTTGCGATAGCCCAGCGCCTGCAGCGCCTGCACGCAGGCCAGCGAACGCGCTCCGGCCTGGCACAACAGCAGGATTTCCGCGTCATGGTCCGGCAGGTGTGCGGCCGGATCCTTCAGCAGATCTTCGCGGACGATGCCCAGCGCGCCCTCGGCCATGCCCAGCGCCTGCTCGTGGGCGGCGCGCACGTCAATCAGCAGCGCACCTGCCTGCTGGCGGGCGTAGGCGGCGGCGGGGGAAAGACTGCGAACGCTCATGCGTGGATTATCGCCCGGGACCACGCGGCCCGTCGTCGCGCCGCATTCACTCCGGCGCGCAGCCGGCCGCAACGAGATCGTCGGGGGTATTGAGATTGCCGAAGCGCCGGCCCTCGCAGGCGACCACAGGCAACGCCAGCGCCGCCTGCATCGCCCGCACCGAATGCTCGCCTCCCGCCAGTGCGGAAGCCAGCGCAGCGCGCAGCGCATCCACGCGATACAGCGCCACCAGCGGCTGCAACCCATCGTCGTCGGCCGCCACCGCGCCCTGCCCGCCCGCGTTCGCCAGCAGTCGCAGCAGATCGGCATCGGTATCCACGATGTCCACCGGCAGGGTGAACAGCCACGGCGTGGTGCAAGCTGCAGCCAGCGCCTCCAGCCCGGCCAGCGGGCCAACATCGGGCCGGCGGTCCGGCACCGCTTCCAGTCCGTGTCGGGCATAGCGCGGCAGATCGCGGTTGGCGCTCACCAGCACGGCCCCGCATTCACCGCCGAACCTGCGCGCGATGCGCAGCACCTGTGGCAGGCCGTCGCGTTCGATCCAGGCCTTGTCGCGCCCGCCCAACCGGCTTGCGCGGCCACCTGCCAGGATGCCCAGGCTTAGCTCCGTCGCCAGCATCAGCCGCCGCGCTTGACGTGTCGCATCAAGCGCCGCTTCTTCTCGATCTGGCGCTCGGTCAGCACGTTCTTCTTGCCTTCGTAGGGATTGCTGTTCTCCCGGAACACGAAGCGGATCGGCGTTCCCACCAGCTTGAAGCGCTTGCGGAAGAAGTTCTCCAGATAGCGCTGGTAGGTGGAGCTGAGCGTCTTCAGGCGGGTGCCATGCACGACGAAGGTGGGCGGCGTGTCGCCACCCGGATGGGCGAAGCGCAGCTTGGCGACATGCCCGCGCACCACCGGCGGCGGGTTGGCGGTGTAGGCCGCCTCGATCGCACGGGTCACGTCGGCGGTGCTGAAGACATGCGTCGCCGACGCGTGGGCGCGGTGGATGGCCTTGAACAGCTCGCGCAGGCCGGAACCGTGCAGCGCGGAAATGCGCACGCGCTCGGCCCAGTCGACGAAGCTCAGTTTGCGCGCCACCAGCGCCTCCGCCTGCTGGCGCTCGTAATCGGTGCGGCCGTCCCATTTATTGAGCACGATCACCAGTGCGCGTCCCGCATCCAGCACGGCACCCAGCACGGTCGCGTCCTGGTCGGTGACGCCTTCGCTGGAGTCCAGCATCAGCACTGCCACCTGGCACTGCTCGATCGCCTGCAGGGTCTTGAACGCGGAGAATTTCTCCACCGCCTCTTCCACCCGCGCGCGCCGGCGCAGGCCGGCGGTATCGATCAGGCGGTACTTGCGGCCATCACGCTCCAGGTCCACCGCGATCGAGTCGCGAGTGGTGCCGGGCACTTCCGAGGCGATCATCCGCTCCTCGCCGAGGATGCGGTTCACCAATGTGGACTTGCCCACGTTCGGGCGGCCGACGAAGGCGATCCGGACGCGGGTCGGGTCGTCGTCCAGCGTCTCGGCGCTGCCAACCTCCGGGAGCAGCGCCGCCGTCCGTGCCAGCAACTGGTCGATGCCGGTGCGGTGCGCGCTGGAGACCGGCAGCACATCGGCAAAGCCGTAGCGCGAAAATTCGGCCTGCGCCGCGCGCTGGTCGATGCCGTCGGTCTTGTTGACGATCAGCAGGGTCGGCTTCGACAGCTTGCGCAGCCAGCGCAGGATGTCGTCATCCAGCGACGACGCGCCTTCGCGACCATCGACCACGAACAGGATCAGGTCGGCCTCTTCGGCGGCGGCGCGCGACTGCTTGGCGGTGGCGCCCGCCAGCCCTTCGTCCTGCCCGGCGATGCCGCCGGTGTCGACCAGCACGAATGGCCGCCCTTCAAGCAGCCGGCACACGCCGTAGTTGCGGTCGCGGGTCACGCCCGGCTCGTCGTGCACCAGCGCGTCGCGGGTGCGCGTCAACGCATTGAAGAGCGTGGACTTTCCGACATTGGGGCGCCCGACCAGGGCTACGAGGGGAAGCATGGATCAGACCTTTGGCGGCGGATGTCCGTCGCATCATTCGATAGGCCCGGCGGGGTCCGGGCGAAACAACAGCGGCCCCGGCAGGGTAGCCGGGGCCGCTCTTATGTGCCAGCCGGAACCGGCTGGCCGGGGTGACTCACTGCAGCGCGAACGCAGCCAGCTTGCCGTCCCTGCTTTGCACCACCAGGATGCCATCGGCGACCACCGGCCTGCCGACAATCGCGTCGCCCATCTTGCTGCGCGCTGCGAACGCACCATCATTGAGCCGCAGCCAGTGCAGCACGCCGTCGAGGTCGCCGACCACCGCATAATCGCCCTGCACCGCCGGTGCGGACACATTGCGGTTGGCCAACCCAGACTGCTGCCACAGGGCGCCGCCGCTGTTCTTGTCCAGGCCGACCACCATGCCGCCCTTGTCGGTCACGACCACCGCCGAGTTACTGACAGCTGCGCCGCGCGCGCCACCGTGGTCGCTGGTCCACATCACCTGCCCGCTGGGACCATCGATGGCGACGGTACGGCCCTTGTAGCTGCTGGCGAAAAGCGTGGTGCCTTCAAGCACCGGCGCCGCATCCACGTCGGCCATGCGCTCGAGCTCGGTCCGGCCGTCAGCCTCGGCGACCGGCGTCGACCACAGCACGTTGCCGTCGTTCATGTTCAGGGCGGTCAGGGTGCCATTGTCGCCACCGACGAACAGGATGCCCGGGCCAAGGGTGATGCCGGCGGTGCCGCGCACGGTCAGCGCCGGTGATTCGACGCTATGGAACCAGCGGCGTGCGCCGGTTCCGGCGTCGAAGGCGGTGACCCGGCCGTCGTTGGAATGCACGAACACCATGCCGCCAGCGATCGCCGGCGCGGACAGGACTTCGTTGCCGACCTTGGCCGTCCACTTCTCCTGGCCATCGGCGGCATTCAGCGCCACGACCTCGCCTTCCAGGCCACCAACCACGACCAGTCCGTCGCCTGCACCGGGGCCGCCCCCCAGGCGCGCCTTCTTGGATTCGTAGTGCCACAGCTGGGCGCCGGTGGAAAGCGCATAGGCGCTGACACCACCGTCAACCGCCGCAGCGTAGACGTGGCCGTCCAGGACCGCCGGCTGCTGGCCGATGCCGAGGAGGTCCTCGCCCTTCCCGACCGACGTCGACCACAGCTTGTTGACGCTGGCGGAAGGGGTGAAGTCGACCAGCTTGGCGGGCTCGCCAGTCTTGTCCTTGTTGCGCCCGCCGAACATGTTCTTGACCGAACTGCAGCCGGAAAGCATCGCCATCGCCAGCGCGGCGACGACCAGAGTGCGCAGGAAACCTCGCTTGTCCATCAACCGTTGCTCCCTGCGTGCGGCGGAGTACCGCCCGCCTCGATCAGTTTCATCGCGATCAACCGGTGCTGCGGATCAGCCACGTCGACCAGCGCCAGCGCCTTGCGATAGGCATCCTGCGCTTTCGCCTTGTCACCCAACGCAAACTGGGCATCGCCGCGCACATCCAGCATTGCCGCGTTGCGTTCGTCCTCCAGCAGCGCCAACGCGTCCTTGGCCTTGCCGGCATCGATCAGCAGGCGCGCCAGCCGCTGCTGCACCACCGGACGCAGGTCGGCATCGACCTTGTCCAGACCGCGCAGCGTCGCAATGGCGTCGTCGCGCTTGCCCGCATCGACCTGCGTCTTGGCCAGCTGCAGCGCCGCCAGGGTGGCGAGCGTCGGATTGCTCTTCTCCAGCCCGGCGACCACGCTCTTGCCCTTGTCGGCCGGGATCTTGCCCGCCTCGAACGCCTCGCTGGCCTGCGCGTAGCTCGCGCTGGCCTGCATGCCGCTCTGCAGCTGCTGGCCCTGCCACCATTGCCAGCCGGCGATCACCGCCAGGCCGAGCCCCACGCCGCCAACCAGTCCAAGCGCGTTGCTGCGCAGCCAGTTGCGTACTTTTTCGCTCTGTTCGTGCTCGTTGAGCAGTTCGTCGATCGCCATGCTGCCTCTCGCCCGTCGTCCTGACGGGGCGTTGTGTTCTTACTGGTTCGGAAGCCCGCGCGGCGAAGCGTTCAGTTCGACGCGACAAGCGAGCCGTCGGAGGATACCTCAAAGCGGGCGACGTTCGCGCGGGCATTGGCCAGCGCATCGACCGGGCGACCACGGCTTTCCAGCGCCACCGCGGAGGCGTTGCCGATGGTCATGCGGCGGACCTGCGACGCGGCATAACGGCGTTCCGCACCCGCCGGCAGCAGCTCCTTGGCCAGCGTGCTGCCGTCAATGGCGACCACTTCCAGCCAAGTCTTGCCGCTGGTCCGCAGCACGATCTCCGCGCCGGGGACAGTGGATACGGCGGCAGCGGGTTGTCCGCTGGCAGCCACGGGAGCCATCGAAGCAACCACGGTGCGCGGAGTGCGATCGATCTCCCGCTCGGCGGGTGCCGCCGGATCCGCCGGTGTATCCAGCGCGGCCACGCCTTCGGCGGTACCGGCCAGATGCTGGCGGGTGGCAACCCAGACAGGAATCACCAGCGAAAGCGTCAGCACGATATAGACCAGCCGCCGGCCGATCTGTTCTGCCCACCACTGCGCTTGGGGGATATGGGTGCGACTGACCAGCTTGGTCGGCTCGATCTGGCCTACCGTCAACGCATCCATCAGCGGCGCGGTGGTGAGGCCGAGCAGCCGCGAATAGCTGCGGACCTGGCCGCGCACGAACACCGGTGCACCGAGTCGCGACCAGTCCTCGTTCTCTAGCGACCGAACCACCCGCGCCGGCATATGCAGGCGGGCCGCGACGTCATCGATGCTCAGCCCGGCCGCCTCGCGCGCAGCGCGCAGGCGTGCGCCGCATCCAGCAAGCGCCTCGTGGGTCAGGTCTGGTTGTTGATTCGCGGTCATTGCGTGCGCGGTGCCGTGGTAGGACCCGGAGAAATCGCCTGCAAACGTGAACGATAACGCGAAGCGGCCACGTTGTCGCCTGTTTTTTCTTCGACCTGCATCGCAAGTTGCAACGCAGCCACATCGTCCGGCGCCACCGCCAGCCAGCGCTCGACGAAAGCTCGCGCTTCGAGGTAATCGCCCTGCGTGAATGCCAGGGATGCCATTCCCGCAAGCGCCTGCATATCGACCGCATCCAGCGCCAGAGCTGCGCGCCAGCTGGCTTCGGCGCGCACGGGCTGCCCCGCCTTGCGGGCGCATTCGCCGGCATTGGCCAGCGCACGCACCGGCGTGGGATAGGCCGGATCCGCCAGTGCGCGGTCGAACCAGTCAAGCGACTCCGCCGCGCGCCCGTTGGCACACAACCAGGTGCCGTAGTTGTTGGCATAGACGCCGTTGCCCGGCGCGGACGCCGCTGCGGCCTGGAAATGCCTGCCGGCAGCCGCGGTGTCGCCACGCGCATCGGCGACCAGTCCAAGCAGGGTGCCGGCATCGCCGGAGCCCGGCTGCAGCTTCTGCGCCTTGCGGGCCATTGCCTCCGCGTCCGCCAGCTCGCCGCGCTGGTACAGCAGCGAAGCCGACGCCAACAGCATGGCCGCATCGCCGCTGTCCTGGCCGTGCTTGCCGCTGACGTCGTAGCGGGGCGCGATCTGGGTGTAACCGCGATGCTGCGCGCTTGGACGGATGAGTGTCAGGCGTTCAAGCTGGCTGCACCCGGCCAGCAACAGGCTGCCAAGGACCACCAGAGCGGCTAACTCACGCCGCATCGCCCGCTCCCGCTGCCTGCAGCCGCTTGCGGTGTTCGGCCGAACGGCGGGTGCGGTCCATCACCTGGCCCTTGAGCTGGCCGCAGGCGGCATCGATGTCGTCGCCGCGGGTGCGTCGCACCGGCGCGATCATGCCGGCGTTGTTCAGCAGCTTCTGGAACGAACGAATGGCCTCATCGCTGGGGCGCTGGAAGCCGGTGCCGGGGAACGGGTTGAAGGGGATCAGGTTGATCTTGGCCGCGCCCTTCATCTGCACGCGGCGGTCGAAATCGCGCAACAGGCCGATCAGCGCGCGCGCGTGCTCGGGCTGGTCGTTGACGTCCCGCATCAAGGTGTATTCAAAGGTGACGGATTCGCCCTTTTTGCGCAGCGCATAGCGCACGCAGGCGTCCAGGAGTTCGGCCAACGGATATTTCTTGTTGATCGGCATCAACTGCGTGCGCAGCTCGTCGAACGGGGCATGCAGCGACACCGCCAGCGATACGTCCGATTCCTGCGCCAGCCGGTCGATCTGCGGCACCATGCCCGCGGTCGAAAGCGTCACGCGCTTGTTGGCCAAGCCGTAGCCGAGGTCGTCGCGCATGATGCTCATTGCGCGCACGACGTTGTCGAAATTGGCCAGCGGCTCGCCCATGCCCATCATCACCACGTTGGTGAGCCGGCGCTGCTGGTGCGGCACGTTGCCGAGGTGGCGCGCGGCGACCCACACCTGACCGATGATCTCGGCGGTGGACAGGTTGCGGTTGAAGCCCTGGGTAGCGGTGGAGCAGAACCCGCAGTTCAGCGCGCAGCCCACCTGCGACGACACGCACAGGGTGCCGCGCCCCTTGTCGGGGATGTAGACGGTTTCGATGGCGTTCCGGGCGTCCATGCCGAGCAGCCACTTGTGGGTGCCGTCGGTGGAGGCCTTGTCGAACACGACCTGCGGCGCACGCACCACCGCGCGCTCCTCCAGCTTGGCGCGCAGCGCCTTGCCGAGGTCGGTCATGTCCGCGAATTCAGTGGCATAGCGGTGATGGATCCACTTCATCACCTGGTGGGCGCGGAATTTCTTCTCGCCCAGTTCTTCCTCGAAGAAACGCTCCAGGCGGGCGCGATCGAAGTCGAAGATATTGGTGCGAACGTCCACGCCGGTATCCACCGGCGTGGAGGCAGGCGCTACCCCGTCGTCGCCCAGCAGGGCGATCTCGATGGCGGGGATGCGCGCTTCAGTCATGGCGTTCGCTCAGCGCGCGTAGACGTCGGTCGCCGGGAAGAAGTAGGCGATCTCGATCGCGGCATTCTCCAGCGAATCCGAGCCGTGCACGGCATTGGCGTCGATGCTGTCGGCGAAGTCGGCGCGGATGGTGCCGGCAGCCGCTTCCTTCGGGTTGGTGGCGCCCATCAGGTCGCGGTTCTTCAGCACCGCGCCCTCGCCTTCCAGCACCTGCACCATCACCGGGCCGGAGATCATGAACTCGACCAGCGCGCCGAAGAACGGACGCTCGCGGTGGACAGCGTAGAAGCCTTCGGCCTCGGCCTTGGACAGCTGCTTCATCTTCGCGGCGACGACCTTCAGGCCGGCCTTTTCGAAGCGGGAATAGATTTCGCCGATGACGTTCTTGGCGACGGCATCGGGCTTGATGATGGAAAGGGTGCGCTCCAGCGCCATGGGAAAGCTCTCCGGTTGGCGGGCGTCCATGCCGGAATCGCCCGAGGATAACAGAAAAACCCGCGTACTGGCGCGGGTTTGGCCGATATGGCTGCGGACGATTCTACCTGATCGGCGCGCGCTTTTCGCGCTTCCGACGCGTCAGGCAAAGGCGGCGCACACACGATTGACGTACGCCAGCGTACGGCGTACGCTCAAACAAGCGTTTGACTCGAGGGTATCGCATGGGGCTCCAGCACTTCTCGACCAAGGACCGCATCCTCTACGCGGCGGAGGAACTGTTCGCCCAGCAGGGCTTCGCCTCGACCTCGCTGCGCCAGGTCACCAGCCGCGCGGACGTCAACATCGCCGCGGTCAACTACCATTTCGGCAGCAAGGACAACCTGGTCAACGAGGTGTTCCGGCGGCGCATGGACGTGATGAGTTCGCAGCGGCTCGACGCCCTGGCCAAGGCGGTGGCCGCTGCGCCCGGCCAGCTGGAACCGATCTTGGCCGCCTTCGTGGAACCCGCGTTGGCGATGGCCCAGGACCGCCACGGCGGCGGCGCCTTCATCCGGGTGATCGCCCGCGCTTATGCCGAGAGCAACGACAGCCTGCGCAAGTTCCTGTCCGACCAGTACGGCCATGTCCTGCGCGAGTTCGCCAAAGCCATCGCGCCCTGCGTGCCCGCGCTGGGCAAGGAAGACCTGTACTGGCGTCTGGACTTCCTGTCCGGCGCGCTGACTTACGCGATGGCCGATTTCGGCCTGATCAAGCGCCCGGCCGGCGTGACCGAATCCACCCACCGCCAGCGCGCCGCCAAGGCCCTGATCCGATTCGCATCGGCCGGTTTCCACGCCGACGCCACCTGAATTTTCAAGGAGATAGGAAACATGTCTCATAAACTGCTTGTACGTCGTGCCGCGGTTCTGGGCGCTGGCGTGATGGGAGCACAGATCGCCGCCCATCTGACCAATGCCGGCGTCGATACGGTGCTGTTCGATCTCGCCGCCAAGGAGGGTCATCCCGATGGCGTGGTGCTGAAGGCGATTGCCAACCTCGGCAAGCTCAGCCCCGCCCCGCTGGCCAGCAAGACATTGGCCGAGGCGATCACGCCCGCCAACTACGACAGCGGCCTGGACCAGCTCAGGGACTGCGACCTGATCATCGAGGCGATCGCCGAGCGGATGGACTGGAAGCAGGACCTGTACCGGAAGATCGCGCCGTTCGTGCCGGCGCACGCCGTGCTGGCCTCCAACACCTCCGGCCTGGGCATCAATGCGCTGGCCTCGGTGCTGCCGGAGGAAATGCGCCACCGCTTCTGCGGCGTGCACTTCTTCAACCCCCCGCGCTATATGCATCTGGCCGAGCTGATCCCGGCCAACACCACTGACGCAGCCGTGCTGGAAGGCCTGGAAACCTTCCTGGTCACCCAGCTCGGCAAGGGCGTGGTGTATGCAAAGGACACCCCGAACTTCATTGGCAACCGCATCGGCGTGTTCTCGATCCTGTCGGTGATCCACCACACCGCCGCGTTCAAGCTCGGTTTCGACGAAGTGGACGCGCTGACCGGGCCCCTGCTGGGCCGGCCGAAGTCGGCCACCTACCGCACTTCCGACGTGGTCGGTCTGGACACGATGGCCCACGTCATCAAGACCATGGCCGACACCCTGCCCGATGACCCGTGGCACGGCTTCTTCCAGTCGCCGGCGTGGCTGTCCGCGCTGATCGGCAAGGGCGCGCTGGGCCAGAAGACCGGCGCCGGCATTTTCCGCAAGGTCGGCAAGGACATCGTCGTCCTCGACCTGGAAAAGCAGGACTACCGTGTCGCCGACCGCGCCGCTGCGCCGGAAGTGGTGGAGATCCTCAAGCTGAAGAACCCGGTGGAGAAGTTCGCCCGGCTGCGCGCCAGCGAGCATCCGCAGGCGCAGTTCCTCTGGGCCTGCTTCCGCGACCTGTTCCATTACAGCGCCTACCACCTGGCCGATATCGCCAATACCGCGCGCGACGTCGACCTGGCCATCCGCTGGGGTTACGGCTGGGCGCAGGGGCCGTTCGAAACCTGGCAGTCGGCCGACTGGCAGCAGGTGGCGGCATGGATCGTTGATGACATCGCTGCCGGCAAGAGCATGAGCACTGCCCCGCTGCCGGCGTGGGTGCTCGATGGCCGCAGCGGCGTGCACGCGGCGGAAGGCAGCTACAGCCCGTCGCAGGGCGCAATGCAGCCGCGCTCCGCCCTGCCCGTCTACCAGCGCCAGCGCTTCCCCGATCCGCTGTTGGGCGAGGAGTTCGCGCCCGGCACCACCGTGTTCGAGAACGACGGCCTGCGGATGTGGCACGACGGTGACGACGTGGCCGTGGTCAGCTTCAAGACCAAGATGCACACTGTCTCCGACGCGGTACTGGATGGCCTGCAGGAAGCGGTTTCGCGCGCCGAGCGCGATTTCGCCGGCATGGTGATCTGGCAGCCGAAGGAACCGTTCTCCGCCGGCGCCGATCTGGCCGGCGCGCTGGGCGCCCTGCAGGCTGGCAAACTCGCCGAGTTCGAGGCGATGGTGGAGAACTTCCAGCGCACCAGCCAGCGCATCAAGTATTCGCTGGTGCCGGTGGTGGCCGCGGTGCGCGGGCTCGCGCTGGGCGGCGGCTGCGAGTTCCAGATGCACAGCACCAAGACCGTGGCGCACCTGGAGAGCTACATCGGCCTGGTCGAAGCCGGCGTCGGCCTGCTGCCGGCCGGTGGCGGGCTGAAGGAGTTCGCGGTGCGCGCCTCCGCGGCGGCAGGCCCCGGCGGCG
>ERZ778018.2391-NODE-2391-length-12127-cov-4.710570_pt1 | contig 12127 bp, 8 predicted proteins | sample MGYA00375748_ERZ778018 | MGnify/ENA primary metagenome ERZ778018 (study PRJEB29350, sample SAMN05509839) | bioreactor metagenome | biome: bioreactor; material: wastewater | place: South Africa: University of Cape Town | collected 2014-04-22 ... | reverse complement strand
GGGGCGTTCGGGTTGCCGGACGTGAAGGCGGAGCCGTTCGCGGAGACGCCCGACGTGCCGGCGAACGTCCAGGACGAGCCCGCGACGACGCCTCCCGAATTGACGACGTACGAGCCCGGCGCGACGATCGCGTCCTCGAACCCCGGGTCGGCCGCGGGGACGGCCGCGCCGATGTGGGACAGCGGACCGGTCGCGGCACCGGCGTTGTGGTTGCGGTCGAGGCTCGTGACCAGGATCGGGTCGCCCGCCTTGTTGTACTGGGTCCGCGTCTCGGTCAAGACGTGGTCGCCCGCGAGCGACCCGGCGGCGGCCCAGGTCGTCCCGCCCGCACCGTCGGTCGACGCCGAGTCGACGATCCGGCCGGCCCCGTCGTATTGGGCCTTGGACGCCAGGCCGCCGGGCTGGCGACTGGCGATTAGGTAGCCCCGATGGTCGTAGTAGTTCGACGTCGACAGGTAGTTGGTGGAGGTCTTCGCGCCGGTGGCCTGGTCGATGGAGTACGTCTTCTGATCGTACACCCGGCCCTGGTCGTCGTAGGCGTATTCCGTGTAGGCGCGGCGCGAGCCTTCGGCCGGCTTCGACGACGAGACGGCGACGCCGTCGCCGTCGTACAGCGAGACGGACGCGACCTCGCCGAGGTTGTCGAGTTCGTAGTAGGTCAGCGGACGTTGGACGTCGGTCCCCTCGGTCGACTGGACGCCCCCCTTGACGGCGACGAGCCGGTTCCGCCAGTCGTAGGCGTACCGCGTGACGCGGTCGTTCGCCGTCGACTCGCCGTCGGGGTAGGCGGTCGACGTGGTGAGGTTGCCGTCGCCGACCGCGCCGCCGCCGTCGTACTGGTAGGCGGCGACGACCTTCATGTTGGAGTCGGGATTCCCGTCGTAGGGGTCGCTCGTCCCCACGGAGGTCGTCGAGAGCCGGCCGAGCGAATCGTACTTGTACGAGGTGATCGTGCCGACGGCGTCGACGATCCGCGACGTCCGGCCCCGGGAATCGTACCCGTAGGTGGCGGCGTAGTAGTTGACGCCGGCCGTACCCAGCTTCGGCGTGGTCGCGGAATAGGTCATGCCGTCGAGGTCGAAGTAGTCGTCCACCTCGATCACGCGCCCGCCCTTGTCGTACAGCGTCCTGGAGAGCGACCGCAGGTTCGACACGGCCTCGACGCCGGTGGGGACGTAACTGCCGGCGGCGCCCGTCTTGTCCGGCGTCGCCGCCATCGTGAACGTCTCGAAGAAGGCGCGACCGGGGTCGTACCGCACGACCTCGATCGGCCCCGTCGTCGTACCGGTGGTCGCGTTCCAGCCGCGATAGGCGCGGACCTCGTGCGCGGGGTCGTCGTAGACCCAGTAGGTGACGCGGTCGGTCGGATCGATCTCCCGCGTCGTCCGTCCCAGGCCGTCGACCTGGTAGGTCGAGATCAAATGGAGGCCGCCTCCGACGGGCGTCGCGAGCCCGGCGGGGAGGTCGACCAGGCCGGTCCGGGTCGTGTCGACGTCGACGATCGTCTCGACCACGGCCCCGGTGCCGACGTCGCGCCCGGTGTACGTGATGAAGCCGTCGGCGTCCTTGAACCAGGTCGGCCGGCCGTACGAATCGTACCAGGTCGTCTCCACGTCGGCCGATCCAGGGCCGTTCTGCGACGAGCCGACGACCGGCAGGGAGACGGAGATCGAATACACCTGGTTGGTGGCCCCGTACCACGTGTAGGCGTAGCTCGTGGTCCGGGCGCCCGTCCCGTCCGTCTCGCCGTACACCGTCGAGGAGGCGAGCGGATGGACCGTGGCGCCGTTGGCGTCGGCGTGGCTGGCGTACGTGAACCCGTCGAGTTGGATCGCCGTTCCGCCGTAGCCGTTCTTGATCCAGTCGGCCTTGAGGTAGCCGGCGACGTCGCCCCCCGTCGTGGCCGCGGCGTATTCGTAGAGGTTGACGACGCCGGTCGAGGCGGCCAGGTATTGGTAGGAGCCGGCCGACGCGTTGAAGCCGACGAGGTCGGAATTGGCCTCGGCGGCCGTCAACTGCGTAAAGTCCGCGATCGCGACGGCCGAGGGCTGGGCCGTCATGATCAACCGCCCGGCGTCGTCGTAGCGGTAGGAGGTCGCCCAGACCTTGCCCGCGAGCGACGGGTCGGCGTCGTCGTTCACGTCGTAGAAGGCCTTGAGGATCGGCTCGCCCGCGAAGTTGAAGTAGTAGACGTTCTGGTTGCCGTCGGGCAGCGTCTCGACCGTCTTCGACCGCCAGACGTTGAAGTCGCCGTCGGCGATTCCAGTGAACGGGCTGGAAGCATACGCGTACGTATACGTGCCCGCTCCCGACGACCCGCCGCACGAGCAGCCGGCCCCCTGGACGTCCGTCCTCGTCACCCGATGGTCGGAGTCGTACTCGTAGTAGCTGTCGGCGTAGGGGGCGATCGTCGCGTCGGAGGCGGTGAGCGGGTTGAACCCCAGCGCCGCCCCGGCCGCCGTCAGCCGGGCGTAGGCCTCCTCGTGGAAGACGTACTTCATGCCGTCGGCGTAGCCCGTGCCGCCGTCGGTCGTGTAGTACCGGAAATACGACGCGTCGATCGGCGCGCCCGATCCGTCCTTGATCGTCTCAAGCTGGAGGTCGCCGGCGTTGCCGCCGATCGCGGTTCCGTCGTAATAGGTGAAGTCGACGCTGCGGACGAGCACATTGGATCGCTTGAGCGTCGCCTCCGACATGAGCCCGGCGTTGACGCCCGACGGGAGGTAGGTGAACTCGTAAGTCTCGGTGACGGCGCCGTCTGTTCGTTCCTCGTCCGTGAGTTGGCCGGCGCCATTGTAGGTCGTCGTCACCTGGTTGCCGAAGGGGTCGGTGAATGACTTGAACTTGCCCGTCAACGACGCCGACGCGCCGGGGCCGTAGAATCGGGCGACGTTCCCCTGCGCGTCGGTCAAGACGTACTCGCTCGTCCCTCCGGAACCCGCGACGACCAGCGTGTCCTGGCCGAAGAACTTGGGGACGTAGCCGCCCGTCCCGTCGGAGTCGAACCAGTCGACGTCGGTGGCGGAGCTGACGATCATGACGCCGTCGGGGGTCGTGTGCACGGTCGGCTGGAACAGGTTCACGAAGCCCTTGCCCAGCGAACCGCCGGCCGAGTAGGCGGAGACGCTGGTCCAATCGGTGGTCAGACCCCACGCCTTGCCGAACCCGTCGGAATAGAGGGCGGAGGGGTCGATGTTCACGGCGCCGCTGAAGGCGTTCGGCCCCCCCGCCGCCTTGGTGGTGGAGGCGACGATCGGCTCATGTCCCGAAGAAGGTGGCGGGTGTGGGATCCCCTACCTGGACGACGCGATAGGTCGGCGTCGTAAATCCTGATTGCTGAGGGATTTGGCCCATGTCGACTGGATCGGCCTCCCGACATCTAGAGCGGGGTGACCACCAATCTCGGAACATGAGCCAACCAGGCTGGCAAAACTCGCTTGAGTTCGACGTAACCCCTGAATTATCGGTCGGCCCTCTGACGATCGCCAAACGACTTACATCACCCCTCACAAGCGAGTTTTGCCAGCCTAGAAAAAAACACCGACCTCGGCGCAAGTCGGATCGACGTTCGAGTTGATCGCCACTCTGATAGCGTTGGACCTCGTGCGCGTCGTGGCCGAATACGTTCGTACCCGCGTCGACCCGCATCGCGGCGTGGCCCCAAACGGCGAACGCGCCAAGGAAGTCGGCGCAGTCGGTTACAATGGGTGGATGCCCACCCTCCAGCTCACCAGGATCGTCTGCGGCTGTCGGACCGGTGCCGAGAAAGGCGCCTTGGTCGCGGCCCCCTGCCCGTCGTCTTGCCGCCCTCGCTCATCCGCTCGCGATACTCTTCGTTCGCGATGGCGGCTCGCTGAGCAGGCGTAAAATGCCGCCAGGGCCCCTTGACGACTTTCCTTTCGCGGAATATATTCCATGAACGGAAAGACGGCGTCCATGAGTTGGGAAGTGCTTTTGGACGACGACTTCGCGAGTTGGCTCACGCTCCTGGACGCGGGCGTGCAGGCCGAAATCCTTGCCCACGCCGGACTGCTCAGGGACTTCGGGCCGCAGTTGGGCCGGCCCCAGGTCGACCACGTCAAGGCGTCGACCTTCGACAACATGAAGGAAATGCGGGTTCAGTACAGGGGCGACCCCTGGCGGATCCTCTTCGCGTTCGATCCCGAGCGGAAGGCCGTCCTGCTGGTTGGCGGCTGCAAGGCCGGCGACAAGAGATGGTACAAGACGAACGTCCCGATCGCCGACGAGCGGTTCCGGCGGCATCTCGAAAGACTGAAGAACAAGAAACCGTGAGGCGAACCATGGCCATCCGCCTGGAAGACTTCTTGAACGACCTTCCCGAGGATCGTCGAGCCGCCGTCGAGGCGCGGACCGAGGAACTCGCCTACGCCGTGACGTTGCGGCAGATGCGCGAAGCCTACAAGCAATCCCAGAAGTCCGTGGCCGACAAGCTTCAGGTCGAGCAAGGTGCGGTGTCCAAGCTAGAACGCCGCACCGACGTACGGGTGAGCACGCTGCGGGACTACGTCGAAGCCATGGGCGGGACGCTCGAAATCAGGGCCCTGTTCCCCGACCGAGAGATGAAGATCGGGCAGTTCTCGCGGGGCGTCAAGAAGGCCCGCAAGCCCTCGCCGAAGCCGCACCGCAAGGCGGGCGCTTGACTGCTTCCTCACAAGTCCGCAGCTCCGCGCGTTCGAAATAGAGAAGGCCCGTGGTCATGACCCCGCGGGCTTCGCTCGCTCACGCGACCGAAGGCCATGCTCGTCGGGTCGCCGGCAGTCCCCCGCCCTTCGCGCTCACGTCGCCTGGGTCTTCGCCTTCCCGGCCCCCGGACGCGGCTTGGTCCTGGGCGACGCCATCTGGGCGAACCGCGCCCGGTAGTGATCGGGGTTCGCCGTCATCTCGTCCAGGAGGCGGCGGGCGATCGGCGTCGGCCCTGCTCCCACGCCTGGACCGTCCCCGGCGACGCGCAGAGGAACTTCGCAAAAAGCCCCTGGCTCATCGCGTAGCGGTCCCGAACCGCCCGAATCGCTGGGCCGTCGTACTCGCTCGGCTCATCGGGCACGGCGTAGTGCCGGATCGTCAAGCGCTCGTCCAGCGGATCGGCGGATTTGATCGCCTGCAATCCTTCCTCGAAGGCCGCAATGAGCTTTTCGCCGATCTTGCTCACGACCGACCTCCCCTCTTTCTCAAGGCCGCTTCGTACTCGACCAGCAACTGCTTTACCGCGACCCGTTCCGACGCGTCCAGGTCGGACCAATCGTTCTTGCCGAAAACGACGACGAGGAAGACCATCCCGAATTCCGGGAACAGGGCGAAGCAGACCCGAATCGAGCCGCTCTTCCCCGGTTGCCCCGAGGCGACGCAAATCGCATCTTGCGGAGCCCGCCGATCCCCTCCACGACGACGCCGATCGGGGGCCGGTCGACGATCGCCAACTCCAGAGCCCGGAGGTCGTCGTCGTTCATGCCGAGGTCCGACCAATCCCTGTCGAACGACCCAAGTCGGACGAACCCCGGCAGTCGATCGGAGCTGACCGTCCGAGGCTGGTTCGGCCTGGTCAATGTCTCGCCCCGAAAGAGCCTGGACCACGGTTGCCCACTACTGAGTAGTATGTAACTTAGTTGCATAGAATGGAGACTGATCCGTGAATTTCCGCGATGGCGGCGTTGGGTGCCGTGGCGAGGAACGTTGAGCAAGCGATGCCACCACCCCGCCCTTTACGCAGCCGTCTCGGTGTCCTGAGGAGCGTTCTACATGGCGTTCCCGCCCGAGCAGGCGCGGACGGATATCAAGCGAATCGACTTTCCCCACTCGCCCAAACACGGAGGTCGGCTGAACTTTGCGAGAGGAAGATTCGCCCGAAGCCCTGGCGGTCCAGTCGAAAAACAGCCTTCGACTCGGAGGGCCGGGCGACCTTTTATGCGAGCGAGCCCACCAAAGGTCGATTGTGGCGTAAGTTAATGAAAAGCACGGGGCGTCTTTGCACTGGAAGGGGTTTGCGAGGCGAATCATGGCGTCGGAAGTCCGATACTACTACGCGCATTCACTCCCGCCGCCCCACGGCAGGGAAGATTGGGAATTGATGTCTGACCACGCGAGACGCGTGGCCGACGGCGAAGGCGACGCGCTTCCGGGAGCCTCGCAGTTCGCGAAAGCCTTCGGCGCCGAAGAATGGGGCCGCCTGCTCGGGCTCTGGCACGACCTCGGGAAATACAGCAAGGCGTTCCAGGACTACCTCGCCGCCGGCGCGGGCGTCCGCAATCCGGTGCACGGGTCGGAGGTTCTCGGCAAGGTCGACCATTCGACGGCCGGCGCGCAGCACGCGGCGGTTCGGAGCCCGTCGTCGCCGCTGGGCGTCCTCCTCGCGTATTGCATCGCGGGCCACCACGCGGGCCTGCCGGATAATGTCGGCGGCGCCTCGGGCCTGGCGATGCGACTGGCTAAACGAGTGGATCCGATTGACGCGGCGCCAGCCGACCTGCTCGGCAGGCCGTTGCCGCCGATGCCCAATCTCAACCCCGGCGGCGGTCGACGGAGCGCCTCCTTCGTCATCGGGTTCTTCACCCGCATGCTCTTCTCGTGCCTGGTCGACGCCGACTTCCTGGCGACGGAATGGTTCATGAGCCCCGATCGCTCGTCGCGACGCCCCGACGCCGGAGCGTCGCCGGCCCGCCTACTCGCCCGCCTCGACGAACATCTCGACGACAAGCGGAGACTGGCCAACGTCACGGCCGTCAACCAACTCCGCTGGGAGGTGCTGGCGACCTGTCGTGAGAAAGCCAAGCTCGCTCCGGGGTTCTTTTCGCTCAACGTCCCCACCGGCGGTGGCAAGACCCTGTCCTCGCTGGCGTTCGCGCTAACCCACGCCGCCGAGCACGACCTGCGGCGCGTGGTCTACGCGATCCCCTTCACGAGCATCATCGAGCAGACCGCCGATGTCTTCCGCGACGCCCTGGGCGACGAACTGCGGAGCGAGGTGCTTGAACATCACAGCAACCTCGAACCCGACGACCCGGAAAAGCAGTCCGACCGCTCTCGGCTCGCCGCCGAGAACTTCGACGCGCCGCTCGTCGTGACGACGAACGTGCAACTCTTCGAGTCGCTGTTCGCGAGCCGGACCTCGCGATGTCGGAAGCTCCATCGGCTCGCCAAAAGCGTCGTCATCCTGGACGAAGCGCAGGCTTTGCCCCCGAACCTGCTCGCTCCGACGCTGGCCGCGCTCGAGGAGTTGGTGCGCAACTACGGCGCGACCGTCGTTCTTTGCACCGCGACACAACCGGCGATCGAGAAGCGCGACCAGTTCCCCATCGGCCTGGAAGGCGTCCGACCGATCATCGACGATCCTCGAGCGCTCCACCAGACGTTGCGGCGAACGGAGGTGAAGTCGGTCGGCGCGCTCTCGAACGATGCGATCGTCGAGCGACTCAGGAGCGAGCCGCAAGTCCTCTGCATCGTCAACTCGCGCCATCATGCCGCCGATCTGTTCAGGTCGCTCGACGATCCCGACGCGCTGCATCTCAGCGCCCTGATGTGCGCGCGGCATCGAAGCGAGGTCTTGGAAACGATCCGCGGCAGGCTGAAAGAACGCATGCGTTGCCGGGTGATCTCGACCCAGGTGGTCGAAGCGGGAGTGGACGTCGACTTCCCGGTCGTCCTCCGCGCGGCGGCGGGCCTGGATTCCGTCGCCCAGGCCGCCGGCCGATGCAACCGCGAGGGGACACTCCGCGATGGCCAGGACCGCCCTCGGCTGGGGGAGGTCGTCGTCTTCGATTATGATTACAAGACGTACCGATCGGCGCGCTCGATTGAGATCGCCGCGGCGTATTTCCGGGATGTCGCGCCCGACCACGGGGGCGACCTGCTCGACCCCAAAGCCATCGAAGCCTATTTCCGCCTTCATTATTGGCATCAAGGCGGCGACGACGGCCGAGGCTGGGATCGAGGCCGCGACGGGCGAAGCGTCATGCGCTGCTTCGGCGGCGAGGACGGAGACTGCCTGCACCACCAGTTCCGCGAGGCCGCCGAAGCCTACCGTCTGATCGACGACGCCCAGACGCCCGTCCTCGTCCCTCACGGCCCTCGCGGGGAAGCCCTGATCGCCGAACTCCACGACATGCGCGAGCCGCCCGAACCTCAGCAACTCCGCCGGTTCGATCGCGCGGCCCAGCGGTACGTGGTGGGCGTCTACAACAGTGCGCTGGCCGCCCTGCGGGAGAATCAGGCCCTCCTCGAACGCCACGGCCGCTACTACCTAGCGAATTCCGCCGCCTACGACGCCAAACTCGGCCTCCGGTTCGACATCGTTGGGCTGGATGTCGAGTGGTTGAGTTTATGAGGTCGCGCGATTGATCTTGCGGCAGTTGGAAGTGAACAGGGGCGAGTCCGAAGACCCGCCCCCAAGAGGTTCTTGCCGTGCAGACTCACTCCACGCGTTTCAACCCACACTCGCATTATCGCGAGTGACGCAAGGAATTCGGAAAAAGCTTGCGGTGGCCGCTTGATCCGATCCCTAGACAACCATACAGTTCAGCCAGCAGAATTCAAGGTCTTCGCGTGAATTGAATCTGCCGATTCGTTTTTAGGAAGGAGCATTAATGGCCATCGCACGAGAGGTCGAGATCGCCGCGCGGCTGGCTCGCGAGATTGCCGCACCGCTTGATCGGCTGCCGTACACACCGCTTTTCGAGACGATCTATGCTCGATACGTGAGCGAGATCGGACGTGACTGTTCCCGCCATGATTGCTGGTGGGCGCTTGCTGATGCACGAAAGCGTGGGCTTGTCGGAGCCACGCGCCGCCGTCCACTCAAGGGTGAACCAGGCGTCTAGCCGTTCGGTTGGGTGGCAGCGGCATTCAGCCGCTGCCACCCAACCGTCGAGCGGTAGACGTTATGAGAAGTATTTTCGCCCCCAAGATCCACTCCACGCCTTGAATCAACGCAATCCACATGACATCCACCATGGACAGCCAGGCTTGTTGGTTGCATTGTGTCGACCAGGCTGTTATAAGCGAGGTTTCGCATCGAAAAGCCGCAATCGCGCGGGACGCTGAATCACCGTCGTGCGAGACTCTCGACGCTTGAGAACGCCTCATCCAGTCTCTCTCGCCAGGTTCAGGCGGTCTTGAATTCCTCATCCGGACTCAGGATGATTCATTTATGAGCATACGACTATATGTATGGTCTGATTTCGCGTGCTTCACACGGCCCGAAATGAAGGTGGAGCGCGTCAGTTACGACGTGATAACGCCGTCGGCCGCGCGGGGGGTCGTCGAGGCGATCTACTGGAAGCCGCAGATCCGCTGGAACATCCTTCGCATTCATGTGCTCAGGCCGATTCGTTTCACGTCGCTCCGGCGCAACGAGGTGGCTAGCAAGACGCCCGCCGCGTCCGTCCGCGGCGCGATGAAGGGAGGTCGGGGGGGCCTCGGGCTCTACGTCGAGGATGACCGCCAGCAGCGCGCGGCGACCATCCTCCGCGACGTAAGCTACGTGATCGAGGCCCGTTTCGACGTGGTTGCGGGCGATGACAACGTCGCCAAGCATCTCGATCAGTTCAACCGTCGGGCTCGCGGCGGTCGTTGTTTTCAGCGCCCGTATCTCGGTTGCCGCGAGTTTCCGGCCGACTTCGAGTTGGTGGAGGAGGGCCAGCCGCTTCCCCCGGTTGATCCCGAACTGAAAGGCGAGCGCGACCTGGGATACATGCTGCACGACGTCGACTTCGACGACGACATGACGCCGCGGTTCTTTCGGGCGGTGATGCGCGATGGCGCGATCCAGGTCCCGCCCCTGGCCGGCGAGGGGGTGAAGTCGTGACGCAGACTTTCGGCGGCCCCCTGTCGGCCCTCGTCGGCTACTACAATCGGCTTGAGGCCGACCCGAATCAGATGGTGGCCGGCTTCGGCTTCAGCGCCGAGAAGATTCATTTCCAGGTGGTTCTTGAAACCGATGGTGCGTTTTTCGCGATTGAGGACGTTCGAGAACGCACCGAGCGCGGCAAGCCGATTCCCACGACGCGGATCGTCCCCGACCGCGGCGGACGGTCAGGAAAGGGCTTCAAGCCGTTCTTCTGCTGGGACAACACCGGATACGCCCTGGGTCGGGACGACAAGGGGAATCCCGAGCGCGTCTCGGAGATGTTCAACGAGTTCCGTGCTTTTCATCTTTCATTCCGCGAGGAGTTGAAGGACGACGAGTCGTTCGTTGCGCTCTGCCGGTTCCTCGAAGCTTGGGATCCCAAGCAGGCCGACGCGCTGGCCGACTGGACCGAAACGGCCGGCCTGAACGTCGTCTTCAGAGTCCGCAACCGGCCGGGGTACGTTCATCAGAGCGAGGCCGTGAAAGCCGCCTGGCTGCGCCGTCTGGCCGCCGAGGGCGATGAGAAGGGAGGAGACGGCGGAAGCTCGCTGATCGACGGCGAACATGGCCCGCTCGCGCGGCTCCATCCCTTGATCCAGGGGGTGACCGGCGCCCAGACGATGGGCGCGGCGATCGTTTCCTTCAATGCGGACGCGTTCGAAAGTTACGGCAAGTCGCAGAGCTACAACGCGCCCGTCGGAGTCGTCGACGCGTTTCGCTACACGACGGCGCTGAAACGGTTGCTCGCCTCTGACGACCGCCGAGTCGCGATCGGCGAGGCCACCGTCGTCTTCTGGTCCGATCGCGCCGACGCCGCGAAGGCCGAGGCCGCGCTTCATGGACTGTTCGGCGAGTCGGTCCCGAAAACAAAGGAAGTCGCCGCCGAGCACGGCAAGACCATCGATCAACTGAAGGACTTTCTTAAGGCGGCTCGACAGGGACGGCTGGCGGAGCACGTGGGCGACCCGGAGGCGCCGTTCCACGTCCTGGGCCTCTCGCCCAACGCGAGCCGCCTCAACGTCCGGTTCTGGATGTCGGGCACCGTCCGGCAGTTCGCCGAACGCCTGGCGCGCCATGCGTCGGATCTGGAGACGACCGGAGATCGGCCGGGCGATCCGCCTCTCATGATCCGGGGGGTGGTCTCGGAAGTCATGCCCAGAAACATGACTTCCGATTCCCAGAAAAAGTACATCGCCCATCTCTCCGGCGAGATCGCGCGGGCGGTGCTCGGGGGGAGGTCGTACCCCCAGGCACTGCTCGGCGCGGTCGTTCGCCGGATTCGTTCCGACTCGACGATCAATCATCGCCGAGCATCCATCATCAAGGCTTACCTTATTCGCAATCGCGGAAAGGAGGTGCCCGTGGCGCTAAACAAAGACCATCCCGACGAGGCGTACCAGCTCGGCCGTCTGTTCGCGGCGCTGGAGAAAACCCAGGAGGACGCCACCGAGGGAAAGCTCAACAGCACCATCAAGGATCGCTACTTCGGCGCCGCAAGCGCCACCCCCGCGAGCGTCTTCCCGCGACTCATGCGGCTTCACCAGCATCACCTGAACAAGATCGAGATCCCGGGCCGGCGCGTCAACCGCGAGAAGCTCATCGGCGAGATCTGCGGCCGCATCACTCGGTTCCCGGCCCACTTCCCTTTGGAAAAGCAAGGGTTGTTCCACATCGCCTATTACCACCAACGCCAGGATTTCTTCACCGGCAAGACCGAGAACGTCAAGGAGACGACTGATGAGTGAATCGACCGCCGACGGCCAACCCCTCGCAAACCGTTACGACTTCGTCTACTTCTTCGACATCACCGACGGCAACCCCAACGGCGACCCCGACGCCGGCAACCTGCCTCGCCTCGACGCCGAGACCGGCCAGGGCCTCGTCACCGACGTCTGCCTCAAGCGCAAGGTCCGCAACTACGTGGGGATCGCTCACGGCGAGCAACCTCCGTACGAGATCTATGTCAAGGAGCGCGCCGTGCTCAACCGCCAGCACGACCGGGCCTGGAAGGAGGTCGAGCCGAAGGCGACGAAAGACAAGGACAAGCTCCCCAAGGACGTAAATAAGGCCCGCGAGTTGACCGCCTGGATGTGTCGCAATTTCTTCGACATCCGCGCCTTCGGGGCCGTCATGACCACGGAGGTGAATTGCGGACAGGTCCGCGGCCCCGTGCAGCTTGGCATCGCGCGGTCGTTGCATCCGATCGTCGCCCACGAACACGCCGTCACCCGATGCGCCGTGACGAACGAGCGCGACCTCGAAAAGGAA
>ERZ778018.2390-NODE-2390-length-12134-cov-4.409471_pt1 | contig 12134 bp, 10 predicted proteins | sample MGYA00375748_ERZ778018 | MGnify/ENA primary metagenome ERZ778018 (study PRJEB29350, sample SAMN05509839) | bioreactor metagenome | biome: bioreactor; material: wastewater | place: South Africa: University of Cape Town | collected 2014-04-22 ... | reverse complement strand
GATGACCGGCCACGGCCACCACCCGGCCACCGCGATGCGGCCCAACCAAGCGCCACTCCATCGCGCGAGTTGTCTCGTTCAGCGTCATCATTTTCGGTGCTCCCTTCCCAGCCTGCACGTGGAAAATCGCCGTTCGAAGCGGCGATTCGCTGCACACCGGTCAATCCATGCGTGCGCTGCCAACTTCGATTCTCGCACCGGTGTCCGGTCCGTCAAGTCAAACACAACCTCCCGGCTCAAATTCAGAGGATGATGCGACGATGCAGTTCCGCGCCGTGAGCAACGTGACAAGGTTGAATGCCGCGCCCTGCGTGGCAGATTCCAGAGATAAGAACGCGTGCACGCGTCACGTACAACCGTACTGGAACCAGATTGTGCGCGACGTTTCGTTCGCGCTTACGTCCGATTCGGCAACCGTGCCTCCTTGACAAGTTTGATTCAGCGAACCTATAATCCGCGAACCGAGGACGCCCTGGAACGTGTCGTTGCGGTCCATCGAATATACCGTGGCTGGCGTAACGGTGTACTGGTGGACAATGACTTCTGATTTGAGGTACGCGGAGTAGGCTCGTCCGACGAGATGGCACGCGAGGCCGTTTTTTCTGTGATGCCGGCTCCTGGTATGTTCCAAATCGTTTGTCATGGTTTGTTGGCCAACGGCCAGTATCCACCGGTCTCGCAGGGTGCGACTCTGGCGCGCGTCTCGGCCTGGTGGCATGCGCGCGTGAGTGCGCGACGATTGTGTGGCAATGAGGGGGAGCAAAGCTATGTCCGACAAACAGGAGAGGACTCCTGTCCAACATCTGCTGTCCGATGCCTTGAGCGGGACCGTTGATCGTCGAACGCTCTTACGTCGCGCGGCCGCGCTCGGTATTTCGGCGCCGATGTTTGGCGCCTTGCTCGCCGCCTGCGGCGGTGATTCAGGTTCGGATACCCCAGCCGCGGCAACGACCGGGAGCGGCGGCGACAGCGGCTCATCGAGCACCACGACGACCGGCGGATCATCGAGCACCGCCACAACGGGCGGCGCAACGCCGGAGGCGACCAGCGCGAGCAGTGGTGGGGCGGGCGGCACCGAGGTTCCGGAAAAACTCGTCGTCATGCAAGGCGTCGATGCCAACACCCTCGACCCGCTGCTGCGCAACTCCACTCCGGAGTTCAACATCAACTTGCACGTCTTCGATATGTTCCTGAAGCGCGATCCCAAGACGCTGGAGATCAAGCCGGGAATCGTGGAGAAGTGGCAGAACATCGACGACAATACCTGGGAGTTTACCCTGGTCAAGGGCGCCAAGTTCCACAACGGCGACCCGGTCGATTCCGATGCCGCCATCTTCAGCTTCGACCGCGCCAATAAGAAGACCGTCGGTGATAAACCGATCGTGAACAACATCGATACGCAGATTCACTACGATTCCGGCGAAAAGGTCGACGACCTCACGTTCCGCATCAAGACGACCGAGCCGGCCGCGATTTTCCCCGACCTGCTCACGACCTTCGAGATCGTTCCACCGAGCGTCTACAAGGACGAAAGCCCCGACACGATCGCCGCCAATGGCAAGAAGCCGATCGGGTCAGGCCCGTACACCTTCACCGAGTGGGTGAAGGACGACCATATTACGCTGGATGCGAACCCCGACTACTGGCAGGGGGCGCCGAAAATCAAGCAGGTCATCTTCCGTCCGGTGCCCGAGCTGTCGGCCCGTACCGTCGCGCTGCAAAACGGCGAGGCGAATATCATCGTCAACGTTACGCCTGACCTGGTGGATCAGATCGACAAGAGTGATAAGGGCCGCGTCTCCAAGGTGACTGGCGGCCGCATCATTTTCGTTGGTATCCGCTGCGACAAACCACCGTTCACCGATAAGCGCGTCCGTCAGGCGCTTAACTACTCGGTTGACTTCGATTCGATCAGTAAGGCGCTGCTGGCCGGCAACGGCGAGCGGGCGGCCACGATCGTCAACCCGCCACACCAGAACAAGGCGCTCAAGCCGTATCCGTACGATCCGGAAAAGGCCAAGGCGCTTCTGAAGGAAGCCGGCGTCGACAGCAGCCTCGAGATCACCATGGACGGACCGAGCGGCCGCTACCTTAAAGACGCTGAAATGTCGCAGGCGCTCGCCCAGGGTTGGCAGGACATCGGCTTGAAGGTGAACCTGAAGGTGTTGGAGTGGTCGCTCTACGCCGGCACCCTCATCCCATCAGGCGATCTCGATCCACTCTTCTTCCTCGGTCTCGGCTCACCGTTCAGCGGCCAGCAGGAGATCTTCTACGTCCATCCGGACTACTCGCTGAACTTCACGCGCTGGCAGAACGACGACTTCGTCGCCAAGTACGCCAAGCTCGGCGGGACGATCGATCCCGAACAGCGCCAGCAGTTGATGGACGAGCTGCAGCAGATCATCTACGATGACTGCCCATGGGTTCCCATCTGGCATCAGGTCGACTTCTACGGTGCAACCAAGGATATGGGCTGGGAAGCTCGCGCCGATGAGAATATCTTCGCCCTCGACGTGGCCGGGGCAATTTAGTTGATCATCTTCCGGCGTCCCGCGCGGTCTTTCATCGTGTGGGGCGCCGGAAAACCAGAATTGTTGAGACTGCCGGGAATCGAACAAGATTGAGGACGTGCGGGGATGGGCCGCTATGTAATCCGACGACTGCTCCAGTCGATCCTGGTCGTTGTAGGGGTCACCTTCCTCGTCTTCATCATCCTCTATCAGACCGGCGACCCGGTTCAACTGCTCGTCGGTCCTGATGCGACGAAAGATGATATCGCGCAGATTCGGCACGAAATGGGCTTCGATCGGCCCTGGTATGTGCAGTACGCCGACTTCATGAGCGGCGCGGTGCACGGTGATTTCGGTACATCGCTCCGCCAGGATCAGCCGGTCTGGGATCTGGTTGTCGAGCGCCTGCCGGCCACGCTGGAATTGGCGATCGCCGCCTTCGTGCTGTCGCTCGTGATCTCATTACCCGTGGGAATCATCTCTGCCACGCGCCGCAATTCGATTTGGGACAACCTGAGCATGGGTGGCGCGCTTTTTGGGCAATCGCTGCCCGTCTTCTTCCTCGGCATCATCTTGATCTACATTTTCGCCGGGCAACTCAAGATCCTGCCCAGCTTCGGCCGGGGCAGCGGCGGCATTCAGAGCCAGTTCAGTCACCTCGTCTTACCCGCGATCACCCTGGGCACGTTCTCACTCGCGCGGAACGCGCGATTGATACGTTCGAGCTTGCTGGAAGTTCTGGGGCTGGAATTCGTCAAGACCGCCCGAGCCAAGGGGCTGACCGAGAATACGGTCGTCTGGCGGCACGCGCTCAAGAATGCGCTCATCCCGGTCGTGACGATCTTCGGACTCGAGTTCGGAAACCTGCTCGGCGGCGCGGTCATTACCGAGACCGTCTTCGCCTGGCCGGGGGTCGGACGCATGGTGATCCTCGCGATTCAGCAACGCGATTTCCCGCTGGTGGTCGGCACGGTCACGGTCGTGGCCATCATCTTCGTCATTCTGAATCTGCTGGTCGATCTGCTTTATGGTCTGCTCGATCCACGGGTGCGCTACTCATGATCCGGGGCAACGCGGCATCGGAAGCGCGAGATATCGGCCCGAAACCGAGTGATGCTTGGAAATCTGGTGAGTGAGGAGATTCCCATGGCAGAACAGAAGGGCGCGGCCATTGAGCGAGGCGATGGCGACGCCGCAGTCGATCAGGGGCATGGCTACCAGAGTAGGCATGAGCTGACCGAATTTGGGAAGTCTCCTCGGAGCGGCCTGCCGGCTATCCTGCGCAGCCTGTTGCGCAACCGAATGGCGACGATCGGCGTCGTGATCCTGGTTCTCGTCGTCATCGCCGCGCTCGGCGCGTCGGTGATCAGCTCCCAGGATCCGCGCAGGGGGCGCATTCTTGATAGCAAACTGCCTCCCGCCTGGAGTTCGGGCGGTTCAACCGAACATCTCCTCGGCACGGACGCCCTCGGCCGTGACATCTTCACGCGCGTACTCTATGGCGCGCGCATCTCGCTCACGGTCGGCATCGTCGCCGTGCTCATCGCCGGCGCGATCGGCGTAACGCTCGGTCTGATTTCCGGCTACTACGGCGGCTTCATAGACGACGTCATCATGCGTATCGCCGATATTCAGCTCGCCGTGCCCTTCATCCTTTTCGCGATCGCAATCCTGGCCGTTCTCGGCCAGGGGCTGGACAAGATCATCATCACTCTGGGAATTACCGGCTGGGTCACCTATGGGCGTGTCGTCCGTGGGCAGGTGCTCGCCTGGAAGCGGACGGAGTTCGTCGAGGCGGCGCGCTGTATCGGCGCCCGCGACGGCGCGATCATGCTCAAGCACATCCTTCCCAACGTCTACGCCTCGATCATTGTGCTCGCCAGCTTCGCGGTCGCCAGCACGATCCTGGCCGAAGCGTCCCTCTCGTTCCTCGGCCTGGGCGTTCCACCGGATGTGCCGACGTGGGGCGGCATGGTCGCGGCCGGACGCGACTACATCATCAGTGGGCAGTACTGGATGTACACCTTCCCCGGCATCGCAATCATGCTCGCCGTCTTCGGCATCAACGTCGTCGGCGACTGGCTCCGCGACTACCTCGACCCGCGGCTGAAGAATCTGTAGCTCGATCGGCCATGCAGCCGGCCATTTCGAGGCGGTTCGTCTCGCTCGCACGGGTTCGTCAATTCATGCTTGACCGGCACCCGCTCGTCTCGTAGGCTGAGACGCTGAAAGAGCGATTCTTGCGCTCGAATCGCATATTCCAGTTCAAATGTGGGCCCGGCTGAATTGCGCGTACAGGGAGATCACTGAGTGTCAGATCGCTACGCCATGAGCGTCGATGTCGGCGGAACGTTTACCGATTTCGTCCTGTTCGACGTGCAAGCCGGGACGACGGCCGCCTTCCATAAGGTTCTGACTGACGCCGAACGACCGGCGCGAGCCGTCATACGCGGTTGGCGCGAGATTCTGGAAATGGCCGGCGCCACGTCCGCGCAAGTCGACTACGCGGTGCACAGCACGACGATCGTGACGAACGCGATCGTCGAGCGGCGTGGCGTCAAGACGGCGCTGTTGACGACACGGGGCTTTCGCGACGTACTCGAGATCGGCATCGAACAGATCTACGACATCTACGATCTTTTCGCGCCCTATCCGCCGCCGCTCATCCCGCGCGAGCTGCGCCGTGAAGTCGACGAGCGCGTAACGCGCGATGGCGACGTCATCGCGCGGCTTGACGAGGCGCAGGTGCGGGGGCTCGTCGCTGAACTGGTGGCCGGCGGCGTGGAGTCGATCGCCGTCTCGCTGATGCACGCCTATCGTAATCCGGAGCACGAACGGCGCATCGGCCAGATCATCCAGGAAGAGCAGCCCGAGATCACCGTCTCACTCTCGTCGCGGGTGGCGCCGCTGATCGGCGAGTATGAGCGCACCTCGACCGTCGCGGCCGACGCCTACGTCAAGCCGTTGCTCCGCCGCTATATCACCGATCTGCTACAGCAACTCCGCGATCTCGGCTTTCAGCATGAGCTGTACATGATGCTCTCCTCCGGCGGCATCTCAACCGCCGAAGCGGCCATCGACTTCCCGATCCGTTTGCTCGAATCGGGGCCGGCCGCCGGAGCCTTTGCCGCCAGTCATTACGGCAGGCTGACCGGACACGATGACGTGCTATCGCTCGACATGGGCGGCACGACGGCCAAGGCGTGTCTGATCGAAGGAGGGACGCCCGGTCAGTCGCACATGCTGGAAGCCGATCGTGTCCATCGCTTCAAGCCGGGCAGTGGGCTACCGATCATGGCACCGACGATCGACCTGATCGAGATCGGCGCCGGTGGCGGCAGTATCGCGCACCTCAACAACCTCGGACTGCTCAATGTCGGACCGCAGAGCGCCGAATCGAACCCTGGTCCGGCCTGCTACGACCTCGGCGGTGAGCAACCGACGGTGACCGACGCCAACGTCGTACTCGGCTACCTCGATCCCGGCTATTTCCTCGGTGGACGCATGACGCTCAACGCGGCAAAGGCGCGGCAGGCGATCGAGACATATGCCGCCGAAGCGCTGCGGATCGATCCGGTTGCCGCCGCCTGGGGCGTGCATTCGATCGTGAACGAGAACATGGCGCAGGCGGCGCGTACACACCTGATCGAACGGAATCGCGACCCGCGCGATGCCGCCATCGTCGCCTTCGGCGGCGCCGGACCGGCCCACGCGGTCGAGGTCGCGCGCATTCTCGGCATTACGCAGGTCGTCGTACCGCTCGGCGCCGGGGTCGCCTCGGCGATCGGCGCACTGACCGCACCGATGTCGCTGCCGTTCGCGCGCTCCTACATGACGCTGCTCCATGAAACCGACTGGTCGCTCGTGGATCGGCTCTATGCTGAGATGCGGGATGAAGCAGCCCGGGCATTCGCCGGTATCGCCGGTCGCGAGCAGGTCCAGTACCAGCTGGCCGCCGAGATGCGCTTCGCCGGGCAGTATCACGAACTGCGCGTCGACCTGCCGCAGGATGCGGCCAGCGGAGACGCCGTCGAGCGCATCGAAGAAGCCTTCCGGGCCGGCTACACCGAGGTCTATGGCCGGGCGCCATCGAACCTGACACCGGAAGTGCTCAATTGGCATCTGACCGCCGAACTGCCGCGTGCCGCCTTCCGCCTGGCCGAAGCCGAGCAGCACGAGGGCGATCACCGACAGGCGCTGAAAGGCGAGCGGCCGGTCTATTTCGTCGAACCGGAGCGTGGTTATCAGCCGACGCCGGTCTACGACCGCTACCGGCTCGATCCGGGCGCCGCCTTCAACGGACCGGCCATTATCGAGGAGCAGGAGGCAACCATCGTGGTGCCGCCCGGCTGCGCCGTGACGATCGACGGCTACCGCAATGTCGTGATCTCGCTGAACGGGAGGGAGCAGTCAGCATGAGCAGCCCAGCAACATTCGACCCGATCAGCCTCGAAATCATGTGGAAGCGCTTGATCGGCATCGCCGACGACATGTGGACGACGGTGCTGCGTACGGCTGTCTCGACGATCATCGGGGCGGCACAGGATTTCGGTTGCGAGATCCTCGATGCCACCGGCAGTTCGATCGCCCACTCCAACCGGAGCATGCCGGTCTTCAATCTCGTCATGCCGACCGTGACGCGCGCCGTCATCGAACGCCATCCGCTCGAGACGATGCAGCCCGGCGACGTCTATATCACCAATGACCCGTGGCTCTGTGCCGGGCACCTGGATGACATCGCCACCATCACGCCCGTTTTTCGCAGGGGACAGGTCGTCGCTTTCGCCGTAACGATTGCGCATACCACGAGCATTGGCGGCTCCTTATCGAACCGCACGGTTCGCGACATCTACGAGGAGGGGCTGCGCATCCCGGTCCTCAAGCTCTACGACGCCGGGGAGTTGAACCAAACGGCCTGGGCCTTCATTCGCGAAAACGTGCGAACACCGGAGATGGTACTGACCGATATCGAGGCGACGCTGACCGCCAATGATCTTGGTGTGCGCCGCATCAGTGCCTTCCTCGACGAGTACCGGCTCGACAATCTCGAAACGGTGGTACACGAGATTCAGTCACACTCCGAGCACGCGATGCGCGAGGCGATCCGTGCGCTGCCGAACGGTGTCTACGAGAACGATGTCTGGGCCGATGGGCTCGACGATCCGGCGCATCTCCACTGCCGCGTCACGGTACACGATGATTCGATCGACATCGACTACGCCGGGTCCGATCCGCAGCGGACGCGTGGTGGACTCAACTGCACGCTGATCTATTCGCAAGCGCACACCGTCTATCCGCTCAAGTGTCTCCTCTCGCCGGAGGTTCCGGCCAACGAGGGCACCTTCCGGCCGTTCACGATCACCGCGCCGAGCGGCTCGATTCTGAACTGCGATGTGCCTGCCTCGGTCGGTTCTCGCGTGCGTACCGGCTGGCATTTGCATGCGCTCCTCTTCGGCGCACTGGAGACGGTGATGCCCGATCGCGTCCAGGCGGGTAACGGCCTGATGAGCTCGATTCACGTCTATGGCCAGGAGCGCAACGGCAGCTTCTACAACGCACACTTCTTCACGGCCGGCGGACGCGGTGCCAGCCAGGGTCGCGACGGCATCGGCCGTAACTGCTTCCCGAGCAGCGCGCGCAATGTGCCGTGCGAGGTCTTCGAGCTGCGCACGCCGGTCCTGATCCAGCAGCGTTCGCTGCGGACGGACTCGGCCGGTGCCGGTCAGTGGCGCGGCGCCTTCGGGCACCGGATCGTCTTCAGCGCGCTGCCCGGCTACGACCGGCCGCTCTCGTTCTTCCTCAATCCCGATCGACTCCGCTTCCCGGCGGCCGGCATGGATGGCGGCGAGGACGGCCCCTGCACCGAGATCATCGTCAACGGCCATCTCCTCTCCATTGAAGAGCTTGGCTCGGGACAGGTCATCCTGGAATCGCCGGATGATCGTCTCGAATTGCACATACCCGGCGGCGGCGGCTTCGGCCCGCCCGAGCGCCGCGACCCGCAACGGTTAGAGGACGACGTCCGCTCCGGTCTCGTCGCGCCGGACCACGCCGTCGTGCCCCAAGCGGCGGACGATTGAGGCGAATAGGAACGGTAAACGATGAAGATCACCGGCGTCACGACCTACCTCTGCGGCAATCCATGGAAGAACTGGCTCTTTGTCGTGCTGGAAACCGACGAGGGAATCAGCGGCGTCGGGGAAGGGACGTTGAACGCTCTCGGCCGGACGGTGGAAACGGCGATCCATGAATTGGAGCCGCGCTTCATCGGGCTCGATCCGTTTCAGATCGAAACGTTGACCCAGCGCATGACGCGCGACGTCTACTCAGAGGGCGGACAGGTTCACGGCTGCGCCGTGGCAGCCGTCGAGATGGCCTGCTGGGACATTATCGGCAAGGCGACGGGGCAACCGGTACACAACCTGCTCGGCGGGCGCTATCACGAAAAACTGCGCGCGTATGCCAACGGTTGGTACCGCGGAGAGCGGACGCCCGACGCGTTCGCCGAAGGCGCGCGTGAGGTCGTGCGGCGCGGCTACACCGCGCTCAAGTTCGATCCGTTCGGCGTTGCCTACCGGGTGACGGACCGGCGCGACGAAGACCTGTCGATCGCGATTGTCGAAGCAGTGCGCGAGACGGTTGGGCCGGAGATCGATTTGATGATCGAAGGGCATTGCCGTTTCAGCGTGGCAAGCGCCGTGCGCATCGGAGAACGACTGGAGCCGTTCGCGCCCGCCTGGTTCGAAGAGCCGACGCCGCATCAGAATATCGACGCCGTGGTTGAAGTGGCTCGCCACCTGAACATCCCAGTCGCCACCGGCGAGAGTTTCTCATCTGTCCATCAATTCGCTGAGCTGCTGGCGCGCAACGCCGTTCACATCTTGCAGCCGGAACCGCTCAACCTCGGCGGACTCTGGAACGCACGCAAGGTGATCGGCATGGCCGACGCCTTCTACGGCATCGTCGCGCCGCATAATGCACAGGGACCGGTGGCAACGGCCGCTTGCATCCAGCTCGGCGCCGCCTGCCCCAATTTCTACGTGCAGGAAGTCTTTGACGAGTTCAACGTCGATTGGGAGCGCAAGATCGTTAACCATCCGGTCGAGGTGATCGACGGCTACATTACCGTCCCCGAACGCCCGGGGCTCGGCATCGAACTCAATCTGGACGAGATCGGGCAACATCCGTATGAGCCTCACAACTTCCTGCCGCTCTTTGCCGAAGGCTGGCAGCGTCGCGTCGGAGACCAGTGAGGTCGAATCTGGCAGGGAACGACGTCGTTAGGATATACCAACGATATGACGATCGATGATTTTGTTGCCGGGGTAATCCAGCGGCTCGATTCAGCCAGCCGGGTGCCGCTTTATGAGCAGATCGCCCAGCAGATGCTGGCGGCGATTCAGCAGGGTGAGTTGGAACCGGGAACCGTGCTGCCGCCCGAGCCGGAGCTGGCGGAACAGCTTGGCGTGAGCCGCCAAACGGTCAACCAGGCGCTCACCTCGCTGGCGCGGCGCGGCCTGCTCAACCGGCGCCGCGGCGTCGGCACTTTCATCGCCGAGCCGTACGTCGAACAGCCGCTCGATGGGCTTTACAGCTTCATTCGAACGCTAACGGCGCAGGGTCGCTTGCCGAGCACCAAGATCCTCGGCTATCGCCAGACGATCGACGAGCAGGCATCGTCGATCGTGACCGGTTCGCATGACGGGTTAGTCTTCGAGATCAGCCGCCTTCGGTTGGTTGACGGAGAACCGTTCGTGCTCGAGACGATCTACCTGCCGGTCGAATATGGCGAGCAGCTGCCGCTCGACCGCTTGCAAAATGAGGCGCTTCACGAGCTACTACGAGAGATCTGTGGCATTGACATTTCCCACGCGGACGAAACGCTCCGCCCGGTCAAGCTAGAATCAGTCGATGCCGCGCTGCTCGGCGTTGCACCCGGCGAAGCTGCCTTCCTGGTCGAACGCACCGGATTCAGCGGCGATCGGCCGGTCGAACTCCGCCGTAGCCTGATTCGTGGCGACCGCTACCGCTTCCGGGTCCGTCTTTCCGGCGCCAGCCTCGCCTAATTTTCGCGACGTTTGTCAACAACGGTCCGGTCACGCAGGTTCATCACACGCAGGCAATCGCGCCTCGTTGGTGACCTTGTGTCGCTTCTTGGCCGTCGCGCCGTAACTCATGTCTGTTCTATGTCTGTAATAATGGTGTAGAATAAGACTTACGAGGCACGGGAGGCAGCGCCGGTTGGTTCTGCCAGAGCGATCGAACGGTGGGGATCTTGGGCGGTATCGATCTCTTTATTTTCGAAATCTTTCTGGCGGCGATCGCGGCCGGACTGATCGGTTCGCTCGTTGGGTTGGGTGGCGGCGTGTTGATCGTGCCGCTTCTGACGATCGGCTTCGGACTCGATATCCGACTCGCCATTGGCGCCAGCATCGTCTCAGTGATCGCGACCTCCAGCGGCGCCGCGGCCGCCTATGTGCGCGATCATCTGACCAACGTGCGTGTCGGCATGCTGCTCGAGCTAGCGACGTCGATCGGCGCGATAACCGGTGCCTTCGTGGCCATCTATCTCAATGCGCAGGTGCTCTTTTTCCTCTTCGGCATCATCCTGCTCGTATCGATCGTGCCGATGATCAAGAAGCTCGGTGAAAACCTGCCAGGCGAAGTCATCAGCGACCGGCTCGCGATCCGCATGAAGCTGGCAAGTAGCTATCCGGACCGCGTGTCGGGCGGGGCGGTCGCCTACAACGTGACCAATGTGCCACTCGGCTTCGGCATGATGTACGTCGCCGGGATCGTCTCCGGGCTGCTCGGCATCGGCTCGGGGGCGCTGAAAGTGCTGGCGATGGACACCGCCATGCGCTTGCCGATGAAGGTCTCATCGGCAACCAGCAACTTCATGATCGGCGTCACCGCCGCCGCCAGCGCCGGTATCTACTTCTGGCGCGGCGATGTCATTCCGATCATCGCGGCGCCGGTGGCGCTCGGTATCCTGGTCGGCGCGACCGTCGGAGCGAAGCTGCTTGTCCGTTTTCAGAATCAGACCGTGCGCAAACTCTTCCTGCCGATCCTGGCGGTGGTCGCGTTGGAGATGCTGTTGCGCGGCGCAGGGGTGCTTTAAATGCGCGAGCAAACAATTATCGAGGCGTCAAGACCCGGCGACGGCACGAGCGACACCGTGAAACCAGGCGGGCACCCAATGGAGATCTACATCAGCTACGTGCTCCGCATCGGCGTCACGATTGCGGCGACAATTATTCTGATCGGCATGATCTTCTATCTGGCCGGCATCGGACCGACCGCCGGCAACCCCAAACAGCTGGATGACGTGATCGGCAACGGCGGCCATTCAATTCCAATCAGTCCGTCCGGTATTCTGCACGGTGTTGCTGCGGGCAACGCGATCGCCATCATCCAGCTCGGAGTGCTGGCGCTCATCCTGACACCGATGACGCGCGTCGCCATGACCGCCGCGCTCTTCGTCGCGCAGCGCGACCGAATCTTTGTCGCCATCACCTCGGTCGTTTTTCTCGTCCTGGTGCTCGGCCTGATCGGCGTCGGTTCATAGCCTGGATGTCGGCCAGGGAAGGTGAGTTACCCGCGCCCGGCGAGCGCTTTCTCCAC
>ERZ778018.2388-NODE-2388-length-12144-cov-9.714947_pt1 | contig 12144 bp, 8 predicted proteins | sample MGYA00375748_ERZ778018 | MGnify/ENA primary metagenome ERZ778018 (study PRJEB29350, sample SAMN05509839) | bioreactor metagenome | biome: bioreactor; material: wastewater | place: South Africa: University of Cape Town | collected 2014-04-22 ... | reverse complement strand
GTTTTGGATCCGATCCAGACTGGGGCCATCATTCCCGGCGTGTTCGGCTCCGTCGCCATATCGATGCACAACTTTCCTGCTTCCGCGCGGTGGGCCTCCGTCTACCAGGCCATCCGCAGTTGCGGCAACGACTGCGACCGCCTCAGCCCCGGTTTCGCCTTCATCGTCGATGCGGTGAAGAACAAAAGCTTCAAGGACAAGCTCGCCTTCGTCAACAGCGGCATCAACCAACTCATTGCCTATCGCAAGGACAGCGTCACCTACGGCAAGCTCGACTATTGGGCGTCGCCGGAAGAAACGCTTGCACGGCGAGCGGGCGATTGCGAAGATTTCGCCATCCTGAAGATGGCGGCCCTCTTGCAAGCCGGCGTGCCTGCGTCGAGCATGTCGCTGGTTGTGCTACAGGACACTAAGCGGCGCGTCTTCCACGCCGTCCTATCGGTCAGCACATCGGATGGCGCCTACATTCTCGATATCCTTGATAATGCCGTGGTGAAGGACACCGCGCTTCCGAACTATGCGCCGCTCTATTCTTTCAGTACCGACCGGGCCTGGGTCCACGGAACCAGGACGGGAGACACCCGCGTGGCATCGCTGAAGGGCAATCTCGCCGCGATCGCTCCGGGCGAGGGAGCCGCGAACTGACGCCAACCTGACTGCGTCGCGGCCAGTCAATTAGCATGGCTCATGGCGCTTGCGGTCAGCCGTTGACGACGAAGGCCATCAGCAGTTCCGGTCCCGTGACAGGCGCCCGCGCGGTATTGATCAGCCCGCGATAGCGGCGCTCGCCAACACCGATCACAAAGCCGGAAGCGACGGGGAGATTGCCGTTGAGGCGCAAGCGCTCCAAGATTTCCGGGATGTTGAGGTCGAGCGCCAGTTTCAACTCGTGGCGGCTGTCGTCGTTGAGCCCGGCGGGCAACTGGCGGCGCACGAGATTCTGAAACGGCGGATTGAACGTCAAGATCTTGCGCGAGTTCTCGAGTGCGAAAGCGGGAGCAGGACAGGCAAGCAGAATGGTCCTGACGGTTTCGATCGAGGCAAGCCGGCGCAGCGACGAACTTTCCAGATTGGCGTAGCGCAAACAAGCAACCCGAAGTGCCGAACTCAGATTCGTACCGTCGCCCGCAGCTGCGGCGATCTCGCTGACGAGCGCCCCGAGCGTGCATTTCCTTTGCGCCGCGATCGCCTTCAAGGCTTCCCAGAACCCGTGTTCGAGGCGGATGCCGCGCCGCTGGCCGCTATGCACGACGACCCTGAATTCGGGCTCGAGGTCCGGGATCGACCGCTGATCGGGTTGCCCTTCGACGTCCCTCGGCAGCGCGGCCTTATCGCTCACGCATGGCCTCCTCCCTGGCCTTGTTGATCGGCTTCAACAGGTAGTTGAGGATCGTCTTACGGCCGGTCTTGATGTCCACCGAGCAGATCATGCCGGGGATAATGGAGTAGGTCTTGCCGTCACGCTGCAACGTCGACTTATCTGTGGTGACACGGACCTGATAGTAGGGTTCTCCCGTCTTCTCATCGACAAGACTGTCGGCGGTAACGTTGGCGACCTTGCCCTCTATGCCGCCGAAGATCGAGAAGTCGTAGGCGGTGATCTTGATCAGGGCATCCTGATCGGGGCGGACGAACGCGACGTCGCGCGGCGAGATGCGTGCCTCTACCAGCAAGGTTTCCGATGTCGGGACGATATCCGCGACCACCGCGCCGGGTTGGACGAAAGCGCCCAGCGTGTTGACGCTGAGCGTATTGACGATGCCATCGACCGGCGAGCGAATATCGGTACGGGCAACGCGGTCGGTCGCGCCGCGGATGGTTTCCTCGACGACCGACAGGTCGGCCAGCGCCTGTGTTAGATCGTTGAGCGCTTCCTGGCGCAGTTCGAGACCCACTTCGTTGACCTGGAGTTGCGCTTCGTTGATGGCGGCCTTGCTGCGTTCGATCGTCTCGGTGGCCAGCTTGATCTGGCCGTTCAGTTCCGTCTGCTCGCGTTCGACACGAATCTGCTCTGTCTGGGCAATCAGGCCTTTCTTGGCCATCGCGTTGACGAGCTTCGATTCGCGGTCACTGACGGTAAGATTTTCGTTGAGGCGCTCGAGATTGGCATTTGCCTCGTCCAGTTCCTTTTGCCGTTGCTCCAGCCTGGATTTCAGTACCGAAAGCTTGTTGGCGAAGTTTTCCTGCCTGGCGACGAGCAGCTTTTCTTCGTTGTTGCAGATCTGGGGCGCGGCTTTCTGGATGTCCGGCGGGCAGACGAACGGCCCTCCAACCTGCCCGCCTTGCTCCTGCTTCAAGCGAGCTATGCGCGCCTTCAAGGCCCTTGCCTTGGCTTCCTGTTCACCAAGGCTCGATGAATTCATCGTGTTGTCGAGACGGATCAGCAGGTCGTCCTTCTTGACCGTCTGGCCAATCTTGACGGCAATCTCCTGGACCACGCCTGCTTCGCTTGCCTGGATAATCTGGGTTTTCGACGCTGGAATGACCTTGCCTTCGCCGCGCGCGATCTCATCGACCTCGGCGAAGGACGACCACGAGACGAATGCGACCAGAAGGAGCGCTATCAGTATTGTGGTGGCCGACGCGAACAGCGGCGGTCGATCTTCCCTAGCCAGCATTAGCCTCGTGCCCACCTGAACTCATCACGCCAAGAAATCCGGTCTACCCGCCTATGAACCGCTGCCAGGCTTCTGAAGCGCCTGAATGACCTGATCCTTAGGCCCGTCTGCTACGATCCTGCCTTGCTCGACGACGATGAGGCGATCCACCAGTTCCAGCATGCTGAACCGATGCGTAGACACGATGAGTGTCGTGTTCGCATCGAACGCCGTTTTCAACTGGCGGATCAGCAGCCGCTCCGAGGCGAGATCCATCGAGCCTGAAGGCTCGTCGAGGAAAACGATCTTCGGCTTGGTCAAAAGCAGACGGGCAATGGCGACGGCCTGCCGCTGGCCGCCCGACAGATTGGTGCCGCGTTCGCCGACGCTCATGTCGTAGCCACGTGGATGGCGCGAGACGAAGTCGTCGACGCCGGCCGCTTTCGCTGCTTCGATGATCTCGTCATCGGTAGCGTCGGGCCGGGCCATAAGCAGGTTTTCCTTGATGGTCCCGGAGAAAAGATCGCCTGCCTGCGCGACCACGCCGACGGCCGTGCGAACCTCGGAAGGATGGTATTGCCGTACGTCAATGCCATCCAGATAGAGCTCACCCGACGTCGGCAGGAAAAGGCGTCCAATCAACCGCCCCAGCGTGGTTTTGCCGGAACCGATGCGGCCGATAATGCCCACGCGCTCGCCCGGTTTCACGCTGAAGGTGAGGCCGGTCAGCACCTCATTTTCCGTGCCCGGGTAGACGAAGCCTACATTGCGGAAGGACAGAGCACCCGTGCGGATCGGTCGGTTGACGAAGCCGACCGTCTCCGGCCGATCCTCGGGCTGCGCCATGATGCCGTTGACGATCCTTAGCGACAAAAGCGCCTGCCGCAATCGAGCCAGCGTGATTGCGATCTGCCCCATCGGCGCAACGGCGCGGCTCGCCAGCATGACGGAGGCGATGATGGCGCCTGTGGACATATGGCCCGCCGCGAAGGAATAGGCGCCGGCGACCACGAGGCCCACTGTAACCAGTTGCTGCAGCGCGTAGGTGACATTTCCGGCCGCAGCCGACAGCTCCTTGATCTTCTCCGACGTATTGGCCGTATTCTTGGAATGTTCGTTCCATTTGCGCAGCAGGTAGGATTCCGCGCGAAGCGACTTGATCGTCTCCAGCGTAGAAATTGCTTCCACCAGCAGCGCCTGTCGCTGCGAGGTTTCGTTCATGGAGGCGGTCACGCATTTGCCGATGCGGCTTTGGACGACCAGTCCGACGCAGACGGCAACCACGACGGCGATCGCAGGAATGATGACGATCCACCCCCCCACCACGTATATGACGATAAGGAAGACGAAGATGAAGATCGAATCGATGAACACGCTGATGGTGTTCGACGTGAAGAACTCGCGCACGAACTCATATTGCGTCACCCGGCTGGCGTATTCGCCCGTAGACTGGGGCCGGGCCGCCAGGGAGGAATTCAGGATCTTGTCGAAAAGCATATAGGAGATGCGGATGTCTGCCCGGTGGCCGGCATAATCGATCAGTGCGGCGCGGGCCGTTTTCAGCAGCAGGTCGAACAGCACCACCACCCCGATGCCGAACGCCAGCACCCACAGGGTCGACACGGCCTTGTTGGGCAGGACGCGGTCGTAGACATTCATGGTGAAGATGGGCGAGGCCAGTGCCAGCAGGTTGATGAACGTCGCGGCGAGGATGACTTTGGCATAGGAGCGCCAGAACGACACCAGTGTGCCGCCAAGCCAGTGCCGCCGCTCGATCTTGGGAGCGACACCGACATTCATCTCCTCGGCCGTGTTGGCGTAAGTGATGGAAAATGACGCGCCGCCGGCTATCGAGTCGTCTTGCAGTTCCGCTGCGGCGATGGTTGTGCGGCCGTCTTCCTGCGGCGCCGTCGCAAAGCCGTCCGGCTCCTCGAAAAGCAGTGCCACCGGTGCACGGCCGGTTCGAAACAGGATAGCGGGGAGATCTACCCGGCCGGCGCGGAAGTCGCGGGCTGTAAACGCCTTGGCGTCCAGGCCGATACGTTCCGCCAGATGGCGGATTTCGTCGATCTCGATGCGCGCGTCCGAGAGCGGGACGCCGGCAAACAACACGGTCTCCGCACTGGGTCGCCCAAGAAAAGCGGCGATCGCAGAAAAGCAGGCCTTGAATGCGCTGCCTGGCGTCTGGAGTTGAGGATGCTGATTCACGACACGCTCAACCGGGCCTCACCGCCCGCGCCCGAGGCATTATTTTTTCTTGCGCACAGGCGCCAGGATATCCAACGGAAGGTTGTTGGCCTGTTCCGAAGGCATACGTGCCGAAGTCTCGACATCCGCCGTCTCAGGCACACCGAATTCCGTCCGTGCATAGGCCCTTGCCTGCTTGGGAGGGGCTATCCCCTCGGTGCGCAGCAACTGGCCGGTGGCGGCGAGCAGCCGATACTCGGCAAAAAGCGATGCGAAAACCGCCGTATCGGCCAGGGTCGCGGTGTTGAAGCGAGTGTTCTGCGCGTCCAACACGTCGAGAAGCGAACGCTGCCCTACTTTGAACTGTTCGCGGTAAGACGCCACCAGTCGCTCGTTCGTCGCCGCCTGCTGGCGAAGCGTCTTTGCCAGATCCGCCTGCTTGAAGCGGCGATCCCAGGAAGTGCGAACCGCTTCCTCGATTTCGCGATAGACCTGATGCAAGGCTAGCCGCTGCTCGCTGGCGCGTCTGATCTGTTCCTGCTCGTTGGCCGTGTCGATGCCGCCGCGGTAGAGGTTCCAGCGTAGCACTAGGCGGGCCTGGAGGTCGTTGGTGCGTCCGTCCGTCCCGTCAACGTCGTCACCCGTGCGCGCGGAACCTTCGGCAACGAGTTCGGGGCCGTATTTGGACCTGGCCGCATCCACCATCGCAGACGCCGCATCGATGTCGCTGCTGGCCATATGGATGCGTGGGTTGTTCTGCCTCGCCAGACCGATCGCCTCATCGAGCGAGCGCGGCAGAGCGCTGGCAACCGACCCCGGCATTTTCGGATCGGCAAGTGGCTTGCCGACGGTCTTGAAGAAGCGGATCTTTGCAGCTTCCAGCTCTTCGGAGGCCTCCTGCATACGCGCCTTTGCGGCAAGCACGCGCTCTTCCGCCTGCTGACGATCCGCGTCGGTCAAGGCGCCGCCGGCGACGCTTTCGCGTATATCGCTCAGAATAGACTGGTGGAACCCGAGGTTCTTCTTGGCTTCACGGACAATGGAAGCCTGAAGCATGTATTCCAGGTAGTCCTGGACGACCGACAGGGCGATGAACTCGGAACGCTCCAGCACCCGGAAGGAAGCACCGTCGACACGCGAGGCCTGACGGTCGACTTCCGCACGGCGAGCGCCGCTGTCGAATAGTTTTTGCGTTACGCTGAGCCCGGCCTCGTTCGGATAAAGTGTATCGTTTTCCACCGAAAGCGCACGTCGCGTTGCATTGTCGAGTTTTCGCGTGCCGGTGGATGCTTCGAGGTCTACGCTTGGCAGGTAAAGACCTTTGGCCTGACGAAGTTCAAACTCGATCGCTTCGCGATTTTCTATCGCCTGGCCGATTTCCGGATTCGACTCTACTGCAACGGCAATCGCTTCCTTCAGCGAAAGCGCGTTGGAACTTCCTGCCGAAAAGAATGTCGCCGCCAGCAATACTGCTGCACGTTTGGCTAAACAAGCCGCGCGGCTTGACAACATACCCCACCTACCCCTCAATACACCAGCCTCGATGACCGGCGCCCATAATATTTTCCTATATTACGGAATATCGGTATTCGACAAGAGTAGCAGGGCCTCATTCTACATTAGCTGGTTCAAACATTTTAGTTTCGTGGCAAAATCGCCACAACCTTCGGCGGTGCGGCTGGCCATCCCATTTCAGGGGGGAAACGATCCGAGTAGAGTGGGATCAATTAAGGAAATGCACAACCCGATGCCGAGGGTATTCTGGAGATATATTGTTAGTATTCAGCCGATATGCGGCCCTGAAACCTGCTGCTTGGAATTAAGGGGATATGCAGCCGATTCCGTGGAAACCAGAACCGTGTTAGTCGGCTCGCCGCTCCAGCTGGCTTAAAGAGGTCAGCGGTGATTCGGGCGAGACGATGCATTCTTCCTGCCGGCCCGTTGTGCGCAGGAGTTCGGAAAAGTTGGTCGGAGCGTCGACACTTATCCCTGCGAGACGCACGTCGATCCGATACTGGTTGCCGGCCGGAGCAAAATAGACCCGCGAAATCGCATCCTGGATTCGTCGGCAGATAGCTGTCGTATCCGCCTCCGTCACGTTCTGCAGCAGGATACCGAACCGGCCCTCGCCGGTGTGGCCGACAAGGTCTCCAGCCCGCGTTGACGAGCGGATCGTGCCGGCAATCAGTCGCTCGGCTTCTTCACCATAACGCTGCCCGTAAGTCATGATCAGGTCCCGGAGGTGTTCGATCTCGACCAGCACAAATGCCGGAGCACCCCCGGAGGTAGATTTTACCCGTCGCTCGACCATGGTCGAGAAAGTTGGCGCATTGAGAAACGACGTTATGCGGTCGGTAGTGGCCAGGCGATTCAGTTCGCGCTTGGCCCGCTCGTTGATTGACCGCGCGAGAAACAGCATAAGGGAGAGCGGCGCAGCCACGAGGACTGAAACCGCCACGGCAGCGACCATGCTCCGGCTGAACGGATCGAACGCGTCGCTGAATAGCAGCAGATAGTTGACGGCAATTGAAACGACCAGGGCGGCGGCAGTGCCGAGCGCCATGAATTTCACCGCACCGATCGAGTTGGTCTGGAAAGTCTTTCGCCTGGTTTCCATGATCCCGCCATCGTTTGAGACTTGGCATGGAAATAAACGATCGGTCTTTAAGCGGAGTTGAACGGATACCTAAAACTGTAAGTCTTTCCGCACATATCAAGGCAAAAAAAGCGATTTTTGTCGGGCCCTATCCGGTTCACGCCGTCGGCACCGGGTAGCAGTCAATAGCCTACAACCGAGTTGGCGATCTTTTTCGGAGCGCCCTTCTCGATCCGGTAGAGGGACATGGAGCGCTCGCCCGCTCCGTCCGCACGGAAATGGAAGACACCGGTAGACCCACGAAAGCCGTTGCGATTTTCTATCACCTGCCGTGTGAACCCCCTGGGGCCGAGCGCGCTGGCGATGCCCGCCGCCAGCGCGACGCTGTCATAAGCGTAGGCTGCGTTCACGTCCGCACCGTAACCGTAGGTCGCCCTGAACCGATCGGCGATCGGGCCAGTTTCGCTCTTGTCGAGGCCTGCCACGTAGGTGCCCTGGTAGAGAGGGTCGTCAACCGGCAGGTCGAGCCAGCGCGCCGTGCCGATCACCGCCACCTTGTCGGCTGAAAAGCCGCGCGCCTTCAGCGCCCGCAGAAGCGGCAGCGGGCTGGTGTCGCCGCTGGCGATGACGATGCCTTCCGGCGCGTCGATGGTGGCAGCCATATCGGCAGCGACCTTTTCCGCCTCGGTGGAAGGGTCGAACGACAGCGTCAGCGCGATGGAGGCGCCGGTGATGCTCAATCCGTTTGCCACGCGCTTTTCTATCGCGCCCGCGACCGGGCTACGAGCGACGAACAGGACGAACTTGCGCTTGCCTTTCTGGGCGACGGCCGCCGCGCCGGCGGCGGCGCTGTCGGCTTCGTTGAGGGCCATGGCGTAGACACCCGGCATGCCGGCGAAATTGTCGGCAAGCACCAGAACCGGCGGCCGCGTCGGCCCGGAAATCACTGAAAGACGGTTTGCCGCGTTGAGTTCGGTCGGCCCGATGATGACGTTGGCGCCGTGGGTCATGGCTTTGACGACAAGGTCTTTCGCCAACGTGCTGTCACCGCGCGTATCCTCGACCGACAGGGTCAGCCGGTCGTTGCCGAGATCGGCCATGGCGAGCTTGGCAGCATCGAACATGCTGCGGGCTTTGGCGCCGACGCTGCCCGTTGCCGAAAGCGGCAGGAGCATGGACACTTTCGTCCCGCCCTTGCCCAGAGTTTGCGAACTGGGCGCGGGTGAGGCCTGGGTAGACTCCTGGGTCGTCTTGGCAACGGCAGCACCGCCAGCGGGATCCAGCACGTCACCCGCGTTTCTGGATTGGCACGCCGTCAGCATGAAGGCAGTTGCAAACGCGACCGCAAGCGCGCGGTTGACGATCATCAGCGCTCGGAAACCGCCTCCAGATAGGGTCGGCCTGACCGACATCGTTAGGGCGATCCGCTAACGTCAGTTCATGTATTCGACCATGCGCTGATGGAAGCACTCGCATTTGTTGAGCGTGTCCTCATCGCGATAATTCGTCTTCAAATAGCCATAGGCCATGCCGCAGGCGACCTTGGCTTCCGAGGCCCATACGAAGGCCGGTCGCGAGGAGTCCACCCACTCGCTGGATTTAGCGACTGAAACCGCCTCATCCATCAGCCGCACCACTTCCGTTTTCAGAGTGCCGACATTCTCCTCCAGCGCCAGGTTGGAAGTGCCGGCGACGCGGCAATATTCCACCGCAGGTGTACCGATAATGTCCGCCGCCTGCGTGCCCGTTACTGCCAACGAAAGCAGACATGCCAAGCTGAAAGAGTGAAAAGGCCGTTTCATGATGATCCCCACCGAAGTCCTGATCCTTATGCTAGCATGATACTTCGATTGCCGAACAGTGGCTGAACTAACGCACACGGCCAAAAAATCGTAGCTGTTTTCAAACGCCCGGCGCCATCATCCTGCCGAAGTGCCTGAATGGTCACGGCCGTCATCGCTGTAAAGAGCTGTGATAGCGCCAGGATAGGCCGCCACCGTCGTGAAAGTCGTGAAGCCATCGCTCCCATTGTCGATATCGACGGGAAACCCTGCGCCCACCTGCATGGTTTCGATATGGCCTTCCGTCTCCCCGCCTGCGTCGAACAGCACGCTCAGGTCGATCCCATCGCCCACATCGCCCGTGGCCTGCAATGCCGGGGCGGCTGGTGAATCACCGGCATTGGCCGCTGTTTCGCCGCCGGCAATGCTGTCGAACAAGGCGCTCAGATCGACTTCGTAGCCGGACGAAGCATGCTGGTAATCCGCGATGACTTCGCCGATCTGGACGGAAACCGCGTTATCGGCGCCGGAAATCGCTGGCAAAGCCGTCCGCGCCGCATCCAACACGGCGCCGAGATCGGCCTCGTTATGATCGTCTTGGCTGTCGCCTGCCATTGAAAAGGTCCTCGATAAGCTCGGTCGACATTAAACGGTCGCTTGATGTTGCGCGTGATTGGCGTCGTCGTAAAGCACTGTAATAGTTCCCGATGGAGGGGTCTGGAATGTGGCGACCGTGACCGGGGACGCGCCGGTACCTGTGCCGTCGGTGTCGACCTGAAGAATGGTCTTCCCGTCCGCCGCCGTGCCGACCTTCACGAAGTCGTTGATATTGCTGCCATCAGGAACACTGAGCAACGCGCTGAGGTCGATCTTGTCCCCGTCATGGCCCGCGCCGCCGCCGCTATAGTCGGTGATGATATCGTGGATATCGAGGCTGTCGAGCTTGAAGACGTCCGCCCCTTTACCACCGGTGAGCGTATCCTGGCCCGGCCCACCGATCAGCAGGTCATTGCCGTCTCCGCCTACCAGTATGTCGTTGCCAAGGCCGCCGATCAGCGTGTCGTTGCCTCCGTTGCCGTACAAGGTATCGTTGCCACCCCCGCCGGAAAGCACGTTGGCGGCGCTATCTCCAATCAGGGTATCTGAGACTTCCGATCCGACGATGTTCGGATAGGTCGTGTTGGCCGTCTCGTAAACCGGAATGAACGTTCCGGAGTGATCGTGGATTCCTGATCCGGGTGTCAGCGTGACGCCTATCGTGCTTGCCGCAACGTCACCGTCGCCATCCACGATCTGAATGGGGAGGTCGAAGTTTGCCGGATCGTGAGAGATTGCGGTGCTACCGAACCCCGTTAGCACGAACGGAGAAGTGCTGTCCTGCGCATGCTGTATCTCCATGGTCGTATACATGTCCGCCGTGTAGACGGCTACCGTCGTCCCGGTCTTGATCCCCTCGACGGTCACGCTGTTATCGGCGGGATCGCGGATCACCGTGTAAGAAAAGCCGTCGACCATGACGGTTTTCGAGTTGCCGTCCACGGCAAAATTGACCGTCACCGCATCGTCACCATTGGCAGCTGTCGTTCCACTGTGGGTGATAACGATTTTGGTGATCGCTTCCCGCGTGTAATCTCCTTTGACGATATCGTTTTCCGATAGCGGGTTTCCGCTGTAGTCGTTCGCATTGCCGGCATAGAACACCACGTTCGAAGATCCGTCGCTGTCAAACGTCGCCGAGGCCCCGTTGACAAGATAGTGACCGGAGAAATCGTGGCCTGAGACAGCGTTCCCCCCGATCCCGCCGGGATATCCGGCGCTAGCGGGATTTCCTTCGAGATCCTTGACGAAATCGAGCTGTATTCCCTCGCCGGCGGAGATCGTGCGGGAGCCGGGAGCCCCTGACACGCCGATACTGAAGTCGTTTCCATTGACTCTATGGTTCAACACCATCGGCGTTACTAGCAAGTCGTGCGAGCCGTCGGGAAGTGGCGCGCCCCCCTTTGACTGCTGACCATCAGGCACATAGCCAACCCAGGCGGTATTTCCGCCAACGAACTTGTAGGCACTGCTGCTGAAATCGACCTGAGCCAAACTGTCCACGGTTCCGCTCATGGCTACGGAATACTGACCGTTGTCCGGATCGAGCGTGATCGTGAATACGGTGGTGCCGTTCGCCACGCCCTCCAGCGTTTGGTCGTTCACCAGATGGTAGACGATAGACGCGCCGTTGGATGTCAAGCCGCTGCTATCGCCGTCCGAAACAGAAAACCGCACCATTCCGGGCCCATCGGTACCGTAGTTGTTCGACAGGTCGGTATCGGTGTCCAGATTGAACGTACCCGATCCCGTTCCGTTCGGTAGCACCGCGTGTTCTGGCACCACCGCAACCGGGCCGTCGTCCTCGAAGGCGATCACACCCTTCGCGCCGCCGAGGTCGACGCTCTTGCTGGCCACGTCCTTGTCGCCGTCCGTCACCGTATAGGTCGCCTGCAGCGCACCCGAGGCCAGATACAACGCCTCGTCGTAGCTCGCGCCAGGCGTCGGATGATCCAGCGACGCAAGCTGCGTCAGCGTCACGTTCCCGCTCGACGCCTCGATCGTAACCGTGAACGCAAGCGTCCCCCCGGCGCCGCCGACCCGGCCCTCAATCACACCCGCGCCATTGTCAACCAGCAGGATCTCGTTGCCCGCATCATGCAAAGCACCCGTCAGGTAAAGCCCGGTGTGGCCGCCGTCGACGACCGTCAGCGAGAACGCCGTCGTCGCACCCTCGTTGTCCTGGCCCGCAGACGAGCCCGCCGTCACAAAAAGGTCCCCGCCCGCAACCGTCACCTGGCCCAGGCTCGATGTCTCGTCTTCGCCCGCATTCGCACCAAGGGACTCGTCGACCACGATCGACGCCCCGCCCTTCAGCGCAAGCGCAGCCGTCGGGCCGTCGTCCTCGAAGGCGATCACACCCTTCGCGCCGCCGAGGTCGACGCTC
>ERZ778018.2387-NODE-2387-length-12145-cov-5.587510_pt1 | contig 12145 bp, 9 predicted proteins | sample MGYA00375748_ERZ778018 | MGnify/ENA primary metagenome ERZ778018 (study PRJEB29350, sample SAMN05509839) | bioreactor metagenome | biome: bioreactor; material: wastewater | place: South Africa: University of Cape Town | collected 2014-04-22 ... | reverse complement strand
TTCGGATTTATAGCAACCCACCCGGATGGAATAGCTCGGAAGTCATCGGACTCGTGATCAGCCCGGCCGATCCTCCGAACTATGTTCCGCAGAACTGCCCGGCTTTCGGCACGTTGGGGCCCGGTATCTTCGGCAACGTGGTGCGTCTTGGTTCCTAATGTCGAGCAGTTCCGCATGTCAACGACGGTTCAGCAACTGCGGGGTGGGAATTACCCCTAGCGTGCTGGGGGCGATCTTCCCCCTCGAGCGCTGGCGGAAGGCACTCATCACAGCGACAGGACTCATCCCTAGACTGAAGCCAGAGGCGGGCGCACCGTCGATCGTTCGGAAGTACGGAGGAACGGGATGCGGAAACGGGCAGCGACAATAATCATGATGGTCGGCATCGCGCTCGCGCTCGCGGCTGGTCTGGGTGTCTTCGCCATGGCGCGTCAGGCCAAAGCCGATCGTACCGCGCAGGTACCGCAAGTCCTGGTAGTGATGGCGTCCCGGGACATCCCCGACGGCTCGGCCGTCACCGCCGATGGCCTGACGATGCAGGCCTTCCCGACCGATTTCGTTCCTCATGGCGCGATTGCTTCACCGGATGACGCGATCGGGAAATTCACCACCACACAGATCACAAAGGGCCAGATCGTTCTGTCCAACCAGCTTTCCGAAACGTTGCGTGCCGGCAATCTGTCGCTCTCGGTTCCCGCGGGCATGGAAGCCGTCGCGCTGCCGATGACCGATTTGATGAGTAGCAATGGCGCCATCAAAGCGGGCGATCATGTCGATATCCTGCTCACGATCGATCTCGTCGAGATCAAACTCGATACCGCCGAGGGCGCGGCGACGCCACCGGATGCAGGCGCCAACGTCAAGAATCCGGTCACGCAGACGACGCTCCAAAACGTCGAAGTGCTCGCGGTGGGTGAAGCCGCCAGTGATTCGGGCGATGGTGGCTCCAGCGCGACGACAGCCGGCAGTACCAACAACGCCGCCAAGGGCGCGGTGATCGTTTCCGTCAACCCGCAGGACGCGCTCGTCCTCAAATACGCCAAAGATTCGGGCGGCGTGGTTGATCTTGCGTTGCGCGCTCCGGGTGATACCCAACCGGTCACGACCGATCCCGTCACCATCGATCGTCTCTTCGGCCGGTTCAACTTCCAGCGTCCGGGACCGCTTCCGTAGACGCGCCACGATTCTCGATTGATGAAGCTCGCCGCGTATGAGGAAAGGAACGCCACGATGAGCGGTAACTCGGGGAGCAGGGTGCGTCTTCTCTTGCTGGAGGATGGCCAGGGCCAGGCCGAACGGCTGCGCGCACTTCTGCGCGACGAGAATATCGATCTCAGCGTCGCGGCCCATGATCTCGACGACGCACTGCGGCAGGTGCGTAGCCTGTTGCCGGATATCCTGCTGGTGACGCTCACCGGAGTCCGGTTGCCCGCTGTTGTCGAGCGACTCGATGCGGCATCGGATGGCAAACCGATCGTCGTGTTGCTGGCAACGGAGCAGGCGGACAGCGCCCGTGAAGTGCTCCTTGCCGGCGCGCGGACGGTGCTTCCGACCGATGTTGAGCGTGATGAGCTGGTCGATACGCTGGTCGGTATCCTCGAGCGTGACCGGCGACGACGCGCCGCGCTGGCCAAGGAGTTCGGCGTTGAGGTCGAGCAGGGGCAGGTAATCGCCGTGCATGGGGCGAAGGGCGGCGTTGGTGCCACCGTGATCGCCGTCAACCTGGCGATCGCGACCCTGCAGGCGACCCGGCGGCGAGTGGCGCTCGTCGACGCAAATCTCTATTCCGGCGATGTCGCGGCGAGCTTGAACCTCATGTCGCGCAGCAGCCTCGCCGATCTGACGCCGCATTTGCAGGAGCTCGACCGCGACTTTCTCGACCGCGCCGCGGTGCATCACGCCAGCGGTCTCCGGGTCTTTCTGGCACCAGACGACTTCGTGCGCGCTCAGGTTATCGAGGGGGAACATATCGCGCGTATTCTGAAGGTCATGCGCCAGCAGTTCGACTACATCATCGTCGATACGTGCTCGCTCCCCGATTCCGTCACATCGGCGGCACTCGAAGAATCCGATCGAATTCTGCTTATTACGACGCCCGAGCTGCCGTCGCTGAAAAACGCCGCGCGCTTTCTGCGATTGGCCGGGGATTTCGGCTATCGCAACAAGGTCAACCTCGTCCTCAATCGCGGCAAGAGCCGTGGCGCGATCGGTGATGGTGACATCGAATCCCATCTCCACGCTCCGATCAGCGTGACCATCGGGAGCGACGGCCGCACCGTCCCCGCGGCGATGAATGCCGGTGAGCCGGTCATCGGACAACGTCGGAGCCGGTTCGCCGGCGGCATCTGGTCGTTGACCGAATTGATCACTGGGTTGTCGGCGCGCAAGCTGAAGCGCAACCAACACCCGGCAACCGAAGCGCGCTCCGAGAACAACAGTCGAACGGTCGCGCCGTTACCAATCCGACAACTGAACCTTGCCGGTGATCCGGCCATTGCAGCGACTCCGGAGCGCGCCGTCGAGGTGACGACCCAACCGCAGCGCCGCCTGCTCTCACGGATTCGGTTCGGTCGTTAGGGGCGGCGCCCCGTTGCGAGGAGCAATCGATGACCTTTTCCGTTGCCTCACGTTACACAGTGCCACGCCCCACACCGGCGGACGAACTGAAGAGACCGGATGCCGGCGTCGTTCCTCCGGCCGAATCACAAACCGCGGTCGTCTCGACGCTCCGGGCCGACCTGCAACAGCTCCGAGGGCGCCTGCTCCAACGGGTGATTGTCGAACTCGACCCGGGAATTCAAAGTGATACGACCCGCATTCGCCGGCAGATCGAAGAGGTCTTCAATGTCGCGCTGGCCGGTGAGGAAGTGCCGCTGCCCCGCGTCGAGCGGAATCGCTTACTTGATGCGGTGATTGCCGACATCACCTCGTATGGACCGATCGATCCGTTGCTCAGCGATGACACCATCACCGAAGTGATGGTGAACGGACCCGATCAGGTGTACATCGAGCGAGATGGCCTGCTCTACGAAACGGACGTCAAGTTCGACAACGACGACCACGTGAAGCGCATCATCGATCGGATCATCGCCCCACTCGGCCGGCGCTGTGATGAAAGCTCGCCGATGGTGGACGCGCGTTTGCCCGACGGTTCGCGCGTCAATGCCATTATCCCGCCGCTCTCTCTGCTGGGTCCAACGATGACCATCCGAAAATTCTCACGAGATCCACTGAAGGTGGCCGATCTCGTGGGGTTCGGCACGATCTCCCCCGAGTTCGTCGAGTTCATGCAGGCGTGCGTCCGCGGTCGGTTGAATATCCTGCTCTCCGGCGGCACCGGTTCGGGGAAGACGACGTTGCTCAACGTGCTCTCCTCTTTCATTCCGAGCACCGAGCGGATCGTGACGATCGAGGATGCGGCAGAGTTGCAGTTGCAGCAACGGCATGTGGTGCGGCTGGAAAAGCGTCCACCGAACATCGAGGGGAAGGGAGAGGTGACGATCCGCGACCTCGTTATCAACTCGTTGCGTATGCGGCCCGATCGCATCATCGTCGGTGAGGTCCGCGGTTCCGAAGCGCTCGACATGTTGCAGGCGATGAATACCGGCCATGATGGTTCGATGACCACCGTCCACTCCAACAGCCCGCGCGATGCGCTTGCCCGCCTGGAAACGATGGTCTTGATGGCCGGCACCGAGTTGCCGCTGCGGGCGATTCGCGAGCAGATCGTCGCGGCACTCGACCTCGTAGTCCATCAGGAACGGATGCAGGATGGCACGCGCAAGGTCGTTCGCGTGAGCGAGGTTCAGGGGATGGAGGGAGATGTCGTTACGTTGCAGGACCTCTTCGTCTTCCAACAAACCGGGGTCGAACAGCGGCGCGCACTCGGGTCGCTGCAACCGGTCGGGCTGCGTCCACGATTCCTTCCCAAGCTGGAGGCGCTCGGCATCCGCCTGCATTCGACCGTTTTCGGAACGAACGACTACGTCGTCGACGAAGGCGTCCGTGTTGTTCGACGAACCTAGGAGAGCGCGATATGGATCAGCCGATCGTCGTCGCTGTTATGGTCTCCGGTGCGGTCCTGTTGGTTGCGGTGAGTATGGTGCTGCGTCTCGCCGCGCGCTCGCGCGAAGTACGGTTGGCGCACTTCATCGGCCGATTTCACACCATCGATAGCGTAGCGGTCGACGAGCCGAAGGCCGGCTGGAAGGAGACGCTGACTACGCGGCTGAATCACGCAATCGCGCGTCGTGACTACGTGCAGGCGACGCGGATCGACCTTGTGCGCGCCGGATTGAACGTCAAACCGACGCAGTTCTTCCTCATCCGGCTCATCCTGGCGCTGGTCGGGGCGCTGCTCGGCAGCACCCTGTTGCGTGGCGCAGGCACGATTCCATTTCTGGTCGGTGGCGTCGGAGGATTTGTCGGCTGCTACATGCTTGCCCCACCGTACGTCGCCTTCCGGCAGCGCAAGCGCCTCGACGCCTTCGAGAAGTTGTTCGCGGATGGACTCGACATCATGGTTGGCGGCCTCGAATCAGGCTCGAGCCTGACGGCGGCTGTCGAGCTAGTCAGCCGGGAGATGCCCGCGCCACTTTCGACCGAATTCAGCCGGGTACTGCGCGATGCGAGTCTCGGCATGTCGTACGAGGACGCTTTCAACGGGATGTATGAGCGCGTGCCGAGTGACGATGTCGGGATGCTGGTGAGCGCTGTCAGCGTGCAGTTTCGGGTTGGTGGAAATCTGGCGGCGGTGCTCCGCACGTTGAGCGAGACGGTTCGTGACCGTCAGCGGATTCGTGGCGACATCAAAACACTGACCGCACAACAAAGCATGACCGGCTGGCTCATTACTGGCATACCGTTCTTCATGGTCGTGATGCTGTTGCTCATCAACCGCGAGTACATGTCTCAGATCTTTCAGCCCGGTCCCCAGCGCATTATCGCGGGGCTTGGCGTCGTGATGATCGTCATTGGAAATCTGGTCACCCGCCGCATCCTACGGATCAACGTGTAGCTTCGAGGAGAACCCCTAGTTGCGGCGGGGGATTCTTCCTGACGTGCGAGGGGGGCAACGCTCATGGCCGCCGGCGGTTCGGCCACTAGACTGAACAGCGAAGAATTGCTCATCCGTGATGGAGGCCGTGCGTGATCGCGTTTGCACCTCCCCGCAGATTCGCTCGACTCGGTCGGTTGTTGAGCATTATCGTGCCGCTTCTGGCGCTCAGTTTCTGCCTGGCACCGGATGTGCGCGCAGATGGCGGACCGCAGCTCAACGTGATCGACGTGAACACGTCCAGCTATCCGTCTGTCAAAGTCACCGTCGAGGCGCTCGGTTCCGACGGCCTGCCGATAACCGGGCTTTCGGGTGGCGCGTTCGCCGTGTACGAGAATGGCCGGCAGCAATCGGTCGATTCCGGCGATGCCCTGCAAGCCACCACGACTCCGCTGACGGTCATGCTCGTTCTCGATACCAGCCTGAGCATGGCTGAGAGTGGAAAGATCCAGAGCGCTCAGGAAGCCGCGACCGCCTTCGTCAACCAGATGCGGCCGATCGATCGCGTTGGCCTGATTCAGTTCGACAGCGAGTTCTCCCTGCGATCGCCGTTCACCAGCGACCATGGGGCGCTCATCAACAAGATCGAACAGCTCACGCCGCAGGGCAATACGCGGATCTACGATGCGCTCTATCTCGCGTTGCAGCAAACCAAGGCGGCCGACGGCAGCAAGGCGATCGTGCTCATGACCGACGGCCAGGACACCGAAAGCGCCATCGACCTTGTCCACGCCCTGGCGCTGGTTCATGACAGTGGCATCCGCGTCTACACCATTGGGATCGGCAGCGACATCGATGCGAACGCGCTCGATCAGATCGCGGCCGAGAGTGGTGGGCGCTCCTACAGTGCGCCGACGGCGCAGGACATCGGTTATGCCTTCCAGTTGATGTCCAATCAACTGCGCAACCGATACGAGATCGACTACCGCTCCCCGGCGACGGCGGCAATCGGCTCAAAGGTCGCGTTGCGGCTGACTGCCCAAACACCACAGGGAGTCGCGAGCGCCGATACCAACTACGTGACGCCGACCTATACGCGCTCGTCCGGCACGAATGCAGCCGCCGACGCACCGGTGCGGGAATCATCGGCGGTCCTCGGCCTGAACACAGCGTATGAGACCAGCGGACTCGTCGCGCTCGGCGTGCTGCTCGCGGCCGGTGGGCTGGCGTTGGTGCAGGCGCAGCGCGAACGTCAGTCGCGGCTTGCCTTCTTTGTCGGTGGAGCGGTCAGCGATCCAACTGCTACCGGTGGGCGCTCGCTCTTCGGCGAACTGGCGGTGGGGGGAGCACGTGTCCTCGCCGGCATCATCACGCGTCTCCTGCCGCCGAATCAGGTGCAACGCATCTCGCGACAGCTCATGCACGCCGGAAACCCGATGGGTTGGCGCGTCGCCCAATTCGTCGCCGCGAAATTCGTGCTGGGCATCGCGGGGCTTATCGTGGGGGTGTTGCTGACCCTCCGTGGAGACAGTCTCTTGCGTGGGCTGGTCATGACCGTCACGTTCGGTTTCCTCGGCTACCGCCTTCCAACCTTTTGGATCAAGCGGCGGATCAAAGCCCGGCGCGACTCGATCCTGCGAGCACTGCCCGATGCACTTGATTTGCTGACCATCTGTGTCGAAGCCGGGCTTAGCCTGGATGGTGCCATGCTTGAGGTGGTCAATCGCTGGGACAACGCGCTTTCGGATGAATTCGCCATCGTTCTGGCGGAGCTGCAAATGGGACGTGGCCGGCGTGATGCGTTGCGCGGCATGGCCGATCGCGTGGGGCTCCTCGAGGTAACGACCTTTACGTCGGCGATGGTGCAAGCTGACGAACTTGGCATGGGCATCGCCCGGACGCTCTCGCTCCAGGCGCAACAACTCCGAATCAAGCGGAAGCAGCGCGCCGAGAAGTTGGCCCACGAGGCCGGAGTCAAGATGGTGGTCGCCATGGGCGTCCTGATCATGCCTGCGCTCTTCATGATCATCATGTCGCCTGCTGTCGTGCAGATTCGATCGATGTTCGGTGGCGGCTAGATCGCTTGCGCGATCGAACCCGTCAGTCGGTTGAGGGGTGGGTTAGGAGCGATGACCGCGAAATGGCACGCGACGATCGTTGAGGGAAGCGGACACGAACGCACCGCGCGATTGGCGTCGGGGCTGTGGTAATGCCACCTGAGCAACCGCGGATGAGCGTCGAGATGGCCAATTCGATCAGCCGTGTCGCGTCCCAAATCGCGCGCGAATCGCATCGCCCTCGGCCGGTCGCGATGCTGCTTTCCGAGCTCGACCAGTCGCTCCGCGACGGTGGGGTCGCGGCACGCCGGCCACAGGCGACCGGATTCTCGGCGCTCGATCAGGTGCTGTCCGGCGGTCTCAAGCCAGGCGAGCTGACGCTGATTGGCGGCGGCCAGGGGATTGGCAAGACCACCATGACGCTGCAAATGGCGCGTAACCTGGCGGCCTCCGGCGCCCATGTGCTCTACGTCTGCTACGAGCACGAGGAGCAGTACTTACTCAACCGGCTGCTCTCGTTGGAAAGTTACGACCCGATCGGCCCCGAGTTCGAGAATGGCGTACGACTGCGCGATGTGGTGACGCACATTGATCGCGCCGGGGCTCGCCAGAACGCGAGCTTGCGCGCCCTGATCGACGAAGTGCCGGCGTTGGCTCGGTCTGCCGAACGGATGGCACGCTACGCGGAGCGCTTGCTTCTCCATCGCGGTTCGGCCACCTATACCGATCTGACGATCCTCGCCGCGGAACTCGTTTCCTTGCGCGATGGGCACCCAGCAACTCCCTGCGTGCTCTTTGTCGACTACCTCCAAAAAGTTCCGGTCTACGGCGGAAGCCTCAGCGAGACCGATCGGGTGACACGGGTCGTCGAAGGACTGAAGGATCTCGCCCTGTCGCTCGGCGTGCCGGTCGTGGCGATCGTCGCGGCGGACAGCGACGGGCTGCGCGCGCCTCGCTTGCGCATTCATCACCTGCGGGGTGGTTCCGCCATCCTCTACGAAGCGGACTTGATCCTGATTCTCAACGAGAAACATCGCATCGTCACTCGACAGAACCTCACCTTCAATCCGCATCAGGCGCAGTCGTTCCATTCGTGGATCGTTTGTTCGGTTGAAAAGAACCGTGGCGGGCGGCAGCTCGTTGATCTCGAGTTCCGCAAACGCTTCGAGTACGCCTGCTTCGATTCTGACGGTCGACCCGTTGCCGAAGTTCTGATCGACGATCGCATTCAGGTCGAGTAACGGACGAGGAGGGGACTGCGTGCTCCTGGTTGCGGTTGTGCTGGGCGGCTTGCTCCTCGGTGCGTGCCTGAATCTGCTGATCGATCGGCTGCCCCGCCGGCAGGCGCTCTTTGAATGGCCAACCTGCGCGGCTTGTGGGGCAGGGCGCACGACACTCTCGCTGCTCCCGGTCGCCGGCTGGTTCTTTGCACGCGGACGCTGTCGGACATGCGGCGTACGCTATCCGCTGCGCGCATTGATCATCGAACTGGGGCTGCCGCTGGCCGGCGTCGCGCTCTGGTATCGGAGTGGTGGTCAGGCGCACGCGCTGCTTCAACTGGTGTTTGCCGGCTATTTTGCGGCCATCGTCGCGATCGATCTCGAGCATCGCCTGGTGCTCAATCGAATGACCGCGGCTGGGCTGCTGGCGGCGTTCGCCCTCGCAGCGGTCGGCCTTGGCCCATCGCTTCCGGAGGCGTTCGCCGGTGCCGTCATCGGGTTTTTGTTTCTTTGGATTCCCTCCTTGCTGTTGCCCGGGATGGGCATGGGCGACGTTAAGCTGGCCGCAGTGATCGGCGCGATGGTCGGTGCTTCCGATGTCCTGACCGCGTTGACGCTGGGAGTGATCGCCGGCGGCATCGCGGCGGCGTTGTTGCTCGTCAGCCGGCGAGTTGGGCGCCGGGGCAGCCTGGCGTACGCGCCATACCTCGTCGTCGGTGTCGCGCTCGTGCTCTTCGGGGTGGTCTGATGAGAATACTGCTACTGCTCGCCGCGCTCTTGGTGCTCGCGGCCTGTGACACGCCGCTCGGTGGACGCCGATACCTCCCGGCCGATACCGCAATCGACCCGTATCAAAGCGCGCGTGCCCAGGCAGAGCAGTACTACCGCGCCGGCCTGACCGCCGAGAGCCAGGGGAATATGAATCAGGCGCTCGATGATTTTCGGCAGGCTCGCGTCTGGGATCATGATGGCCGGCAGGACATTCGAGCAGCGCTCAGTCGCGCCGAGGAAAGCGTCAACCGACAGGCGCTCGTCGTACCAACGCCGGCGAGTGCCGACCCCGGTATCGCCGTCCGGAGGTTCCAATCGCTCGCCTTTCCGTATGCGATGTCGGTTCCGGTCGATTGGATGACGAAGCAGAGCTCGAGCAACGATCAACCGGTCGACACGTTTACCCGCCCTGCGACGACAACGCTCAATGCGTTCGTCCTGATCATGGTTGATCCGATCAGGTCTGGTGCGACGCTCGATGATCTGTACGTCGCGAGCAAGCGTTCCCTCGAATCCGAGGGCGTCTCTGGAGTGCAGATTGTTGATCGACGCCTTGTCGGGGGGCAGCCGGCCTATGTGATGGGCTATCGCGCGATCGTGGATTCCACCCAGGGATCGATCCTTCACGCGATCGTCGTGACCCCGGCACATGCCTGGCACATCATCTTGATCGCCACACCTTCGACGACGTCGGAGCTGGTGAAAACCTTTGATGTGATGCTCGATTCACTGATCTTCGAGGCGTCGGCCTTCCCCGTGCTCTAGCGCGTGGACGGTGGACGCGGCCGAGGGTGGAGGACACGTCGATGCGGATGACTAGACAGTCGTCATCGTTCTTCCGGCTCGCGTTGATCGTGGGCCTCGCGTTCGCGCTGGTCTCCTGCATGGACGTGCAAACACCGGTTGTCCCGACGCTTACTCCGTTGCCAACGCCGACGCCCGGCCGAGCGGATGCGTCGACGAACGCCGTCCTGCCGCTCGTGTCCTCGGCGATCAAGCTGGACAGCGAAGGGTTCGCTGATCCCGCGTTTCGTGCGCTTTGGCAGCAATACGACGGCGCGGTGGCCAGCGGAGACCTGTCGCGAGCCTGGTTCTGGGGCCAACCGGTGCCGTTCGGCGCCGAAGAGGAGCCGTACGCCGAATCACCCGGCGGCAAGCGTCTGGTCGAGTACTTCGATAAAGGTCGGATGGAGATCAACGATCCCGGCGCCGATCCGACCAGCGAGTGGTATGTCACGAGCGGGCTGCTCACGACCGAGCTCGTCACTGGTCGCGTGCAAGTGGGAGCAACCGCGTTCGACACGCTGGTGCCGGCCCAGATCCCGGTGACGGGCGATCTGGACAATGCCGATCCGGCCACCCCCGTGTATGCCGACTTTGGTGAAGCAGGCGTGTCCGCGACGGCCGATCGCAGCGGTCAGCCGGTGACCACGAAATTCGTCCACGGCCAGGGCGATGTCGAGATCGCTCCGCCGGTGCCGGTGACGATCGCCAGCTACGATGCGACGGTCGGGCACAATATCGCCGACGTGTTCGTCAATTACTTCGACCACGATTTGGCCGCGATGGACCTGAACTGGCTGTACGTCATGGGGCATCCGATCAGCGAGCCGTACTGGGTGACCGCACGCTTCGGCGGCACATCGCAGCTTGTGCTGGTGCAGCTCTTCGAGCGCCGGGCATTGTCCTTCAACCCGAACAACAAAGCCGGCCTGCAGGTCGAATTCACCAACATCGGACTCCATTACTATCGCTGGCGCTACCACAACAGCACCGGTTTCGTTCCACCGATGCCGGTCGCGGTGGTTGAACGTCCCACGCGTGCGGCGTACGACGCGACGACGAGTAACTGGACATAACAACAGGCTCAATTCGATCGAGCGTTTGAGTGGGACAACCGTGGTTCGGAGCCGCCAACGTACCGCGGTCGGGGCATGAATCTGCCATACGGCATGACGGGTGAAATACGGTGGCCGATGCTGGCGGCCCCCCCGGACGTCTTTCGTCGAACTCCACGGGCCTCCAGTGAGTGGGGATGAGATCCGCGGCGTGAGCGCCATCTGTTTTGCGGATAACTGTCCTTATGCGCAATTGAATAGTCGTCGTTGACTGCGGTGGATTCTCGGGGACTTGTTACTCCTTGCCAAGGCCCGATAAGCTGGCTGACACTATGAGGCGAAGAGGACGGCGCTCCACTCGTGGATGTGCGGAGCACAACGGGAACGCCGGCGCACGCTCGGTGCTGCCCGGAGACGATAGCGCGGCGGCGCAGCGGAGCTAGAGCCCAGCCGTTTCTTCTTCGAACTTGCCCGGCGACGGCTCAGGCTGACGCTCGCCGAAATCGCGTGATTCATGATCGTCGCGAAAGCCGGTGTTCTTGCGCCGGTTCGCAATCCGAAAGGTCCCGGTTGATGCTGTACGCGAAGACTCCCGCACACGAGAAGCGCCGCTTGTTTCGAGAGCGACTGGCGTCTGGCGAGCTGCTTCGGTTCCCCGGTGCATTCAATCCACTCTCAGCACGGCTCATCGAACGCAAGGGCTTCGATGGCATCTATGTTTCGGGTGCCGTGCTGTCCGCTGACCTTGGATTACCCGACATCGGCTTGACGACGCTCACCGAGGTATCGCAGCGCGCCGCCCAGATCGCGCGGATGACGGAGTTGCCCGCCATCGTTGATGTCGATACTGGTTTCGGTGAACCGATGAACATCGCCCGTACCGTTCAGACGCTCGAAGACGCGGGTGCGACGGGTATGCAGCTTGAAGATCAGGTGAATCCGAAGCGCTGCGGGCATCTTGATGGTAAGGAGGTTGTTGACGAGCACACGGCACTGCAACGCATCCACGCGGCAGTCGATGGTCGCCGCGACTCCAACTTCCTGATTCTGGCCCGCACGGACATCCGCGCCGTGGAAGGGTTCGATGCGGCGGTTGACCGGGCGAAGGCGCTTGTCGATGGTGGCGCTGACGCGATCTTCCCCGAAGCACTGAAAGATCTTTCCGAGTTCGAGCGGTTTGCACGGGCGATCAACGTGCCCGTGCTCGCGAACATGACCGAGTTCGGCAAGAGTGAGCTGTTCTCGGTCGACCAGCTGCGGGAT
>ERZ778018.2385-NODE-2385-length-12157-cov-8.162122_pt1 | contig 12157 bp, 9 predicted proteins | sample MGYA00375748_ERZ778018 | MGnify/ENA primary metagenome ERZ778018 (study PRJEB29350, sample SAMN05509839) | bioreactor metagenome | biome: bioreactor; material: wastewater | place: South Africa: University of Cape Town | collected 2014-04-22 ... | reverse complement strand
CGACCGCTTTGCCGATCACAAATTCATGTTTGGCGTTCACACGGATAAGGAATCTGCCGGGCACATCCACGCTCACGCCGTCATTACCGTGAAGAACGAATCCGGCCAGAAGATCCATCCCAATCGTGACACATTTGCGGAGTGGCGCGAGGCCTACGCGCAGCACGCTCAGGCGCAGGGCTTGAAGATAGTGGCGACCTCAGCAAAAGAACGAGCCTCGTCACAAAGTTATGGCCCGAAGGACAAGGCAATCGTCGAGGCGGCCGATCGGCCGCGTCCGGCGCGCGAAGCCCGCGATCGCGCCTATGCCGCGGATCCCGCCAACCAACGTCTTATCGACAACGCACGGCAGCGGATCCGGACGGCGAAAACGAACCCTATCCGCCTGCCGATGACGGCGCCCGACCGCAAGGTCGTGAACGAGAGCGCCATTGCCTGGAAGGCTGTCACGGTAGAGCAGCCATCAAACAGCGTGGCAAAGGATATGCTCGAACGGCTGTTGATGGCGCAGACAGTTGGGGCCATTCTTCATACAATCGGCAAGCGTGTGGAGTTTTTGACCAGGGAGGGCGAGATGCCAATCACATCGCAGCAAATGGTCCAGGATCTTCGGCTTATGAACGACGCGGTTTCCCGCACCAGCGACCTCCTGGATGGCGAGACCAAGCAGCAATTCCGGGAGACATCGGGGCGTTATCTCGAAACGCTCGCCAATCGGATTGATCTACAACGAATGCAGGAAACAGGCGTACAGCAGCTCAGTCGGGCCGACGTCGAGGCCGTCGTTGGCGTCAATGCCGATCGCCTTATCGAACGTGCGCAGGAGGTGCGGATCAAGGAAGAGCGTGAGGCGACATCCGCTGAACGTCTCGCGAACCGCGCAATCGACGCCGAGCGGCGGCAGGAGGCTAGCGGGGGCATTGATCCTGCTTCGCAGAGGGAGTTGCAGTCGGAAAGGGCCATCGTCAGCGGCTCACAACAATCGGCGGCGCGCGAAGCTCGCGAGGCAGCTGCGGCGGTCGAGGCAGCGCGGGCGATCGCGGAATACCCAGCCCAGTCGTTACCAGCATCCTTGATCCAGACTGACGCTTTGGCGAAGCTTCGCGCCGAACAGGAACAAATCGTGCGTGAGCTTGAGACGGAACGCACTATGGCGGAGACCATTAAGGCTCAACGGATGAAATAGTCGACTGAGATTAGCTCATGGCTTGGTGCGAATAGCTTTTGCGATTGCGTGTGCTTTGTTAACGGCGCCAAGCTTCTCACGGGCGGCAAGGATATGCTTCAATACCGTAGAGCGGGAGATTCCAAGAATTACGGAAATCTCCCAATCGGTCTTTCCTTCGCCTGCCCAGAGTAAGCAATCGTACTCTCGTGCCGTGAGCTGGTGGCGCTGGCGCCGCCGCGATTCCGCATGATGGAGACAGCTACCAACGGCGTAGCTTGCCGCAAAAATTTAGCGCGGACAGATCCGCCGCGCTGCAATGGATGCTGGAACCTCCGAACGAAACTGCCGTGAGAGCTCCGTCGATCATCGAAATAGGAATCACGTGACCGTGTCGCAAGCCAAACTCCGAGGCCTCTCCTTGAATCAGTGCAACGTCGCCAGCGCTAGAGCATGATCTATCACTCCAGCTGAACGGCATCTTATCGTAGCGGAGGCGATGAACGACTGGATCGCGAAATACATAACCTTTGCGGTTATACCTATTGGCCCATTCGTTGGGGAAATGCCGAAATAAAATTCGTGAACAAACTTCGGCCTGCGGCATCCGTTTAATCGGAACGACGCCGCCGAATACTGCCGTAAAGCCAAAGTTTGCTGCTAATTCCAAAAGACAACGTTCGATGGCGTCCGGCGTCGGCACGCGTTCCACGGCTTCAATAAAACGCCAGGTATGATCAAACCGTTCTTTCAATCGTCACCGCCATCGACGCGGCTCGTTGCCGCAATATTGCACCGGGTGTTCTGATATCGCTGTGCCAACATTCGATCGACCGTTGAGCGTTAAGAGCCGCCAGTGGTGAAAATATTTTGAGCGTTCGGTCATCGCAGAATGACCGAACCGAGTTGCGCTAGGCTGAGTGCTAGACGTGGCGCCACGCCGAAGGCGATCGTACCTGCCGTGCACAGGCCGACCGCCCAGGCATAGCCGAGCCCGAGCGCGACCGCCTCCCTTCGTTCCGGCTCACGGAAGTACATTTCGGCGATGATCACGGCGTAATAATAGAGTGCCACCGCCATGTTGATGGCTGCGATGATTGCGAGCCAGACGAAGCCTCCATCGATCGCGGCCATCAGGAGGAATACCTTGCCGGCGAAGCCGGCGAGCGGCGGAATGCCGGCAAGCGACAGCAGCGCGAGCGTAAACGCTGCCGCCGGCCACGGCGCGCGGCGGCCGAGGCCGCGGACAGCGTCGAACCCGTCGTTTCCGAGCATGCGCTCGACTTGGGCCAGGACCGTGAAGGCGGCGAGGTTCATGCAGAGATAGGCGACGAGATAGTAGCCGACGGCCGGCAGCGCGTCGGGTGTACGCTCGGCCACAGCGACGGCCATAAGCATGTAACCGGCTTGGGCGATGCTCGAATAAGCAAGAAGCCGTTTGAGACTCGTCTGGCGCAGCGCAATCAGGTTGCCGAACGTCATCGTTGCGACGGCGACGATTGCAAGTACAACCGGCCACGCGATGAGACCATGTGGCAGCGCCTCGAGGAGAAGACGCAGAAGACCTGCGAAAGCGGCGACCTTGGGAACAACCGAGACGAAGCCTGACGTTGGCGCCGTCGCGCCCTGAAACACGTCGGGTGCCCACACGTGGAATGGCACCAGCGTCATCTCGAAGCCATAGCCGACAAGGACGAGGCCGAAGGCCAGCGCCACCCAAGCGGCGTCAGCTCCCACGAGTCCAGCTCCAATGATGCGCAAGTTGAGGCTGCCGGTCAGGCCAAACAGGAATGTTAGGCCGTAGGCCATAACGGCGAGCGCGGCGGCGCCGTAGAGGAAATATTTGAGCGTTGCCTCCTGAGCTGACTTATCGCTGCGCACGAGCAGGACGAGGAGATAAGAGGGAAAGCTCACCATCTGCAGGAACAGGACGATGAGGCCGAGATCGGTGGCTGCGGCAAGCCCCATGCCGCCAACGGTCGCCATCAGAAGCGCGACGGGCGCCTGCGCCTCCTGCTCAGTTCCGTGGAAATGGGCGGCGAGCGCGAGCAGGCTGACGATGGCGCCAGCCTCGATGACGAGCTGGTAAAAGGCGCGGAACGGATCGACCGCATAGGTGCCGCAGAATGCTTCCCGCGGTGCTGCCATCAGCATCGGGGCAGTCAGAGCCAAAGCGGCGAGGAGGCCGACCAACGCTAAGGCCGCCGGCAGACTGCGCCAGCGGCCACGGGCCCAACCGGCAATTGGCACCAATGCCAGAGCGAGACCGGCGAGAATCATCTCGGGCACGACGGCCCACAGATCCATGCAGTTTTCCATGGAGCTGACGCCGGGCATCAGAAGTGCGCCAGGATGCGTGCGTTGCCATCTAATGCGGCGATCAGAATCATTGGCAGGATGCCGATCAGAACTGAAAGCGTTGCAAGTGCAGCGGCCGACCAGGCCTCGCGGGCGGAAAGAGGCGACAACGGCTTTGCGTCCTGCGGTGCGCTTCCCATCAGGGTGCCTGCCATCAAGCGCAGGTAAACGGCGGTCGCGAGAACGAGGCCGAGCACGGTGATCGCGGCAATCCAAACGGAGAGCTGAAGGGCGGCGCCGATCACCTGGAATTCGGCGATGAAACCGGAGAGACCCGGAAGGCCAAGAGAGCCAAAGGCGAGTAACCCGAAGAGGCCGCTAAAAGTCGGCATCCGCCCGATCAGTCCGCCGAAATGGTCGATCTCTCGCGTCCCGGCACGATGCTGAAGCATGCCGACCATCAGAAACATGCCACCGGTCAGAAGACCGTGGCTGACCATTTGAAAGGTGGCGCCGTTGATCGCCAGCTGGCGCGCTTGCGCACTGCCGATCACTCCCGCAACGGCCACGCCGAGCGTGATATAGGCCATGTGATTAATCGACGTGTAGGCGACGAGGCGCTTCATATCACTCTGTGCGAGAGCTGCGAGCGCTCCATAGAGAAGAGAAACCAACGCGAGGCCGATCAGCAGCCAACTGAACCGAGCGACCGTCTCCGGCAGCGTTGGAAGCAGGATGGCGACGAGGCCGTAACCGCCCATTTTGAGCTGCAGGCCGGCGAGCACGACGCTGCCCTCGGTCGGAGCCTCGACATGAGCGTCAGGCAGCCAGTTGTGCAGCGGTACGATCGGCAGCTTGACGCCGAAGCCGATCAAGAGGGCGAAGAAGACGAGAGCCGAGGCCAGTGGAGCTTGCGCCAACGGCTTCGCCGCGATGATAGCCGGAAGCGAGAAGCTGTGCGGCTCCATGGCAAGATAGAGCGCGAGAAAGCCGAGCAGCATGGCGAGGCTGCCGGCGCGCGTATAGAGAAAGAACTTTAGCGCGGCGTAGCGCCGTCTCTCGCCGCCCCAGATGCCGACGATGAAATACATCGGCACCAAGCCAATTTCGAAGAACAGGTAGAAGAGCAGCAAATCCTGCGCCGCAAAGAGACCGATCAAGCCGCTGCCAAGCAGCAGGAAAAGAAAGGCATGCGCGTGCGCTCGATCGCGTTCGCCGAGTACGTAGACCATGACAACGGTAAGGAGCACGGCGGTGAGGAGGATGAGCGTCAACGAGATTCCACCAACGGCAACATCGTAGCTTGCTCCAATCGTCGGGATCCACTGCGCCGTCATGCGCCATTGCAGGCTTCCGCCACTTGGCTCGAAGCCGGCCCACAGAACCATTGCGGCAATCAGTGTCAGCATAGCGCCGAACAGCGCGATCCAGCGTACGAGATCGGGACGGCTGCGCGGTAAAACGAGCACCAAGAGTCCGGTCAGCAGCGGCAGGAAGATGGTGATCGTCAGCATCGGATCTGATCCGTTCATAGCCAGAGCATGAGACCGCCAACGACGAGTGCTGCTGCGGCCCAGATGAAAAGCGCGAGTGTGTAGAAATAGAGCTGACCGGCCTGGAGCGTACGGAGCCGTTCGCCGCCGGCGGCGATGTCGATCGCGAGCGCATCGCCGCCGCGACCGAAGCCCAAAGCTTCAACGCGTTCAGTGTCTCGGGCGAGACGCCAGGTGCCGCGCGCGGTTTGTTCGGCTGCGGCGTCGAGCCCACGTTCGATCGATTGCGACGTGCGGGCCATCGCGCCAACACCCATCGCGATGGTTCGTGCCATTCTGTCGAACGCGGCCTCGACCGGATCAACAAGTCCGGCGAGACGCATCGTCCAGATCGCCGGCGCCTCGGTGGCCACCATCAATCCCTTTCCAAGCTTGGCCGGAAGCAGGCCCAGAGCCGGCGCCGACCCGCGCGAGGCGCCGAAGCCGAGCCCAACGACGGCTGCTGCGACGGCGAAAACCCGCCAGGTGATTGCCGGCTCGGGCTCGCCTGAGAAGGAGAGGATGCCCGCGAGCCGGCCAGCAAGGAGCCAGCCGAGAGCAGCCGCGGCGAACGCGAGCAGACCCGTCCCCGCGTGAATCGGCCATCCCGTCTTGCTCATGTCCGTGCGTCGGCACTCGCCAAAGAAGGTCGCGCCTCCCGCACGGCCGATATAGATGCCGGCAAGGAAAACGAGGATCACGATTAAAAGCGCTGCGCCGGTGCCCTGCCGCGTGGCGGCGGCCAGGATCGCCTCTTCGCTCCAGAAACCCGAGAGGGGCGGTATGCCGGCCAGCGCCAGTGCCGCGATGACGAAGACCCCGCCGGTGAAGGGCATGACGCGGATAAGACCGCCGAGCCGGTCAAGAGCGCGTGTGCCCGTCTCCTCTTGGACCACGCCGGCAGCGAGGAACAACGTCGACTTAAAGGCTGCGTGCGCCGCGAGGTGGAAGGAGGCCGCGAGCGGGCCGCCGAGGCCGAGTGCAATCATCATCTCGCCAAGCTGCGACGCGGTGGACCATGCGAGCACGCGTTTTAGGTCCATTTCGGCGGTGGCGATCAGGCCGGCGACCAGCGCGGTCGCGGCGCCGATCCAGAATAGAGCGGCAAGGGCCGCCGGGGCTGCCTCGAACAGGGGATAGAGCCTAAGGACCAGGAACACGCCGGCTGCAACCATAGTGGCCGAGTGCAGCAGCGCGGAGACGGGCGTCGGCCCAATCATGGCGTCCGGCAACCAGCCGGTGAGGGGAAGCTGCGCGCTCTTGCCGACGGCGCCTGCGAGCACAAGGAACGCCATTGCGGTGAGAGCGCCGGAGCCGATCTGCCCGTCACCGACAGCGCCGACAAGAACGCCAATCCCGGTCGTGCCGGTCACGCTTAACGCGAGAAGCCAGCCAAGCAGAAAGCCGACGTCGCCGATCCTGGTCATGAGAAAGGCTTTGGTGGCAGCGTATGGCGCGCCGGCCTCGGCGTAGTTGAAACCAATTAGAAGGTAAGAGGCGAGCCCAACAAGCTCCCAGGCCGCGAAGAGCAGGACGAGCGAGCTCGACAGCACCAGCACCAGCATGGCGCCGACGAACAGGCCAAGTTGGGCGAAGAAGCGCGGCCGATCCGGCTTTTTCGCCATGTAACCGAGGCTATAGATGCCGACGCCAAATGCGACGCATGCGACGATCATCGCGACGAACCAAGTAAGTCGGGTGACTTCTAGCCCAACGGTCAGTTGGAAGCCGCCACTCTCGAACCACGTTGCGGATGGATTGACACCCTCTGGGACGAGCAGCAGATCAATCACCGCAAGAGCGATGGCGCCAACGAGAAGTTCGCCGCCGCCCCAGGGCAGGCGCCGGCCCACACAGAGCGCAGCCAACGCCGCAAGCAGCGGCAAGATCGGAATGGCAAGAAGCTCGATCACCGCTTCAACTCGGCGTAGGCATCGACCTCGACTGTTTGCCGTTGTCTGTACAGCAGCATCACGATGGCGAGCCCGATCGCCATTTCGACGGCACCAATCGTGATGATCAGAATGGCGAAGATCTGTGCGGAATAGTCAGCCGGTGCGGTGAAGCGCCAGAAGGCGATAATGTTGAGCCCGATCGCGTTGAGCAGCACCTCAATTCCCATCAGGATCATTACTGCCGCGCGTTGCGCGATGACCGTGTAGACGCCGATCGCGAACAGGATCGCGCCGACCACGAGATAAGCGGTGAGCGGGACCATCATGCGCAATGCTCCTTGGGACGTTGCTGCCGCGCCTGGTGCTCATCGGACCGTTCTGATCGCGTAAGCGGTGGCAGTCCATCGTGTGCAATCGGCTCCGGCTTTTCGTCGACCGCGACCTTGGCCGAACGCGAAGAGTCGTCGGGGTAGGTGGAAGGACGCGCCAGGAGCACCGCACCAAAAATGCCGATCAGGATGAGAAAGCCGGCGCCCTCAAAGGCGACCATGTACTTTTCCATAAGGAGTTGGCCGATGCGGCGTGCCGAATCCGGGTCCGGCAGCGCGTCGACCACGCGCCAGGCCGGACGCAGCAGAAGCATGCCAACGAGTACGATTCCGACTGCGACGGCGAGCCAGGCGGCGACAGGTCGAACCGGTGTGACCATCGACATGTCCATCTCACCCATCTCCGTGCTGCTGTGGTTGCCGTTACCATGATGCATCGCGTGACCTTCGTGGCCAGTATCGTCCCCATGCTGCATCAATGGATGATCGGGCGCCGCATGTGCACCGTGCGGCATGCTGTGGCCCTCGTGGCCGCCTCCGCTGGCATGCTCGGCAGCATCGTTTTCCTGGTTATCGGAGTCGTGACCTTCTTTATGGTCGCCGTGCATATGACCGTCGTGCGGGTGCCCGCGCGGCACCAGGCCTTTGCTGAACCAGCGCTCGATCAACGCCATGTCCATGCCGGCCATCATCGCTCCGCCCGGGTCATGCATGACCAGGACCATGAACAGGATCATGACGAGGAAGCCGCCGATATACATCATGATCTGCAGTATCCCGATCAGGTCGGCGGCGAGCAGGATGAACAGGCCTGCAACGCCGATAAACGAGGCCATCAGGAAGATGCCCGAGCGGAACATGCTCATCGTCGTCGTCATGCCAAGCGCGCCGGCGATCGCGATGAACGTGCAAACGGTAAAGGTGATGATCTCGAGCATCGCGGTCATGGTCCGATTCCAAGTAGAATCAAGCCGCCGACCAGGAGAACATTGACGAGGCCGAGCGGAATCAGAAACTTCCAGGAAAGGGCTAGCATCTGTGCCGTCGAGAGCGGCCGGACGCAGCGGCCAAGCCCGAGCATCAGGGCCATCAGGGCGTAGGTCTTGACGAGCATCCAGAGCCAGCCGGGCAAGACCGGACCGCTGGGGCCGCCGAGGTAAAGCACGGCGCCAATCGCCGCGACGAGGAAGAACACCCCGGAGAGCGCAACGCGCCAGAGAAGCGCCGACCAGCCGCCGGATACACCGAGCACGCCGCCGCCGATCGAACCGGCAAAGGGTTCAAGGAAAGGCGCTCGATAGGACTGCATCAGTCCTGTAACGAGATAGAGCACGAAGCCGATCGGCTGCAGGACCACGAACCACATCGCGCTTTGCGCATTGACGACGGAAATTGTTGATAGCGATCGCGCCATCATGATCACACCGACATAGGCAAGGCCCAGCGGCACCACGTAAGCGACAAGCTGGGCGATGATGCGATAGCAGGCTTCGACCGTGTCGGGCGTGTCCGCGCCCCAACCAGCGAGGGCCAAGCCCAACACGACAAAATCAATGACGACGATTACGTAGAAGAGGCCGATGCCCAGATCGCGCCCGATCAGACCTGGGCCGAACGGCACGACCACCACCGCGAGCGCGACGCCTGCAACGGCTACGACCGGTCCGGCCGGCAGCAGCCAGCGGTCGCTATTCGCGATATGAAGATTACGGCTGAATTCGACGTCATGCGCGGGTCCAGGCTCACGGCCGTGTTGTACGAACAGGCGCTCGAGCCCGTAGGTCAACGCCGCGCCAGCGAGGAGTGCGGCCAACACCGCCGTGCCTGTTACGATCACTCCCATTTGAGCCCGCCCATGCCCCAAGCATAAGCGATGCCCGCCCCGAGGAGCACAATGAAAACGAGCATGTCGAGGAAGGCGCTGATGCCAATATCGGCGAAGACCACCGCCCACGGATACATGAAGATCATCTCCATATCGAAGGCGAGAAAGATCAGCGCGTAAATGCCGTAGCCGAAACGGAACTGCGCCCAGACCGGCGAAATGTCGATCTGTCGCTGGGGCGCGCGCAAAAAACGACCGGCCGCTAGCAGCGCGAGGCCACATGTCATGACCAAAACGAGGGTCACAAAGCCGTAGTCGGTGACGACCGGCGAGACGTTAATTTTCGGCGAACTATCCATCATAGCAAAAGCCAAATTTTGCAGGATCGCACAACGTCAGCTCCCCTGATGACTCGCATAAGCGATAAATGTCGGCATAAGCCGAGATTGTAACGCGATAGTTTGCCGCCGACCGCCTCATTCGCAGACTGGTTTGCTTACTGCTTTGGTGGTAGATCGGGCGCGTTCTGCGCAACGGGGTTTTTCTCAAGGTCGACGATCAGTTGATCCATCTCTCCAATTTCGCGGACCTGTGACTCGATAATTTCATCGGCCAGCTTTCTGACGCGTGGATCTCGTATGTGGGCTCGCTCGCTTGTCATTATCGCGATCGAGTGATGAGGTATCATCGCTTTCATATAATCGATGTCATAAACGGTCGCTTGGCTCCGCACGAGCCACAGGGAAAGCCCGAATATGATCACGGCACCAACTACTATGGCTGCATTCGTTGTTTTGTTCTCGTACATGCGGAGCATGAATGAGAGCATGATGATGGCCATTACGGCTCCCATCAGCAGCGCCATCCAAACGCGTGTCTGACTGTAGCGAATGTGATCGAGCGCAAATGTGTTCAGGTACATCAATCCGTACATGACCGCCGTTGAAGTGGCGATCATCGCCGCAAAACGTCCGTACATTTTCATAGCTGCTCTTCCTCGTGCTTGCTTCGCCGGCCACCTCTGGAGTTCTTTGATCTCTTTCTCGCGATTGCGATGCTCTTTTGAGCCGACCACAGACGCCAGCATCGCAACGACCAAGCGAGGCAATTGAGCGAACGTCTATGCCCTTTGTCTCCGTGCGGACTAATCACCAACCACCTCAATTCGGTCGCGGTGTCGTGGTTCCAAGAAATGAGCCGCATCCTGCCAGGGAAGCCCGCCATCGGGCCGCGTGAACGCCGATCGGGTCATCGAGGGCGCCCAGGAGATTCGGATCAAGGAAGAGCGCGAAGCGGCGTCCGCTGAACGTCTCGCAAATCGTGCAATCGTTGCCGAGCGGCGGCAAGAGACGCGCGGGGCATTAGTCCTGCCTCAACAGGAGGAGTTGCGGGCGGAAAGGGCCATCGTCGTCGGATCGCAACAATCGGCGGCGCGTGAAGCTGGGGAGGCGCCGCGGCAATCGCGGAACACCCAGCGTATCCGCTGCCAACATCCTTGATCCAGAGGGATGCCTTGGCGAAGCGTCGCACGAAACAGGAAAAAATCGTGCTTGAGCTAGACATTCAAGAATCGAAACCTCAATCGATGAGGAGACGAGACGAATGATTGGCCATGTTGAACGAGAGGTGAATTGAAGCTAACACGTAGATAGATCATCGAAGGTAGCGCGGAATCTCGCTTGGTAACGGGGCAGGCTGTGCGAGGATCAAAATTATCCCAGAATCTTCATACGGATGGCTATCGCTATGGCGTGCGTTTTATTTGACGCACCGAGTTTTTCACGTGCTGATAAGATGTGTTTCCTGACGGTCGCCCGGGATATTCCGAGAATGACAGATATCTCCCAGTCAGTCTTACCTTCACCGGCCCAAAGTAGACAATCGAATTCGCGCGGCGTCACTGGCGTGTTGCTTATCGATTTCGGCCGGCGCAGAGCCAGCCAATGCCCGACGGCAAAGTTCGAAACGAATGCGAGCGCAGACTGATCGTTGTCGCTCAGATCGTCCCTCATCCCGCCAAATGAAACCGCCGCGAGCGGATGGTCGAGCGTTTGGATGGGTATCACAAAGCCATCAACCAATCCAAAGTCGGCAGCTTCCCCTCCCACGACCCGCGCATTCGCTGGTTCGGAACAGGATGCATAGCTCTCCGACCACGAAAAAGGACTACGATCGTGCTGAAGCCGGTGCACGATGGGATCACGCGCAAGATAGTTTTGTTCGATGTATCGTCTTGTCCAGCCATCAGGAAAATGTTGAACGACGGCGCGGGACTCAATTTCAACTCGAGAACTTCGGATTTCACTTGGAGGGACAATTCCACCAAAGACAGACATAAATCCAAAGGCCTTTGCGATATGGATGAGACACTGCTCCATCGCGACCCGATCAGTCGACCGCTCGATCATCGAAAGAATTTCCCAAGTGCTCCAAAATACGTCCATGATTCTCTTTGTCGCGAAATGCTTCGACAGCATGGCAGTTGCCGAAGGTCTCCGCACACTTAGTTTTCCGGGAGGCAATCCACTGTCATGCGTAAGTCGACCGCGCACCTTGGTCGGTCTTTCCGGATCAGCATCTCGTCGCGAGGTTGAAAGAAGCTTCCGGATACAATCGAGCCGTATCCGAAACAAGAGTGTCACGTTCCAAGTTATGGGCCTAGGATGGTAAGTTGTTCTCTGGATGGTGAGCAGAGAAGAGATGGGCTGCAGCTTCCTGGAGTGATTGATGCGCCGCTTCCTTGCCAACGTTTGTATGATTGGCGGTGTGCAGTTCGAAGAAAATGAATGCATATCTCGATTTTATTGAAGCCGCAGTCTGGGTTGGCATTACGAAACATTGGGGGCTCATGGGAAATCGCGATAGGTTCTCGCAGATATTCGAAGAGTGGTAAAAGCCAGGCTTCATCTCAATACGTATGTAATTGCGCATGTAATATTGTTGCGGATCGACACGGACTAGCTTCAGGTGGTAGGCTCTTTGGATCAAGGAGAGTGAGTTCCATTTGACGTTCGCGTCTGACCAGTCGGGAAGAAGTCGCTTGCGCAGTCCGCGCGGGATTGCGGCTGTGTTCCTGATGGTTGCCTATTTGTTGGCCGGGACGCTGCATAGCC
>ERZ778018.2379-NODE-2379-length-12174-cov-3.920951_pt1 | contig 12174 bp, 11 predicted proteins | sample MGYA00375748_ERZ778018 | MGnify/ENA primary metagenome ERZ778018 (study PRJEB29350, sample SAMN05509839) | bioreactor metagenome | biome: bioreactor; material: wastewater | place: South Africa: University of Cape Town | collected 2014-04-22 ... | reverse complement strand
CGTTACCTGGGATAGGGAAAGTAACACCCGCTGGATCGGAGTTGCTGTCTAAAATACCAACAACAGGAATGCCTAAACGAGCAGCTTCTTGAATTGCAATTGCTTCTTTATTTGTATCAATAACGAAAAGCAGGTCAGGCAGACCACCCATATCGCGAATTCCGCCTAAAGCAAGTTCTAATTTTGTATACTCGCGTTGTAGATCAAGTTGTTCTTTCTTTGTAAGGCCTTGAGCATTATTGGAAAGGCGCTCTTCTTGGTCTTTCATGCGCTTAATGGATTGGTTAACAGTTTTCCAGTTGGTCAATGTCCCACCAAGCCAGCGGTGATTGATATAATATTGGCCGCACTTGCTAGCTGCTTCTTTAACTTTTACAGATGCTTGTGGCTTTGTTCCAACGAATAAAACGCGACCACCTGCTGCAACTGTGTTGCGAACCGCTTCTAATGCGCGGTGCAATAGGTTAACTGTTTGTTCAAGGTCAATAATGTGAATATTGTTGCGAACACCAAACAAAAATGGAGCCATCTTTGGGTTCCAGCGACGTGTATGGTGACCATAGTGAATACCAGCTTCTAAAAGCTGACGCATTGAAAATGTTGGCAGTGCCATTTGATAAATACTCCTTTTCCGGTTATACCTCCACAGGAAAGTGACTAACCGTATGTTAGCACCGGACGGTTTTGATGGCTCTCCCATCTCAACCACTCCTGTGTGTGGATTTCTTAAGGAGAATAACAGTTTTATCTCAGAACTGCAAAGGAAAAAAGCCCGCGGTTAACGAGCTGTCTTTAAGATAGATAAATGCAGCGAAAAGGTTTACTTAGATTCCATTCTTCTTTCTTTAACACTTTCAAAAACTTCTACTCCATACATTCCGTCAGCATTCATTTTGTATAACTCACTGATATCTTTTATTCCTAATTCCGCCATTAGGTTGAGATCTTCGGAAGAAAAAGGGCTGTTTTGAGTTTCTGTAATCTCGGTGGAGGAAGATTTACTTATCTGATCATTGAGAGTGGGCTCATTCGCAACTACGGTGAGAAAAAAGCAGCTTAAAATAAGTATAGAGTTATTATACATGGGCGCCCTCTTTTTAAATAGAAAATGATAATTTAATTATAGCTTAACACAGAAACCCATCTCTTTACATCCGTAAGTCCTTTCTTAGAGGCGGAGTCCCTTTATCTGCATTTCTTATAAAGAGAGAGAGGAGGAGAAAGAGGTGTAACATTAAGTAACCGAGACTTTCCTTGAAACGGGATCATGGGAAATGTATAACCATAAAATAAATATTTTATTTAAAATTATGGAGAAAAATGTGATCAATAAATTCTTGAAGCAATTAGAAGAACAGCAAGTTAAATTTGTTGATTTTCGCTTTACAGATATTTTAGGAGCGTGGCACCATATGAGTTTTCCGGTGGAAGCGGTGGACGAGAAATTACTCGAAGAGGGGATTTATTTTGACGGATCCTCAATCAGTGGATGGCGTCAGATTCATGAATCAGACATGATCATGAAGCCAGATTTTTCATCCATCCATCTTGATCCTTTTTCAGTCCAATCCACCATGATCGTGGTTTGTGATATTGTCGACCCAAGAAGTGGGAAACCGTATACCCGTGATCCACGCTCTATCGGTAAAAAAGCAGAAGCTTATCTTAAAGAATCCGGTTTTGCGACCACAGCCTATTTTGGGCCAGAAGCAGAATTCTTTGTTTTTGATGGGGTGCGCTATGGGGTGGATAGTACAACGGCTTTTTATGAATTAGAATCAGAAGAATTCCAATCCAATAATTGCCGAGAAATAAATGCATCCAGCCATGGCCATCGACCCTTGCCAAAGGGAGGTTATTTTCCTGTTGCTCCTCTGGATTCCTTGAATGATATGCGAGCCGAAATGGTTACGGTCCTGCAACAGATGGGATTAACGATGGAAAAACACCATCATGAGGTTGCACCTGCTCAACATGAATTAGGCTTTCAATTTGGTGAATTGGTTGAAACAGGCGATAATATTCAAATTTATAAATATGCAGTCAGGAATGTGGCGCATAGCTATGGAAAAACAGCAACGTTTATGCCAAAACCCATCTTTGGGGATAATGGCTCAGGAATGCATGTCCATCAGTCTTTATGGAAGGACGGAAAGCCTCTGTTTGCTGGTGGAGGTTACAGCGGCCTTTCTGAAACAGCTCTTTATTATATTGGGGGGATCTTGAAACATGCTAAAGCTATTAATGCATTTACCAATCCGACGACCAATAGTTATAAACGGTTAGTACCAGGTTACGAGGCGCCGGTCATCTTAGCCTATTCAGCGCAAAATCGTTCTGCAGCTTGTCGCATTCCTACAGCTATGGGGGAAAAAGCCAAGCGGGTAGAAATTCGTTTTCCTGATCCCCTTGCCAATCCCTATTTAGGGAACGCTGTTATGCTGATGGCAGGCCTTGATGGCATTCGTCATCAGATTCATCCAGGCGAGCCCTCGGATCATAATTTATTCGAAGAATTGGATATTGCAGTAACATTGCCTAATATGTGTGGCTCTTTGAGAGAAGCTTTAGAAGCTCTGGCTGCAGATCATGAATTTTTGCTAGATGGCGATGTTTTTACTAAGGATTTTATTCAAGGATATATGGATTTAAAATGGCAAGAGGTTCTAACCTATGAGCGGACTCCGCATCCTTTAGAATTCATGAAATATTATTCTTGGTAAGAAGGTTACTTAAAGGAGGGAAGATCCCTCCTTAGTAATAATTTACAGCTTAAGCCTAATTCCTAGTTCCAGAACACGCTTGTACGGAATTTTATAAAATTCTGTAGCGTTCATGGCATTTTTGGCTAAGAAAATAAAAAGACGTTCTCTCCAAGCTGGCAAGTGGGGCGTCGTACTGGCTACAGGAATGCCGCGACTCATGAAAAATGTGGTATCTTGTAAATCCAGGTGTAATCCAAATTCATGACATTTATCAAATAAATTAGGAATATTCGGCGTCTCGGTGAAGCCAATATAATAAATAACTTGATAAATATTGTGTCCTAATTCATCTATTAATATCTTCGATGGGTGATACACTCGTGGGATATCTTTGGTGATTATCGAAAGAACAACTACTTTCTCATGTAATATTTTATTATGCTTGAGATTAATTGTCAGAGAGAAGGGTTCATTATTAGGCGTTGAAGAAAGATAAACGGCATTCCCGGGGATACGTAAAGGGGGATCTTGGTCAATATTTTTTATGAAGTTTAAGAGTGTTCTGCCCGATTGATGGATTTTATTATTAAGAATATCTTTACCTTTTTTCCAGGTCGTCATGATGGCCCACAAGAATATTCCAATAACGAGCGGAATCCAACCACCCTCTGTAAATTTCATCAGATTAACACCAAAATAGGTTATATCAATAATTAAGAATATTCCGAAAAGAGGGATGACTTTCCACCATTGCCATCCCCAATTGTAGCAGGCAAGATAGCTTGTCAGGAAGGTTGTAATTACCATAATACCGGTGACAGCCATCCCATAGGCCGCCGCTAAGGCGGCTGAGGATTTAAATAAAATGACCAAAATGAGGGCCATTAAAAGCAAAGACCAATTCATGGTGGGAACAAAAACATGGCCAATGGTTTTACGGGATGTGTGATCTACACGCAATCGAGGAAGATATCCTAACTGTATTGCTTGCCATGTCATAGAAAATATACCTGAAATTACGGCCTGAGATGCAATAATGGTGGCAAGTGTGGCGACAATAACCAGCGGGAATGTTGCCCAGGAGGGAACGAGAAAGAAGAAAGGATTAGAGGCCGCTTCAGGATGGGCAAGGAGCAGGGCACCCTGACCAAAATAATTAAGCAGTAAGCAAGGAAAGACCATAGATAACCAGGCCCGCCGAATCACCGATTTACCAAAATGACCCAGATCTGTATAAAGTGCTTCCGCCCCTGTGATTGCTAAGACAACAGATCCGAGAATGGCTAAAGAATGGAGACCGTGGTCATGAAAGAATTGATAGGCATACAACGGATTAATAGCCTCAATAATCTGAGGTGTTTTTATAATTTGATAAATTCCTAAAATTCCAATAATTGAAAACCATAACGTCATGGCAGGGCCGAATAAATTACCGATTGCTTCAGTGCCCTTTTGTTGGATTAAGAATAAAATAATAAGAATTATGGCTGCAAGGGGGACTATATAGGAGGTAAAATCTGGTGAGACGACGGTTAAACCTTCGACCGCACTCAAAACTGAAATGGCCGGTGTAATGACCGCATCGCCATAAAAGAGAGCCGCACCGATCATTCCAATCCCAAATAAGTATCTTTTAGTTTTATCGCTTGCACCACGCATACTTAAGGAGAGAAGAGATAAAATTCCACCTTCTCCATTGTTATCCGCTCGCAGAACAAAACAAATATATTTTAAGCTTACAACAATGGTGATGGACCAGAATATTAATGATAAAATTCCCATAATCATCGAAAAATCATGGCTGTAAGGAGATTCTGATAAACAATCTTTTATGGTATATAAGGGGCTGGTACCAATATCTCCAAAGACGACGCCCATTGCCCCTACTAAAAAAGGAAGTGTTGGTTTATGATCTTCTAGACGCGATGTCATGGACTGTAATTCCCCTTTTCCCCCGTATATTGATTTAAAAAAGAGGAGGGTTAAAAAGCAATGGTCTAAAAATTCCTTGATGACAACTTTGCTTTTTTAAGCCTTAATTTTTTTAAATCTTTTACTATTCCTTATTTCTAAGATACTTTATTTAATTATATTTTCATCTTACGATAAAATTATTGATAAAAAATTGACAAAAGGTAGGTTAATCAAATCTTAAGATTCATCCTCAAAAAAAGCTTAAAATTTATATAAATTAGGTATAGTCTATAAACAAGGTTTAATCTGTTTTGGGTTTTTAAATGGAAAATCAGTCTGAAACTCCGACACATAAACATCCTTTTCATCTGGTGGATCCAAGTCCTTGGCCATTGGTTACCTCGCTTGCTACGTTTGTGGTTACCTTTGGAGCAGTACATTTTTTTCATGGCGGTACAAAGATCACCTTAATTGTAGGATTATTGATGCTACTGACATCAGTGGGTTTATGGTGGCGGGATGTGATCCGTGAATCAAATACGAGGGGAATTTATACGCCAACTATTCAAACTGGCCTGCGAACAGGCATGGTACTATTTATTTGTTCAGAAGTGATGTTTTTTGTTGCTTTTTTCTGGGCTTATTTTGATGCAGCAATATTCCCTAAGGAGGCAACCGGTGGGGTTTGGCCACCTAAGGGGGTGGAAACTATTGATCCATTCCATCTTCCGTATTTTAATACCCTATTGTTATTGGCCTCAGGAACTACTGTTACCTGGGCCCACCATGCTTTGCTAGAAGGGGATCGAAAGGGAGTGCTCCAAGGTCTAGGTTTAACAGTTGTATTAGGATTAATTTTCACCTGTGTACAGGTCATTGAGTATTCGCACGCAGCATTTTCCTTAAGTGGCGGTATTTATCCCACAACATTTTACTTAGCAACGGGCTTTCATGGACTCCATGTTATTATTGGCACAATTTTTCTAGGAGTGTGTTGGTTACGTGCTTGGCGAAATGAATTTACGCCTGATGCTCATATTGGATTCGAAGCAGCAGCTTGGTATTGGCACTTCGTAGACGTTGTGTGGCTATTCCTATTTATTTCAATTTATTGGTGGGGGTATACCCCTTTTATGGGATAAAATTTTTCTGCTTAGCAAAAAACGGCCTAAATGGCCGTTTTTTTATGGGGGATAAGGGAAGGTATAGGTCAACCATTTTAAAGAGCTCATGATTAAGGTAATAACTTCAATTGATTAGGTAATAGGAATGAAATTAAAGAAATTAATTATTTTTTGTGAAAAACTAAAAGTTATCTTGATGAAAATAAAATAAAAATTACTCTTATTTGCAGATTTAAAATTAATCTTTACAGAAGGTATATAAACCCGGTATGGTCTTGGCAAAAAGCAAGACTTGATGGAGGAAAATTTGGATCCAGATAGTATCACGATTCAAAAAAACCGTTTCTTTTCAAGGGGTAAGAGAATAGTGCGAAAAATTCTTAATATGTCCCCTGAAATCAATTTGCAACATTCATCTAATAAAATTTCTAATCAATTATTATTATCGTTAAAATCTATTAAGAAAACAACAAAAAATCTTCTGTCGCTCAACCTTAATTCTGATGATAATAAATTGTCTCAAAGTTTATCTTATTTAGAAAAAGAAATTATACGATTAGAAAATTTGATTCGCAAACGAGAATATTACGCTAACAGTGAAGTCCGAGGATTAGGGTACTTAGCTTTTAACGATTCACTGACTGGGGTGCCTAATCGCCAATTTTTTGAAGGAATTGTTGAATCATTAATTAATGAGGCTCGGCATCAATTTTACCTTATTTTTATCGATGTGGATGATTTTAAAATCATTAATGATAGTTATGGTCACGAATTTGGAGATTCTGTTTTAAAGGCTGTGGCTCAACGTATACACAGTGCTTTGCGGGAAGGAGATATTGTGGCTCGCTATGGAGGGGATGAATTTGTGGCTCTCATTTATTACCAAGATACGACAGCTTTAGAACCTATTATGGATCGTCTACTCCATATCTGTCAGCAGCCCTATCAAATTGATCAAAAAGAGGTACATGTCAAACTGAGTTTTGGAGTTGCTTCTTATCCTGATCATAGTTCTAGTTATTCTGAATTAATTGATCGGGCAGATCAGGCTATGTATATGGCTAAACAATTAGGAAAAAATTCTTATCAAGTTGCTTTTGCAACAACAGGAATTTAGAATAATAAAATAATTTATGCAACAAAGAGACAACTTTTAAAGATTGTTTACTATTCTCAAGGAAGATCATGCCCTACATTAAAAATATAATTGGACGAGAAATACTAGATTCCCGAGGCAACCCCACAGTAGAAGTGGATGTAATGCTTACTGATGGATCCTTTGGCCGAGCAGCCGTTCCCTCAGGCGCTTCCACTGGCAGCTATGAAGCAGTTGAACTCAGGGATGGTGACAAAAGCCGTTTTCTTGGCAAAGGTGTTCAGTCTGCTATCTTAGCTCTTGAACAGGAGATTTTTCCAGCACTCCAGGGAATGGATGCTCGGAATCAACGTCGTATTGATAGGACAATGATTGCCTTAGATGGTACTAAAAACAAGTCTCGTTTAGGGGCGAATGCAATTCTGGGTGTTAGTCTAGCGGTCGCAAAGGCAGCGGCTCATAGTGTGGGGCAATCGCTTTATTCCTATGTGGGAGGAATGGATGCCCATATCATGCCGGTGCCCATGATGAATATTATAAATGGTGGCGCGCATGCGGATAATCCGGTCGATATTCAGGAGTTCATGATTGTGCCGATCGGGGCCAAGTCCAGCGTCCAAGCTTTGCAGATGGGGGCAGAAGTTTTTCATCAGTTGAAATCCCTGCTGAAAAAGGCAGGACAGTCGACCAATGTGGGGGATGAAGGTGGTTTTGCCCCCAATCTGGGAAGTTCCCGTCAAGCTCTTGATTTCATTATGCAAGCCATTCAAGAAGCGGGTTATCAGCCTGGAAAAGATATTGCGCTGGCTTTGGATGTCGCTGCAACTGAATTTTATGAAAATGGGCACTATCATCTTAAGGGAGAAGGAAAAACTTTAGATGCGGCTGGGATGATTCAGTATTATCAAGACCTGCTTAATGAGTATCCTATTATTTCAATTGAAGATGGTTTGGCAGAAGACGATTGGGATGGGTGGTGTCAGTTAACACAATCAATAGGGGATAAAGTCCAGTTGGTAGGGGATGACTTATTCGTGACCAATGTTGAGCGTTTACAAGAAGGAATTAAAAGATCAGCGGCAAATGCAATCTTGATTAAGGTCAATCAAATTGGTACCTTATCAGAAACCTTGGATACTATCAGACTAGCACGGCGTCATGGTTATCGGGTTGTCATGTCACACCGATCCGGGGAGACGGAAGATGCAACAATTGCGGATCTTGCCGTTGCCGTCAATGCAGGTCAAATTAAAACAGGGTCATTGTGTCGATCAGATCGGGTAGCAAAATATAACCAATTGTTACGCATTGAAGAAGACCTTAAAGGGATTAGCCAATACGGAGAATAAACGATGCCAACACTCATGGTCACAGGAGCGGCTCAACGGATCGGGCGTGCTATTGTCGTCCATTTTGCAAAGCGAGGGTGGGATACGGTTGTCCATTATTATACATCGACGCAAAAGGCGGAAAATCTTAAAGAAGAGATTGAAAGTTATGGCCAAAAGTGTTGGTTAATTCAAGCTGATCTATCTCAAGAATCTCAGGTCCTGGGGCTTATGGAAAAGGTCCAGGCGATAGCGGGGCGGATTAATCTATTGGTCAATAATGCATCGACCTTTAAATACGATAATTCTAAAACAGTCACACGCGAATCCTGGGATTACCATATGGAGCCCAATCTCAGAGCTCCGTTAGTATTGAGTCAAGAATTTCAACGACTAATGGGCAAGGGGATGATTGTTAACCTTTTGGATCAACGGGTCTGGAACTTGACGCCCCATTATTTGAGTTATAGCATTAGTAAGTATGGATTGTGGGGATTAACCCAGGCTCTAGCCTTAGCGATGGCGCCTACTATTCGCGTAAATGGGATTGGACCGGGACCAACATTAAAAAATGTACACCAATCTGAAGCGCAGTTTGTAAAGCAGTGTGTTTCTACTCCTTTAGGCAACGGGGGAGCCACAGAGGAAATTGCACGAGCTATTGAATTTTTATGGAGCGCACCTTCTGTTACCGGTCAAATGATTGCGATTGATGGGGGGCAGCATTTAGGATGGATGGTTCCTGATAACATGGGTCAAAGGGATGATTAATGGCGAATACGGTATTATTCCCTCAGCAGAGAGAATCTAAAGCCTCAAAAAAATCTAAAACATGGGATATTCTGATTAACGATCTGGTTTTTGATTGTTTTATTGGGATCAATGCAGAGGAAGCTTTAGCGCCGCAAGCCATTCGATTAAATTTAAAATGTCGCGTTGAAATGCCTACTCCAGATAATCAGAACTATCATGGCCAGTTTGTTTGTTATGATCAATTGATTCGCTCTATAATGGCCTTGGCCCAAAGTCGTCATACCCATTTGGTGGAAACATTGGCTGAAGACATAGCTCAGCTATGCTTTGAAAATTCTCGCATTAGCATGGTTTGGTGTCGTGTAGAAAAACTTGATGTTTATTCAAATGCGGCAAGCGTTGGCGTGGAAATTGAACGCTATAGAGATGGCGATTAAAAAGAGGGACGGCAAGATGCTAAAACGGTTAAACCATATTGCAATTGCTGTTCCTGACCTTCATCAAGCCGCTACTTTTTATCGCGATATATTGGGAGCAACTATTAGCGCACCCCAGGCTTTACCAGAACATGGCGTGACAACAATATTTGTGGATATAGGCAACACTAAATTAGAATTACTCCACCCTTTAGGCGAAACCTCTCCGATTATCAAATTTTTAGAAAAGAACCCGCAAGGGGGTATCCACCATTATTGCTTAGAAGTAGACGATGTCTCCCATGCTTATAAAGAATTAGATCAGTACGGGATCCGAATACTTGGGAAGCCAAAAATAGGAGCCCATGGAAAACCTGTTATCTTCTTACATCCAAAAGATTGTTTTGGTTGTTTGGTGGAGCTTGAAGATGGGTAATTAATTAACTTTATTTTGATCAGGGAGGGGGGATCAAAAGATGGTAAAGTTTCAAAAATTAGCATTATCGCTTAAAATTTTTGTTGGGATGGCCTATTCCAATAACGCTATAGAAATTTCTGATGAAAGGAGGGCTCCTCCCTCAGAATTTCATACGCCTCACATTAATTTTCAACTCCATGATCAGCAAATTAAATTAGTTAATCCCATAAACCCAACTGAGTTGCATAATACAGAGGGAATGGTTAAGCATTTAAAGGACACTAAACAATTTATGCCACCTCAGACTTATTCAAATAACCAACCGATCCAATCCGTTTTAACGGGTCGATATATGGATGTTAAATTTAATAAAGGTTTTTACGCTGAGATTAGAGATATTGTGGACTTATCCTTAAGCTTATGGGAAGTTAAGGGGGATGCAATATTTGTAACTCCCAGCTTTAAGGCTAAGGATTTTGCCCTGACAGTGACAGGAGTTATTAAAATTCTGGCCCCTGAGAATTCTGATCCTTGGCTTAAAGGTGTTGTTATTAATTCTTCGAATTCATCTGAGCAGCCGGTTCAGTGTATATTGAGTGGTGATATCGACTTTGAGTCCACTTCTCCTATTGATAACTTTTTAGTTATTGGAACCTCAGTCGTCAAATTTTTAGTATAAAAGGCTGAAGCTTAACTCACCTTTTAAATGAGAGGCATTTCAACCGAAGAATAAAAAGTTAAGCTTTGCGCTCTACCATTTGCTTTTTTATTTCACCGATTGCCTTCGCGGGATTCAATCCTTTAGGGCAAGTATTGGTACAGTTCATAATGGTATGGCAGCGATAAAGTTTAAAGGGATCCTCCAATTCATCCAGTCGGTCACCCGTATGCTCATCACGGCTGTCCGCAATCCATCGATAGGATTGCAGTAAAGTTGCTGGCCCTAAATATTTTTCACTATTCCACCAATAACTGGGACAGCTGGTTGTGCAGCTAAAGCATAAAATACATTCCCATAATCCGTCCAGCTTGGCGCGATCTTCTTCGCTTTGTAAACGTTCGCGTACACCGACCGGCGTATCGGGTTGAAGCCAGGGTTTAACAGAGGCATATTGAGCATAAGCTAGAGACAGATCAGGTACCAGATCCTTGATCACATTCATATGTGGTAAGGGATAAATCTTAACATTACCCTTAATGTCACTAATTGGTTTAATACAAGCCAAAGTGTTTGTGCCATCAATATTCATTGCACAGCTACCGCAGATCCCTTCCCGGCAGGAGCGTCGAAAGGTGAGGGTAGAATCCATCTCATTTTTAATTTTGATCAAAGCATCAAGAACCATCGGGCCGCATTCATTGAGATCAATTTCATAAGAATCAATGCGAAGGTTTGTATCATCTTCTGGATTCCAGCGATAAACTTGAAAGGTACGAATTTCACTGCTGGCATTTTGGCAGGCGTGGTGCTTGCCTTGCATGGGTTTGGAGTGGCGGGGAAGGGAAAATTCAACCATGGTTCTATCCTTTAATAAACCCGTTTTTTCGGTGGAATAACATCAATTTCATCCGTTAGAGTTTTCATCTGCACAGGTCGATAATCAATGCTTGTTTTCTTGCCGGTTAAGGTACATAACGTGTGTTTCATCCAGTTTGTATCATCTCGCTCTGGATAATCTTCACGGGCATGAGCGCCGCGACTTTCTTTGCGGTTTACCGCCGAGGCCAACGTTACTAAACTTTGTTCCAGCAAGTTATGCAACTCTAAGGATTCGACCAAATCGCTATTCCAGATTAAGCTTTTGTCATTAATTTGTATGTCTTTTAAACTGTCATGGACTTCCTTAATTTTTTCCCAACCTTCTTGCATATGATCTTCATCGCGGAACACAGCACAATATTTTTGCATAGTTCGTTGCATGTTAAGACGGATATCTCCACTCTTTAAGCCACCATTGCTATTGCGAATTTTATCCATCTGTTCAATTGCTTGTTCCCCAGCAGAGGTAGGTAAAGTTTCATGAGGCATAGTCGGTGTAATAAGCTCACGGGCGCGATGAGCTGCTGCACGACCAAAAACGACAAGATCAAGTAAAGAATTAGTCCCTAATCGATTCGCCCCATGCACTGAAACGCAGGCAGCTTCTCCAATTGCCATGAGGCCGGGGACAACGGTTCCTTGACTGTCCTTAATGACTTCGGCCATATAATTGGTTGGAATACCCCCCATATTATAGTGAACGGTCGGAATAACAGGGATGGGTTCTTTGGTGACATCAACACCGGCAAAAATCTTGGCTGTTTCAGAAATACCTGGTAGACGTTCATGGAGAACCTTGGGATCTAAATGTTCTAAATGTAAAAAGATGTGATCCTTATGCGGGCCAACACCGCGTCCTTCGTGAATTTCAATGGTCATG
>ERZ778018.2378-NODE-2378-length-12179-cov-4.575223_pt1 | contig 12179 bp, 11 predicted proteins | sample MGYA00375748_ERZ778018 | MGnify/ENA primary metagenome ERZ778018 (study PRJEB29350, sample SAMN05509839) | bioreactor metagenome | biome: bioreactor; material: wastewater | place: South Africa: University of Cape Town | collected 2014-04-22 ... | reverse complement strand
TCGTGCTGGGCGGAGGCCTGCTCTCGGTTTCCGGCATCTACATGCTGTTTCCGTTCTCCTTCACCGACGTCAACGGCATGCAGACGGCCCAATATGTGCATGCCGTCATCGGCGTCCTCATGGTCGCGGTCATCATAGCCCATATCTATATCGGCACGCTCGGCATGGAAGGCGCCTACGAGGCCATGGGCTCCGGCTCGGTGGACCTGAACTGGGCCAGGGAGCATCACAGCGCCTGGGTGGAGAAGCAGCAGGCCAAGGGTAAGATCGGTGGGGGCAAGATCGGCAACCGGCCGCCACCGCATGCCGCCGCCGAGCCGGCGGAATAGCCGCGCTGTCCGGCTTCAGGCCGGCCGGTCGATGGTCCGGCTGGATCTAAGCCTGGAGAGACCGTTTGATAATTCGCCCAGCCGAGGATAGGGCGCGGTTTCGGGGTCGCCACCGGCGACGAGCGGAGCACACACCGGTACGAGAACACCGGAAGCGCAGGAAACCGCGCCAGACGATCGGCGGGGCAGGATTTCCAAACGGCCTCTGAATGCTTCGGAGCCGGACGGCATTCGCCCCGCCTCACAAGGGCGCGTCATACGAAACAGAATGGAGCAGCGGGATTGCGTTCGTCGAAACGCCTGCCGTTTCAGCGCCGGCGGCAGGCGGCGTCCTGCGCGTCAGGTTGTAGAACGGCATCGTTTCGAAAACGGCCGCGTCCTGCCGGTGCGGCCGTTTTTCATCGCCATCATCCGGCCTGACGCGGCCGGCCCGCCGGCCGAGGCCGTCATTTCCATGCCGGTCAGGCACCGGCCTCGCCGCTCGAGCCAAACGCGCCCGTTCGAAGGGGGCGCGGAGACGCTTCAGGACGCCGTCTTCTCGCCGCTGCTCGCAGAAACGTCGCTGGGGTCCCCCGACCAGTTTTGCCCGACGAGATTGTGGCCCGGATCGCCCACCCTGGTGCTTTCGGTGCTGAAGACCTGCCAGGCCGGTTGCTCCGGCTGAACGTTCAAAAGATAAAAGCCGGCGCCAAACGCAATGGCGCCCGTGACGATGATTCCCGTCAAGATCATGCCCATCCCGGCCTCCTTGGTTCCTGTTGCCTGTCGAAGCAAGCCTTGACCCGGTTTGCCATCGAATTGTCCTTCACGGCGCGGACCCGGCGCCTACTGGTTCCCCGCCGAACCGGCAGTTCCACAGGGGGCGGCCGCCGCGCCCGATTTCTGCTGATACTTCAGGTCCAGCGCCGCCAATGCGATGAGCGGGGGCGGCATGGCGACGCCGGCAACTCTCATTCCACGGGCCGCTTTCTGGCATTGGGCGATGTCGTTGGCGTCGGCGAGTTTCTGGGCCGCCTCCATGGTCAGCACCGCTTCCTTCGGTGTGCCGACAGCCGCCGCGTCGGCCTTGCTCGCTTCCGGCGGAGGCGCCTTCATGAAGCCGAGGAGGTCCTGGCACAGATTGGCCGCGCCTTGTTGCGAGGCGGCCGGCTGTGATGGCTGGGTGGTCTGGGCGAGGCAGGTCGCGCTCGACAGCGCAAGCGCTCCCGCAAGGATGATTTCTCTCATCGCCAACTCCTTGTCTTGTTGCTCAGGCAGCGATCGCAGAGTTCTGCGAACAAAGTGCAGGATCACCGCGCGACTTGCAAGCCTGAACACAACGGCCGGCGGCGGCTTCCGTTCCATGGCCGGCGGAACGACCGGCCCCAACCGGCATTCCCCTTGCCGCGGCCCCGACCGCCTGCGATCCGAAGGCCCCCTGCGGCAGAGAGCGAACGGGATCGCTTGGTGCGCCCGTGCGCGCGTTCGTTAAACGCATCCGGAAGGCGCGGCGGTTCCGTCAACAAAAGTGGCGCCGTCACCGGCGGGGATGAGCGTGGACCCGACTGGCGCGGTTTGCCCCGCTACCGGAGCAGGTTTCCTCATCCCCTCGCCGAACCGGACGTGCGGGTTTCCAAGTATCCGGCTTTCCATGCGCGACCGAGGTTGTGGGTGGCCCTCACCTCACGGCGGGGGTGTAGAACGACGGCCACGTCGGCTCGGCGCAGACGCAGCCAATCCCAAGGCAGCAGTTCGTGCAGACGCGAAGCGGCAAGATCTGCAATGTGGGCCTATCGGCATGCAGCATGGATTGCGGTGTGTAAGCCACGGTCAAAATTCGATTGGAAATTATAAAATACATATGTATAGTCGTCGGGTCGGTTGGTTGCGGAGGGCTGGCTGAGGCCTCAAAAGGCGTAGGCCAATTCTCGGCGGGTGCGGCGGCGTTCTGTTGATGCGGGTCGAATCAAGGAGATTTTCAACCGTTGGCAACTCGTCCACGAAGGTGTCGTCCTGCGGTACGGAGAGGTCGCTGCTGTTGAGTGCAAGCTGTCGAGACGGGCGTTGCCGAGCTGTCTACATCGCGCCGTGTTTTTGATTGGGTGTTGCCTAAGATGGAGGAAGATCGATGAGCGCAGGAATGAAAATACAGCCCGCGAGGGCGGTCGGTAGTGGAGGCAAGGGCCGCTCGCGGTTCATAGGCGTGGCGCTCACGGCCCTTGCCGCATGCTTGTTCTCCGGCAATGCTTTCGCGTGGAGCCTGAAGGAAGCGGCTGCCCCGTACAAAGGCACGACGATCAGTATCGTCGGTCTCGATCGGCCGAGCTACAAGGCGGCGCAGAAGCTGACGCCGGAGTTCGAGAAGGAAACCGGCATCAACGTCCAGTGGACGAACTTTCCTTACGAAAGCACGTTGAAGGAAGAGACGCTCAACTTCGTTGCCAACAGCGAACAGTTCGACGTGATCCTCACCGACGTCGTCTGGCCCGTGAATTTCGCCGGCGCGGGCTGGGCGCTTCCGCTGAAGCAGTTCATGGACGACCCGAAGCTTGCGGACCCCGAGCTCGACCTCAAAGATTTCTTCCCGGTCTGGCTTGCCAGTTTCACGGTGGATGGAAAGCTTTACGGCCTTCCGTTCGATTCCTATGCAGGCCTCCTCTTCTACAACAAGGCCATGTTCAAGGAAGCCGGCATCGAAAATCCGCCTGCGACCTGGGATGAGTTGAAGGCCGCCGCCGAAAAACTCACGAACAAGGACAAGAAAGTCTACGGCTATGCGTTGCAATCGGCACGCGGCGAAACGCAGACAGCCGATGCTTTCGCGCGGTTCCTCTGGCCATGGGGCGGTCAGTTCCTCGACATCCCGAACAAGAAGATCCTCGTCAACGATGCGAAGTCGGTCGCCGGCATGGAGTTCCGCCAGAGCCTGCTCGACGTCATGCCTTCAGGCATCGTCTCCGACGATCATAGCCAGGTAGTCGAGATGTTGTCGCAGAAACAGGTGGCGATGATCACCGAATGGTCGGCGTTCTATCCGACGCTGAGCACCGGGCCGGTCGCCAGCGATCTCGGTATCGCTCCCGAGCCGAAAGGGCCTGACGGTGCCTACGCCGCATTCGGCGGCTTTGCCTACATGATCAGTTCGCAGGTCGCAAAGGAAAAGCAGGACGCGGGCTGGCTGTTCGTCCAATGGCTCACCTCGAAGGAGATGGCGATGCCGCTGATCGAGAACGGTGCGGTCGTCGCCCGTCAGAGCGCCGACAAGGATCCCGCGGCCCAGGCGAAGTTTCCGAACCTGAAGCCCATGGTCGAGACGTGGGAGACGGCCACGGTCCCCGACTGGCGCCCGCAACTCCAGTGCTATCCGCGCTTTTCGGATATCGTTTCGGACTGGGGCTCGAGGATCGAGCTTGGCCAAACGCCGGTCAAGCAGGGTCTGGACAGCATGGCCAAGGACCTGAACAGCTATATGGACTCGTCGGGCTGCTGGGATCACGGCAATACGCCACAGAAATACATTTCGATGTATAAATGAGACGATCGCTTTGAAGGAAGGGCTTTCGGCCCTTCCTTCAACCGTGCTCCGCGCTGTGGACAAACATTTTATGACCGATACGGCCATTCCGAACGCCGCAGTCCCGACGGGAAAGACTTTTTGGGAGAAAGCGGAGCCTTGGCTCTTCATCGCGCCTTCCGTCGTTCTTCTGCTGATTATCGGACTCTATCCGACCGTTTATACGGTGGTGCTCTCGCTACAGAACTGGGTGATGGGCATGGGCGCGCCCGCTTTCAACGGCGGCGCCAACTATCTCATCGCACTCACCTCGCTCGATTTCGGCAGCGCCGTCCTGCGCACGCTCGTTCTGATAGCGGTAACGCTGCCGATCGAACTGGCGCTCGGCATGTTGATTGCGCTGGCGCTCGATTCCGACCGCGCGCCTCTCCTGCGCCGCTTGCTCCAGATTTGTCTCGTTATCCCGATCGCCATTACGCCGGCCGTTGTCGGCCTCCTGACACAGCTCATGTTCAACCAGCAGCTTGGCATCATCAACTATCTGCTCGGCCTCGTCGGCGTCGCTCCCGTCGACTGGCTGGGTGGGACTACCAGCGCCTTCGTCACGGTAATCATGGTGCAGATATGGGAATGGACGCCCTTTGTCGCACTCGTTCTCTCGGCGGCTCTTTCCACGGTTCCCCCCGAGATAGACGAAGCGGCGCTGCTTGAAACCGAGCGCTGGTGGCCGCGCTTCGCGGCGATCCGTCTGCCTTATCTTCTTCCGGGCATCACCGCCGCGCTCGTCTTCCAGACTGCCTTCACCATGAAGGCGTTCGACATGATCTACACGATCCAGAAAGGCGGCCCAGGCACGGCCACCGAAGTCGCGATCATCCAGATCGAGCGCCTCGCCTTCCGCGGCTTCGATGTCGGTGTCGCATCGGCGGAATCCATCCTCATGCTGGTGCTGTCGATCGTCCTGGCGCGCATATATATCCGTCTCTTCTACAAGGAGATCGAATGATGCGAACACGCCTCGGGGAAGCGGTCGGGGGTGTGCTGCATATCGTCGGCCTGCTCGCCATCCTCATCGTTATCCTGTTCCCGCTCTACTGGATGATCGCCGGCTCACTGAAGACGCAAGACCAGCTCTTCAGCATTCCGCCCGTCTGGGTATGGAAGCCGACGCTCGCCGCCTATGCCGAGACGATCAACGATTCTGGCGTTCTGATCGCGCTCTGGAATTCGCTCATCGTCACCGTTACCTCGGTCGCCCTCGGCCTCGTCGCGGGCGTGCCGGCAGCCTACGGGATAGCCCGCTATACTTTCCGCGGCCGTCAGGAGTTATGGTTCTGGTACGTTACCAATTGGATGCTGGTGCCGGTTGTCGTCCTGATCCCGTTCTATCTAACAGCAGCCAAGCTCCACTTGATCAACAACCTCATCACGCTGATCCTCGTCTATCAGATTTTCATCATTCCGCTGGTCGTATGGTTGATGGTCGACCAGTTCCGATCGGTGCCGATCGTACTCGAGGAAGCCGCCCAGCTCGACGGGCTGAACCGGTTTCAGATATTCCTGCGTATCTGCCTGCCGCTGGTCATGCCCGGAATTGCGGTTTCGGCGATCCTGTCGGGCATCTTTGCCTGGAATGATCTGCTCTATGCCTTCATCCTCACTCCGGGGCATGGATCGAGAACCGCGCCCACCATCGCGCTCACTTATCTAGGCGGCTATGTCGTGCCCTGGCCGAAGGTTCTGGCCAGCGCGACCATGGTGTGTGCTCCCGTTATCATCGGAGGCATCGCCGTCCACAAATACATGGCGCGCGGCCTGACCATGGGCGCGGTCAAATAGGCCGCTAGGGCATCGGACCGGAAACCGGTTATCGGTTTTTAGATTATTCCGACGCTCAAACAAAATGTTGGCCTCTGTGCATCCGAAAAGGCACACGGCGGCCCAGGAAGACAGGAGAACAGCCGTTGGCGCAAATCCGCATCGAGCAGATCAGGAAATCCTACGGCCCCGTCAACGTGCTGAACGACATATCGTTTTCCGTCGCGGATGGGGAATTCATCGTTTTCGTAGGTCCCTCGGGTTGCGGAAAGACGACCCTCCTCAGGACCATCGCCGGGCTTGAGAAGCCGTCCGGCGGCCGCATCGTCATCGGCGAGGACGACGTTACGGCATGGCCGCCCGCGAGACGCGGCATCGCCATGGTGTTCCAATCCTACGCCCTTTATCCGCACATGACCGTGGCGCAGAACATCGCCTTCGGCCTCAAGGTGGCAAAGGTTCCGGCGGCTGAAATCGACGCACGCCTCAGAGAGGCCGCTTCGATGCTACAGATTGAACATCTGCTCCAGCGAAAGCCGAAGGAACTATCGGGCGGCCAGCGCCAGCGCGTCGCCATCGGTCGCTCCATCGTGCGCCAGCCACGGGCATTTCTGTTCGATGAACCGCTGTCGAACCTCGATGCGGAACTCCGGGTGCAAATGCGCGGCGAACTGGTCGGCCTTCACGAAAGGCTGCACTCCACCATGATCTACGTGACCCACGATCAGGTCGAGGCCATGACCATGGCGGACCGTATCGTCGTCCTGAATGCCGGCAGGATCGAACAGATCGGCGCGCCTCTCGAGCTTTACCGGCATCCGCAAAACATCTTCGTCGCCGGCTTCATCGGATCGCCCAAGATGAACTTCCTCCAGGTTCCGGTCTCGGATATTTCCGCGAAGGGTGTCGCGGTTGAATTGCCCGGCGCCGGCCGCTTCTCCATTCCCGCGGAAGCCGGCGGCCTTGCGAAAGGCGACATCGCTCATCTCGGCGTGCGCCCGGAGCATCTTTTTATCCAGACTGGGGCGAACGGCGCGGCGGATGTCGCGATACCGGCGAAAGCGCAGCTCGTCGAGCATCTGGGCAGCGAGGCGTTGCTCCACGTCTCCCTAGCCGAGGGCAAGACGCTCGTTGTGCGGCGTGCCGGCGATGTGGCGGTCGAACGCGGCGATGCAGTCACGATCGGGATCAACTCCGATCTTTGCTATCTTTTCGGTAAGGACGGGAAATGCCTGTCGCCGCTCAGGCCGCGCCGCTTTCCGCAATAGACAAATACCGAGAAAAGTAGACACTTCAGGTCGTGAGACGCCGCCTTGCCAGAACAGATTCGCGGCCGCTTACAAGATCGCGGTGGCGCAATCCTCGTCAGTGACGATCCGCTTCACATAGCCGAAGGACAGGATCGCCTTGACGATCGGTGCCTTGCTCAACCCGCCTGAGGCGAGGATGGAATCTGCTATCGCCTTGAGATCCGCCGGTGAGATCGCCATGGTTCGATCGTTGAGCGGGTAATCGATCGGCCGGCCGGAGGCGTCGAGAAAGACGCCAAGAAGATCGCCCACGGCTCCGGCTTTCTTCAGGTTGTCGAGATTTTCCGAAACCGTTTGCGTCACGACAAGCAGGGACCGGTCGGAGAGGTCGCCACATGAGACCAGCGCGAGATCGACGTTGCGGGCTCTCCGGAGCGCTTCCGCTATGCCGTAATGGGAAGCGAGCGCCGCTCGGCTTTCCGCTGTAGGAAAAAAGATCGGGGCAGCCAGGCAATAGCACTCGCAACCGAGCGCATTGGCCAGCGCCGTCGACACCTCGAAAGTGTTCGTACCGGAGCCCCGCGTCAACCCCCCCATCAGCGTCGCTACCCAGCTACGCGACAATCGCCGTGGCGCGATCTTTCTCAGCGCGAACGACAAAGTCCTGCCCCACCCGATGCCTACCCCCATGTCGTCGGTCATAAGCTGGTCGAGCATCACCCCGGCCGCCTCTCCGATCAGACGTTGCTGCCCATCCGCCTCGCTCACCGAGGGGATGACGCGCGCGTCTTTCAGTCCGTATCGCGCCTTCAGTCTTTCCTCGAGCTCGACGCAGCGGACGACAGGAATACGGATGTCGATGTTCACGGAACCGTCGGTACGCAATTGTCCGACGATCTTGTTGACTCTCAGGCGAGTGATGCCGAGGCGGCGTGCGATTTCCTGCTGTGTCAGGCCGGCAGCAAAATAATACCACGCAATGCGAGCGCGAGCATGGTCGCTTGCCTCGTCCTTCAGGAAATCGATATTGGCGTTTCCAATCCGGCTCAAATCGATTTCATCCAAATGCGCGCTTCAATATTTTTACCGAGGCCGTGACGGCTTCAAGAACCGAACGATCGTCACGCTCGAAGGGGTAGAAGACTTCGAGGAAGACAGGAATACGATCAAGCCCGGCCAACCGCAACGCGGTTTTGGCGGCCTCTGGATCGACGGCACCCGCCTCGGTGAAGTCCCAATGACGATCATACTGGAAATCGGTCTGCTGAATGTGGACCATGCCGATGTACGGCGCCAGTTCCTGAAGCCAATCTCCCATCGACGCCCGGTAGCGCCCGTACAGTGGCTCGAACGTCGCATGGCCCCAGTCGGGACACAGACGCCAGGCGACCGGTGTGCCCGCGACATCGCCCATCATTCGCCGGGCTTGGGTGATGGTCCACGGACACTCGCGCCTGAGCGGCGTCGGCTCGACATAGAGTTCTTGCAGCCCCGCCTTTTGCGCGTCTTGGGCGAGTCGGCGCATACGGCCAACAAGATCGTCGTAATCCGCTTCCGGCAGATCGCCTGCCTCCCGGCCATCGGCGCGCGAAGCGATTGCGCCGAGCGGCCCCCCGACACGCCTGACGCCGGACTCCGCCGCGAAGCGATATGCTCTTGCGAGCCAGTTCTCCGCGTAGTCCCGAACACGCGGATCGGGATGAAGCAATTGGTTGAAGGTATAATGGGCAAGGCCGATGAAGCAGCTGTGAATATCGATGCCGTATTCTTTCGGCACAGCACGTAATCTGGCGGCGAGGTCCGCGAGGACGTCGTCGGGCCACATAGGATCGATGAGGTCGAAGGAAAATTGCACAAGGTCCAGTCCGAGCCGGTCTTTCACCAGCGGCGCCCACAACTCCGGCGTGACCCATCGCTTGACGCAAAAGGAGAGGTTGACGCCTAACGCCATGTCCATCGCTCGCCCCCAAAATCCGGCCTGTTGTGTTCTGCATGCCGCAACACGCCGCGACCGGTTCGTACCCGGTTTTCCGCCTGTCGCGCGCCGTTCATTCGAGATTGGTGTGGTTCGCCCGCATCGCTTGCGCCGAAATGCCGAGCTTGTCCCGAAGGGAGAGGATCATGCCCTCGAAAAGAATGTATTGCGCGCCTTCATAGAGCGAGCCCATCGGGAGAACCGAAACTTTTTCGCCACTGTCGCTAGCCATGGTCTGTGCCGGCAAAACGACAACAATGTCGGCGGCGCGCGAGTCGGCTCCCGCCGGTTCGGCGGTCACGACAAGCGTGCGTGCGCCGGCCTTCTTTGCGACGCCGATCAGCGCTTGCACGGTTGCAAAGGCGCCCGGACCGCTTGAAACGACGAGAAGATCGCCTGGTCCGACGGGCGGCGTCGTCATGTCGCCGACTACCGCCGCCTTGAGGCCGAGATGAAAGAGCCGCATAGCGAAGCCCTTCACCTGCAAGCCTTCGCGGCCGACGCCATAAAGAGCGATCCGCCCGGCTTTGGCGATCTCGTTGACCGCTATTGCGACGGCCTCGTGATCGATCCGGCGGAATACGCCGGCCAGATCGTCCAGAGCTTGCGCATAGAATTGAGCCATTAACCCGCCTCACAGATGCCCAACATCTTCCCATTCCTGGTCGATGGGCCTCTCCGTATTTTTACAATCCGCCTGATGGCGTGAATTTGACGTTTACTCTCCCGCATCCGGCCGATGCAGATGCCTGAACCGAAGGGCTAACGGTACGAACGGCGTAACTCCGCCCATGCCGGGAAGCTGTCGAGGGGCCGCCAAACCGCCATTTTCCAGAGTAGCTTCAGCTCCGAGCGAATTTCGATTGATGGACCATTATTGAGCGATTATACAGATGTAACAAAGGCAATTCAATTGCATTTTCCCCGACGCGCGGACTGCGCCGGTGACCGGGGCCTTCTCTGTTCCAACAGGAACGTCGAAAAGCAGATTGATATTGCGCGCAGACAACAAGCAAGGCCGGTGGGCCTTACAAGAGGATTTGATCCATGACGATGGTGCCCGCACTTGTTCTTGAACGTCAGCACGAGCTTACGCTCCGTAATATCGATTTGCGCCAGGAGCCCGGCCCCGGCGAAGTCAAGATCGCCATACACATTGTGGGCGTCTGCGGTTCGGACGTGCACTATTACACTCATGGCAGGATCGGGCCATTTGTCGTCAAAGAGCCGATGGTGCTCGGACATGAGGCCGCCGGCGTCGTGGTCGCGGTAGGCGCTGGCGTGGAACGTCTCAAGGTAGGCGACCGCGTGTGCATGGAACCCGGCATTCCGGACCCGACCTCCAAGGCGAGCCGGCTGGGCATGTACAATGTCGATCCGTCGGTAAAATTCTGGGCGACGCCACCGGTGCATGGCATCCTGACGCCCTTCGCCGTTCACCCCGCGGATTTCACTTTCAAGCTGCCGGACAATGTCAGCTTCGCTGAGGGCGCGATGATCGAGCCTTTCGCCGTCGGTATGCAGGCGGCGACGAAGGCCAGGATAACACCTGGCGACACGGCCGTTGTCATCGGTGCCGGACCGATCGGGACGATGGTGGCGATCGCGGCGCTTGCCGGTGGCTGCGCACGCGCCGTTGTCGCGGATCTTGCTCAACCGAAGCTCGACATCGCGGCGAGCTATCAGGGCGTCATCCCGGTCAACATCAAGACGACGGATCTGGTGCAGGAAATCGGTCGGCTGACCGATGGCTGGGGCGCGGACGTCGTCTTCGAATGCTCCGGCTCGCCGAAAGCATGGGAATCGATCATGGACCTGCCGCGGCCGGGCGGCAGGATCGTTGCCGTCGGGCTGCCGGTCGATCCAATTGCCTTCGACGTGTCGACAGCTTCGACAAAGGAGATCGGCGTGGAGACGGTCTTCCGCTATGCGCATCAATATGAACGCGCCATCGCGCTCATCGGGTCAGGCCGGGTCGATCTGAAACCTTTGATTTCCGGGACATTCAGTTTCAAGGATTCCATCAAGGCGTTCGAACGAGCTGCGGAAGGCAGGCCGGCGGACGTGAAGCTCCAAATCGTCGTGGATGGAGCCTGAACGCAAGGCAGCAAGGCTTTTCGACGGAACCGATGTCATTCACGTTCCCAAAACCACGGCCACCCGATCAGACAATGGGCCAGATGCCGTTCTCGATCCAGGAACTGTCCAGGAACGATCCGTCGAAGTCGCCGGCATCAACGTTTCGGGAAATGACGCCTACGAAACGTCGACGCTTCTGCACGGTCATCGTTGTCAATGACCGTGGAATAGAGACCCTGTGTTTCCGCCCAAAAGGGACCCCTTTTTGAGTTGATGAAGGGCACGACGGTGAGCGCCCGCGCCGCCTCACCAACATCAGCCGCAATCATCCTGCCCGGCATCGAGATGGTTTGTATAATGCGCGAACGACAGGCGAGATACGCCTTTAATCCGAATCCGCCCCTGGCCGGACAATCCGCAATTCTTGTCGCATAATTGGTCCAGAACCTGCTCTCTTCGCGCTTCCGATCGGCCGTTGCGACAAAACCAGCCAGGCGGCTTTCGTCCCGGCATGGAGTGTTCAGAAATTTCGAACCGAGAAGTGCGGCGCCGCGCTGCGACTCAACACCAGATCGGCGTTCGGTAGATCATTTGCCTCGACCTTCGCAGTTACCTCGTCCGAGGACAGGCCAATATCTCTCCAGCGCCTCGTCAGCCGCTCGGCAAGGACTGTGCGGGGCACGTCCAGTGAGACGATCAGGTTGAAGAGCGGCCGCAGCGCAGTCCACGGCGGGTCGTCCAGCAAAAGATAGTTGCCTTCGACGAGAAGGACCCGCGTGGAAGGCAGGACGATGTCCGCACCTGCCCGCGCTATCTCAAGAGAGCGATCGAACATGGGAATGGCGATTTCATTCCCGTCGTCGGCACGCAGCCGCTCAAGCATCGCTGCAAAGCCGGCGACATCGAAAGTATGCGGAGCGCCCTTGCGCGCACGGTCACCTCGCTTGGTCAGGACGGCGTCATCGAAATGATAACCGTCCATCGGGAGGATTTGGCTGATGCTGTGCCAAGATTGGTTCAGGTGCGTGCGCAGCCGTTCGGCAAAGGTGCTCTTTCCCGAACCGGGGGCGCCGGCAATCGCCACCAGCCGGCGCGAGGGTCCCTGGGTCTGCCGCAGATAAGCCGAAAGCCCGGTCAGGTCGATCTGAGTAGGAGCGACAGGCGGCAGCATCAGGGCAAGCGGCTCCGTTCCGACTGCCTCAAAGCTTCCTGGGCTGATTTGAGTTGAGCGCGTG
>ERZ778018.2377-NODE-2377-length-12181-cov-4.923965_pt1 | contig 12181 bp, 9 predicted proteins | sample MGYA00375748_ERZ778018 | MGnify/ENA primary metagenome ERZ778018 (study PRJEB29350, sample SAMN05509839) | bioreactor metagenome | biome: bioreactor; material: wastewater | place: South Africa: University of Cape Town | collected 2014-04-22 ... | reverse complement strand
CATTCTGCGTGGTCTGCGCGAGCGCTATGAGCTGCACCACAAGGTGCGCATCATCGACTCGGCGTTGGTGGCCGCAGCGGTCCTGTCGAACCGCTACATCACCAATCGCTTCCTGCCGGACAAGGCGATCGACCTCGTCGACGAGGCCGCGGCCCGGCTGCGTATGGAGATCACCAGCATGCCGGTCGAGCTCGATGAACTGCACCGGCGGTCAATGCAGTTGGAGATCGAGCGTGAGGCGCTGCGCAAGGAGAAGGACGACGCGTCCCGCCAGCGTCTGAAGGAACTCGAACGCGAACTGGCGAACGTGCGCGAGCGCGAGGGCGCCCTGCAATCGCAATGGGAGCAGGAGCGTGCCGCGATCGGCAACGTCAGCGAGTTGAAGTCGCTGATCGAGCAGACACGCATCGAGATCGAACAGGCCCAGCGCGCCGCCGACTACGCCCGCGCGTCGGAGTTGCAATACGGGAAGCTGGCACAGCAGGAGCAGAAGCTGCGCGATGAAGAACGCCGGCTCAGCGAAACGCAGTCGACCAGCAAGCTGCTCAAGGAAGAAGTCGATGCGGACGATATCGCCGAAGTGGTCAGCAAGTGGACCGGAATCCCGGTGACCCGGCTGGTTGAAGGCGAGATCGAGAAACTCGTGCACATGGAAGAGCGGCTGCACGAGCGCGTTGTCGGTCAGGACGAAGCGATCGAGGCGGTCAGCAACGCGATGCGACGCGCGCGCGCCGGTTTGCAAGATCCGAATCGACCGCTCGGTAGCTTCATCTTCCTCGGTCCGACTGGGGTCGGTAAGACGGAGTTGGCACGAGCGTTGGCCGAGTTTCTCTTCGATGATGAGCACGCGATGGTGCGCATCGACATGTCGGAGTACCAGGAACGACATACGGTTGCCCGGTTGATCGGAGCGCCGCCCGGATACGTCGGCTACGAAGAGGGCGGTCAGCTGACGGAGACGGTCCGTCGTCGTCCGTATGCCGTGGTGCTCTTTGACGAGATCGAGAAGGCGCACCCGGAAGTCTTCAATGTGCTGTTGCAGATGCTGGATGATGGTCGTCTGACCGACGGTCAGGGGCGGACGGTTGACTTCCGCAACACAGTCATCATCATGACCAGCAACCTTGGCTCGACCTACATCCAGTCGGGTGCCGACGATATGCGAGCGCGGGTGTTCGATGCCTTGCAATCGCACTTCCGGCCCGAGTTCCTGAACCGAATCGACGACATCGTCATCTTCCATGCGCTCACGCTGAGCGATCTGGAGCGGATCGTCGACATTCAGCTGAACTTCGTGCGAGCACGGCTCGACGAGCGGCACATGACGCTGATCGTCTCGCAGGGTGCCAAGCAATGGCTGGCTCACCGTGGCTTCGACCCGGTCTTCGGGGCGCGACCGCTAAAGCGCGTGATCCAGCGCGAGTTGCTGGATAAGCTCGCCAAGCAGCTGTTGCAGGGCGAGATCCACGAGGGCGAATCGATCACGGTCGATGTCGGGACAGACGACAATCTGCGCATCACGGGAGCGCTCAGCAGCGCTGAAGTGGTCGCCTAGCGACTATGGGCCCGGACGATTGTCCGGGCCCATTTTCATACGTTGTGCTGGCGCAAGGAAGTGGGTCGCCAGTGCTCTATACTAAGGCTGAACGGACCGGACGACCGGTCGAAATCACGAAAGGGTGCGTCGTGTGGGCGTGATTGAAGACCTGATCAAACTGGCGATTATCCCGATCGTTGTGCTCTGCTTGCCGATCCTGTTCACCCTCGTCTTTGATATTGCCGCACATCTCGGCGAGCTCTTCAGCTCTAAGTAACCATCGGCGCTACGTCGCTCCGCGCGTCGAACCACTGGTTACCGTCGGGAGAAGCGCGACGATCGGGATCGCGATCAAGGCAAGCCCGGGCACGATCCAGAAGGCTGTCTCGATACCGACCTGGTCAGCGAAGGCGCCAAATGCCAACGCCGCACCACTCTGTGAGATGAATTGAAACGCGAGGAGAACACCCGACGCTGGGCCACGGGCTTCCGGCAGCATATCCTGCATCAACGCCAGTTGGATTGGGCGGGCCGCGCGCATCAGAACGCCGGCGATGATCAAAATCGGGATCGCGGCGTACGAGTGGTCGTCGAACCACAAATAGACATAGAGCAGCGGAACACCACCAAGGACTGCCAGCGCCAGGATGATGCGTCGTCCGTATCGATCTGACAGAATTCCGCCGACGAAGCCGCCGATCACGCCGGCCGCGAACAGCATCGAGAGCGAAAAGCCGGCGTACCAGTCGCTATACCCCTTCGCCACCAGCAGCTTGACCAGGAAGATCGAAAACGGCACGAAGCCGAGGCTGAAGACGCCGACGAAGGCGAGCAGCGCCGCGATCCAGCGCAGCTTTTCTTTGAGCAGCGGTACGAGTGGAACATGTTCGCGCTCACGTTGGGCGGTATCGCTTGCTTCGGTGTTGACGGTGAAGAAGAGGATCACCGACGCGATGATCCCGAAGACCATCACCACGAATGAGCCTTCGAGCGTAAACCAGCTGATGGCCGCCGTGATGAAGAGCGGACCAACCGTACGGGCGAGATCGCCACCACCGAGGAAGATCGCCATCGATTGGCCGACTTTGGTGCCGCCGCGTTCACCCGCCAGCGCGACGGCGGGGGTGTGGAACGAGGCTGATGCCAGGCCTGATACGAAGAGGAGGAGCAAGACGAGCGCGAAATGCGGCGCCAGCCCGATCGATGATATGGAGATCGCGGCAGCTGCGGGCGCGAAGACGACGAACCAACGCTTACTCGTGCGATCGGCCAGCACGCCGATGAATGGCTGCAAAACACTTGGAAGTTGCTGGGCGGGGACCATGAGGGCCGCGATCGAGAGTGGTATCCCCAGTTTTTCCTGGACCGGCGGAATGAGAACGGCAGTGAACGATCCATACAAGTCGTGGGCGAAGTGGGCGAAGGTGATAACCAGCGTTCCCCAGATACTGTACTTCTCGGGCGCACCGGTATGCGTGCTTTCATCGGAGATCGGCGGAGGATGTTGGGTGCTGGCGTCTGAACCGTTCTCGCTGATCGGAGCGGTCCGCCCGCCGCTTGACATCGATGTGGTGGGCGTGTCGGTCAAATGATCGGCCTTTCTACCCTCCCAGGCATCTACAGCGCGAGCGCTGCTACGAACGCGAGGTGGCCGGCTGCAGACGTAGAGAACGGCGATCGATGCGTTTCGCGCGTTTCGGTGGCTGTCCGGATAACCTAGCACACACCTCCGTGTCTGGCTACGTACACCCGCTCAGACCTTATCGCGACTCGACGCGGGAACTTTTCTCCCGTCGTTGTCGTCTTGGTTTCAGAAGACGATGCAATGTCTATGGGTGCGGTTTGACATGAGAGGAGAGTGCGCAGATGCGACAGAGTTCTTTGCGCTGGTTGTGCCAGATGGCGGTGATCGCGGCGCTGGCGATGATGCTGGTCGCATGTTCGTCACCTGGCGGCGGCAGGTCGACGACTGACACGGAATCATCTGGCATCACCACGAGCGCCTCATCGTCGGCAGCCATGTCGTCCGCACCAAATGCCGCCTCGGAAGCGGCAGCGGGCGGTTCGAGCGTCCCGAGTTCATCCGGCCAGGCGCTGCAGACAGCAGACTGGGATCGGAAAGTCATTCGAACCGCTCAGCTGGACCTGCAGGTCAGCAACGTCGAGACGATGCTGGCGACGATCCGCGGAATCACCGACGGCGCACAAGGGATTGTCTTCGCTTCGTCTACGTCGTTCGATGGTGACAATCAACTGGCGACGATTACACTCGACGTCCCGGCTGATCAATTCGACCAGGTCATCAACAGCCTGCGCTCGGCCAACGGCGTCAAGAAGGTCCAGCGCGAATCGGTGACGAGCCAGGACGTGACCGACGAGTATGTCGATCTCCAATCCCGGCTGAAGAGCCTGAACGCATCGCACGACCGGCTGCTCGACCTGATGAAGCAGGCGACGAGCATCAACGATATCGTGACGCTCGATAATCATCTCTCGGACATCGAAACGCAGATCGACCAGGCGACCGGCCGCATCAACTATCTCAACAAGAAGACGTCGTTTTCCCGCATCGTCGTGACGCTCAACCCGGTTTCGATTGTCACGCACGGAAACGGCAACGGCTTCGACCTGGCGCAGGCGGTGCAGGATGCCTGGGCATCATCGTTAGATTTCACCGGTGATGCCTTGACGGCAGTGGTGAAAGTCGTGGTGTTCCTCTGGTGGCTGGTGCCGCTGGCCGCTATTGGCTACGGCGTGATCACGGTCCGACGCCGCCGGCGGGATCGCGCGACGGCGATTTCAGCCTGAATCAACTTCCCGGCCTTGACGAACCGCAGCGACGAAAGACGGCAAAAAGGAGCATCCGCCACCGTGAGGTGGCGGATGCTTCAGTCTGCTTATTTGCCGAGGAACGACAGGCCCGCCAGGGCGTAGGCCTTGGTGGCGTCGAGGACTTCGTTGACGCCGACCCATTCGTCGGGCTGGTGGGCGAGCGCCGGGTCGCCGGGGCCGTAGATGATCGTCGGAACGCCGAGTTCGGCGAAATGGCGACCGTCGGTGCCCATGCTGAATCCGGTCAAATTTGTGTTGAAGCCGAGGTATTCATTCGCGCGCAGCATGCCGCTGACGATCTCGCTTTCAGGCTCGTTCAGGATCGCCTCGCGTCCCCCGAAACCGGCGGAGTCGACCGTGACGCTCATACCAGGGATATCCGCCACAGCTTTTTCGGCCACGGCCCGAATCTCGGATACGACGTCCGCCGGCTTTTCTCCGGGTATGATGCGGCGATCGACATAAATCTCGCAGCGATCCGGCACGACGTTCGTCTTGACGCCGCCTTCGATGATGCTGATCGTCGCCGACGAGTGGTGGAAGTACGGGTGCGTCCGCTTTTCCAGTACCGGCCAGAGTTCAGTCTGCAGCGCCGTAATGACGCGGGCCATGCCTTCAATAGCGTTGACGCCCTCCCAGGGAAGCGCCCCGTGCGCGGCGCGGCCATGGACGACGACCCGCGTGCCGGCGCCGCCTTTTTCTCCGATACAGATGCGATTCAGTGTCTGCTCACCGACGATGACGAAATCGGGTTTGATCGAGTCTGAATTCGCGACGAGATGGGCGCCGAGAGCGCCGCCGATCTCTTCGTCAGCGACTTCGTTGACGATGAGCGTGCCGTTGAGCGCGACGCCGGATCGAGCAAGCGCGATGGCGCCCATGACCTGCGCCGTGACGCTCGCCTTATCGTCGCCTGCGCCACGGCCATAAACCCTACCGTCGGCCAGATCGGCGGCGAACGGCGGATGTGACCAGGCCGATTCCTGGCCGGTCGGCACAACGTCGAGGTGCGCGTTGAAGAGGAGCGTCGGGCCGTCGCCGCGCTTCAGTTCGGCCACCATATTCGGCTTCGTCTCATCTTCGGTGATGAAGCGAACCTCGAATCCTTCGGCCGTCAGCTTGTCGGCGCAGACCTTCATCGCGGTGCGGACATCGCCCGGTGGGTTCACCGACGGAATCTGGACGAGCTCGCGCAGAAACGCGATGACTTCGTCCTGATCAATCTGATCGATGATGCGCTGTGCCGCATCGGCGTTCAAACTCCCGTTTGCCTGAGCCACGCTTTCCCCTCCAATTTCGCGAATCTCGCTTATTGCGCTGGGGCAGTATAGCACGAGATTCCCGACGCTCCGCGTCGAAAAGCTGAGTAACACTGAGGCTATGGTATCCTCGCGATTGGCGAGGCGGTAACCGCGCCACCGGCAGGCCGATGAGGTGATGAGGGATACGAATCTATGGTGACGGTCGCGACGGCTTCGGATTTGCAGACCGCGCTTGAAAGCGCGCGTGGCTACGAGATCGATATGGATGGGGTGCTCTATCGCGGCGATGCCGGGCTGCCCCACGTCAACGATTTTCTCCAGTCGCTCGATCGTTGCGGTATACCGTACGTCCTGGCAACCAATAACTCGACACGCTCGCCTGAGCAGTACGTCGAGAAGCTCGCAAAGATGGGTGTCTCGGTTCGCGCCGAACGGATCCTGACCTCGGGGCAGGCGACGGCGGCGCGCATGAAAGCGAAGTATCCGCGCGGTACCTCGGTCTACGTTCTCGGTATGCAAGCGCTCGAGGATGCGGTCTTTGGCGACGATTACTTCGTGCCGGCGACGACTAACGCGGAGGTCGTTGCCAGCGGAGCCGACTTCGAGGTGACGTATGACAAACTCCGGATCGCAACGCTCGCCATACGTCGCGGCGCCGGATTTGTCGCCACGAATCCCGACACGACGTTCCCGTCCGAAGAAGGGCTGATTCCCGGTGCCGGCGCGATCCTGGCCGCGCTGGTTGCCGCGACGAGCGTCGAGCCCGAGGTAATCGGCAAGCCGTCGACCGGGATGCTCGTTCAGGGCGCCGCCTTGCTCGGAACGCAACCGGCCGAGACGGTGATGCTCGGCGATCGTCTCGATACCGATATCTTGGCCGGTAATCGTGCCGGATTCATCACTCTGATGGTGCTCACCGGAGTTTCGACGCTCGAAGAGTTGAAAACGTCCGACGTGCAGCCAGATGTCGTCGTGCCGGATCTCGCACCGCTGGTTGAGTACTACCGGTCACGCGCATGAGACAGGTTGGCGACTACGACATCGACGATCCCAAGAAGATTCAGGGCCGGGACGAAGTCGGACTGAACGACCACAGCCTGGCGGCGTTACGTTTGCACGATGCGCTCGATGCCCTGGGTGACACGTACGGCCGCGTGCTGCTATTGGGCTGTGGCGCCGGCCGCTATGTGCGTGCGCTGAATCGCTCGCGCCCCGATTTGCATGTTCACGGCGGCGATCTGAGTTTGAGCGCCCTGCGCGAAGCGCGACAACGCGACACGACATCGCAGTACGTCGCGCTCGATGCGTGCGTGTTGCCCTACCGCGACGGCAGCTTTTCCGCCGTAATCTTCTTCGATTTGCTCGAGCATGTGCCTGATTTTCGGGCGCTCCTGCGCGAGTCGCGACGAGTGTTGGAGCCGGGTGGCGTGCTGCATTTCTTCGTTCCGCTCGAGGCCGAGCCGGGCACGCTCTATCACATGCTGCGGCATTCGGCGCGCGTGCCGATCCATCGCTGGAAGCGCGATCATGTTGGCCACATCAACCGCTTCGTGGCCGAAGCGCTCATCCGGAGCGTTTGGGAGGCCGACTTCGAGGTCAGTCATGTTCGGTACGGCTTTCATCTCACCGGGCAGATCCACGATATCGTCGATTACTGGCAGCGCGAACGTGCTGCGGGCGGTGATGGCACGCTTCCGCCGCGTGCGGTGGGGCTGATTTCTCGCGGTGTTTTCCTCTTCACCTGGCGCCTTTCCTATCTAGAGGACCGTCTTTACGGCGGGCGTACGCTCGCCTCGGGCCTGCATCTGACCGCGAGAGCGCCAAAATAGCGACGATTGGGTCTCGGTAGTACTTGCCCAACCGCGCAGGCACCTGTCATGATCGCCGCATCGGAGACTGCTGTTGAGGGGAAGGAACACCGATGTCTGCCGAAGGACTGCGTCGCATCCCAATTATTGATGGACACACCGATTACCTCCTGTCGCTCACCCATACCGGTCGCAGCTTTCTCGAAGAATCGACGATCGGGCATGTTGACCTGCCGCGGGCCCGCAAGGGCAATATCGGCGCGATGATCAGCGCCGTCTTCTTGCCGAGCGAACTCTTGCCGACCCATGCGTTGATCGAGACGTTGCGCGCGGTCGATCTGCTGAAGCGCACCGTGGCCGCGTCCGATGGACATATGGAGCTGATTCGCGGCTACGATCAACTCGTCAGCTGCCTCGACCGCGGCGTCTTCGGCGCGATCGTGCACTACGAGGGCGCTGAGGCGATCGATCCGGAATTTGTCGTGCTCCGGCTCAGCTACGAGCTTGGCCTGCGTTCGCTGGGCCTGGTCTGGAGCCGCCCGACGATCTTTGCCGAGGGCGTCGGGCCGGACAACCACGGTCAGGGGCTTACCGGCCTCGGGCATGAATTGGTGAAGCAGTGCAACACGATGGGCATCCTGATCGATGTCTCACACCTGAACGAGCCCGGTTTCTGGGATGTCATCGCCGCGAGCACCAAGCCGATCGTGGCGAGCCATTCGAATGCGCGAGCGGTCTGCGATCATGAGCGCAATCTGACCGACCGCCAAATCAAAGAGTTGGCGAAAAACGGCGGCCTGATGGGCATCAATTATGCCGTTGGCTTCCTGGTCGAAGGTGCCAAATCAGGTTCGGACGTACCGCTCAGCGTGCTCGTAGATCACATCGACCACATCGTCAATCTCGTCGGCATCGATCATGTCGCCCTCGGCTCCGACTACGACGGTGCCGGGGTACCGGATGCGCTCAAGGATGCCGCCCACGATTGGGCGATCGTCGAAGAGCTCGACCGGCGCGGTTACGACGACGAATCGATCGCCAAGATCTGCCGGGACAACTGGTTGCGCGTGCTCAAAGAGGTCTGGGTCTAGCAGCACATCATCGGGCTCGGCTTCGATTCGCATTGTAGGGGAGGAGCTTGCTCCTCCCGCGGTCGCCGTTCAGGCGACCGTGTCTCAGCGGCGCATCGCTAATTGAGCATTTCAGTGTTGGACCGGCGCCTTGCCCCTGTATGTGTGCCGCCGAACACGCGCGTAAGCGCCATTGTGCGGCCTTCGGATGAGCGTTGAAGACGGTTGAACGGGAAGGACGCGGCCGGCGGAACGTCGCCGACCGGCGGGAGGAGCAAGCTCCTCCCCTACGGTTCCGGGCTGGTGCGGGCAGCTATTCGACGTTGGCTTGCAGGCTGAGCGACTTGGTGTCGGTGACGGCGAGGACCAGCGGGATGAACTCGTCCAGACTCATGGCGCCGAGGTTTTCGTTCGTGCGCAGCCGAACGGCGACCGCTCGGTTGTCGGCTTCCTTATCGCCGACAACCAGCATATAGGGCACGTGCTCGACCTGTCCGCGACGAATCTTCGCCTGCATCCGATCGCTCGCATCGTCGACCTCCGCGCGAATGCCGGCATCGGTCAACGCCTGCAACACGTCCGCGGCATACGCATTGTGCCGGTCGGCGATCGGGATGATGCGTGCCTGGACCGGCGCCAGCCAGACCGGGAACGCGCCCGCGAAGTGCTCGATGAGCAAGCCCAGGAAGCGCTCGGTCGTGCCGGTGACGGCCCGATGCAGCAGTACCGGCGTATGCGTATGGCCATCTTCGCCGACGTATTCGCAACCCAGACGCTCCGGCTGGATGAAGTCGACCTGGATCGTCGATAACTGCCATTCGCGGCCGAGCGCGTCCTTCGCCATGAAATCGGCTTTCGGGCCGTAGAAAGCGGCTTCGCCTTCGGCCGCTTCGTAGGCAATCCCCTCGGCGTCGAGCGCGCCGCTCAGTGCGGCCACGGCCTTGGCCCACTTTTCGTCATCGCGCACATACTTGCCTTCGGCTCCGGGCAGCGAGAGTTGCACCCGGTAGTCGGAGAGCCCATAGGTCGATAGCACTTCGGTGATCAGGTGCAGGCAGCGACTGAACTCCTCCTGAATCTGCGCCTCGGTGCAGAAGATGTGGCAATCGTCCTGGGTCAGCGCGCGTACGCGCGTCAGACCCGAGAGTGTCCCGCTCATTTCATAGCGGTAGAGCGTGGCGAATTCGGCAAAGCGGAGCGGCAGTTCGCGATACGAGTGGACGCCCATCTCGTTGTAGAGCGTCATGTGCGACGGACAATTCATCGGCTTCAGCCGATAGACATCTTCGCCGTCGACCATCGGCGGGAACATGACATCGGCGTAGTTGTCATAATGGCCGGACTTGCGATAGAGCCGCTCCCGCACCAAGTGGCCTGTCCAGACGTGCTCGTAGCCGTAGCGTGTTTGCACATCGCGGACATAGCTTTCCATCAGGTGGCGCAGCATCTCGCCCTTTGGGGTAAAGAGCGGGACGCCCGGCCCAACATCCTCGGAGAAGTAGAAGAGCCCCAATTCACGGCCGAGCTTGCGGTGATCCCGCTTGCGCGCTTCCTCCAACTGCTCCAGGTAACCGTCGAGTTCCTTCTGGTTGCGCCAGGACGTGCCATAAATGCGCTGCAGCATTGGCCGCTTCTCGTCGCCGCGCCAGTAAGCGCCAGCGACGTTCAGCAGCTTGAACGCGCCGATTTGCGACGTGTTGTCGACATGCGGGCCGCGGCAGAGATCCGTGAAGGTGTCCTGCGTGTACCGCGAAATGACCTCATCGTCCGGCAGATCATTGATCAGTTCGACTTTGTACGGCTGATCGGCAAAGTAATCGAGCGCGTCTTCGCGCGAGAGCTCGTCGCGTTTGAAGGGGAAGGCGCCTTTGCGGATTTCGGTCATACGCTTTTCGATCGCCTCAAGGTCATCGGGCGTCAACGAGCGCGGTAAGTCGAAATCGTAGTAAAAGCCGTTCTCGATCGCCGGGCCAATGGCCAGTTTGGCATCCGGGAAGATCGAGAGCACCGCTTCGGCCATCACGTGCGCCGCCGAGTGCCGCATCCTGGCCAGTTCGAGTTCATCGTTGTTCGCGATGTCCGCCTGAATCTCCGGGCTGTTAGATACCTGTGCCATCGATTTCTGCTCCTGTTCGCGTGCGTTCACGTTCGATCGTTCGTGTTCAGCCGTCGCCCGACAGAGACGACGGCGCGGGTGGTGTTCGTGGTCATGGCCGCCTCCGTTCCTGCGGAGCCTGACTTGCCAAAACAAAAAACCCACCGCCCAGTAAGGGACGGCAGGCTGAGACTGTCGTGGTTCCACCCAGATTCCGTCGCGAGAAGACTCGCGACGCTCATGGCGCCCGCTATCGGGGGCATCCGGGTCTGACTACTGGCTTACGCGTTCGCCGACCAGCTCACGGGAGGTATTCGCCGGGATTCGCCTGTGCGGAGCTTCCAGCCGACGGCTCCGCATCTCTGATGGCTCCAGCCGGGTACTCGTCCCGATCATCGCCGTGATTCGATTGTACCTGGCAGTATAGGGCCGAAACGGTGCGACGTCAAAGCGGCCGCCTCGTTCGACGGCAAACTGAAACCGCCATCTGGTGCCAGCGGTCTCTTGAAGTGGGCGATACTAGACTCGAACTAGTGACCTCCACGATGTCAACGTGGCGCTCTAACCAACTGAGCTAATCGCCCGGATCAATATCGAGCGCAGTATAGCATAGGGCTTCGGCAGCGGCAATTCAAGGAGTCTTCAGCCATTGGGCCAACCGGTCAGTGAGAATCACCTTGTAGTCCAGTGCCTTCAACTCGTCGGCGGTCACCTCAACTCCCAGCCTCCGTGCGCACTCGGCGAGATGCGACCATGGGTGGGGTTCCTTGAGCGCTTCGTCATCGTCATCAGGCAGGACGACGTTTAGCACTTGCTGTCGGATGCTGTCCGGTGTCTCGCCGGTACCGGCCGGCGCCACATTTTCCAGGACCACCCGTCGCCCATCCTCCAGTTCCACGAGCTTCCTGACCGAACTCTCTGTCCAGCCACGATCATTCACCACCACCACTCTCCGGCCGTCCTCCAGTTCCACAAACTCCTCGATTGAGTAGCTTTGTGATGGGCCCGACTCGGGAGCCCCAGTCGCGAAATCGCAAAGGGCGCCGATGCCAACCACCCGGCCGGATCGGTCTGGCCCGACCGGCCGGATGGCATTCGGATCATTCTTGGGGTCATACGGAGCCCAACCGTCGCGCTTGCTCATAAAACGGCTGCCTCGACTCCCTTCTACGGATGAACTAGTCGGAATCATGACGGGCTGCATGCGAGATTGACTGGATCCGTGTAGGTGTATCCGGCAGGATCACTCCAATTGTCCAGGTCGACATCGACGAATGCGCGCCACCCGACTACATTATCGCTTGCACAGTCCCACCGAGCAGTTGCTCGATTGCCGCCGCCGCCTCCATTGTACACATCAGCTTGGCCCACGGTAAGCGTGGCCCAATAACACGAATATGGATAGTCGTCACACCACCAGGCTTGTAGATACACGGTTACGGTGGCAGTACTTGGACATGTACCTACGCCGGAATAGTTTCGCCAAAAGCCATGAACTGAGGCAGCATCGCCGGTTGAACTTTTGTGTATGTAGTCGGTAGCCTGTGTGTAATGACAGGTACCTGCGACGATAATAC
>ERZ778018.2376-NODE-2376-length-12183-cov-5.983839_pt1 | contig 12183 bp, 11 predicted proteins | sample MGYA00375748_ERZ778018 | MGnify/ENA primary metagenome ERZ778018 (study PRJEB29350, sample SAMN05509839) | bioreactor metagenome | biome: bioreactor; material: wastewater | place: South Africa: University of Cape Town | collected 2014-04-22 ... | reverse complement strand
CGTGGACGATGCGCTCGGCGCAGGCGATGTGCATGGCCGTCGGATAGGTGTCGTTGGACGACTGGCTCATATTGACGTGGTCGTTGGGATGAACCGGTTTCTTCGAGCCCATCTCGCCGCCCAAGATCTCGATGGCACGGTTGGAGATCACCTCGTTGGCGTTCATGTTGGACTGCGTGCCGGAGCCGGTCTGCCACACGACCAGCGGGAAATGATCGTCGAGCTTGCCGTCGATGACTTCCTGCGCCGCTTCGACGATGACCTTGCCGAGCGCCGGATCGAGCTTACCCAAGTCCATGTTGGTCTCGGCGGCGGCGCGCTTGACGATGCCGAGCGCCCGCACGATCGCGGCCGGCTGCTTTTCCCAGCCGATCCTGAAATTGCCCTTGCTGCGTTCGGCCTGCGCGCCCCAATAGCGGTCGGCGGCGACCTCGATCGGGCCGAACGTATCGGTTTCGGTTCTGGTCTTTTCAGCGCTCACGGCAGTCTCCCTGTAAAAGATGGCAACGGCCTATCGCGTTGCACAAGAGGCTTCAAGGAGAGATTGCCGGCGGCGGCGATGCGAATCGGTTCAGCGCCGGCCTTGCGTCGGGTCGGGCGGCAGGCAAGCCGCCTATGGCGCTTCAGACCCCCACTCCGTCTCGGCTTCGCCGAGCCACCTCTCCCCTTGAAAAGGAGAGAGGAAGAGCGTCGTGTTTACGGGAGGTGGTTTGCGAAGCAAACCGGAGTGGGGTCGAACCTTTTCGGCCCGAGCGGGGAGGGTCAGCGCCGGCGCAGCAGGCTTTTCACGCGGTTGCGCACGATTCGCGCCATGTTGCGGGTCTCGCGGTAGAGGTGAAGCTGTGTCGCGGCCTGCCGGGCGAGGCGGTCGGCGCCGGGCGTCAGGCCGACGACGAGCGTGCCGACGGATTGCCGCTCCTGCCACAGGCGGCTCAGCACCGGGTGGTCCGGCACCGTGCAGGAATCGGTCATCGTGATGTTGGGATCGTCGAGATGCTGCTTCGTCACCTCGACCATCAAAAGCGCGCCGGGCGAAAACGCCGCCAGCGTCTCGTCGTAGGCCGTTTTCCAGGTGTAGGCGAAGCCCTGCTCGATGAAGACGACCAGGCTGGCGATGGTGCGGCCGTCGAGCTCCAGCGAATGGATGCGGCACAGATCCTGCTCGGCCAGGCCGTGCACCGCCTCGCGCGCGAAGGCGGCGCGGTAGCGGTCGATCGCCATGGCCGTGCGCTCGCGGCCCTTCCAGCCCGCTGCCTCCAGCGAGAGGAAGCTTTCGATGGCGTGACGGATTTGTTCCGGCGTGCGCGCCACGACATGCGCGAGATGGCCTTTTTCGCCGAGGCGGCGCCTGAGCCGGGCGAACTCGCGGTAGTGATGCGGGCGCACCGCGCCCTTCAGGTAGGCGTCGCCGTCGAGTGGGCTTTGCAGGATCGGTCGCTTCAGTTCGTCGGTGACGACCAGCGGCAGACCGCGCGCCTCGGCGGCCGTGCGGATCAGGCCGGCGGCCGGCCCGTCCAGCCGCATGTCGGGCAGGGCGAGCACGTTCGGCAGCTTGAGGCGCGGGCGCGCCAGCATGGCGAAGAAATCGTCGATGATGCCTACGGGATCGTCGCGGTCGATGAGCGGCGTGCCGACCGGGCCGAACGGGCTCGACCATGTGCGCATGATGGCGGTTCCCATCGGTAGCGCCGGCTTTTCGACGGAGAAGGGCACCAGCAGGCGCAGCCGGCTGCGGTGGTCGTCGCCGTCGCGGATGACGGCCAGCCGCACCACCCGGTCTTCGAGCCGCGGCATGGCGGGCGCGAGGAAACGCGGGTTGAAGAAGACGTTCGGCTCGACGGTGCGGCTGCACAGGTAGCCGAGTTCCTCGATCAGGTCGAAGCCGGCCGACGCGGCATAGATGGCGAGCTTTCGCTGCGGTCGTCCGCCGGCGAGGCGCTCGATATGCGCCTGTTCGGCGCGATCGGGGACGATGCCCGCGAGGCCGGAGACCATCGCCCCGGCCGCATTGCCGTTCGATTCCTCGACAAGGGGAAGGGCGGCCATCAGGCTTCTCGTTCCGCTGTCGCCGCGGCACCCTGCATTTCGGCTTTCCCGTCGCGTTTCGTCCAGGCTGCTTTCTAGCAACCAGCCCTTAAGAAACGGTTGGACAGGGCGCCGGTCCTTGCCCGGAAATGGCGAAGGCCCGGCTTCCGGCCGGGCCTTCGCTTGCTGAAACGGGTCTGCGCCTTCAGCGGATGAAGGGCAGCGACTGGAACTGGTGGTAGGGCGGCGGCGAGGACAGCGTCCATTCCAGCGTCGTCGCGCCTACGCCCCAGGGATTGGCGCTGGCGATGCGTTTGCGGCTGAAGGCCTCGGCGATCATGATGAAGAAGACGAGCAGGCCGAAGGCCGAGATGTAGGAGCCGACCGAGGAGATGAAGTTCCACCCCGCATAGGCGTCGGGATAGTCCGCGTAACGGCGCGGCATGCCGGCGAGCCCGAGGAAGTGCTGCGGGAAGAACACCAGGTTGACGCCCACGAACATCAGCCAGAAGTGCAGCTTGCCGAGCGTTTCGCTGTACATGTAGCCGGTCATCTTCGGGAACCAGTAGTAGAAGCCGGCGAAGATGGCGAAGGCCGCGCCCAGCGACAGCACGTAGTGGAAGTGGGCGACGACGTAATAGGTGTCCTGCATGTTGCGGTCGAGCACCGGGTTGGCGAGCTGGACGCCGGTGACGCCGCCGATGGTGAACAGGAGCACGAAGCCCGTCGCCCACAGCATCGGCGTCTTGAAGGTGATGGAGCCGCCCCACATGGTGGCGAGCCACGAGAACACCTTCACGCCGGTCGGCACCGCGATCACCATCGAGGCGAAGGCGAAATAGCGCTGGCTGTCGACCGACATGCCGACCGTGAACATGTGGTGCGCCCACACGACGAAGCCGATCAGCCCGATCGCCACCATCGCGTAGGCCATGCCGAGATAGCCGAAGATCGGCTTCTTGGAGAAGGTCGAGATGACGTGGCTGATGATGCCGAAGCCCGGCAGGATCATGATGTAGACTTCGGGGTGGCCGAAGAACCAGAACAGGTGCTGGTAGAGGATCGGGTCGCCGCCGCCGTCGGGGACGAAGAAGGTGGTGCCGAAGTTGCGGTCGGTCAGAAGCATGGTGATGGCGCCGGCGAGCACCGGCAGCGCCATCAGCAGCATGAAGGCGGTGACCAGCATCGACCAGGCGAACAGCGGCATCTTGTGGATCGTCATGCCGGGTGCGCGCATGTTGAAGATGGTGGTGATGAAGTTGATGGCGCCGAGGATGGAGGAGGCGCCGGACAGGTGGATCGCGAAGATGACCAGGTCCACCGCCGGGCCGGGCTGGCCGGCCTCGGAGAAGGGTGGATACATCGTCCAGCCGCCGCCATGGCCGTCGACGCCCGGAGCGCCGGGCACGAACAGCGATATGATGAACAGCAGGAACGACACCACGAGCAGCCAGAACGAGATGTTGTTCATGCGCGGGAAGGCCATGTCGGGCGCGCCGATCATGATCGGCACGAACCAGTTGCCGAAGCCGCCGATCAGCGCCGGCATGATGACGTAGAAGATCATCACCAGGCCGTGCGAGGTGACGACGACGTTGTAGACGGCGGGGTCGGCGAAGATCTGCATGCCGGGGTCCTGCAATTCCATGCGCAGGAGCACGGAAAGGCCGGTGCCGAGGATGCCGGCGATCATCGAGAAGATCAGATAGAGCGTCCCGATGTCCTTGTGATTGGTCGAGAACAGCCACCTTCTGACGAATGTGGGCTTGTGCTCCTCATGAACTGCTGTGGAAATCGACATGTCTTTAGCCCTGCCTTCTTCTTGTCGTTCTTGCGGGCAGTTCCGATCCTGACGAGGGGCGGCTCGATCGTCGCCGCGGGCAAGGTCGGACTTGCCTCCTTGAATTCACGCGTCGGTCACGATTGCGTCCATGGAGATGTCGTGCGGTTGCGGGTAGATGGTCTTTATTGCGGCGCCGGCGTAGCCGACGCCGATGACGAAAGCCCGGCGCGGCAGCGTGGCCAGCGTCCGGTCGAAAAAGCCGCCGCCGTAGCCGAGGCGGTAATTGGCCTCGTCGAAGCCGACCAGCGGCGCGATCACGACGTCGGGCTGCACCGACGGGCCGCGCGCCGGCTCCAGGATGTTCCACATGCCGCGCTCCAGCGGGTCGCCCGGCGACCACGCCCTGAATTCCAGCGGCCAGTCCTTGCGGATGACGACCGGCAGCGCGACGCGGCCGCCGCGCTCGATGACCCGCGAAGCCCAGCCGCGCAGGTCCGGTTCGCCCCGGAACGGCCAGTAGATGCTGACGGTGCGGCCGCCGATCCTGCTTACGGTGCGCTCAAGTGCCGCAGCGATACGGTTCGCGCTGTCGTGCCTCGCCGCGACGTCGAGCGCCATGCGGGCGTCGAGCAGGCGCTTGCGCTCGGCCTTGCGCCAGCGCGAGACGTCCGCCCACGCGTCCTGCCGCGCCGGAACGCCGGCATAGCCGGTGTCCAGTTCATGCATGAAACAAGGAGGCGAGGCATATTCGCCGGTCATCGGGCGGTTTTTCTCTTTCGTCGGTGCGCAAAACTTCGAGCCATGGCGGGAGACAGACTCCTCACCGTGACCTTCATTGGACCGTGCTCCGCTTGAATACGGAAAACAAATGGAATTAAATGCATCATTGGTGCAATATTATTGCACTTAAGCGGAGGCTTTCTTGGACATCGATCGCGCCCGGACCTTTCTGGAAATCGTCCATTCGGGCAGCTTCCTCAGGGCGGCCGAGCGCCTGCATGTCACGCAGACCACCGTCAGCGCGCGCATCCGCACGCTGGAGGACGAGCTTGGCCGGCAGCTGTTCGTGCGCAACCGCAACGGCGCGCACCTGACGCCGGCAGGCAGGGAGTTCGTGCGTTTCGCGCAATCCTTCGTGCAGATATGGGAGAGGGCGCGCCACCAGCTCGCCATCCCGCTCGGGCGCACCGGCGTGGTGGCGGTCGGCGGCGAACTCAGCCTGTGGAACCCGCTGCTGCTCGACTGGCTGGTCTGGATGAAGAAGGCCAAGCCCGAGATCGCCATCCATGCCCATGTCGGCGTGCCCGACCAGCTTATCGACCAGTTGAGGACGGGCGTGCTCGACATAGCGGTGCTCTATGCGCCCAAGCTTTTGCCGGGTTTCAAGGTGGAACTGTTGCAGGAGGAGCAACTGGTCCTGGTGCGCACCAGGGGCAGCGAGAACGAGAGCGTGGATGCCGAGGACTATGTCTATGTCGACTGGGGGCCACTGTTTGCCGCCCAGCACGAGGCAAGTTCGGCCGCCGTCGGCGAGACCGGCCTTCTGATCGGGCTCGGGCCGCTCGCCCTGAGCTACATCCTGCGCGCCGGCGGAATGGGCTATTTCCGGCGCAGCTCGGTCGCATCCCACATCGCCAGCGGGGAACTCGAACCGGTGCCGGGCGCGCCCGAATTCACCTACCCGGCCTATGCCGTCTACCCGGAGAACAACCAGGGCCGCCCGGATCTGCTGGACGCGCTCCAGGGGCTGAAGGAAGTCGTGGGCTAGGGTCCTGACCCTGGATTTTGTCGATAGTCAGGTTTCCCGGGCGGCGAGCAGCGTGGTGATGACGAGATCGCGCCCGGCGCGGTTGATGCCGACGCCGCGCGGACGCTCCTCGGCCAGCCCCAGCGCGATCAGCCGCTCGGCCATGGCCGGCTCCAGTTCGGGGTAGGGGCCGCGGTTCATGCGCTTGAGGGCCGTCTGCTCGTCCTTGGTCAATTCGTTCCAGGCTACCATCGCTCGAAAATTTCCGTGCCGTTACGTCAAAAGCCGCCCAGGGCCGTCGCTGGGGTCGGTTTTTCATAGGAAAGCATGAAATTGGCGGCCGCAAAAGCAAGGATGCGCCATCCGGCGTCGTATTCCTTCACACAAAATAATTGCGTTGAACTCTATATGAGCCATGCTTGCCTTGCATCAACGCTGCGGTGAAGCCGACCGCCGGGTCGGCCGCCTTGATTTTTACCGGGACAAGAGCAATGCCTTTGCCTGAACATGCCGCCCGGCCGGCGGGCACCGTCGCGGTGCCGGCGACGCCGGCTTTCCTCCCGTCAGCGGACGACAGGCCGTCCTCCTCTTCCATGTCATCGACAGTTTCCAGGCGATAGAAATGACAATGTCAGTTACCCATGCCCCCTCGCTCTATCTCGGCATCGACACGGGCGGCACCTACACCGACGCGGTGTTGTGGTCGGAGGCGACAGGCGTCGTTGCGAAGGCGAAATCGCTGACCACGCGTCATGACCTCGCGGAAGGCATTTCCGGGGCGGCCGACGCGGTGCTGCGCGAGGCGGCCATCGAGCCAGGCGTGATCAAGCTCGTGTCCATGTCGACCACGCTCGCCACCAACGCGCTGGTCGAAGGGCAGGGCGGGCGGGTGGCGCTGGTCATGATCGGCTTTTCGGAGCAGGACCTCGCCCGCAGCGGCTTGGCCAAGGCGCTCGGCCGCGATCCGGTGGTGTTCTGCCCGGGCGGGCACGACGTCCACGGCAACGCCGGCGAACTCGACCTCTCGGCGCTGGAAGCCGCGCTGCCCGGCCTGGCCGAAACCGTGTCCGGCGTGGCGATCGCGGGCTATTTCGCCGTGCGCAATCCCGAGCACGAGATCGCGGCGCGCGCGCTGGTGCGCGAGAGGACCGACCTTCCCGTCACCTGCTCGCATGAGCTGACCTCGAAGCTCGGCGGGCCGCGGCGCGCGCTGACGACGCTTCTCAACGCCCGGCTCATTTCGATGATCGATCGGCTGATCGACGCCACGGAAGGCTTTCTGGACAAGCGCGGCATCGCCGCGCCGCTGATGGTGGTTCGCGGCGACGGCGCGCTGATCACCGCCGGTTTCGCCCGCTCGCGCCCCATCGAGACGATCCTGTCCGGCCCGGCGGCGAGCCTTGTCGGCGCGCGCCACCTGACCGGCTTCGACGATGCGGTCGTCTCCGATATCGGCGGCACGACGACGGACATCGCGGTGCTCGACGGCGGCCGGCTGCGGCTCGACCCCGACGGGGCGACGGTCGGCGGCATGAGGACCATGGTCGAGGCGGTCGCCATGCGCACCTTCGGGCTCGGCGGCGATTCGGAGGTCGGGCTGCGCGAGCATTCGCTGATCCCCACCATCGTGCTCGGCCCGCGCCGGCTGGTGCCGCTGTCGCTCGCTGCCGTCCGGCATGGCGAGATCATCGAAAAGCACCTGAACCGGCAGCTGCTCAGCCCGGTCCCGAGCCGTCTCGACGGGCGCTTCGCCATGCGCACCGGCGTACCGCAGCGGCTTGAATCGGGCCTGAGCAACACCGAGGCGCGGCTTTATGCCGAAATCAGCGCCGCTCCGGCGCCGCTCGACCGCCTGCTTGCCTCCAACGCACAGGTGGCGACGCTGAACCGTCTCGTCGGCCGGGGGCTGGTGCATGTCGTCGGCTTCACCCCTTCCGACGCCGCCCACGCGCTCGGCCGCCAGGCCAACTGGCAGGCCGCCGCCGCCCGTCTCGGCGCGGAAGCGTTCTGCCGCCGGCGCGACGGGCAGGGCCGCCTGATCGCCGCCGGCGCCGACGAGTTCTGCGAGATGGTGCTGACGGCGGTGACCCGGCGTTCGGCCGAGGTCATCCTCGAAACCGTCTTTGCCGAGGACGGGCTGGAAGGGGAAGACACCGTCGCCAACCCGCTGGTGCAGCGCGCGGTGAGCCTGAGCGACGGCATGGCCCGGCTTGCGATCGCCCTCGACCGGCCGGTGATCGGGCTCGGCGCTTCCGCCCATCTTCACTATGTCGGCCTGCCGCGGCTGCTCGGCAACGAATGCGAGGTGGCGCGCGATGCCGACGTCGCCAACGCGCTGGGCGCGGTCGTCGGGCAGGTGCGCATGTCGAGCGAGGCGCGCGTCAGCCAGCCGGAACCGGGCGTGTTCAGGCTGAACGCCGGCGAGCGGATGGACGATTTCGAGACCGAGGAAGAGGCGATGCAGGCCGCCGAGGCGCATGCGCGGGCGGCGGCGATAGAGCTGGCCGGGCATGCCGGCACCGATCAGGCGCGCGTCGAGATCACCCGCGACGTCCGCGTCGCCACCATCGACAACGAGCGTACCTTCGTCGAGGCGTTCGTGGTGGCAACCGCTTCGGGCCGGCCGCGCGTGGCTAGCTGACGGCTTCCATCGCGGCCTCGCAATCGAGCGCCTGGCGGTCGCGGCCGATGGCGGCGACGGCGACGATCTTGCCGCCCTTCTTGTAGCCCACCATGCAATCACGGGCGGCGAGGCTGCCGTCGATCTCGATTTCGTCCCAGCTCGTGGCGTGGCCGACATAGCGGATCGCCGTGTCGTAATGCGCGCTCCAGAAGAACGGGACGTCCAGGAAGGGGCGTCGCAGGCCGAGCATGTTCTCGGCGGCTCTTTGCCCCTGCCGCTCGGCCACCACCCAGTGTTCCACGCGCCGGCGCTCGCCGCTGCCGGGGTCGTGCCAGCGCGCTGCGTCGCCGGCCGCGAAGATGCCGGGCCTGTCCGTCTCGAGGAATTCGTCGACCAGGATGCCGCGATCGGTGGCGATGCCGGCCTTTTCAGCCAGCGCCACGCGCGGCCGCACGCCGACGCCGATGATGACCAAGCCGGCGTCCACTTCGCGGCCGTTGCTCAACAGGGCGGTGCGCTCGCCGATGCTGGCGATGGTGGCGTCGAGGTGGAAGGTGACGCCGTGCTCCTCATGGAGGGAGCGGATGAAGTCGCCGAGTTCGGGACCCAGAACCTTCTCGAAAGGCCGCGTGTCCTGCGTGACGACATGCACCGACAGGCCGCGCTCGCGCAAAGCGGCAGCCGCTTCGAGGCCGATGAAGCCGGCGCCGAGGATGACTGCGGATTTCGCCCTGCCGGCTTGCGCGATGATGGCGCGGCTGTCGGCCATGGACCGCAGGGTGAAGACGTGCGGCCGTTCGGCGCCGGGGATTTTCAGGCGCACCGGCTCGGCGCCCGTCGCCAGCAGCAGGCGGTCGAAGGGAAAGCCGCGCCCGTCCCCGGTGGTGACGACATGGGCCTGCGTGTCGATATCGGCGACCGTCGTTTTCAGATGCAGGCCGATCTTGCTGTCGGCATAGAAATCGTCCGAGCGCAGCGGCATCCACGCTTCCTCGGCGGTTCCGGCCAGATAGTCCTTGGAAAGATTGGGCCGGTCGTAGGGCGCATCCTCGTCCGAACTCAGCATCGTCAGCTCGCCGTCATAGCCATGGCGGCGCAGCATTTCGGCGGCCGCGAATCCGGCCGCGCCGCCGCCGACGATGACGATGCGGCGCGGGTCGCGGCTCCTGTCGCGTTCCGGCGGCGCTTCGTCTTTCGCCAGTTTCTCGGTGACGAACACCTTCCCGTCCCTGCGCTCCACTTTCCAGCGGGGCAGGGGATCGAAGGCGGGGGCGCCCAGCGCCTCACCGCTACGCAGGCTGAAGCAGGCATGGTGCCAGGGGCAGCGGATCGTGTCGCCGACCACGATGCCTTGTCCGAGCGGCCCCGAATAATGGGTGCAGGTGGCGCCGACCGCGAAGATCTCGTCGCCGGCACGCGCCAGCACCACGGCCTTCTTTCCGACATGGCCTTGCAGGAGGTGTTTGCCGGCAAGCGCCGAGAGCGGTATTCCTGCCGTCAGGTCAGGACCGGGATCGCGGTTTTCCTGTGCGGCCATGCGGGTTCTCCTTCGTTCGCGTATGGAGCTTCCGCTTGCCGGCGCCCCGTTCGACCGTTCGATGTTCCACCCGGCGGAAAGTTCCCCGGATCGCGGCCGGGAACCTTTCGTCTTGCAGGGCATCCTATCGCGCATGACAGGAGAAGTGAAATGGCCGACAGGGTGAAGGGCGCCGCCGCGCTTGCCGGCGTGCCGGGCGACATGGAACTGGTGCGCCGGGCGCTGGCGCGCGACGCCACCGCCTTCCGCGCCATCATGAAGACGCACAACCAGAGGCTCTACCGCCTGGCGCGCGGCATCGTGCGCAACGACGGCGAGGCCGAGGACATCGTCCAGGAAGGCTATGTGCGGGCGTTCACGCATCTGGAGGGCTTTCGCGGCGATTGCGCGCTGGCGACATGGCTGTCGCGCATCGTCATCAACGAGGCGCTGGGGCGGCTGCGCAGGAGGCGGCGCGCGCTCGAACAGTCGATGTCCGACGATCCGGCCATCGAAGCCAAGATCATCCAGTTTCCCCTGAACACTCCCAACGACGACCCGGAGCGGACGATGGCGCAGCGGCAGATCCTGCAATTCGTGGAGCGGGCGACGGACAACCTTCCCGATGTCTATCGCACTGTGTTCGTCGCCCGCGTGATCGAGGGCCTGAGCATCGAGGAAACCTCCGAACTGCTCGGCATCAAGGCCGAAACGGTCAAGACGCGGCTGCACCGCGCCCGCAACCTGATCCGCAAGCAACTGGACGACCAGATCGGTCCGGTCCTGCTCGACGCCTTCCCGTTCGCCGGCCAGCGCTGCGAGCGACTGACCGTCGCCGTGCTGGGGCGGCTCGGCCTGGCCGAATAGGGGCCGGCCTTTCCATAAAGCCGCGCTTGCCGCGGGAACGTTTTCCCCGGTCTGGCATCAAAGAAACGTTCACTCGAAATCAGTACCCGCCGCCCTTCGCGCGCCGGGTCAAGGAGGCTTCCATGCATTTTCGCCCGCTCGCGGCCACGGCCGCGCTTTGCCTGCTGTTTGCCGCGCCGCTCGCCCATGCCGCCGACAAGCCGACCGATCCGCAGATCGCCCACATCGCCTATACTGCCGGCGCGCTCGATGTCGAAGTGGCCAAGCTCGCCATCGCCAAGTCGCAGAACAAGGATGTCGTGGGTTTCGCCAACGACATGGTGCGCGACCATGAGGCGGTGAACGTACAGGCGCTCGACCTCGTCAAGAAGCTCAACGTCACGCCACAGGACAACGCAACCAGCAAGGCGCTGACCGACGAGATCGCCGCCGAGAAGGCCAAGCTGGAGAAACTCGACGGCGCTGCCTTCGACAAGGCCTATGTCGACAACGAGGTGGCATATCATAAGCAGGTCAACGAGGCGCTGAAGACGGTGCTGATCCCGTCGGCCGAGAACGCCGAGCTGAAGAGCCTTCTGGAGACCGGCCTGAAGATATTCGAGGGCCACCAGCAGCACGCCGAGATGGTCGCGGCCGGCCTGAAGTGAGGGCAGGACGATGAACCATCGCTTCTGGGTGCTTCCGGCGCTGGTGCTGGCGGCGGGCACGGCTTGCGCGCAGGCCGAGACCATCACCGTGACCGTCGACAAGATGGCGTTTTCGCCGGCACGGGTCGAGGCCAGGGTCGGCGACACCATCGAGTGGGTGAACAAGGATGCGTTTGCCCACACGGCCACCGTCAAGGGCGGCTGGGAGGTGATGCTTCCCGTCAAGAAGTCGGGCAGCGTCACTGTCGACAAGGCGGGGACCATCGACTATTTCTGCCGCTTCCATCCCAACATGAAGGGCACGATCGACGTGACGCCGTGAAGGGTGGCGGGACCAAGGCTCGACCCCCCACTCCGTCTCGGCTTCGCCGAGCCACCTCTCCCCCGGTCGGGGGAGAGGAACCGCCTTGTACAAGCGTGGTGCTTTTCCTCTCCCCTTTTGAGGGAGAGAGGTGGTTTGCGAAGCAAACCGGAGTGGGGGTCTGCTGTGCCATAGCCTATAGCGCTTGGCTTCGAATCCGGCGGCGCCGGACGATACGAGCGGCTTCCACAGCCGACTTTTCCCCCTCCCGGTCAAAAAAAGTGAAAACTGCCGCGAGGCACGTTTCGACCGTCCCCGTCGCCATTCCTAGAAGGATCGTTTCGCCCTTTCCGCATCGGTAGGACGGGCGTTTCAATATTTTTTCGATGCAATTTTATTGCTAACTATTACCAATATCATTCATTTGAAACACCGAAAAAGGCGATGCAAAGGTCCCCGTCCAACGATGCGAGCCGCCTGTTCAAGCGTTTGAAAATACTGGATATCCCGGCTCGCGCAGCGGCTCGACGAAGCACAGGACGCGATAGAGATGACGGCACTCGATTTTCCCGGACCGGGGTTCACGGCCGACCAATGGGAGCGCCTCGGCGGCCTGGCAACGACGCTGAAGCCGGGGCAGGCGCTGTGGATCAGCGGCTATTTCGCCGGCATCG
>ERZ778018.2375-NODE-2375-length-12192-cov-3.337398_pt1 | contig 12192 bp, 14 predicted proteins | sample MGYA00375748_ERZ778018 | MGnify/ENA primary metagenome ERZ778018 (study PRJEB29350, sample SAMN05509839) | bioreactor metagenome | biome: bioreactor; material: wastewater | place: South Africa: University of Cape Town | collected 2014-04-22 ... | reverse complement strand
GAGGAAGGCGGTGGCGTAGTCGCCGTACACGGTCAGGGTGAAGACGTAGTGGGCGAGGAACACGTTGAGGACGGTGTTGAGAACGCCCGACATGGCGAGGGTGATCACCAGGATGATGTCGTACCAGAGCGGCACGTCCTCGTCTTCGCGGCGGTGCGACTGGTTCAGCTCCGTGATCAGGTAGCTCGCGTTGGGCAGCAGGAGCAGCCAGACGATCCCGGTCAGGATCAGGACGATGTACCCGACGGGGCGCAGGATGCCGAGCAGGAGCACGCCCCCGATGCCACCGACGAGCAGCACGATGATGGGCACCACCGACAGCCAGATGTTCCAGAGCATCGGCCGGTACAGCCGCGTGCGGTACACCAGCGCCCGGAACACGATGAGCCCGATCGCGTAGACGTTGAGCAGCAGGGCGCCGATGAAGACGAACATGATGTCGATTCTGGCGGATGGGTGGTGCTCGGTGCGTCCCGCGGATCAAGGAGTCTCTGGCCATGCATCGGGAATCCTGCCATCAGGACTCGGCACGATTCCCTGTGCGGGGTTCAACGCCTGCCAGCCGTTCTCGGACTGCGAGATGAAGATGATGACGGACTGCGCGCCCACCTCGTCGAACGGGTCGGGGAACGTGGCGGAATCATCGGGGCCGCAGTTCGCTGTCGGTGAAACGACGCTGATCTCGTCCGGCCCCGCACCTTTCAGCCAAGCGTCGGCTCGCACAGTCCAGACGTTCGCCGTGGTGCCGAACATCGGCACCGTTCCGCTCTGCTTCTGGATGACGCCGAACACGACCGCTGCGGATGCCTCGGCGGCCTCGGCCGGGGTGCGGTAGCCCGCCCAAGCCGGGCATCCAGCGCTGGAGATGAGTGGAGCGCACGAGGCGAGACTGCCGATGAGCACAAGCGCGGTGACACTGCCGACGGTCGCCCGCAGTCGTTGATGCGCTCTCTTGCCCATGGCATCAGTATGCCGAGCAGGCGCCACGCAGCCCAGGGCAAAGCAAAACCCTCGCGATGTAGAAGCTACGCGAGGGTTTCTGGGCTGATTGTAATGATCAGCCTTGTGGCTCCGACCGGCATCGATCCGGTGACCTTTTGAGTAAGAGTTTCGCTCCATCAGGGGTTTCTGCGGACTTGCGGGTGCTTCGATTAGCCCTGATCAAGTCTGCTTTCAGTTGCCAGCGAGTGCTGAGCGCTGGCGGTGAGTTTGCGGAATAGATGCGGGATCCTGGACATTCAGGCGGAATCTCGATGTCACCTCCGGCGACTAGGTGATAGCCGCAAAGCGGGCACCGCCAGCCTCCGGCCACGTCCCGCATGACGACGTCGTCCTCCGGGCAATGCGGTTGCGTGCCGCCGTAGACCTCGTCCACAAGGGACAGCGTATGCGTGCGGCACGACACCCCATCGCCGCGCGCGCGAGGTGTGCTTCACGAGCGGTGCGTGTCGCGGCGCGGGCTCGAGTTCTCCGACTGGACCGGCATCGCGCTCTGTCGGGTCGGCATTTCGGCGACCTTTTCGAGGCGAGGCGTGACGACTGTGCCTGCTGTTGCGAGACCTTTGTTGCGCTCAGGAGGGTGCACCAAGATCGGGCCTTGCCCCTCGATCTGTGGGGGATCGCATCACCGAGCAGAGCAGGAACGACCTTTCACTGATGGCGACAGCCGTTGGGTGGGCCGGTCATGCCGGAGACCGTCCCGACATCTCAGGGCTAATGGGCCTGGGCCCGCCGACGGACGCTCGCACGTCTGAGCGGTCCGGCTCTCGTTCAACGGCTTCATCCAGATCCGGCTCTGCCCTTCCGCTGGGAACCGTCGGTTTCAGCCCGTGAAGCCTGTCCCCGGGCGCTCGAACAGCTTCGCGGCCTCGCCGCGCGGCAAGCTCTCGTCGGCGGCAAGGAGAAGTCGCCGCGCAATGATGGCGATCGGTGCCCGCGAGATCGGCACAGCGTTCGCGGCACGCACCATGATCGTCTGAACGGCCGGGTGGGCGAAGACTTCGGCGCCGAGGGACTTGGACGGCAGGTCCCGATAACTGTAGCCGAAGGTTTCCGAAGGGCTCGCATCGTTCACTTGGACGTCGATCGCGTTCATCAGGTCCTTTGCGGCCGGCCAGAGCTCGAGACCCGGTGACAGGGCAGTAGCGGTTGGATCGATGTACTCGGACAGCGCATCGCCCGCTGGTGCCTTCTTTAGGTTCTGCATGCGCATCTTGTCATCGTCGGGGTGCCAGTTCACGTTCTGAAGAAGCGTTCGGGCGAGCGCGCCGACCTTGTCATGGTCCTTCTCCCAGGGCCGTAGGATCGCGATCGCGCTGAGGTGCGCCCGAGACCCGGATGAAATACCCTCCTCCAGCTTGGTCACGACGATCTGGCGAGCCATCTCATCGTCGCCGCTGATGGCTTGGCGGGAAATTTTCGTCAGGCGCCTTATTTCCACACCATTCCAGCGATTGAGGCTCGTCATCGCCAGTTCGAGCAGTGAACGATAGTGTCGCGGAACAGCCATGGCGAAGTCGTCCTCGAGGAGCTCGAGAGCCATCCGGGCGCCGAGGCCGAGGAAGGCCGCCACTACCGACTCGTTGTCCCACTGCCGCAGCCGTTCGAGGAAAGTGTCGCGGTCCTGCGGGCGGCCGGTGTACAGCCGACCTGCCGAAAGCAACCAGGTGTTGCGCCAGTACGCGGACGGTGCAAGTGCGCGCAGCCGTTCAAGCACGAGATCGAGGTCACCGGCCGTGATCCAGCGGGCTGCCATGTATTCCTGAAGGCTTCGAACCTCGAACGTGGTCTGGTCTTCGCCTCTGGGAATCAACAGCACGAGCCGCTGTTTGGTGGCCTTGTCCAGGTCGGCGGACAGCTGGGCGATCTTGGCTTCTGCGTAGCCTCGTTCTTCCAGTTGATCGCGGAAGAATAGTGCGATATCGGCTTCCGGAAGAGCTGAAAGCGCTTCTCCGTTCCCTTCTGACTGGACCTGAAGCCCAGCCGCGACGCGTTGGTGAACCCACTCGACCTCTTCGCGGTGCTTCTTAAGTAGCCGGCCCAGGTATCCCGCCTTCTTGCTCTCGCGGGCGTAGATCGCCTTGTAATAGCCGTCGAACAGTTCGTGCCGGGTACTTGGCACCTCCGCGAGCTCTTCGAGAAGGAACTCCATGATCGACACCTGCAAGGGCGTCGTCATGAGCCGCCTCGAGTGTGCCTGGACGCTCGCCTCTTTCAGATGTGCCGTTACAGTGTCAATCGTTTCCGGGTCGCCCGCGAGCTTCGTCTCGACGATCTTTTTCCCGTAGGCGAAGCCCTCATCCGGGGTGAGCACCTTGAGCCTGAGTTCCTCGGGACTTAGCTCTGCGAACTCGTTCTCGTACCCCAGTGGACGAGTCGTGCCAACGACGAGCAGATCCCAGTTCTGCATCCGGGATTCGGTGATGAGGTCGTTCACAGCTGTGATGACCGCCCCGCGACTGGTACGCGCGGGGACCTCGTCGAGCCCGTCCAGCACGAGCACCCAGGGCCATATTGCCAGCCAGGACGCCAGTTGGTGAGTGGCGATATCAGCACTCTGATCGCGGAGCTGTTTCGCCGCGTACTCGATGACTGTCAGTTCGGGATTCTCGATCAGCGAGTCGGCGAAGGAAGCCGCGTCCAAGACGATCGGCCACCGCTTGTTTCGGGGCACGGGGAGACCCACCTCGTCCAGGCGTCGCTTGGTCTCAACGAGAGCACGATCGATCGCAGGGGTGATTGACATCGACACGTCTTCGAGTAGCGCGGCTCGATACGCCTGCGCGACGATCTCCCCAATCGTGCTCTTGCCCTGGCCCGGCCCGCCGATTACGACGAATGCGTAGGCCTTATCCAGCGCATGGCTGTTCCGAAGCGAGTGGTCGCCCCGCTCGAGGATGTGCTGCACCGTCATGACGTGGCCGTCCGTTGCGTTGGCCCTGGACGGAAGGTCGATGGCGATGTCGCTGAGATGCACCTTCGCCGTGTCGGTGATCTCGCCAGTCTCCAGCTTGAGCGTCTCCCTCACTGCGATCTGCCTTGCAGCATTCAGCTGAAGGACCGAACCTAGGTCTCTGCTAGAGCCGCCCAGGACATCCATCATCCGTGACAGGACATCCCCGGGTGTAATGAACGCGGCAAAAGTACGTCTGATGCCCTCATTCTTGTCCAGCAGGCGGCAGAGGTGCTCGTAGTGCCAGATCGCGAAGCCGGAGAGCTTGACCGGATGTTCTCGGAGCACTTTGGCGACTACATCTATCCCACCGGTCTCTTCGACGGGTGACAACCGGACGTTCGTCGCCAAGAGGTAGTACTTCGGCGGATTATCACGTGCAGGGTCTTCGCCGTTCCTGGAAACGAACGCGTCGAGTTCGGCCTTGACTGCAGCAGCCACACTCTTGGCGTCGTTTTTCTCCTCAGTGAGGAACCGGATCGTCTTCGCTTGAACGATCCCATAACCGTCCCAGAGCGTCAGGTACTCGTCGTTGGGAGCGGTGACTTTCCCGGAAAAGGTCGCTTCACGACCCCCGTCCTTACCCGCGCCGAAGGTCGTGACAGAGATCCCAAGCTCCGCGATCGCGAGGGCCTGGATCATGTGCTCGAACTCGAGAGCACCAAGCCTGCTGAAGTCGTAATCCACGGTTTCATCATGGTCTAGTTCAGCGGCATGGCTGCAACGGACTTGTTTCGTGCCGTCGACGCCCACCAACCCCCCGTCGTCTGTTCGCGCCTGCATCTCACGTTGATACTCCTGGCGCAAGATCATGATCTTCCGGCGTTTCATCCGAAGGAATCGGGAGGTCCGAGCGCGACTCCGTCCCCTTTGAGCACGAAATCGTCAAGCAGGCCGGACTCGAACGCAACAAGGTGCGAACCGCACGTCGTCGGGCGGGGAGGGGGCGAGCAACCCCGAGAAACGGCGCTTGGCGCCGATAGTTCAGATAACTACTCTTTATCGGCGGTCAGATTGACACCCCTTGAAGTGAGATGGGGTTGAGTCAGCGCTCAGCGCTCAGCGCTCAGCGCTCAGCGCGCTCGGCGCTCGATTACCAGTGGATCTGCAGTTGCCACTCGAAAGACGCAGCCGAACGTGCCTCGGCCTTGACCTTCAGCCCGGGTGAAAGTTGAGGATGGTCCTATGGCCGGATCACGTGACATCGAGCCGAGCTCTTCCCTGTTCGGAGAGCGTCAGACGATCGGTGCCTTCGCGCGGACGGTGGGTCTCAGCCCGAGCGTTCTCCGGCAGTACGGCGGGTCGGGACTGCTCGTTCCGAGTGAGGTCGATGAGCGCACGGGGTATCGCTATTACGCGTCGGCTCAGCGTCAGCGGGCGATCTGGATTCGCCGGCTACGCGATGCGGGAATCGGCTTGAGCGAGATTCGAGACGTCCTTGATGGAGACCCCGGGCGGGCCGAGGCGATATTGGATGACTGGCTCGAGGCGGTGGAAGCACGGCACCTGGCCGCTTCTGAGTTGGTGTCGGACTTGCGGATGAGTCTGCGATCGCAGAAGGAGAAGAATCCCCTGAGGCGGACGTTCGCCCGTCTTGATGGTGCGGTTCTTGCGGCCGCCATCGATCAGGTTGGCCGAGCGAGCGAATCGAGTGACAAGGTACTGCTGGAGCTCGGCTCCCGGAAGCTGACGGTCGTCGGGACTAGCCGATATCTGCTCATCGCCCGGTTGAACGTAGAGAGCGAAGTCGAGGGTCCACACGTGCGCGTGTGCTTTGATGCTCCAGATCTCGCTGCCTGGCTTCGCTCGCGTCGCCGGGTGGAGCTGGTTGTCGACGCGCCGATCGGACGCGATCGGACGAGTCGTATGAGGGCGCAATTCACCGACGAATCGGGCGACACCGTCACGCCCACCGCTCAGCAGGACTTGTTCCCGGACGTGGGGGAGATGATCGGGGACGACACAACCCGTTCGACGAGGGTCACGTTCGCGCGCGACGATGTGCGGCGGATGACGGAGTCGGCGCGCGACGGCGTGGTTCTGCGAGTGCGCGACAGTGAAGCGACTCTCGGCCACGGAGAACATGCGGTCATCGGTTCGTCGCGCGGACCTCAGATCACCCTTGAGTTATCGAGCGCATTGACGCGGGAAGTTGCGGAGGCCGCCGTCGGGTCCGTGCTCACTTGCGACATGGAGGGGCCGGGGAGACCTCTGATCTGGCGGGCGCCCAGCCAACCTGATTTCATCGCGCTCTTCATGCCCCGCGTCTCATGATTCGCGACCGGCTCCCGAAAGGCTTCGACGCCTGGGTGGCGGCGACTGTCGGATCCGACCTCGGGTCCGGAGTCCTCGCATTCGCGCTCACTTGGGTCGCTACAGGGTATGGCCCGGGCACGGCTTCGATGGTGTTGACCCTGACGGTGGCTCCCACCGTGCTTTTCGGGTTGCTCGGCGGAGCAGTCGCGGACCGATACGGTCCGCGGCGGGTGATGATCACGTGCACGATCGCCTTGATGCTTGTGAGCGCCACGCTCGCTCTTGTCGTCTCCGCTCAAGGGCTCTCCGAGGTCACACTCTTGGTCGCGGCAGCCCTGATAGGGAGCATTGCGGCGTTCCATCGGCCCGCGATCGGCGTCTTCCCCCGCCTCTTCGTCGCAGGCAACGCACTCGGAACGGCCATGGCGCGCGTTGGAATGGCAAGTCAGCTCGCCGGCACCCTCGCACCGCCTCTGGGCGGTCTACTCGTCGGAGCGGTGGCCCTCAACGGCGTCGCGTGGGTCGATGTCGTCGGTTGTCTGATCATGGTCACGACGCTGGTGATGATTCACCCGCCGCTCCGGCCCACGGTCGCCGCCGACGCGACCACTTTTCGAGGCATTCGGGACGGCATCGCGGTGGCTGCGCGGACTCGCGGAGTGACAGCGCTGTTGTTGTGCGTAGGCATCGTCGCAGGAGCCGTACTCCCCGCGGTCATTCTCGGAGTCCCTCTCGCCGCCCGCGAGCGTGGATGGTCGTCCACCGAAGCCGGCGTCATTGAGGCGGGGTGGATTGCTGGAGGGCTCGTCGCCGGCGCATGGTTCTCCTGGCGCGGAACAGCAGCGCGACCATGGCGACCGATGGCCGTCGGCCCCTTCATCGTCGCCATCGGTCTCATCGGGCTGGCGGTCTCACCGACCTGGCCAGTGGCCACCGCGAGCACTTGCGTACTCGGCGCCGGCGTCGTGATCTTCACTGCGCACGTGTTTCCCACCTACGTCTTGCTCGCGCCCGAAACGATGCTGTCGCGGTTCCAGAGCCTCCTGATGATGGTGCAACGAGCACCCCAGCTCGTCATCACTCCGCTCATTGGCATCGTGGCAACAGCAATTGGTGCAGGAAGGATGATCGCTTTCGCAGGTGGAGTGGCGGTTCTCGCCTCTATCGTCGTGGTATCCGACAAGACGTTGCGCACGTTCACTGCGGAAGAGCAACACAGCGAGGCTGGGTGACCTGCCCGGCCGGGATGCCTATTGCTTCCTGTCGGTCGTTGCGATCGGTCTTGTCTCTGTCTGGAGTTGGACGGTGGTGACTTCGATCGTGATTTACTCCTCGTTCGGGGGAGGCGAAGCGGAGGGCAGCGCGCAACTTCGGGTGCGGTGGTCGTTATCATCGGGCCATGGTGAGTGCGAATTCGGCAGCAATCGACGATGCTGGCGATGGCTCACACTCGCGTTGGAAGACCAGGTATCGCCTGCGGCTGGCGACCGTCGTCTTTGCACTCATCGTGATCGGCATCTTCTTCGCACTCACGCAGACTGGCGTCTTACGCCCCCTCGATTGGTGGGCAAGCCTCGGCCCTTGGTGGGTCAACGATGGATGGCCCTGGGTATCGAAGTGGCTCGTCAGCCCCGGGTTCGGAGGGGCGGCGGCGGTTGCTGCCGCATCGCTCGCCTTCGTCGGGACCCGGCACCAAGCACGTTTGAACGCGTGGTGGCAGCGTGTCGAGTGGGCGTTGAACCTGTACATCAAGCCGGAGGCCACCCGTGAGGAGCGCGAGGCCGGTATTGCTGCGCTCCTGGCACTCCAGAACAGCAAGCTCGCGAAGAAGGATGAGAGAACTTTTCTGGGTGAGGTCGTGACGGCGACGACTCTGGACTTGAACGGAGACGGCGACGAGACCGATGATCTCATCGAGCGCTCCGGGCAGGATTCTCGCCCGGCGGATGTTGAGAACTTTGAAGAGAAACGCAGACGCACGGGCCTGTGGACAAAGCTCAGCGAGATGCTGGATACTCGAAGAAAGAGATAGGACTGGAGGTCAGTATGAAGACGCAAGAAGCACCGCGTAGCACTGGCCGGCCGGCGCCCAGCGAGCGAGAGCGAAAGATCGCCGCACGGATCCGCGTCAACGCTGATCGAGCTCGCAAAGTGGACACGCCTAAGTGGATCAGGAAGCTCGCAGAGACCTCCTGATCAACGTCACGACCTTTGAGCGGCGAGCTTGGATCGACGCCCATACATCGAGAACCCTCTAGTAGCAGCTGGAGGGTTCTCCGTTTCAATCGTGAAGCGCATCAGATTGGAAGTCCGCAAAAGACCCGCCCATGACCACGTTGTTGGTGGGATCGGTCATGTGATTCCTTTCGTCCTGCCGGCGCAGGGGTGTGCAGCTCACCGGGTCGAACGACTTTCGACGCCGAGGCGGATGCTGTGTACATCGAGTTGGTTCCGGAGATCGAGCCGGGGCGCTCAGTGCGCAACGAAGTCGTCGACACCGTCGGCGGGACGGTGGTGCTCGACTTCGACCAGGCAGGGGTACTGCTGGGCGCCGAGGTACTCGACGCGACGAAGCTCCTGGATGGAGAGTTCCTCGCCGACGCCGAGCGGATCGACCAATAGTCCGGCTGCCGCGCGTTCGAGACCGGCGGCAGCTCAGCGCACGCTGGTCTGCACCGGCTCGAGAAGGAACAGCTGACCGTCGATCGAGCCGACCCGAGCGATGACGTGCATGTTGGTGCCGACGCCGATCGTGTCGGGAACGTCGCCCGTCAGGTGCAGGTCGTTCGTGATGTTGACGTCACGGAACTGGAAGCTCGGGCCGCCGTTCGAATGGGTCTCGCTGTGATCACCGCTGAGGATCATGATGTCGTAGCGGGCCGTGTAGCCGTCGTGCGGGTTCATCGCGCCGATCGCGCCGTCGAACTCGATCAGTTGCCCGGCGTACTTCTGGGCGAAGGCATCGACGGTCGGACTGTCCTGGGGACCCGTGAGCAGAGCCGCGAGGTCGGCGTTGTTCTCGACCGTCAGCGGAGTCTCCTCGGCAGGTGCACTTGCGACGGGTTCTTCCGGCTCTGTCGACGGCTCGTCACGCGGCGCGACGGTTTCCGTGCTCGAAGCGCTCTCCGGAGCAGCGTTGCCGTCCTTGTCGCCGCCGAGGGTGATCCCGAGGATGATGGCGATCGCGCACACCACGAGCACGCCGCCGATGATCGCGAACAGCTTCCACGGCCGCGGCGGCTTCGGCCGGCGGAAGGTCAGCTCGGTGCGGAGCTTGCCGGGATTCTGGCTGACCAGCTCCCAGCCGTCCTTCTCCCTGACAGCCGGCGCATCGCTCCTGGTGACGGGAGTTAAGGGCGGCAAGGACGAGCACGACATGGTCATGCTCAAGCACGTCACCAACGTCACCAGCCGCAAGGACGGGATGATGTACTACGCCGTCGACGTGCAGACCTCGGCTGGCGCCGTGGTCAACACGATCACCTTCCGGGTCAGCAAGGACGAGGCCGCGCAGTTCCGCTCGGCGATCCTCGGCGCGATGCAGGAGCAGGAGGCGAAGGCCTCGGCACCGGTCGTCGTCCAGGCGGCACCCGCAGCTGCTCCCGCGCCGGCAGCTGCTCCGGATCTCACCGCCCAGCTGCAGCAGCTCGCAGCGCTGCGGGATGCCGGCGTGCTGACGGAGGAAGAGTTCGCGGCGAAGAAGGCGGACATCCTCGCGAGGATCTGATCCGGCGAGAAGCGCGACAGAGCCGCCCGGACGACAACGCCACGGGCGGCTCTGTCATTGGGTGATGGCTAGCTGAGTAAATCGGAGGCGGGAGTCTCGAACTCGCGCCGCCTGATGACCCGCTCGCTGCCCAGAATGCCAACGATTCCCAGCGCCTCTCGGCCGCCCATGATGCGGTTGAGCACGAACTCCGGTGGGAAGGCGTTGATCAGCTCATCCTCGCGGTTGTAGTGCCGAGTGGTCTTCACCGCGAAGATGCGGGTCGTGTCCAATGCCCGGAAGCTGTCGATCGACAGGACGGAGGTCGCGACGTCGGTGGAGATCAGCCGGTCGAACGGCTTAGTGCCGGTCCAGTGCTGCTGGATACGGCGAAGGACGTTGTCGCTCACGCCGACGTAGACCTCTGGCGGTAGTCATCGAGCACCATGACGTAGAGCCCCGGCACACCGTCCCACGCGGTGAGATCAGTGACCTGTCTCATCCCTCGACGCGTCTTGACGGCACGCTGGACGGCGTAGTCGAACTCGTCCTTGTCGAGCCGGGCAAAGTGGGCCATGTTGAGGTCGTAGTGCGGGCGCGCCACTTCCCCGGTCGCACCTCAGTCACATGGATGGTGCCGTGCGTTCCGATTGCGGTGCGAGGTCGAGCCATCAGCCCTCACCTTCGATAGATGCGCGAAGTTCGTCGGTCGCGAGCTGGCGACGAAGCGCAGTGGCCGCCTCGGCGGTCGGCGCCCACACGAGAGTTGCTCGGTGCTGTAGACGCCCGGATCGGAGACGAGGTGAAGCCCAGTCTTCTCGCAGGTCCACTCGCGCCTCATGCGGCGGCGGGGCCGCTGATGAATGACTGCACTGCGTCGGCGACGTCGCTGTGGCGGTCTCACATGAACACCATCAAGGGCTCCACCAAAGCTGCGGGCATCATGGGCCAGAAGCTGGACGGGCTGATCTAGTCTGGTTCGCGAAGCAGCACGGGGCGGAGTGAGGGGAGGGCTTCCGCACATCCGAGTGTGGTGTCCGTGGCTGCAGATACGATCCATCGATGACTGATGAGCAACCGCCGGCGCCTGATCCTGCGAGCGGGGCCAATCTTGCGAACGAGCTGAACCGCGACTTCTACTCGCATTCACCATCGCAGTACCTTCGAACTCGAATCGCGTTGCTCGTCGCCCTCGGTGATGCCGATGCCGCCTTGCATCCCGCGCTCGTTGCAGGTGTCCGTGCATGGGACATGGGCGTCGAGCTCGAGGTGCCACTAGACGACGACGAGATCGACGGATTCGCTGTGGTCGAGTCGATCTCGATCATGTACCTCGCGGCGGAGACACTCCTGCGCTTGTACTTCGCGCACGTGGAACCCGATCCTTGTCCGCCGCTGAAGCTCTCGTCGTTGACGAGCTTCGCGAAGTTCAAGCAGATGGCGGGTGACTTGTTGACCAACCCCCCGCGCGATGAGCTTCTGCGCAGGGTCTTCCGCGGCAGGCTCGATGCGCCCGCTGAGGTATCCGCGGAGGCATGGACAGAGGACGCTGACGTCCTTCGATTTCTATTGACCCGCGCAGCCGAGCTGCTCGCCCGCGAGGCGAACGTTTACAACTCGACGAAGCACGGGCTTGCAGTGCAACCTCGAAAATCCGGACTGCGCCTCGGTAGCGAGGAGGATCCGAATGGCGTGATCATCGACCACCACGGATCGTCCATCCGGTTCCTCAGCAAGGGTCCTAGCGCCGAAGACGGCGTGCAACAGTGGCGAGAGACGATCCAGTTCGCGTTCCCCTCGATCAACCTCGCAGTTGCATCAGCTCTTGCCGATGAGATCGACGCGATCCACGCGGTAGCGAAGGCGCGCTTGACCGGTGAACAGGTCTCGGTGACGATTCGTCAGCGAGCGTTGATCGACCACCTTCGTGCCGTGCCCTTCGCTAGCAACTACACGGGGCTTCTGTCGCTGGGGATGCATCGAGACTTTGGGGTCAGGATCGGGCGCTAACACCGTTCTGCCGCCCGGTCGCCTGAGCCCGAAAGTGCGGGGTTTGTGCGGAGTCCACGACTGAAACTCCAGACTCTGCACGGATGTGGGCGATCGCAGACGCGGAGAAATCCCTGGTAAAACAACAAAAGAACCCCCGCGATGTAGAAGCTACGCGGGGGTTCCAGTGGCTCCGACCGGCATCGATCCGGTGACCTTTCGATTTTCAGTCGAACGCTCTACCAACTGAGCTACAGAGCCGTGCGGCACATCATGATCTGCCGCTTCT
>ERZ778018.2374-NODE-2374-length-12200-cov-3.614574_pt1 | contig 12200 bp, 19 predicted proteins | sample MGYA00375748_ERZ778018 | MGnify/ENA primary metagenome ERZ778018 (study PRJEB29350, sample SAMN05509839) | bioreactor metagenome | biome: bioreactor; material: wastewater | place: South Africa: University of Cape Town | collected 2014-04-22 ... | reverse complement strand
TGATGCGGAAGTTCGCAGCGGCAATTCAGCCTAAGCGCTCGATAGCTTCGGGTAACCGCTCTTCCTTTCTACGTCTCAGAACCAATCCTTTTCAGGGCTCAGAAGGTTGTGAGAGGGAATGTTCCGGCAAAAACTTTCCTCGACCCAGTCGATCAGCAGACGGAAGAACGTGCGATCAGGACAGCTGAGGGGCTGGCCGATAGGTATGCCGGAGTGATTGCCTGGAGCCGCTAAGCTCACCCGGACGTGGGGGAGTATGAGCCGCCGAGAACGCTGTTTGTGTCAGGCGACGTGCCGGACATGGAGTGAGCAAGCTCACTCCAAATTGCATTCATCAGCGCGGCGAGTATTCTGTATCTGACGAATGCCCGGATTGATCAAGCAACGCGGATGGTATCATGAATCTTGATGAGCTTAGCGCGATATGCATCGAAATTTTCGGAGAGCGAGATTCCGACGAAAGCCAGAATCCAACGGGAGCTGCCGGTCACATCAAGCATTATCCGGTGAACGGAAATGGGGACAAGATACTCTTCCTTGCAAGGCAGGGTGGTCCGAGCCAAAAGTTTTCTCAACAATTCGGTGTTTCCGACAGTGCAATTAAGGATAAGTATAAAAGCAGGGGAACAGATGACTGTCGTAAAAATATCCTGACTCGTCGAAAAAAGGGAGAATGGACCGGATATCACGCTGAAATGCTCGTCGTGAACAGATGGATCAAACTCCTATTTCCCTCCATAATTCTCGGCGACGTCGACCAACAGATGGTTGTCCTTGGATTTAAGAAATCGCAAATGATGATCACGGCAAACGCGCCATGCTGCAAACACTGCCATCACATGCTCAATTACCTGGAAATTGCACATCCTGTCCCCAAAGAACTGAAAGCCGGATTGACTGGCTGGTGGAATCCGCTCAACGACACCGTGCATTCGAATGGTTCAGGCGAATTTGTAAAGGACATTCCAGGTTTTTAGATGTTGAGGCGGGTAGAGGACGATCTGCCGTGGGCGCGCGGACTGCTGTGCCGTTTGACACCGACAAATCCCTGAACCACAAAAAGCCTGCCCCGGCGAACCGGAGTGGGCTATTACGTTGTTGGCGTTACTGGACAGACGATACACCCATCCGCGTTTGTGATGGCTGACGGTGCCTCAGATTTTGGTTCGTCATGAATAGCATCGCGACCAGGGCTGCGGATACCATCAAAACGATTTTGCGCCAGTCGGACATAGCAAACGCACCTCCATCGAGAGCAATGGTACTCTAATTCGACATTGGCGGTGAGCATCCTGGCAGTCTCGGGCGCTACCATATTGCTGACGTCGGGAGGATGATCAGGACTGGTGACGTCCGGCAGAAGAAAGGCCAGCTGATCATAAAACGAAAAAATATCGCTCGCTCATTTTCCAGAGCGGTGTCTCCATTTGGAATCTCTCAGGCCTAAAGCCATATAGGTGGCATGTCGGTTTTGGCTTCAGCAAAACAGTGGGCGCGCTCCATAAAGCGCGATGTCGTGGCGCTGTGGGTCGCCGCGCGTGATCCTCGGGTCCCGTGGTATGCGAAGGCCACGGCCGGCGCAGTCGCGGCCTATGCCTTGAGCCCGATCGACCTCATACCGGACTTCATACCGATCATCGGGTATCTGGACGACTTGGTCATCGTCCCTCTCGGCATCATGGCCGCAGTCCGAATGATCCCAGATGCGTTGATGGCAGAATTCCGGGCCGAAACTACAAGTCGCGAGAAGCCAGAAAGCAGGGCGGGCCTTGCATTCATTTTACTGATCTGGACCGCGGCAGCCGCCATGCTGCTGTGGATGTTTTGGCCGAAGGCGGCCTGAACGGGCATACACTGTCTTGAAACGCAAAAAGGCCAGCTAACCGAAGGGCGGCGGTGCAACAACCCGTATCAATTCGTCATTGGCCAGCCGTCTAACCGTATGACATCGAATCTATGCGGCGGACCGTCACAGGCGAGCAACGCGGGCTGGCATTTCTGGCAATGCTCCTTCGGGAGCGCCAGCCCTACCCACCCGACCATAAGAGCGTGGAACAATCATCTTGGCCAAAAGGCCCATGTCTGCTCCCCTTTCGGGGGGTGACTTCGATTAAAATTTGAATAGTCTTGCCTTGGGCTACAGGGCAGATTCGATCATGACGCGGCTTTACCGCGACAAGGCGCTTCTACGTATTCAGCTTTTTCTCGACCGCGACACGCACAGCGCGTCCGAACAGACGGTCTTCAGTGGTTTTCTCAAATCGCTTGGCATAGGCGAGCGCCTTGGACGCATCGCCGTTACACACATCCACGATGAACGCCGCAAGTTTCCGGACTTGGGCATTCGTGAAACCGTCGCGCACTTGGCTGTGATTGGATTTTGGCAGGAGAGATTCGGCCAAGGTGACACGCACGGCAGCTTCTAGCTGCCGTTTCAATCTATCCCAAACCTCATCTTCCCCGGAAGGCATTCAGTCTATCCGATCGCCCCCGCTTGCACTCCATAGTTGAGGAAATCGCGGCGCGCAATCGACAAGCCAGGAAGGTCGCTATCATGGTTAATCGGCACCTCGATGTTCTGGAGTTTGCGTCACATATATGTCAGTACCACGACCTAAAATCTCTCACCGCCGACTTTGCCCGTTTGATGGGGCACTTCGGTCTCAGTTCGTTCATTTTCACAGGGCTCCCAAGCGTCGGATACAACGTTGCACCCTTGATTATCTGCGATTACTGGCCCGAAGGCTGGACCGATCGCTATCGGGACCAGAACTACTTTGCGGAAGATCCTGTCGGTCGTTGGTCAATCCTGAAGCGCCGGCCATTCCGCTGGCGAGATGCGCAGAAGGCCGAAGCGGATACTCCGCTCAGGCGCCAGATCGCAGGAGAAGCGTGGGATCACGGGTTGGCCGACGGCATTGCATATCCACTGCTGGGGGAGACAGCGGCGGTTGTCTCGCTGGCTGCAGAAGGCAATCTCTCCATTGGCCCTGCCGATGAAGCATCGATCTTTCTTGCTGTGAACTATTTTAAGACGGCCGCAGAAGACATTGAACGAGAGGCGAAAAAGTCCCATCAGACTGTCCTGACCCATCGTGAACTTGAACATCTAAAGTGGATGGCTGCGGGTAAAACGGTATGGGAAACCTCGTGCATCATGTCAATTTCCAATAGCGCGGTAAAACTTCATCGTGCGTCAATTCGCCGAAAGCTCGGGGTGGCGAGTACAACTCAGGCGATTGCACTAGGCGTTCAGCGCGGGATTATTCCTCTTTAAGTTGATTTTTATAGCCGCGCGGCCAGTGACGAATCAGGCCTTATTAGGCCGATCCTCCCTCTGCAAGGTGATCTTGCGGGGGAGACAGAAATGGAAATGCATGTCGTTACCGCGGCTAACCGCGACCTCTATAAGCGTGAATTGATTGAATTTTTCCAAGCACGGTATCGAATCTATGTGCATGAAAAGCACTGGCGCGAAGACGACGGATCAGGGTTTGAAATTGACCAATTCGACACGGATGCGGCAACCTACCTGATCGGCATAGAAGATGGCCGAGTTATCTGCGGAACCAGGCTGCTTTCCACCACTCAACCGCATATGGCGGACCAAGTTTTCCCCCACCTGTCGAACTTAACCGGCATCGTCAGATCGCCGCAGATCGCCGAATGGACGCGCGCCTTCATAATTCAAGAGCGGCGCGAAAACGGCATTGGCCCGATCAAGGGGCAAATCTGCGCCGCCACCATGCAATTCTGCCTTCAGGAAGGCATCGACCAGGTCGGAGGTATCCAAGACCTCTATTGGATGAGGCTATGGAAGCGTCTTGGCTGGAAGGTCAATCCGGCGGGCACACCGGCAAAGGTTGCCGGTCGTTGGTGCGTTGTCGCCTACATGCAGGTCAGCGAGGCGGCACGAAACAATGCAATGGTTTCGACCGGGATCGACTGCCATGGCCTTGTACAGCACGGCGACTACCAGCCTTTCGTAACCGAGACAGAGCGGAGGATCGCGATATGATCGCCGCCAAACGACTATCAAAAGAGCAGATACGGAGCGCGGCGGCTCAGCGCAAGTCAGACAGGCTGGACTTCGTTCAGCAAATGCTTCGCGAATTGCGCGACATGACAGAGGCTGAAGGAGAACAGTTCATCACGCATCTAATTGGCATGTCGTACATGGCGACCTGCGACGTGATCCGTGAAAGATACGACACCCATAAGCGGACTGAAAATCCGCGTGTCGGTGGTTCGATTCCGCCCCTGGGCACCATTAACAAATTGAAAAGAGAAATTATTTCAACTGGTTAAACAAAATCCACTCCTTTTAACCCTTGGCGGAATCCACCTTTCCAGCGGATCGAACTCTTTGCGCGTACGTCGAACACCCATTCGTCCGCTCCCACGGCTTCTGCCGTGAACTACGAGGCATGTTGCTGTCCTGGCCTCGCGAAAAATCCAGTAATCCACGACGTACATGGCTGTGCAAAGGATTAAGAGGATTGAAGGGGATAAACTGAGCGCTCGGGTTGACCGGCTTTCGGTAAAATCAAGGCACTGCAACATGCAGAGGACTTCGCCGAGCATTGACGCCCTGCCCTCTCGGCGCGAATATGCAGCGTGCTCTGGGGAGGGCTTGGGGAATGACCCTTTCAACACAGCAGCAGATGCTCATCGAGCAGCGCGTGACCAACGAGGCGAAATCAACCGGGGCGGCCTATCTGCTTTTTGGTTTTTCCTCGGGACGCTTGGCGCCCACAGGTTTTATCTCGGGCGGACCGGGACGGCGATCGTCCAACTTCTCATGACCATCATCGGATGGCTAGCCGTTGTCCTAGTGGTTGGCGTTTTCATCCTGATTGCGCTTGGCATTTGGCTTCTGGTGGACGCTTTCCTCATTCTTGGCATGACCCAAGCCCAGAAGGATAAGGTTCGGCAATCACTGTCGATGAATGCATTGATGGCAGCCGGCGCAGCGCGACAAGATTCTGCACTCTGATCATAACTGCTGGCCGCGAACGATTTATTCTCAGTTGGAGGACGCCGCCGACCGGATTGGTGATGTGCCGCGGCACGAGTTGCAGGTGCTTTTGCGGCGCGCGGCGTTGCGGTTGAGGAACATCGATCAGCCGCCAGTTGCGTTGGATGATGACTACCACGCCCTGATAGAGATGAACTCCGATGACCCCGGAGCGGCTTGACGAGTGCCTGTCCATCATCCGCTGGTCACCGGATACACTGGCGCGGTGCTTTGGCTGCAACGTATCGCTGATCGGCGCCTGGCTTGATGGCGAACTGGAAATCCCTCCAAACGCAGCGGCGTGGATTGAAACCGTCGCCATGCACATGGAAGCGGCCGAAGCGATAAAGCCGAGGGGGGCTCAAGGGAAAACGGTTTATCGCATGACTGACCACGTCCTTCCCCAACAGAAGTACCCGAAGCTGATCGTAGTCGTCGCGTTCGATCGTGGTGAGATTAGCCGATCAGTTCTTGATTGTGGCGTAGACGGATGAGGCCTGCGACAGTGCGCCGTTGTCTGTCGGTCGAACTTTACCGAGGCCCGCCAGCCAATCGAGATAAAGGGCCAAGGCGAACTGGGCAAGAATGCCCGCGACCAGCAATGAAGAATCGTAAAATGGACTACCGCCGTGGACGAGACGCAGCACCTGCGCCACCATAGCCAGTAGCGTACCGAATACGAATACCGCAAGCGAATGGCGGCCGAGGATCACCAGTGGGTGATCGAGGCTGCAGCGCAGCACCGACGAGACAGAACACAGCGCTATGATCAGGTAGGCTACGGCAAGAACGTGGAGGAGTCGCGATACCGACAGGAAGGTCTTGTCGAAGCCGCCCAGCACCGGCGGCAAGCCAAACCAGCTTATGACGCCCCACAGCGGCGTGCGTATCCATACAAGGGCAAATACCGCATAAAAGGCTGCGAGCGCGATCGCCCAGCCCTTTACGGCAATGACACCGCCTCGCCTGACATAGGTAGCGCCGACGAGACCGATGAAGAACAGGAATTGCCAGGACAGCGGGTTCATGAACCAGAATCCGGCCTCGGGATAATTACGCGGGACGATTTGCCAAAGACCGGCGGTAAGCCATGCCGCACCCGAAACCGCGAGCGTCACCAGCGGCCCGTGCCGTGCGGTAAGCAGCACCAGTGGAGAAGCCAGCATGATCGCAGCGTAAAGCGGCAGGATATTGTTGTAGCCGAGCTGATGGCCGAGCGTGATCATGCCGATGAAAGTCTCGGGCGTCCTGTTGAACACCGCCTCGAGATTGATCTGGGTGAGCAGGTCGGGCCGCTTCGCCAGCACCGCGCCGAGGCAGAATATGGCAATCGTAGCCACCGTGATGACGATATGCGCGACGTAGAGCACGCTGGCGCGCCGCCACAATTTCAACGTCTGCTTCAATCGATTTCCCGTCACGAACTTCGCCTCGTAGGCCAGCGCCACCGAAATGCCGGAGATGAGCACGAAGACTTCCGCGGCGTCGGAGAACCCAAAATTTTTGTAGGTGAGCCTGTCCAGCGTATTGCCAGGAACGTGGTCGATGAAAATGGTGAGCAGAGCCAACGCCCGCAACACGTCGATGCGAGTGTCTCTCTCGATAGGGGGCGAAACGTCCATGCGGCATCCTCGATTGTCGTCTTACGGCTGGGCGAATTTGCCGCTACTAGTGTGCTTGTTCTTATCGGACACAAACAGGATCGAAACAAACCACTGCCAGTCAACTTTAAACCGAGCCTGGAATAATTCGTTTTGAAGCCGACGAAGGAGCGGAATACTGTGACTCAGAAGGATGACATGGATTTGTCAAACAGGCTTGAGCGACCTCCCTTGCATCGGGGCTTGTCGTTTGCTTATCGGATATACGAACCTTCGGAGAGGGCAACCCATGTGCTAGTGCTGCTGCATGGCTCGGGTGTGGACGAAACGGTGTTGGTCCCGTTAGCCCAGGCAAGCGCGCCAGATGCAAGGCTTGTCGCAGTGCGCGGGCGTATCGTTCAGGATGGCAGCCGGCGTTGGTTCACGCGCATCACACCGACCGAATTCGATCAACGCAGCATAAGAGAGGAAGCAGATGCTTTTGCCTCTTTCCTGCCCGAGGTTGCACGAAGGGAAGCTTTTGATCTGAACGAAGCGGTCACTCTCGGATACTCCAATGGTGCGAACCTGGCCTCCAGCGTCATGCTTTTCCATCCGAGTCTGATCCGCTTTGCCGTGCTGCTGCGCGCCATGCCGGTGCTGAAGGATGAGCCGACACCCGATTTGCACGGGGTGCATGTCCTTGTGATCTCCGGTGAGCGGGATACCACCTATGGCCCCTATGCTCCGGCCTTGAGGTTATCACTCGAGCGCTGCAGAGCTGTGGTAGAAAGCCATACCGCGCAGTCTGGCCATGAATTCAGCAATTACGATGTCAACCTTATCCGTGCTTGGCTCAGAAAGTCGGCGATAGCACACTCTGCATAATTGCCGAGATCTAAAACCGCATGCTCGACAAGCTCATTTTTCTGCTGGCCTTCGCCTTCTTCTTCGGGATCGGCGGCTCTGCCGGACAGCGGCTTTATCGTTCAGTTGGCAACCGCGCCGAAACTTGTCCGTGAAGGTGACGTCAGCTAGCCTGCGATGCATCGACGGAGTAGGCAATCATTGAGGAGGTAGGCCCATGCTCGAACGAGGCACTTTCAACTCTGCGGCTCATGTTCGGGACATGGCGGCACGACAGAATAGGGAGATAGCCCAAGGCACTTTCAATTTGTTTCCGGACGAGAACAAGCCAGGTGGTCGACGAGGTCAACGAACGCACCCACTCGATACATTCTAGAGTGGCGACAGAGTCATGGGCCGACAGAACTATGATGTTCGATACAATGTGCATATTTGCCAGGAGTTGATCCTGTACTGAGGTCGTAACGCATATTCCAGCGATCCGATTGAGATCGTTCATAACAATACTACTAACGAAGTGCACTGCCACATCGACATTATCACGCCGCGGTCGAACGCCCTTTCTCATGGCGGCATAGAAGGTCCGCACGTGGTGATCAGCGGCTTCGCAAAAAGGAGACCCCAGAGACCATCGAGAAGGTGACTAACGGCTGCTTTTGGCTGAGTCCAAATGACGTGTTCAGCCTCTACGTTCACGAGCGCGATCACAATCAAACTCGCGCGCAGGGTATCGCAAGATACGTGGCCGCAGTGGCTGATAAATCGGTTCACCAACATCATAATTGCAAAGTACGATGAGCAGGAAAAACGCAGCCTGAGATCGAACTCAACCGACGGGGAGTTGGAGGGTTTGATAGTCTATTCGGAGGTGACTAGGTCGCCATCTCGGCGAGGCCAGAATGTGTTTCATGACCTCGAATATCGCGGTCAACCTTATGGTTCTATAGGAAGCCCGCCCCGGCGAACCGGAGCGGGCCTGATACCTGAGACGCGGTACTGAAACACTGCCGCTGGAGGGCACTGTGCCAGCGTCGTGGTGCATAGCCGGTTAATCGGGCACGAGGCTATCATATCGCTGACGCCGGGAAGATGGTCAGGTTGGGAGTGGTTTTGATCCCACACATCCGATCCAGAGGTTTATATCAAATGCGGCTGTGGATATTTACTAACCTTTTCGAGGTTACTGCCATCCGATCAACGGGCGCGGTGTGGCGCGATTCGGGAGGTGAGGGCACCACTCGGTCGGGCCGGCCTTGGGCAATCATCACGCCCACCAAAATTCATAAAAAATTTGGCGTTTGAATAAAAGGCTTCTGTGGATATTCGCATTCCGCTTACAGACACCCGGCAAGACTACAAATGGCGGGTACGACGGAGAGTGGATTGACGAGCGATTTTTCGACTGCCCGCCTGCACCTCGAGCGCGCTTATGAATATCTTCGTGGAGGCGACGAAACGAGCCAAAAAGTTTGCGCCGCCCTTGATTTGTTGATCGAAGCTGTCGTCACGTCAGAACATGCCCACCCCAGCGGCCAGATTGTGCAGTTCCCCCGGCAAACAAGAAAGCGTTTGAAGGGTCGTTAAGGTCAAAACCCGCCCTCGCGAACCGGAGCGAGCTACACTTCTACAACCTAGACACAAAATTCAACGCGCTGGACAAATCAGAGAAACAGGCCAGCTATACATGTCGCTTTGGTAAGGGTCGATAGAGAAAGCTGCAATGAAACTTCATCAACAAGGCGTCGACCTGCTTGTCGACGTCATGGACACGATCAACCATCTCGACACAATGCCCAAGAGGGACATGCAGAATCTGTTGGAGCGCGTATCCGACGTGATGGGCCAGATATTGGAGCGGGACGCGCTTAACCTTCTGAAAGAGCCGCAACGACAGAAATAGCAAAAGCGACCGTTGAAGGCTGCCTACCCCCTGAACCACACCAGTATCTTCGCCACACTCTCCCCAAACATCACGGTGCTGAGGGCGAGGCCAAGAATGCCGACGATAAGCCACTTGAAGAAGTTGCCGACAGTTCGGATGGAATTGACCAGACGGATACCGTCGCCGAGGGTTTCGACCGCCTCAGGACGCAAAGGCTTGCGTCTCTGGCGGCAGATCATCGAAGCGCTTGGCTGTCTCGCTCATTTCTTCCCCTCGCAGATCCATCACGACAGGCATTGAGTGCCCGGTTGCCGTCGATGGTCTGTCGGCTGCCTGTGACGCCGAATAGGTTGCCGACGTCCAGATTGAGCACACCGCCTTATCTATCCCGGTTGTTCAGGTCGTCTAACATGCTGCCAGAAGGACGAGCGACAGAAGCATCAGCACAATGTCCTGAAGGTGTTTCGCATAGCTATCGGCCTCCTTGGCCTTCTGTGCGTTGCGTTCTAGAGCAGCCCCGGACAGCCGGCCTTTGACGTAGGTGGCAACGAATGCAGCAAGGACGACTGCACCGCCGATGATGTATGTACCGGCCTTGGTCGCCAGCAGAGTGAGGATCACGTCATCGCTTCATTGACCGGTTCGGGACCAGCCAAACCAGCGCCGCCCCAACGCCCTGAATGAGATTGGCGACAATATCGTCGGTCAGACCGAAGTCGATGCTGTATTTCGAGCGAATCACGTTCGCGCCTAGCTCAGAAACGGCTGGACCGCTCGCTTAGCGCCGGATGATCGCGATATCGTTGTCGCGCATCGAATCCAGCAATCGTTTGCGCCGACGCTCCCGCGTGTTCTCGCAAGAGATGCAGCGTTTCGCCAGCGGCATCGATTGAAGGCGGGCCGTCTCGATGTCGTCGCCACAGTCATCAAACATGCTGGGCTTAGGCAGTGCCTTGCCGAGCTGCTGCCGGCCGCGCGCCATTCTGACGACTTCACCCATGTGTGTCCGCCGTTCCCGATAGGGTGCTAAACCGGAAATCTACAAAATCACAAGAAAGCGGATTTCGGTGAGAAGAAGGATTGCCAGAACCCAGAGGCCCAGGAAGACAAACGGCGCTATGCGGGCGATGTTATAGCGAACTTTCTTCGAACGGTCGAAACTCAACCCTTCTTTCGCGCCAAAATACCCCGCGTAAAGATTGTCTTTTGGGATGAGATATTCGGACTTGAGATGCTCAATTCCAGCTAGGATTCTCTGCTGAGAGAACGAGAAAGCGATGCTGGAGGCAATGCCCGCTATGACTATGAAAATGATCAGCAGACCTGTCACCTGCGTCTGGTGGTCGATGGTGCAAAGAAGCGAAAACGACGCGAAAAGGAATGCCTGGACGGAAACGAATGCGTTGATGCGCCCGTGAAGTGTTGCATCTGCATCCTTGTGGATTTCCCAAGCCCACTGAACCTGCTTTCGTAACTCAGTTCCCTCGTCATGCATTTGATCGCCCTCGCTGCTTAGCATTTTGCCAAATATTGCTAAGCAACCAATCCCTCGCACCTGATCAATTAGTTTTAGCAAATATACTTTCTTTGGTGGGTGCGAGGCGGAATTGAACCAGCCTGCTCCTATCCACTCTCGCGGAAACTGGTTGCGCAGGCACGATTCGAACGTGCGAGCTTTCGGGTATGAGCCGAACGGGATATCGGGCTGCCCTATCCTGTTCAAATTGCCCTGCGGAACTCGCCGAAGCCACACCCCTGTAGCCCAACTTCGGCGAGCCGCCTGATGCGTCAGAGACACATCGGGGCCGGCTTTGCGCCGGCAAGCTCATTCATGCATGCGACGTGCCAAGGTGTTTGCTCCAAAGTGGGACAATCCCAACCGCGCTCGGCACGCTGCCTTGGCCCAATTCCAGTACCATTCTTGGGGGGCTTTCTAATTTTCCAAACGGTATTAGAAACGACTGGAAATATAACTCAACAACCAGCTTACGCTATCCGACAACAGTCGTGTGTTATGGAATGGGAAGAGACGTGCGGCGCTACAGGACCACCGACACCTGTCCTCAGAGTTTCCAATGTCTCATTGACCGATCAGGTTCTTGGTCGGTTATCGATCGCAAAACTGGACGGCCGGCAAGTCTCGATGGTCGCATGATTGTTGGACGTACTCGAATGGACGCTGAAACCGTATGTCGGATATTGGAAACTATCTACAAAGGTCGTTTAGAGAATCCCATGCGGTTCCGCTGACGCCTTCAATCCATGAAATCCGCCTCTTAGGGCGGGCGCAACTCCCCCTTAGCGGGAGGTGATCCCCGCATCGGTCCGGCAGAAAACTCTCAGGCCTCGCTCAGGCGAACGTATCACCGATCATTTCGGAAACGAAACTATCCTGTTTGCTTCAGGATTGCAAGTTGGGCCTTCGCCCTGATCTCCTGCCCAAACATTTGGATCAGTATTACGACGCTGTTGTCGTCCGACGCGGCGACGGGTCCCTTCAGCCCTGACAAGGCGCCCGCGGCTATGCTGACCTGCTCCCCGGCACACGGCCATGCACCCGCATCTCGTCGAAGGCACCCGCTTCTTGCTGTTCTCGTATCTCGCGGATTGTGCGTTGATGCCGATAGGCGGGCCAGCCTCGCCACTGATCTGGCTGCGCAGTATCCGCTCGACGCTTTCACAACCAAGGACGCGGTTCCAATGCTCAGACGCCATGACGAACAGATAGCCGGTCATCAGGGGATAGTAGCGCGTCGTCCAAAAGTTTTTGCGGGCGTGCTTGAATTCCTTTCGGTAGCGCGGGACGTAGACCGTCTGCCCGAGAGAAAGGATTTCTTCCCCGGCTCCAGCCCTC
>ERZ778018.2371-NODE-2371-length-12220-cov-5.243896_pt1 | contig 12220 bp, 15 predicted proteins | sample MGYA00375748_ERZ778018 | MGnify/ENA primary metagenome ERZ778018 (study PRJEB29350, sample SAMN05509839) | bioreactor metagenome | biome: bioreactor; material: wastewater | place: South Africa: University of Cape Town | collected 2014-04-22 ... | reverse complement strand
CGAGATTACCGAGAACGGCGCCGAGTACCGAACCGATCCGAGTGCCCACGCCACGGTCTGGGAGTTGGGGGTGTAGACACCTCTGACGCGTGCTATCGAAAACGCTGGGTGCGGGTCAACGGATCCGCACCCAGCGCCAGGACGGCTGCTGTCGCCTCGATCGATCAGCGTGGGACGAAACGCTCAGCCGTTGAAAAAGCGTCCGTTTCGCTCGAACCCGATCACTGCGGAAACCGTCGTCGACGTATCTGCATCGGCCGACACGAACTGGAAATGCGTGGACGGTTGATTGGCCGACCAGTCGATCGTGGCGTTACAGTCGATGAACATGCCGTTGAAGTGGTTTGTCGCGTCGCTCAATCGTGTCCGTGGTCCCTTGTCCTGCCAGCGCACATCGAAGGATGCCGTCGTATCGATCGTCGGGGTCGGTGGATCGATCGCCCCGATGGTGTTCAAGATATTGCCGAAATCAGGGAGGTTGACGTCATTCATCTGCATCGACGCCGTCCCGGCGCCAAGATTTGTCCGGACACTGTCGGATGGAATCGGAATCGTCCAGAAGAGGCCACTCGGAGCGATTCCCGGATTAATGTCTGAAACCTGCTGGTCGAACTGACCAGTGAAGAGGTCAAGTCAGATGAAGCCGAACGTGCCGTGGCGGGGTCGGCCGTCATCGGCGACATAGAGGCCATCCATGAACCGCATGTCGGCGTCGAAGGTGAGCGTGGATGTCTCGAGGGATGAGGTGTTCGTGAGCGTTCCGGTCCCCTGAACCTCAGCCGCCCCGACGTGGCCCACGAAGTCGGTAATCGTCGACACATCTTGCCCAAACGCCGGGAAGAAGAAATGAAAGAGTGGTCCGGAACCGAGGCCGAGCAAATCAGACAGATCCGTGCCGCCTGGAATCGGCCTGGGGTCGGCGTTCCCAAACAGCGGATGATGTGGTGAGGCGGCGCCCGCCGGCTGGAACAACCCCGCGCCGAGCATCAGGCTCGCGGTCACGGCCGTTCCGCGCATGAACTGACGCCTCGAGAACGCGCGTTCCCAAAAGTGCGCGTGCCCGATCCGCCTCGGTCCTGCTGGCGTCGGCACGACGATGCGACCGTCGTGCGGAGCAAGAGCGCGTGGGTCCGCCGAATGGTGATGCAGATGCATACGAACCTCCATTCATCTGAATTTGCGCATGAGGCAAGATCGGCGCTCCTGTCTGTGCGGATACGTCATATCCTGCGCCGCACCGATTCATATCGCAAGCCATGACACATGACGATGCTGCAATGGGAATCAGGCAGTCGTCATCTGCTCGCGCTTCGCAACCCGAGAAGCGATGGGATCGAGTCGGGTCAGTCGACTGGAGTCAACAGGCCCGTTTCGACGTCGTAGATGAAGCCGGAAATGGGGAGATCGTCGGGGATGCGGGCATCGGCGCGAATCGTCGCGATATCGTCGAGCACGCTCTGAACCGGGTCGTCGAAACCGCCGTACTGTTGTCGCTCAACCGGTCCGCCGAAGCGTTCGGACAGCAACTCCGTCACAGCCTCGTCACGCAGTCCGGTCATGCCGCACTGCGTATGGTGGATCACGACGACCTCATTAGTGTCGAGGAACTGCTGCGAGATGACGAGGGCGTTGAGCGCGTCCGGATTGGCCCGCCCACCGGCGTTGCGAATGACGTGCGCCTCGCCTTCGCTGAGTCCGAGGAATTTTGCTGGATCGAGCCGGGCATCCATGCAGGTGAGAATCGCGATGCGCCGGGTCGGCGGCGCGGTCAGATTCCCGTGGGTGAAAGTTGAAGCGTACCGCCGGTTGGCGGTGAGCAGATCGGTGACCGTCGACATCGCGTTTATCTCCGTCCGGGGAAGCGGCCGAAGACATATTCTTCCCCGCTTACCATCGTAATTACGGCAATCGCCTGCTGAATCGAACGGCCCTGTGCAAGTTCGCGGCAGCCGGCGCGTGCAATCGCTTCGTCGCCCAGCGCCAGTTGCAGCAGGAGCCGCACATCGATCGTATCAATCCCGTATTCCGCAACAAACCGACGCACCGCCGCTTCCTCGCGTTCGGCGACTTCGCGCAATTTGCGCGAGAGATCGTTTCGATCGAGCCCCTCGATCTGCATTTCGCGATAGATCTTGCGGGCCTTCAGGCGGGCGAGACGGCTCCACGTTTGGCGATCGTACATAACAAAAATCTCCGTCCTCTGCTCCGATTCCCCGAGCAATCGGCCCCAGACAACGTCCTCCCTTAGTGTAACAAGGTGCGACCGGCGGCATTCCGGCAGGCGAGCGAGGCTGGTATGCTCACGCGGCGAACAGGTGAGCATGAATGGAGGGGCGATGCGCGTATTGGTGATCGGCGGCACGCAATTTATCGGTCCGTTCGTCGTGCGGCGACTCGCGCGGATGGGCCACGACGTCACGATCTTCCATCGGGGCGAGCACGAGGTCGACCTGCCGGAAGGGGTACGCCATCTTCACGGCGCCCGTGCCGAGATGGGCCAATTTACCGGCGAGTTCCGCGCACTGGCGCCCGATGTCGTGCTCGATATGCGCGCCATGACCGGCTACGACGCGCAAGTGACGATCGACGCCGTGCGCGGCACCGCCCGACGCCTGGTCGCGATCAGCAGCATGGACGTCTACCATGCCTACGGTGTGCTGACCGGCTTTGAAGGCGGCGATATCGAACCAATGCCGATCACCGAGGATTCACCGGTGCGCACGAAGCTCTATCTCTACCGCGCGGGTGGCGGCAGCCCGCGTCTGGCGGACAACGCCAACTACGACAAGCTCAACGTCGAGCGGCTGGTGCTCGGCCAGCCCGATCTGGCGGGCACCGTGCTCCGTCTCCCGGTCGTCTATGGCCCGGGCGACGCGCAACACCGGCTCTGGCCCTATCTGAAGCGGATCGATGATGGACGCCCGGCGATCCTGCTCGATGAGGTTGTTGCCCGGCGTCGCTTCGCCCGTTCCTACGTCGACAACGTCGCGGCAGCTGTCGCCCTGGCCGTGACCGACGACCGCGCCGCCGGGCGAATCTACAACGTCTCGGAGCCGGAAGCGCTCACCGAACTCGACTGGCTTCAACTGATCGTGGCGCAGACCGGCTGGTCCGGCCAAATCCTCGCGTTGCCCTCCGAGCGCCTGCCGGAGCATTTGCGCTCGTCCGGCAACCCGGCCCAGGAGATGGATGCCGCTTCATCACGCATTCGCCACGAACTCGGCTTCCGCGAAGAGATCGCCCGCGACGACGCCCTCGCCCGGACGATCGACTGGGAACGCTCCGACCCACCGGCCGGTGGCCCGACGCCCGAAGAGTACGCTGCGGAGGACGATGTCCTGGCTCAGCAGTGAGCGCTCTGTCCGGCGAGAACATGGCTCGACGGCCGTGACGCGGCAATAGCCTGATGTCCGCACTCATACCGGCGACGCCGCGGAAGCGAACGCCACCGGCGATTGACGTCGGTTACCGCTCTCGTTATCCCGAGTGATTTCGATGGCCCGAACCGTGCGCCATTAACAGTGGGCGCCGAAGGCCAGGTTCGCGGGCGTGGCCAGATCTTAATAAACGTGAACACGCTTAGTCGTCGACGGCTCACGCGCCAATCATCGAATCTGCCAGTTCCGACGTGAGAGCTGCATGGACCATGATTCAAGCTCAAATCATCTATGACGACGTCCGCGATCTCCCGAATGCATTCACATTCGTGCAGAACGCGCCTCCCGCGAGCAGCGGGGTGCTCTCTGTATTCCTGGATACATCGATCCGGCGCGTTCCGGGGCGCGACTACCTCGTGTTCTTCCGCAACTCCACGCGGGCTGTACGCACGGAACTTGCCGCCAACGAGTCAGAACACGTCAAGGACTTCGATCTCGCTGTGGAACGAGTGGAAGAATTCCTACAGCATCGCTTCACTCCCCGGCATCCAGGACTTGCCCTGTATATCTCGATCGATCCGGAATATTTTCTGGCCGTGCCATTACCTGGCCGGCCGGTGCGGGACGTCGCCTGGAGCCAGCAGACAGTCTTGACGCCGCTGGTCGAGATGATGGACGAGTACGAACATGTCGCGGTCGCGCTGGTCGATAAGCGCAGTGCGCGACTGTTTATGACTTACCTTGGAGCGATTGAGCTTTACGAATCGTTCGAAAGCGATTTCACCGGGAAATATGCGCCGGGCGACTTTCCACGCCGCACGCGATCAACCGGCATTCGCGGCGGGCGTGGCACGCCCGGGAAGGCCGGAATGATTGCCTGGAGCGGCATGGCTCAAACAAGGCAGCGCCGGAGGCACGAAGAGTTCGCGCTGCAGCATCTTCGTGTCGTGGCACAAGCATTAATGCGAATGATGCATGAACAGCCCTTTGATCGGCTCTTCCTCGCGGGCACGGAAGAAGCTGTGGATATGTTGCGAAATAACCTTCCCCAACCGCTCAAAGCCCGCTTCGCCGAATCGCTGCCGTTGCCGATTACCGCGAGTGAAAGCGAGGTACTGGCCGAGGCGCTCGAAGCGTCTCAACGCCGCGAACGAGAATCCGAAGTGGAGACCGTCAAGCGTCTTGTCGAACGCGCCGGGGCCGGTGGTGCGGTGTTGGGATTGGAGGAGACGCTACCTGCGGTCAATGATGGTCGTGTCGATACGCTGGTGATGAACTCCAATCTCGCTGGCGCTATCTCCATATGTGGAAATTGCGGCAGATTAACAACCTCAAACTCGGTGTGTCCGAGTTGCGGATCTGAAATCGAGAAGGTGCCCGACCTCCGCGAGCAACTCGTATTGGATGTGCTGGATCAGTCGGGGCGCATAGAAATCATCGAAGGGCCGGCAGCGGATCTGCTCGATCGTCATGACGGATTGGGCGCCTTCGTCCGGTACTGATGCGACGCTTTCTCAAACGACGATACCTACGGGAGCAAACGATGACGGAGAAATCGCCGCCAATCACTCTGCAACTTCGCGGTTTGACGCTCAACAGACTGGAGGTCCGACGGATTGAGCGGCAGCTCAGACGCCTCGAGCGACGTCTCGACAACCCACTAGCTGATCCGAGCGTCGATCTGCGGCTCATTCAACATGTGAACCGGCCGGACATTGAAGCGCAGCTACGGGTACAGGAAGAGCATTCGGGACCACGATATGCGGCGGATGCTAGTTCCTCGACCGCCGATAAGTCGGTACGCCTCGCGGTGTCACGTATCGAACGGCAACTATCTCGACGGAACGATCGTCTTCGAGGGGCGTCGAGCTATGGGGTTCCGAGTCGCCGGTTTCCCGAGCGTCGTCGTTTGAGTCGCGCGTTGCGAGCGCGAACGCTCTCAGGCACCGAAGCCGATGCCATACCAGACGACCGCTCTGCGACGGAGCAGCCGTAATCCGTTCGGCCTTGAATTATGTTTACGTTGGATTTCCGGGTGTGACGAACTCGGCGAGCTCAGCGGGGATTTCGCGCAGGCCGCGACGCAGCGCCTTGGCGAGCGCATAACGCATTGAGGCGGCGTAGCGTTCTTGCACGGCAGCCGTCAATGGCACACCGAGCGCATCCATCTGCGTGAAGGCGAACTGCCAGGCAAGCTGTTCCTCGCGCCAGCGGGGACGCACATTGCCGAGCACATGATGCCCGACTTCGTGTGCCAGTACGGCGAAGCTGAGTGCAGAGCGTGGATGCGGCGCTTCGATCGGTCGACGTGGGTGGCCGATCCAGGCGATGCCGCTCATGTTGCCGCGCCAGTGGCAAACGCGTACGTTGTGTTCGTGCAAAAGGTTGCTCGCCTGCGCCGCGAAGCGCCCCTCGATCAAGTGGCTGACATCGAGTTCGCGTCGCTGTCGCCGGTTCAGCCGCGTTGTCGCCATTCATCCCCGTTTCCGTCACCCGCAAGTGTACGTTCGCGGCGTGCGAGGGGCGAGTGATTCTCGCGCAGAGACGCAGAGAGCGCAACGCACTTGATTGAGAAATCTCCGCGTCTCTGCGCCTCTGCGCGAGCTATTCCGTTCGCCTACGAGCCGGCCTCGGTGGTCGCTTCTTCGAACACGCGATTGAGGCCGATATCCAGCGGATCGCCGGTTTCGCGAAGGAACGCTTCGGACTCAAGCCGGGCGCGCAAGGCGACACAGACGCTATGTGCGATGATGACATGCACATCCTCGACCTGCTCGATCACGTCGCTCGGTACCCGCACGTTCAGGTCAACCAATTTCCGTAGGCGACCGCCGGTCCGGCCGGTCAGGCCGATCGTCCGCGCGCGCGCGACACGGGCCGTCTGCGCGGCCAGCAGCACATTTGGCGAATTGCCGCTGGCGCTGATCAGCACCACGAGATCGCCGGGGCGTGCCAGCGGCGCCAGCTGCTCGGCAAAGACCCGCTCGTAGCTGGTGTCGTTGCCCCAGGCGGTGACGAGCGGCATGTTGTCGGTCAGTGAGATCGCGCGGAACGAGCGCTGTTGTCCGCCACGCACGCCTTTCGCCAGGTCGCAGACCCAGTGTGAAGCGGTCGCGGCGCTGCCACCGTTCCCGATAAAGTAGATCGAGCCGCCACGCTGGTGGCAGTCAAGCAACGTCTCAGCGACGAGTGAGATCGTACCGGCCGGCATCCCGTTCGCCAGATCCGCGATCTCGTGCCAGTAGCGTTCAATCGTATGTCGCATCATGGACATCACGTCCTTCCGCATTAACGATGGCGAGGCGCGCCTCGTCGCTCGCCGGACAGTCATCGAGCGTGCACGCACCATTCGGTTCAAGCGCGAAGCGGAGTTCACACAGGCCGTGCTGGCACAGAATTCGGCGCACCGCGTCGTGTCGCTCGGGTGCGCAGTAGAGAAGGAGGAAGCCGCCGCCGCCGGCCCCGACGATCTTGCCGCCGAGCGCGCCCTCTTCGCGGGCGAGCCTGTACCAGCGATCAATGGCACCGTTGGAAATAGCCGTTGAGAGTTGCTTCTTCTGCTGCCAGCCACGCTCGAGCAACCCCCCGACCTCATCGAGCTCGCCGGACAGCAGCGCCTGCCGCACGTCACCGGCGATCGCCTTGATCTCGTGCAGTGCGTCGACGACCGGCTTCTTGCGGCCAGTGTCGGCCCGCTGACCACGCAGGATGTCGGTCGATTTGCGCTGTTTACCGGTCGCGAAGAGGAGTAGGCGCCGGTTGAGCCGGCCGAGCGTGTCGGGTGCGAGATCGAGCGGCTCGACGCGCACCGCGTTCGGCTCGAAGACAATGGCGTTGAGCCCACCGAAGGCACCGGCGTACTGATCCTGCTTGCCGATCGGCATGTTCAGGCGCCCGATTTCCAGCTCGCAGGCGAACTCGGCAACCTGCGCTGGGGTCATTTCCTGCGCGCAATGGGTGGCCAGCGCACGCACGAGTGCGACGGCCATGGCGCTCGACGAGCCGAGCCCGGTCCCGGGCGGTACATCCGAACGAAGAGTCAGCTCGACGCCGCCATGGAGCAGTCCGCGCGTGACGAACCATTCGATGGCCGCCTTCGGCAACGCCAGCGGCTCGACGACTTCCGGCAGCACGCCCGGTGCGAAGCGCTCGGATTGCCGGTAGTCGATTGACGTGAGGCGGATGCCGCCATCGCAGGACGGACGCAGCGTCACGGTGCAGTAACGGGTGATCGCGCTGCTCACCACGAGCCCGCCGTATTGCTGGTAATAGGCATCGATATCGGTTCCGCCGCCGGCGAAACTGATGCGGAGTGGTGCGCGTGCGATCACCATGACAAACCTCCTGGTGGGTGCTACGGCCAGCTCGTTTCGGTCAGCGGCATGACCATCACCTCGGGGATGGTCGATTCGGGCGGCAACGTCGCGGCGAAAACGATGGTACTGGCGACGTTGACCGGGTCTTGCAGATTCGCCTCATCCGGCAGCGGGATGCCCTGATCGGCGAAGCGATCGAAGAAATGGGTACGCATCCCGCCGGGGATGACCGTCGTTACACGGATATGGTCGGGCCGCCCCTCGACGCCGAGGCCGCGGCCGAAGCCGACCAGCCCCCATTTGGAAGCGTGATAGGCCGAGGCGTTGGCCCAGGCACGGGTAGCGGCGGTGGAAGCGACGTTGAAGATCTGGCCGCCGCCCTGTCGACGCATCCGCGGCATCGCTGCTTTGGCGAAGAGGAAGGGTCCACGCAGATTAACGCCAATCACCTGATCCCATTGCGCGACGCTCATCTCATCGACCGAAAGGGTGTGATCGATGGCAGCGCAGTTGACGACGATATCGAGCCGGCCGAATTGATCGGCGACGCGCTCAACCGTGTCGAAGACGGCGCGCTCGTCGCTGACGTCGCAGCCGATGGCAACGCTCTGCGCGTCGTAACCGGACAGCGCGTGGCTGACGCGCCGCGCGGCCATCTCGTTGATGTCGCAGCAGGCAACGATGCTCCCGGCGCGTCCGAAGGCGTGCGCGGTCGCCTCGCCCAGCCCGCTCCCGGCGCCGGTAACGAGCACGACCTTGCCGGTCAAGCGATGGTCAGTATTCGGTGTCGTCATGGGGCAATCTCCATTGGTATCAACGATTTAGCCTGCGGCTGCGCGTTCGTGAATGAATCCTCAGCGCGTTCAACCAGGATTCGTCCGAAGAGTTCAGTCGCATTCCGTTGGCGATTGGAATTGGTTGTCGGCAACCCGAGATGATAGGTGCCGCTCGGCAGGATGGCGCAGCCGCCGTAGTCGTGGATGAGGATGAACTGAGCCACTGCCGCCTCGCCGGCGTGCTCCGGTGGCAGGCGATTCCACCACGAGAACCCACCTTCACTGACCAGTTCGGCGCGATCATAGAGCACGCTCGCCCCGCCGATCCAGGCGATCTTGTACCGTACCGTCTCGCCATGGCGAACGAGACGCTGTTCGAGATGCAGTGGATTGGCGGCGTTGTTGACTCGGTGTCGCTCCTGCAGGATGCTCTCGGGCGCGAACGGCTCCGCACATACTGGCCCATCCCAGAGCTCGATCTGTTGCTCGTCCGGGCGTACGTCTTTGAGAAAGCTGAGGCCGGTGGCAGCCGTCCCAACAAAGCCACGACGTTCCTGTTCAATGACGGACAGCAAGCGTTCCAACACCGTTGGAACGAGAAGGACGTCGTCATCGACGACGTAGACGTAGCGCGCCTGGCTCTGATTGAGCAGAAACTGCCGTTGTTCGCCGATAGCGCGACGCGGCAGGTGCCGATGCAAGGTCACCCGATGGCCGTGCCAGCGCAGCGTGCGCACGCGCGTATCGATCTCGATGCTCTGCAGGCAGCTCTGCGCCTCGTCCGTTTGATCCGAGATGATGACGTCGAAATCGGTAGATGTCTGACCGATCAAGCTCGTGAGAACCACAGCCAGGCCGGTTTTGCGGCCACAGGTCGGTATCAGGACATCAACCAGCGCCATAGTGGTTCTCAATCGTCTGTTCAAGCGGCATCTCATAACTCGCTGAGACAAACCGCGAGGCAGGCGTGCCGGCGAGCGTGAAGAGTTCTTCATAGACCTGCGCGGTGCGACGCGCCGCGACCGGCCAGGTGACCTGCGCCTCAACCCGTTCACGTGCCTGTCGTCCCAGCGCGAGGCGCAACGCATCGTCAGTGAGCAGCCGGCTCAGTCGAGCAGCGAGCGACGCCGGGTCTTCCGGCGGCACCAGAAACCCGGTCTGCCCGTCCGCGATGGTGTAGGTAAGACCGCCAACCGCCGAGGCGACGGCCGGGCGGCCGCAGGCCATCGCTTCGAGCGGCGTCAGACCGAACGGCTCGTACCAGGGAGTCGTCACGACAACGTCGCCGGCGCTGTAGTAGCGCGAGAGTTCGTCCCTTTGGCGCTTGCCGGTGAAGATGACATGTTCAGCGATGCCGAGTTCGGTCGCCAGCCGGCGCAGCACGCCGATCTCCGGCGTCACCGCGTCATCCGGCTCGCGCGTCTCACCGCCGACGAGCAGCACCGTCAGCGGCTGTCGCCGCTGGATGAGCAAGGCCGCCGCGCGCAGCAGGTTACGCACACCCTTGCGCGGCACCATCCGGCCAACGTAGACGACGACCGGCGTGTCGCATGGCAGCCCGAGCGCCTCTCGCGTCTCCGCCTGAGGCAGCGGCTGAAACACGTCGGTGTTGACCGCCGAAGGAATGGTGACGACCTGCGCCGGATCGGCGCCGTAGTCGTCAACCAATTCGGCCCGCTCGCTTGGGCACTGTGCGATGAGCCGGTCGATTCGTCGGATGACGTCGCGCTCGATTGCGATGCGCTCGCCGGGGCTGGTGTCGGACTCACCCTGATGCCGTTGCTTGGTCAGACCCATGGCGTGGAAGATCTGGACAACCGGTAGAGCGAGCCGTTCACCGAGTTCGGCGGCGACCCAGCCGGACATCCAGAAATTACCGTGGATCAGATCGTAGCGTGTGCCGGTGCGCCGCATGAACCGCAGCAGGTTTTCACGAAACTCCGGCATCAACGGCCAGAGCGCGTCCTTCGGTCGCCGGTCGAGTGGTCCGGCCATGAGATTGACGATGCGCACGCCCGGCGTCCACTCGATCACCTCAGGTGTATCGAGCGAATCACGTCGGGTGAAGACGTCGACCTCATAGCCGAGTTCACCCAGATTCCGGGCGATCTCGTCAACGTAGACGTTCTGTCCACCGGCATCCTCGCCACCGAGCCGCGCGGCCGGGCTGGCGTGTTCGCTGAGAAACGCGATGCGTTGTCTCATAGCAGCACCTCCTGCCGTCCCAGACGAGATCGGCCGCCAAGCTCGAGCACCTCGGCGAAGGCTCGATTCCAATCTCGGGCGAAGCGGTTGAGGCCGAAGCGCTCCCCGGCGGTTTCACGAGCGCTCGCGCCGATCCGCTGGGCCAACACCGGGTCCGCGATCAATGCCTGCATCGCCTCAAGCAGTTCATCGATGTCGCAGGAGACGTAGCCGTTCATGCCATGTTCAATGACCGAAGGGAGTTCGGTCGTCGCGAGTGCGACGACCGGCATGCCGATCGTCATCGCCTCGATCACGGCCAGCGGCAGGCTGGTGTAGCGCGCCGGGCTAAAGAGGAAACGATAGCGGGTCACCTGCCGGTGCAGCTCGCGGTACGGCACATCCCCCAGCCCGCCGAGTTCTTCGGTCTGCATCCCGACCGCCGTAAGTGGCAGCCGCGCCTGCGCGTGCAGAAAGAGATCGAGGCCGGAGATACGCGGCCGTGCCTGCATCCCGTTCATGACGGTGATCCCCTGGGCCAGATCGCCCTGATAGCGGAGCGCTGGATCGAGCGCCACGCTATGCTCGATGACCGTCGTCGGCGTGCGACCGTTGTCCCACATCAACCGATTGAAGTGCGTCACGTGAACCAGCAGCACGTTCGGATCGTCGACCGGATGGCGCGAATGCACCGCATCAGGCTTCGGCGTGTTGTGCTCCAGGTAGATCGCCGGCAGGCGCTGCTGCTCCACCGACAGGATCTCGTAGCGATCCTGGACGAAATTCTGCGGTGTCTGATAAATGATCAGGTCAAGATCGAGATCGCGTACCAGCTCGGCCGGCACCTCACGCACGTAGCCGGGCAGATCGAACGTCGGCCCACGTCCGCCGTAGCCTTCCGGCCGTCCGGGCTTTATGGGCAGATACCAGTCGTGCTCGATACGCGCCAGCGTGTTCAGGTAACTGCCATGGATATGCCAGATCAAAATCTTCAATCGTCGCATCAGATGACGCTCTCCCTATCGCAATGCGCGGCCTGGTTGACCCCTCTCACCTGGAGGATCTCCTTCATCCTGTTCCCCACGGCGTCCTGGTTCTCTGTCATCGTGCCCTCCTATTCCCCTCTTCACCCCGCTCTCCCGTCGTCCTGTCCGCTTCGTCACCCCGCTCTCCCGTCGTCCAGAGCCGCCCCCCTGTCATCCTGAGCCGCAGCGAAGGATCTCTCTTGACTTGCCCAGGCGAGCATGCGGTCGGGGCACGGAGAGGAGATCCTTCGCTGCGGCTCAGGATGACAGAGAAGGTGGGTTCGCAATTCGCGGTAACCAGTTGTCGTTCGGCGGCCGCGATCACCTGGTCCGGGGTGATCCGGCGGAGGCAGCGGTGGTCGATCGGGCAGATGCGGTGCGGGCAGGGGCTGCAGGCAACCGGATGACGCACGACGATGTGTCGTTCGCAATCGAGCGGCGCCCAGCGCGTGAACTCGGCCGGACCAAAAATCGTGATGCTCGGCACATCGAGCGCGTTGGCGACGTGCGCCGGGCCGGTGTCGTTGCTGATAAAGAGATCG
>ERZ778018.2368-NODE-2368-length-12240-cov-5.476652_pt1 | contig 12240 bp, 12 predicted proteins | sample MGYA00375748_ERZ778018 | MGnify/ENA primary metagenome ERZ778018 (study PRJEB29350, sample SAMN05509839) | bioreactor metagenome | biome: bioreactor; material: wastewater | place: South Africa: University of Cape Town | collected 2014-04-22 ... | reverse complement strand
GCCTAGCCCTTGACCGCACCGGCGGTTAGCCCCTGGACGATGCGGCGCTGGAAGATGATCGTCAGGATGATCAGCGGCAGCGTCACGATCACCGTGCCGGCCATCATCTTGCCCCACGGCAGCTCGAAGCCGCCGGTCGTGTTGGTGTTGAAGGTGAAGATCGCCAGCGTGATCGTCCGCTTGCCCGGCGACTGGATGAATGACAGGGCGTAGAGAAATTCGTTCCAGGCCGAGATGAAGGCGAGCAGGCCGGTTGTCACCAACCCGGGTGCGGCCAGGGGCAGGAGCACCTTCCAGAAGACCTGGAAGGGCGTCGCGCCATCGACATAGGCCGCTTCCTCCAGTTCGCGCGGCATCGTCTGGAAGAAGGTTGTCAGCACCCAGACGGTGAACGGAAGGGTGAACAGGAGGTACGTAATGATCAGCGCCGGCAACGTGTTGTAAAGGTTAAAGCGCGTGATCAGCGTATAGAGCGAACCAAGGATGGCGATCTGCGGGAACATCGTCATCGCCAGGATGATGTACATGACCGGCGTGCGGCCCTTGAACGTGAATCGCCCGAGCGCGAACGAGGCGAACGCGCCAACTAGAAGCGAGATGATCGTCACCGACCCGGCCACGATGGTCGAATTGAGCATCGAACGCATGAACAGCCGATCGCTGAAGACCTCGCGATAGAACTCGAGCGTCGGGTTGTGCGGCCAGTACGAAATCGGTGTGGTGAACATCTCGCTGTTCGGCGTGATCGACGAGCGGATCGCCCAGTAGAAGGGGAAGATCAGGTAGATCAGGATGATCGCCAGCAGGATGTAAAAGGCGACGCGCTGCGCGCGATGGCGTAACGTCTTACTCATGTTCGCTCCACTCTGAGTGCCGTCACGTAGGCGACCACGAAGATGCCGATGATGACGAAAATCGCCACGCTAATAGCGCTGCCATAGCCGACATCCGAGAACGAGACGAGGTTTTGTTGGTCGTAGATCGCCATCGTCTGGGTCGAGGCGCGCGAGCTGAACATAACGAAGAAGACGTCGAAGACGCGCAACGCATCGAGCGTGCGGAAGATGAGCGCAACCAGAATTGCCGGTCGAAGCAGGGGTAATGTGATACGGAAGAATTGCTGGATCGCGTTCGCGCCGTCAACCGTCGCCGCCTCGTAGACGTCGTTGGGGATGACCTGCAAGCCGGCTAATAAGAGGAGTGCCACGAATGGAGTTGTCTTCCAGATATCGACCGCGGCGACGGCCGGTAATGAGGTATTTGGCTGCGAAATCCAGGCGACGTTGTGATCGAGAATATGGAGCTTGTTCACCAGCAAGTCATTGAAAACGCCGTAGGTGCCGCTATACATCCATTTCCACATTTGCGCCGAAATCACGGTCGGGATCGCCCAGGGAACGAGCATGGCGGCGCGCATTGGACCGCGCCCTTTGAAGTGCGAATTGACGACCAGCGCCACGACGATGCCGAGAAGGAACTCGAAGATCACGGTGATGATCGAAAATTCGAATGTCACCCAGATCGAATGACGAAAGGCCGCATCTTTGATCAGGAAGCGATAATTGTCGAGCCCGACGAAGTTTGTCGGTTGCAAGCTGGCCAGGCGCTCGTCGGTGAAGCTGTACCAGACCGTTTGCACGAGCGGCACGAGCGCGACCAGTGCGACGACCAGAAGGGTGGGGATCAGGAGCAGCCAAGCGGTTCGTGTCTGACTGCCGCGAAGCGTGCGGATGCGCCCTGGTTCGACTTTTGGGGCCTTTTTGGGAATATCCGTGGTTACCGTCCCGTTCATGCGGATCTCCCTCGCTGCGTGATGAAAGACGGAGGCGTGAGCCGCCTCCGTCCAGTCGTGCCGTGCAGATGCCGGATCAGCCCATGACCCGTTCGATCTGCTGTTGGATCTGCTGCACGACGCCGCTTGCGTCTTCGCCGTTCAGAATCTTGTTGACGCCCTGGAAGAAGTATGTCGAGACCTGGTTGTAGTTCTCGCCGGCCGGTCCGGATGGTCGCGTCACCCGAACGACGTCCTGCAGGTTTTCCAGGAACGGCATCGCCTTGACGACGGCCGGATCGCTGGCGACTTTCTCCATCGTCGGGACGTAGGAACCGACGACGGCACGCCAGGTTTCGACTTCCGGGCTCGTCATGTAGCGGATGAACTCGATAGATGCCTCCTTCGACTTCGAATACTGCGAAACGCCCAGCTGCCAGCCGCCGACGGTGCCGTAGTGCTTTTCGCCTCCGGCCGCCGGGAGCGGCGCGACGTCGAACTTACCCTTGATCGGTGAATCGGACGAGTTCCCTTCGGCGTAGGCATATGGCCAGTTGCGCATGAAGGCGGCATTCCCACCCTGGAAGACGTTACGAGCGTCTTCTTCCTGGAACGAGGTCACGTCGCGCGGGGAGATATTGCCAACCCAGCCCTTGGCCTTGTTGAGCATGCCAATCGCTTTATCGTTGTTGACCGTCACCTTGCCGTTCTCATCGACGATGGTGCCGCCACCGGCCGAAGCGATCCATTCGAGCGCGTCACAGGTGAGCCCTTCGTAGGCATCGCCCTGGAACACAAAGCCGGTGAAGCTGGCGTTCGATTTCTCGCCATCCTTGATCTTCGTTGCCATGTCCTGAAGCTCGTCCCAGGTCGTGGGCGGTTTGTCGTAGCCGTATTTTTCAAGCAGGTCGGTCCGATAATACAGCATGCCAAAGTCACCGAACCAGGGCATCGCCACGAGCTTGCCGTCGACTGTGTTGTTCTGGATGATCGTGTCGTAGTGCAGCTTGGCTTCGTCGGCGAGCGCCTGGCTCAGATCGACCAGGTGCGGTGCAAGCGAGCCGGGCCAGATGACGTCGAGCATCATCACGTCGACATCCGATGATTTGCCCTGGAAGAAGCGCTGATAGGTTGCGAAGTTCTGGGTTGAGTCCTGTGGTTTGGGAACGATGTTGATCTCGATGCCGGTGTCTTTCGTGAATTGTGCCGCGAGCACCTTGTCGAAGTCGTTACCGGCACCGACCGAGTCGCCGTAGTAGGTGATCTTCTGTCCGCTGAACTGTTTGCCCTTGCTTGGATCCGGCACAGGCGGGGCAACCTTCGGGTCGAAGGTCATCGCCATTGGGCTGCCGCTCGGAGAGGCTTCTGCACTCGGACTGGCCTCCGGCGAGCTTGCGGGTGAGGCCATCGGGCTGGCGCTGCCGCTTGGGCTGGTCGAGGCAGATGTCGATTCGGACGTCGAGGTGCTGCCAGATGAGGTGGTCGGCGTTTTATTGCTGCTGCCACCGCAGGCAGCAAGTAAGGCGGCGATCACCGGAGCGCTGAGTCCGAGCACGGCCGCTCGGCGCAGCACATCACGCCGGCTCAATCTGCCGCTGAGCGCGCTGCGCGCCAGCTCCTGAAAACGTTCATCGTGTGGCATAAATCACTCCTCCTGCACGAAAATCGCTCACCCGGCCGTATCACCGGTGAGGCGATTCCAGCACAAACGAAACGGCACGCGTGCGCCCCTGCCACTTCCGATAGCAGGGTCGCGCTCGGGGCGATGACGAGACTCCGCGCCAGTGAACTGCCCCGAGCATGCTGCCCATGTGTGAGTGCACATGTTTCACGTCGGTCGAGCGCCGGAGCGTGCCGCCGACTCTATTTCAGCCGGCCCGCACCGCCACTCGTATCCGCAAGAATCAGGCCGGAAAGCAAGAGGTGGCGTGGCGTGTACGCTCAATGAGCGTAAGACTATTCACAAGGTAGCCTACTCGTCGCTGGAGGTCGAGTTGTCCTGGGCACCAGCGAAGAGCGGAGTCCGTGCGGATTGCTCGTCGAGCGTACGCACAACCGTCTCGCTCCGCGGGTAGGGAATGGTGGCCCCCGAGGTGTAGAGGACCTTCTTGATCCGACGCAGAAGCACCCGCTGCACGCGCCACTGCTCCATTGGTCGTGTCTTGACCAAGATCCGCAGCGTTACCTGATAGGGCCCCATCGACTGCACACTGAGGATGTCGGCCGGTTCCAGAATGGCGCTGCCAAGCTCGGGGTCGTGTTGAATGTCCTTTAGCATTTCGGTCAACGTGTCGACGGCCTGGTCGATATCGTCGTCATGGGAGATATCGATGTCGATGACGGCGCGCGACCAATCCTTGGTCATATTCTGCACGGCACGCACGTCGCCGTTGGCGATGATCGTAAAGCTGCCGTCGGTGCCGCGCAGGCCGGTCCGCCGCAAGCTGAGATGCTCAACGACACCGGAGTAGTTGTTGACCGAGATAACATCACCGACGCCGTATTGATCCTCGAAGAGGATGAGAAAGCCGCCGATCACATCCTTAATCAGACTCTGGGCGCCGAGACCAATGGCGATACCGGCGACACCGGCGCTGGCGAGCAACGGTGCAATGTTGATGCCGATATTACTCAGGATCATCATGCTGGCGATGACGATGACCAGGGCGCGCCCGCCGGATTCGACGACGCTCGAGAGCGTGTTGATCTTCAGCGTCAATTCGCGATTCGGTTTTTCGTTCCGTTCGACCAATCGCCGGATCATGCGACGGATCAGCGTTCGCAAGACGCGCAGAATCACCAGCGCCAGCGCCAGGATGACCAGGACCGAGATGATCGGGCCGACGGTGGTGCGGCCGAATTCGCTCAGCGACGACCAGATCGCCTGGGTGCGGTCGAGGACGCTGCCGGTTTGTGAGGCGATGGACGCGGGAATCAACGGAAACGCGGTCAATGCAACCCCTCCCAAGCATCACGGTTGACGGCGAACGGTATCAGCCTACCAGGGACACCCGGAAACGACGAGGCGACATCGAAGCCCGTTCGACGAACGTTCCTTGCGTACATCGTACGCATCGTGTAAACTCGGCAACGTTATCGCGTACGGTGTACCCATAGGAGAGAATCGTATGAACAATCGACACGGCGCCACCGTTGAGGTCTCTCGACTCCGCAAGACATTCGGAACGACTGCTGCGCTGCAAGGTGTTGACCTCACGGTACCGGCCGGAACCGTTTTCGGGCTGCTTGGTCCCAACGGCGCGGGCAAGACGACCATTGTGCGGGTGCTCGCCACGCTGCTGCGGCCCGATTCCGGCAGCGCCCGTATCGCCGGTATCGATGTTGTGCGCGAAGCGGACAAGGTGCGTGGTCTGATCGGGCTGGCCGGTCAGCATGCGGCGGTCGACGAGAAGATCACGGGTCGCGAGAATCTGGTGATGTTCGGGCGGCTCTATCACCTGCCCGAGGCGACCGCCCACCGCCGTGCCGATGAACTGCTGGCGCAGTTCGATCTGATGGAGGCGCGGAATCGCATCGTGAAGCACTACTCCGGCGGCATGCGGCGGCGGCTCGATATCGCCGCCAGCCTGATTATCGCGCCCCGTCTCCTCTTCCTCGACGAACCGACGACCGGCCTCGATCCGCGCAGTCGCAGCGAGGTCTGGCAGAGCGTGCGCGATCTGGTCGCTGCCGGCACGACCGTGTTGCTGACGACGCAGTACCTCGATGAGGCGGATCAGTTGGCCGATGAGATCGCCGTGATCGACAGCGGCCGCGTCATCGCTTCCGGCACGCCGGCTTCACTCAAATCGCTGATCGGCGGCGACCGGCTCGAAGTCGTGACCACGAGCGCGCAGCTGTCTGCGGCAGCCGATGCGCTGGCGGCGGTCTGCAGCGCCGCTATCGAGATCTCGGCGCTCAACCGCAAGATCAGCGCGCCAACCTCCTCCGGCGCGGCCGATCTGATCGCCGTGGTGCAGGAGTTCGGACGGCGCGGTATCACGGTCGAAGACCTCGCCTTGCGTCGCCCGACGCTGGATGACGTCTTCCTCCATCTCACCCGGCATGAGCAGTCCGAAGAATCCGTCCCCGAACTGATGGGAGTTGCCTGATGATCAATCCTATGCTCGAAGCCGCTCCTGCTCCGACAACCTTCCGCGAGCGGCTCAGCTGGACCCTGCGCGATGGCTGGACGCTGACCCGCCGCGAATTCACGCAGATGCGTCATGCGCCGGGCGAACTGATCGGCGCGGTCATCTTTCCTGGACTCATGGTGGTGCTCTTCGGCTACGTTTTCGGCAGCGCCATCAGCGTGCCGGGCGGCGGCAACTATCGCGAATACCTGATGCCCGGCCTCTTCGCCATGACGGCCCTGACCGGTGTCATGGTCTGCGCCACGATGGTGTCGAAGGACGTCGAGGAAGGAATCATCGACCGCTTCAAGTCGATGCCGATGGCGCGCTCGGCGGTGCCGTTCGGTCGTGCGACGACCGATCTGATTACCAGTACGATTGGCGTCGCGGTGATGGTCGTCATCGGTCTGCTGGTCGGCTGGCAGCCACATCTCGGACTAGCCAAGACGTTGACTGCCTTCGGACTGATCATGCTGTTGCGCTACGCCGTCGCCTGGCTCGGTGTCTACATCGGCTTGCGGGTCAGCGCGGAAACGGCCGATCAGTTGATCCCGATCGTCTTCCCGGTGTCGATGATCTCCAATAGCTTCGTACCGACATCCGGAATGCCCGGCTGGCTGCAGTTCCTCGCCGACTGGAATCCGGTGAGTGCGCTGGTGCAGGCCTGTCGCGATCTCTTCGGCAATCCGGGCGCGCTGCCGGCGCACGCCAGCTTCCCGCTGATGCACCCGGTGGCGACCACGATTGCCTGGTCCCTCGTGCTGCTGCTGATCTTCGCCCCACTGGCGACGCGCCGTTACCAGGAGATGACGCGGTAGGCGGGGGTGAGGGCGGGCCGCTCCTCCGCTCGACTACTCCGCCAGCCCGAGCCCCACCATCAATCCGTCGAGCACGTAGCCGAGGCGGCGTTCGAAGAGGACGTCGGGATCGGGGAAGTCTTCGGCTTCGATGACGATGCGGCGGAAGTATGAATACTCCTCGTCCTCGATCATCTGGAGGACCAGCGGCGCGGCGGCTTCGCGCCACTCCTGATCGCCCATGCCGGTGGCGCGCTGCGTTTGGCGCGCAATGATCTCGCCGTGGGCCACCCCGTGGGTGAACGCCCAGACCGTCGACACCATATCCATGAGTTGGTCCATCGTCATGCCGGGTCGATCGATCGCCCGGAGCGCGCGTTCATAGAGCCGGGTGAAGTTCGGACCGAGCGCCGGCCGCCCGCCAAAGCTTTCGACCGCCCATTCGTGCCGCAATAAGAGCCTGCGCAGCGCCCAGGCGAGACGATGTAACGTCGTGCGCCAACTGTCCCGATCGAACGACTCATCGAGCAGTTCGGCCATGACGCAGTCGTTCATTAGATCGATCAGGTCGTCGCGCGAGGTGACGTAGCGGTAGAGCGACATCGTGCCGACATCGAGCGCGCGCGCCACTTTACGCATCGAGACCGCCTCCAGGCCGCCGTCGTCGGCGATCTTTACGGCGGCCTCGGCGATCTGTTGATGGGTGAGCGACGGCTGCCGGCCGCGCCCGGACTGGCCGATGCGTGTCCAGATGAGCGCGCTGCTCTGGTCCTTCCTCGACGGCATGCCGGCTACTCGCCGACCTTGATCGGTATCGTCTTCGGCCGTGCCTGATCGATCTTCGGAAGCTGGATCGTGAGCACTCCGGTATTGAAGCTGGCATTCGCTGCCTGGGAGTCGACCGATGTCGGCAAGGAGATCGAACGCTCGAAGTGTCCGAAGCGTCGCTCACGCAGCAACCAGTGGCATTCCTCGTCGGGCTCAACCGCCTCATCCTGCGCCCTGATCTCGCCGCTAATGCGCACGTTGCTGCCAAGAACCGTGATGTCGACATCGCTCGGCTGAACGCCGGGCAACGGCGCGGTGATGATGTAGCGGTCGACCGTCTCGCGGACATCGAGCGGGATTGAGCCGGCCATCGCGGTTGAGCCGGAGCGCGGAGAGAGCAGCCCTTCGTCGAAGAGGTTGTTCATCGCATCGCGAAAGCTGCTGATATCGCGGAGCGGATCCCAGCGGGTGGAACTCATCGGATCTGCCTTTCGATCATGTATCGTGTTGATGGTTGTCCGTGATTGTCGCGCCAACGCCGGCCACTGACAATCGCTGCAGGGCGCCATGCGCCGTTCATAGTCAATGAATACCACGAACGGTGGCTGAATGTAGCGCGCGTACTGTCCGGAGGTCCAGCGGGCGCCTGTTTCGCCGGACGATGCGTTGGTACAAAAATAGCGGCAAAGTCCGGCTGGTGGCGGGCGCGAGCGCATCGCGCGGGACCACACGCCAGGGTAAGGATGTGACTACATGGAATGGCAAACTCCTGATGAACCACGACGGAAGCGCGTTCTGATTCTCGGTGGCGGCTTCGCTGGTGTCTATACGGCATTCGCCCTGCAGAAAGAGCTGGATGACGAGCCCGTTGATGTCGCGATCGTCAACCGCGAGAACTTCTTCGTCTTTTATCCACTCTTGCCGGACATCATTTCCGGCGCGATCGAAACAAGCTCAATCCTCAATCCGATTCGGCTCGTTGCCTCGAACGCCACGCTCTACGTCGGTGAGGTTGCGACGATCGATCTGGACGCGCAGCGGGTCGATGTGCGACTCGGGCTCTACGGCAGCTATCACGAGCCGCGACCGCTCTATTACGACCATCTGGTGATCGCGCTCGGCGGCGTCCCGAGTACCCGCTTCATTCCCGGCATGGCCGAGAATGCGTTTGACGTCCAGCGCCTCAGCGCCGCGTTTGCGCTGCGCAATCACGTGATCGACACGCTGGAGCAGGCCGATATTGAGACGAATCCGGTCGTCAAGCGACGATTGCTTACCTTCGTGGTCGTCGGCGGTGGCGCCAACGGCGTCGAGGTCATAGCGGAAATGCATGACATGCTGGTGGAAGTCACCAGCCGCTACAAGCACATCGAGCGCGACGACATTCGTGTCATCCTGATTCATGCCGGACCGCGTCTGATCCCCGATTTGCCGCAATCGCTGGGCGATTTCGCCGAGCGTCTGTTGCGTGAGAAGGGGGTCGAGATCATGCTCAACGAGCGCGTCTCGCGCCTTGAGCCGGATCGCGTTTATATCGAAGGCAAGGACGCGATTGACGCGAGCACGATCGTCGGCTCGGTCGGCGTCTCTCCGAACCCGCTGGTGACAGGGTTGCCGCTGGAACAGAATAAGAAAGGGCAGATCAAGGCGAACCGGACGCTCAACGTGCCGGGTCGCCCGAATGTCTGGGCGCTCGGTGATACAGCCGAGGTGATTGATGAGCACACCGGCAAGCCGTATCCACAGACAGCCCAGCACGCAGTCCGTGAGGCGCGCACGGTGGCGCGCAATATCGTCGCGACGATTCGTGGCAAACCGCTGAAGCCGATCACCTATAAGACGAAGGGTCAGCTTGTCGCGCTCGGCCATCGTTCGGCCGTTGCCTACGTCATGGGGCTCAAACTTTCAGGTTTCCCGGCCTGGTGGATCTGGCGCTCGTATTACCTGCTGCAGATCCCGCGCTGGGACAAGCGACTACGCGTCATGTTCGACTGGACGCTCGATCTTGTCTTCCCGCCTGAGCTCACCCAGCTTAAAGTCGGCCAACCGACCCCGTCTATGCGCGCCCAACCAGAACCGGCTCCGGAGAAGGTTGAGGCGCGGTAGCAGCAGGGCAAGGGCGGCCGCCCTCGCCCCCGTCTCCTCTCCCGCGCCGCGCGGGAGAGGGTTCTCCCCCCCCACCGGAGGGAGTCAGTGGGAGGGCCGTTCTAACCCGCTCTTCCGGCGCTCCAGCGCTGGATCATGCCGGTGAGGAGTTCGGTAGCCGAGGCGAGCGAGGTGTCGCCGCCTGCGCCGACCGGGTAGACGGAGACGAGGCCGATCGCTTCGACCTTACCGCTGTCGAGTACGGCCTGCGCCGCATCGAGCGTCTGGGCGATGTCCGGTCCATTCGGCTCTTTGGTGTTGTGCGAGGGCGTGAGCGATTCGTCGAGGATGTCGAGGTCGATGTGCAGATAGATGACGTCGGTCTTGGCCGCCAGCTGCTGCACCGCATCGCGTAGTGCGTCGCCGCCGACCGGCACGACCTTGATCGCCGTGGCGTTGACGAGCGCTTCCTCAGCCGTATCGAGATTGCGGACGTCGACCATGATAATGCGGTCGGTCGGCAGCGCGACCTCCTGATGTGCGGCGATGCGCCATTCGGGAAAGCAGAGCCCGGCACTGACGGCGACCGGCATGCCGCCGAGCATACCGCTCAGGCTCGTCTTCGGCGTATTGAAGTCGCCGTGTGCATCGAACCAGACGAGTCCGATGCGAGCCGTCGCGCCGTTCGCCTGCTGCAGGCCGCCGATGACGCCGGGCAGCACGTTGCAATTGCCACCGGCGACGACGACATTGGTGCCGTCGGCGAAGCCTTTGGCGACCTCATCGGCGATGCGCCCCCCCATGAGCGCCAGCGCCTCCGTCGGCTCATCGGTGAACTCATCGTCTTCAACCCAGGGCCGCACGTAGGTCACCGAGCCACCGGCGGCTGCATAAACGCCGCTTTGCCGGAACGAATCGAGCTCGCGCGGCACCTCGCCTTTCATCGGCCGGTTGGCCGTCCGCACTTCAATAACCCGTAGATCCATCTCCTGCCTCCTGTGAGTTGAACCGCCCTCACCCCCGGCCCCGCTCCCGCGCGGCGCGGGAGCGGGGTGTCTTGGGGCGATCTTGGGCGTGTTCCTGCAACGATGCGCTGGGTGACGTGGGCGCCATAAATGGCGCCCAAGCGACTTTCGTCGCGCGTCTCTTCCCCTCTCCCGGGGCACCCGCGAGCGGGTCGGGGAGAGGGACCGGGGGTGAGGGCACCCGCTATTCCCCCGCCATCTCCTTCAGTTTGGCAAGCGCCGCGTCGATGTCGGGAATCTTGCCGCGCTCGGTGACGATATCCTGGTAGACGAGCTTTCGGTCGCGGTCGATGATGAAAAGTGCGCGCCGTGAAACGCCGTGATATGGGCCCCATTCGTCCATCTTGACCTCATATGCCGTCATGACGTTTCGGTCGAGATCGCCAAGCAGCGGGAAGGTCAGTTCAAGCTGTTCGCCCCAAACACGCTGGGCATGGTGTGAATCAACCGAGGCTCCATACACTTCAGCGCCTAATCGATGAAACTCATCGATCCTGTCCTGGAACTTGGACAGTTGGTTGCCTCAGCCACCGGTGAACGCGAAGAAATAAAACGTGAGGACGACAACGTTCTCCTTAACAGCTTCGCTCAAGGTGAAGGTGTTGCCCCACGAGCTCGGTACGGAGATCTCGGGAGCCAGCTCACCTACGGGTAATGCCATGACGACTCCTTATCGTGCGTCGTTCGATGATGCCAACGCGCCGGTCCAGACGGTTCAGGCGCTTGACGAATACCGATTCTTACGCACTATACAGTGATCGTTGCGCGTGCGCACGTCCCGTAATTGGTGACACACTGGTTTTTCGTAACGCCGTATCGGCGCCTTCCTGGTGAGCGACAACGTGATGACGACATGATGTAGCATAGTGCGGATGCTGGCGGCGGCTGCGTCGCATCGTTCGCACTGGCGGGAGGAGAGGGCGTGCAACTCTACAATACGATGAGCGGGAAGAAAGAAGATTTCGCACCGCTCGATGGTCATACCGTGCGCATGTACGTCTGCGGCATTACGCCGTACGACACAACCCACATGGGCCATGCCATGGCCTATTTGACGTTCGATGTCATCAACCGCTATTGTCAGTATCTCGGCTGGCGGGTGAAGTACGTGCAGAACGTCACCGATATCGATGACGATATCCTGCGTAAGGCAAATGAGCTGGGCGAGCGCTGGGATCTGCTCGGCGATCGCTTTATCCGCCAGTTCCAGGAAGATCTCAACGCACTCAACGCATTGCCGCCCGCGGTCTACTGTCGCGCCACCGAAGAAGTTCCCATGATCATCGAGATCGTCTCGAAGCTGATCGAGCAGGGGATGGCCTACGAAAATCAGGGGAACGTCTACTTCCGCGTCAAGAGCGACCCCGATTACGGCAAACTGTCGCGGCTCGGCTATGCCGAGATGCTCGATATCTCCGGCCAGCGTGGCGCCGATCCGAACGACCCGCTAAAAGAAGACCCGCTCGATTTTATTCTCTGGCAGGCGAGCAAGCCGGGCGAACCGACCTGGGAGAGCCCGTGGGGCCAGGGGCGTCCGGGCTGGCATATCGAGTGCAGCGCTATGTCGATGCGCTATCTCGGTGAGCAGATCGATATCCACGGCGGCGGCGGCGACCTCGTCTTCCCCCACCACGAAAGCGAAATCGCCCAGTCCGAAGGCT
>ERZ778018.2364-NODE-2364-length-12252-cov-3.573666_pt1 | contig 12252 bp, 15 predicted proteins | sample MGYA00375748_ERZ778018 | MGnify/ENA primary metagenome ERZ778018 (study PRJEB29350, sample SAMN05509839) | bioreactor metagenome | biome: bioreactor; material: wastewater | place: South Africa: University of Cape Town | collected 2014-04-22 ... | reverse complement strand
GGTCAAGCGTGTGGGCGGCGGCCGCTTCCCTATCGAAATCCAGAAGTCCGGCGTCATCATCCCCAACGAGATGGTGACCGGGGCAACGGCCGATGCCTTCCAGCGTGTGGTGCGCGAGAACCTGCCACGCCGCGTCGAACATGAGCTTGGCCGACTGTTGCCCTGACCCCCGGTGTAGGGACCGTTCGCCGTTTCCGACCCCAAGCGGCGCGTAAGAGGCCCGGATTTCGTCCAGTTTCACCGTCGCAAAAGTTGGGTTGTCACGGTTGTCGGCCACGGAATGGAAGTTGTCACGATGGATGAAACCGTCATGGCGGCGCCCGGCGAGGTTGCTGCCCGGGACGGCGTCACCAAACAGGCGGTCACCAAACTGGTGCGCCGCTTCGTCGATGAGCATAACCTGCCAGTAGAGCGGGACGGGCGCGGCCGGATCATCCGTTTCTCGCTCGCGCACTACGATCATTTCCGTGGCGAGTTCGCCAGTTCGGAGAAAGTGGCGGCGGCCCGGAAAGAAACTCCAGTCGTCCAGCCGACAGTCTCGAGCACCTCGCGCGACGAGGCGCTGCGGCAGGAAGCGTGGCTGAAGGTCGGGCGGGAGAAGCTTCGCCGGCAGGAACAGGTCGGGCAACTTGTCCGAGCCGACATGATGCGCGAAGCACTGACGGTCTGCGGCCGGGAAATCCAGTCGAGCATAGCGCGCCTGCAAAACCGCGCCGACGATATGGCCATGGCGGTAAGCCGAGAAGGTGCGCACGGGTTGCGCGTCCTGCTGCGCCAGATCGCGTTCGATCTGAACAAGGAGATTGCCGACAAGCTGGTCGGCATCTTCGAGGCGGCGGCCGAGAACGATGACGTGCTCGAGGACGAGGACCTGTGAGCATCCATATCGGGCCGGGGCATCCCGGAGCGTTGAGATTGACGGCTCTGGCCCTTGCCGAGGCGATCCGTCCACGTCCGCCGGCACGGTTTCGTGACTGGCTTCCGAAGAACATCGTGCTCGTCGACGGGCCGAAGAAGGGAGATTTGTGGGCACTGGAGGACGCGCCTTACCTTGGTGAGATTGCCGATTGCCTGTCGATTGACCATCCCTGCAATCTGGTCACGGTTCGTAAGTCGCAGCAAACCGGCGTGTCGATCCTCGCTCTCGCCTGGTCGCTCTACATCGCCGACACCGCGCCGGACAACATCCTGTATGGCCTGCCATCGATCGACTTCCTGCAGGACATGAACAGCACGAAGCTGCATCCGCTCATCGATGCGTGGCAGACTGAAACGGGCAAGACGGTCATTTTTCCGCAGGTAAGCCGCTCGGGCGCCGGGTCGACGATCTACGAGAAGCGCTTCGCTGGCGGCTCGCTCATGCTGGCCAACGCCAATGTCGCGACCGACCTGTCTGGCAAGACGACGCGGTATGGGGTCAAGGACGAGGTCTCCAAATGGCAGACCCACATCAACGGAGACGATCCGGAATCACTGTTCTTCGGCCGCTTCACCGCTTTCCGGCGCACGAAATCGTTCAAGATATTCGAGTTGTCGACGCCGGAAATCGATACGGGAGACGAACTGGGCGACGGGCCGGGTCATTGCCGGATCGATCGATCCTTCAAGCGGTCGGATCAGCGCTTTTGGAATATCGCCTGCGTCGAATGCGATCATGAGTTCAAGCAGGTCTATGACGGTTTCCATCTGGACCGGCTTCATCCGCACAAGAGCTTCTATGGCTGCCCCTCCTGCGGCCATGTAGTCAGCGAGACGGAGAGGGTGATCGGGGTTCGTAACGGGCGCTATATCGCGACCGCTGCGGGACCCGACCGGCATCCCGGCTTCCATGTCGACGCCTTCGATTCTCTCATGATGAGCTATGAGGCGATCGCGGAAGACGTGCTGAAATATTCGCGTGAGGGCGGCCTCGGCGAAAAGAACGTCTACAATCTGGTGCTGGGCCTGCCTGCCAAGGTGAAGGGCAACGCGCCGGAATATGAACGGCTCATGGAGCGGCGCGAACCCTTCCGTGAATTCGCGGTTCCCGCGGGAGGCCTGATCCTTGTGGCCGGTGCCGACGTTCAGCACAATGGTATCTGGTGCGTCACACTTGCCTTCGGAGAGGATCGGCAGAGCTGGGTGCTGGGCGTTCGGTTCTTCGAGGGAACGACTGACAATATCGCCGAGGGTGCCTGGGTAAAGCTTGATGCGTTCTTCGCCGAGCCGCTCGACGATGCGTTCGGCGGGCAGCGCAAGATCGAGGCACTGGCGGTAGACGGTGGCGACGGCGGGCGCACCAACCAGGTGCTAGAATGGTGCAGGCGGCGGGCGAACGCATATGCGGTTCGTGGCGTCGGCGGCCGCGGTATCCCGGCGATCAGCGTGCCGGCGAAGAAGTCTGTCACCAAGCGGGGCAAACGCAAGCGTTTCGGCAGCGCCATGCTCTGGCCTGTCGGAACGTGGGGCCTGAAGTCCGAGCTGTTTGCAAACCTGCACAAGCCAGGCTTGCGATCGGGCGAGGTATCGGACCCGCCTGGCTATGTTCATTTCGGCGATTTCCTGCAGAAGGAATATTTCATGCAGGTTACCGCGGAGGCTTTCGTTGCCGAGGTGGTGAAGGGTCGCATCCGCGAGGACTGGAAGGTTCTTCGACGGGAGAACCACTGCCTCGATGCTCATGTCTACGCCATGGCAATGGCCGAGATGCTCGGCCTGTCGACAATGCGGGCGGATGACTGGGCGGGGCTGCGCGACAGGCTTCATCCGGAGCGTCAACCGGATTTGCTCAATCTGTCGCGGCGCGTGGCCAGCCCGCCGCCGCTCGCGGAGCCTTCACCGGCTCCAATCGAAACCAACAAACGCGCCCAGTCTCGGCGCAACAGGTGGAAGAACCGGGGATGAAGCTGCTCGACCGCATCATCGGCCGTGGCCATGCTGCCGCTCCGGCCGCACGCCCGGCGCCAACGGCTTCCTATCTGCGTGACAGCCGGTCGCGTATTTTGTCCACTCGCGGCACGTCTTTGCGTGAGCATCGTGATGAGGTCCGTGTTGCCTGGCGGCGCGCGGCAGGCCTCGCCATGGACATCATCCAGAATTCGGGCCGGTTGCGTGGGGCAGTCGACCAGGTGATCGCCGATACGGTCGGCGTCGAGTTGATCCTCAACCCGCTGCCGGACCTTTCGAAGCTCGGCTACGACAATGAAGAGACAGACGCTTTCATCCGGCTGGTGAAAACAGAGTGGAAGCATTGGGCGTGGAACCAGCGCGAATGCGACCTTCGGGGCAAGTTCACCGTTCCGCAGATGGTCGATATCGCGCTGCGCCATGACGTCGTCTATGGCGAGGCGCTGGCGGTCATGGATTACATGCCTGCGGCAGCCCGCCGGCGCTATGGCGTTGGCACCGGCTCTAAGATGTGCCTGACGACGCCAACCGCGCTGGTGCAGGATACGTTGGAATTCGAAGGACTCTACCAAGGGGTCATTCACGACGAGAATAACCGGCCGATCGCCTATCGTCTGGCCGAGAAGGAAGACATGGTGCTGGTCAAGCGCGACTACCGCGCCCATGACGCTGCCGGGCGCCAGATGGTCGCCCATGTCTTCGATCCCATTGACAGCAAGGATGTTCGAGGAATCTCCCGGCTGGTCCCGGCCTTTCGCGATTATCTGCAATGGGAAATCCTCGTCGACGCGACGGTGCAGGCGCAAATCCTGCAGACTGTGTTTGCGCAGGCGCTGACCAGCGAGCGGTTTTCAGCTGAGGCCTTCGAAGCGCTCGAGGTGCTCGGTGAGGACGAAGGTGGCAAAAAGCTGAAGGACGAGTATCGCGACTATTTTCTAGCGACGCTCGAACAGGCGTCGGAAAGTGAAATCTCGGTTGGCAGCGATCCGAAGATCTCGCATCTGGCGCCAGGTGAGAAACTGGAATTGATGTCCACCGGCATTCCGGGGCCGCAATTTCTGCCTGTGTCGAACGAACTGCAGCGCGGTATGGCGCGGGCGATCGGCATTAGCGCGGCTTCCTACACGATGAACTATGAAGGCGCGACCTATTCCTCCACGCGCATGGAGGGGGCTTCGCTCCATCCGGTCGTCACGCGCCGCCGTGAGAGAATCGCCGCTCCGATCTGCCAGATTGCCTACGAGCATCTCGTCGACGAACTGATCGGGACCGGCAAACTGCCGTTCAAGGGCGGCTACGAGGCTTTCGCGGCTAACCGCGACAGGGTGCTTTGGACCACGTGGCAAGGGCCGGCCAAGGCGACAGCCGACGACCAGAAGAGCGCGAAGGCGGCGAGCGAGCGGTTGCTCAACGGCACTTCGACGCTCGACATGGAATGCGCGGAAATCGGAGCGGACGCCGAAGAAGTCTTCGAGCGGCGACTGTACTGGCACAAGCGCTACACGGAGAAAGGCATGCCGTCGCCCTTCGTTCGCAATCCGGGTGCGGGTGAGACGAAGGACGATCTCATCGCCGACGACAAGCCGGCCCGGAAGAAGGAAGACGCCTGATGGCAGCCGGCGACGTGGTCATCAACGGCGTCACCGTTGACATCAACGATCCGTGCGCGGTCGCGACCGAGCTGAAGAAGGTCGAGCTGATCGTTGCTACCGGCGGCGGCGTCGCCATGACGCGCTTCGGCTCCGACGAGACGCAGTGGACATCAGTCAATCTCGGCCGGCTGCGTACGGTGATCCAGCATTACGACGGTCTTTGCGCCGCGAAATCCGGCAAGCGCCTTCGCTATGCCAAGAGGATGCGGTTCGTCCGCTAGGTGAACACCATGACATCGCTGATCCATATCGCTGACCGGGTGCTCAACCGGCCGCTCCTGATTACGCAGGACAAGGCACAGGTCATCCTTTCCGTTCTTGCCGGCAGAATTGGCGTGAGTTCGCCAGAGGCAAGTCGCTTCGAGGGAACGTCTCTCGACACGGACGAGAATGGACGGGTCAGAGTAAAGCCATATCGCGTCGCGAACGGTGTCGGCATTATCACGATCACCGGTTCACTGGTCAATCGCGGCGCATGGGTCGGTGCGAGTTCGGGCCTTACTTCATATGAGGGCATTGTCCATCAGTTGAAGACAGCCGCTGCTGATGAAGCCGTGAGGTCTGTCATTCTCGACATCCATTCCCCCGGCGGCGAAGCGGTCGGAGCAATGGAGGTCGCGGCCGTGGTACGTGGCCTTGCCAGTCGCAAGCGCACCGTCGCTGTTGTCAACGGAATGGCGGCGTCGGCAGCATATGCGATCGCGTCCGGAGCCAGCGAAATCGTGACCATTGAGACGGGCGTTTCCGGCTCCATCGGTGTCGTTCTGCTGCATGCGGATTTCAGCCGGCAGTTGGACCGCGATGGCATCACTCCGACGTTGATCCATGCAGGCGCGCACAAGGTGGACGGCAACCCATTCGAGCCGCTCTCCGCAGATGTGCGAGAGGATCTGCAGGCGGAGGTCAACGCCTTTTACGACAGCTTCATCCAGTCGGTTGCGAAGGGGAGGGGCAATCGCCTTACTGCCGCTGCTGCCCGGAAGACGGAAGCGCGCATATTCATCGGCAAGGCTGCGGTCGATGCTGGTGTTGCCGATCGTGTCGGCACTTTCGAACAGGTCCTTGCTGACCTTTCCCGCGCCTCTTCAGGGCGCTCAACCTCGCAAAACAGGAGAACTTCCATGAGCGAGAACTGTGGCGCGCCCGCGGCCAATGAAGATGCGGGCATCCCGAAGAGTGAACATGAAACGGCGGTGAAGGCCGCCCGTACGGAGGGCGCCAAGACGGCGACCGATCGCCTGGTCGCCGCGCTCGGCGCGGAAGGCGTCAAGGGTGACGCCGGCCGCATGTCGGCAGCGCTCGACCTTGCGATGAAATCGCCCGGCATGTCGGGTGAGGATGTCGCCGCCTTCGTGTCGGCCAACGTTGCGGGCTCGGCCGTCGCCGATACCGCGGCCTCCTACGAGACGGAACGCCTCGCCGCCGCCGGGCAGGCGCAGCCCACCGCCGGCAAGAAGCCTGCGGACGTGAACGGGAAATCCGCCTGGGCGGAATTCCGCAAGAAGAAGAACCCGGCGGGCTGACCCGCCGGACCCCTAACCCATAAACGCAAACTCAGGAGGGTCCGATGACCGTCTTTACGGAAGGCCGTCATGCGGCCGAATTCCTGCTCAGCGAGGGGCAGGGCAATTTCTCGCGCGACAACATCACGGTCGCGTCCTCGCAGGACTTCAAGGCCGGCCAGGTGCTGGGCAAACGCGCCGTCGTTGGTGATGTTGTTGCCGCAGCCTCCGCGAAGGCTGGGAATACCGGCGACGCCACCATCGCGATGGGCAACCCTGCCGTCACCTCGAAGGTGAAGGACGGTCGTTACATTGGTATTGCCACCGACGCGACCCATGTCCGTTGGGAAGACCCGTCCGGCAAGGCGATCGGCAGTTCCACTCATGGCGCGGCCTTCGCCAAGGGTGGGATCAGCCTGACCATCACGGCCGGAAGCACGCCGAACGTTGCCGGCGACGAGTTCTACGTCGACGTGGCGGCCGATAGCGGTGACTTTGAATTCGGCGTGCACGACCCGTCCGCGACGGATGGCTTCGAGGTCGCCACCGCGATCGCGCTCTATCCTGCCAAGACCGAGGCTGATGGGACCGCGCAGATCAGCGCGATCACCCGGCTTGCCGAAGTGAATGGCAACATCCTCGGCTGGGATGCCGACATCACGGACAGCCAGAAGGCCGACGCGATCCAGGCGCTGGCCGACCGGGGTGTCATCGTCCGCTGACCCGACTTCATCAGGACGGCCAAGCGCCGTCCTTCCCTCCATTTGATCCAAGCATCCAGAGGAGTTTCCCATGCTGGACATCTTCAAATCCGATCCGTTCAGCGTCGTCTCGCTGACGGATGCCATCAACAACACCAGGTTCGTGCCGGGCCGGCTGTCGCAGCTCGGCATCTTCCTCGAATCGTCCGTTGCTGTGACGGTCGCAACCTTCGAGGAAAGGAACGGCATTCTCACCCTGGTTGCGCCGTCACCTCGCGGTGGCCCTGGCCAGACTGTCGACAAGGGCAAGCGCAATATGCGTGCCGTGCCGATTCCTCACTTCCAGATCGACGACGCGATCATGGCGGAAGAGGTGCAGGGTGTTCGCCCGTTCGGCGACGAAACCGGCCTTGAGACTGTCATGACCAAGGTCGATGAGCGGATGACCATGCATTCGCAGTCGATGGCGGCGACGCAGGAATATGCGCGCGTCGGCGCGTTCAAGGGCATCGTCACTTACGCGGATGGTACTTCGCTCAACATTTTCGACCTGTTTGGCGTCACGCAGGATGCCGAGGTGGATTTCGACCTCGACAATGCCAATCCGACGTCGGGAGCGCTGCGCAGGAAATGCGCACAGGTCGTACGGCAGGTTGCGAACACGCTGGATGGCGTTCCTTATGCTTACCTTCGGGCGGAGTGTTCCGACGATTTCTTCGACGATCTTCTGGCTCATCCGGAGGTTATCGAGAGCTATAAGGGCACTTCCATGGCCGAAGTTTTGCGTCAGGGATATGTCCTGCCGGACGGTTCGAAAATCTTCGGTGCCTTCGAGTTCGGCGGTATCGTTTGGGAAAACTATCGCGGCAAGATCGGTGGCACCAGCTTCATCGATGCCGGCAAGTGCCACATTGCCCCGATGGGTGTGCCCGGACTGTTCCGCACCGTCTACGGCCCGGCTGACTACGTCGACACCGTCAATACGCTCGGACGCCGCCTCTACATGCGGCAGCGTCTGATGCGCAATGAGAAGGGTGTCGAAATCGACGTGCAGATGAACAATCTCGAATACTGCACGCGGCCAAAGGCGCTCATCAAGGGCAAGCGCACCTGATCCATGCTTCGGGCGGCGCGGCCGCCCGAACGTTTACCCGGAGGCCGCCGTCATGCAGACCGCTCGCTATCATGCCTTACGTGATCGCACGCTGGCGGCGGTTGACAGAGATCGCGCTGAACCGGTGCGCCTGTCTTTCCTGAAAGATGGGGCGGTTGATCCCGATCGGCCGATGGGCGAGATCGAAGCCATTCTCGTTGTTGGAGGTGGCAAGGAGACGATGGTCTCCGGCGGTCGGGATCGCGACTGGCGCACGAAAATACAGGCCGGTCGGGGTGAACTCCATATAGACCGCGTGAAATATCCTGAAATCGTCGCGCGTTCAGGCGATCGAGTGAAGGCGCTCTCCCGTCCGGGTGAGCCGTGGTTCGAAGTGGTCGCTGTTGACGATCGTGTTCAGCCTCGCCTGGTACTGCAGTTGGGAGAGGCCTGATGCTTGCAAGGCTTGCTTCCCGGATCGTTGTCATAGAGGCCTTGAAGGGCAAGACCTTCGTTGCCGGCAATGTGCTCGACAGCCAGATCGATGCCATCGATATTGCTGCGGACGACAGTCTCAGAACGGATCAGCAGAAGCCGTTCGTTGCTGTCTATGTCGATGAAAGCCGGGTGGCCGATGTTTTTGACATCAGGGCGCTGCATCGGAGTGGAAACACCGATCTGACCATCGAGGCAGGCATTGCCGTTTCGATGATGGAGGCTGACCCGGAAACAGGCGCCCCTGCCATCGTAGGGATCGGTATCCCGTCGACCGACGCGGTGATGGAGTTCTATCTCGACTGCGTCGATCGGCAGATCGTCAATGCGCTAACCGATCCGAAGAATGAATGGGCAGAAATCTGGCGCGGCCTTTCGTCAGGTGTGACGAAGATCGTTCGCAAGCGTACTTCCGATGCCAGCGGGACGAGGATCGCTGCGCATCAGACAGTCATCTCGGCCGACCTTTTGGCGGACCCTGTCTATGGCGAACCGATTGCCACGACGTCTATTTGGGCAAAGTTGTTCGCAAAGATGGAGGCGGCCGAGCATCCCTATCTCGCCACCATGCAGGCGCTTGTCGGCTCGCCGTTCGGCGTCCTCGATCATGAAGCGCAGCGCCGCCGCTTCGGCATGACGCTCGACGAGGCGCGGGCGCTGCTGGATATAGCGGTTGAACCGGCCGAGGCGACCGAGCCGGACATCATGTCGGTGACGACCGTGCGGACGGAAGGGCCGGCATCGTGATCGATTTCGTCAGCCGCCTGGTCGAGCTTGAACGCAAGGTTGCCGAGCATGATCGGCGATCGCGCAACCGCAAGCGGACCGGCACGATCAGCGAGGTCGACATGGCAAAGGGCCTCGCCCGGGTCAAGATCGCGGACGGCGAACAGGGGCCGTACCTGTCGCCGTGGGTGCCGTGGAAGGAAATCGCCGCCGGCGGCATCAAGAGTCACATCCCGCCGACAGTCGGCCAGCAGGTTGATATCGTATCGGAGAGCGGCGACCTGACGGACGGAGTGATAGACTTCTCGACGCCGAGCAATGCCAATCCGCGCCCGCATGACGGCGCGGAGGCTGTCATCACGAAGGGCAGCGTCCGGTTGTTCATAGGCGACGACGAGGTGAAGATCGACGCGCCGTCGATCACCTATACCGTCGACAGCGGGAGCCTTGCCTGATGCCTCTGATCGTCCGGCTGGGCGACACGTCCAGTCATGGCGGCTCGGTCGTTTCGTCTGCCTCGAAATGGAAGTGCGAGGGAGCCCTGATCGCGCGCAAGGGCGACACGCTCGATTGTCCGCTGCATGGTCCCAACCCGATCGTCGAGGGATCGGCCAAGTGGAAGTGCGAGGGGGCGGATATCGCCAGGCACGGTGATGCCACAGCCTGCGGCGCTTCACTCATATCCGGTGCGTCCAAATGGGCATGCACTTAACCACCAACGGAGAGCGATCATGAAGGTCATCGTAAACGTGTCCGGCTTTTACGGCGGAACTTGGTTTGAAGCCGGCGAGATGCAGCAGGATATGAAAGACGCGGTAGCAAAGCAGTTCCTGCCGCCGCATGGCGACCAGCTTGCCTTGCCGAAGGTCGAGGCTCCTGCCGAGAAGCCGGCAGCGCGTCGGGGCCGCTAACCAATGCCAACCATGGGGGCGGGCACCGGCTTCAATCGCGAAAACGGCGCCCTGCTTTCCGGTTTCGATCACGTCCGGCAATCGATCGGCGTGATCCTGACGACGCCGATCGGGTCGCGCGTCATGCGCCGCGAGTTCGGATCGGAGCTTTTCGACCTGATCGACAGGCCGATGACGGATCAGGTCATCCTCGCCATCTACTCGGCAACCGTCATGGCGATCGCGCGGTGGGAGCCTCGTTATGCCGTAACTGCCTGCGCTATCACTGACGCGAGTGCGGAGGGCGGGATCAGCCTTCAGCTTTCCGGCGTCTATTACCCGCGCGGGCATCTTGGCGATTTCACACCGGATGGCGGCGACGCCACGATGATCGTTCCGCTTACGAGGCAGTCATGAGCCGCTTTATCGCACCGGACTTGTCCGACCTTGGCGACGTGCCGCAGGTCGTTCCGGTCGATTTCGAGACGATCAAGGCTGGCCGCGACGGTTACCTTGTCGCAGCGCTGGCGCGGTTCGGAATCGACTATGACCTGACGAAGCTGGAAACCGATCCTCTCGTCATCGCCTATAGCGAGGGCGGCGGCTACCAGGAGACGTTGTTCCGACAGCGGGTCAACGAGGCTATCCGGGGCCTGTCATTGGCGACCGCCATTGGCGGCGACCTTGATCATATCGGCGCGACCTACGCCGGCATCGCCCGGCTGATCTATCCGAACGACGAGGATGATCAGCCGGCAAACTCGCAATGGGATGCTGGGCGCGGCAAGTGGGTGGAGACGGACGCTATCTTCCGGTCGCGTATCGTGCTGGCCTTCGAGGCTTTCAGCACCGCCGGCCCGCAGGGCGCCTATGTTTTCCATGCGCTGGAATTGGACGGAACCCGCGATATCGCCGACGCTGTGGTCTATTCCGAGGAAGACGCCGCGACTTATACGAGCACGGCCCTCTTTGAAGATGCCCACTCGATGGGCCTGATCGGATCCGCTTTTGCGGATCGCGATACCGGCGACCCGGTTCTCGCTCCTGAAATCCTGATCGTGGTGCTTCCGACACTTTCCTACGGCGCAGCCGATGCGGCGTTGCTCAAGCGGGTGTTCACAGCCTGCACGGCCGAGGACGTGCGGCCGATCGGCGATAATGTTCGCGTCCAGGCAGCGACCGTCACGGCCTACGATATCGCAGTCACACTTTATTATGCGCCGGGTGCCGACGCAGCGGCACTGGCGGCCGAGGCGAAGAAGCGGCTTGAAGCCTACGCAGCCGACCGACGCCGGATCGGCCTTGATGTGCAGCGCGAGGTTATCGGCGGGCGTGCCGCCGTCGACAACAACGTCACAGTCGACGTGACTTCGCCTGCGGCCGACATCGAGCCGGGTCCGACTGGTGTCGGGCAGGTCGGCACGGTGACGGTAACGACGGTGCAGACGCAGGGATCATGGTCGTGACGCCGGCTGAAGCTGTCGCCGCCGTTGAGCCGATCGCGCGAGCGATCCTGCCGAAATCAGCGTCCGCGACCGAAAGGGCGGTGCTGTCGGCTGAACTGGCCCGTATCGCCATGGTCGATCCGACCGTGATCGTGACGATCTGGAACCCGGCGTCTTGCCCGGTCGCTTTGCTGCCCTGGCTCGCGATGGGCGTCTCTGTTGACGTGTGGTCGAACGATTGGACGGAAGCGACGAAGCGCGCGGTGATCGCAGCCTCGCCGATGGTTCATCGCCTGAAAGGGACGCTCGGCGCGGTACGTCGGGCGCTGGCTGCCTTCGACCTTGAAACCCGCGTGGTTGAGTGGTGGGAGGATGGCTCGCGGCGCGGAACGTTCCGGGTTGAGATTGTTTATCGAAACGGCGGCCCTGTATTCGACCTTCCGACGCAAGGCTATGCAATTCTGTCTGTCGACGGGGCCAAGCCGAAATCCCGCGTATTCACGACACGCGCGGTTCTTCGTGCCCATGGCTCCCTCTACATTGGCGCTCTGCCCCGAACCGCGCTTTCGGCTACCGCTCATCCATTCGCGTTCGACGTGCCGGTATTGCGCGCGACAAATTATGTCGGCGTCACCGCTGCGACGATCATGTCTGCAACCGCCCATTCGAAGGCTGCATAACCATGGCACAGACCTCTTTCGCCCTGATGACGACACTCGGCCGTTCGAAGGAGGCGGCGGCACTGGCCAACGCCACGACCATCGAGATCACGCATATCGCTATTGGCGACGGATCGACCGTGCCTAGCGGCGGCGAGACGGCGCTCTACAACGAGGTCGTCCGCAAGACGATCAGCGGTCAC
>ERZ778018.2363-NODE-2363-length-12253-cov-4.442532_pt1 | contig 12253 bp, 11 predicted proteins | sample MGYA00375748_ERZ778018 | MGnify/ENA primary metagenome ERZ778018 (study PRJEB29350, sample SAMN05509839) | bioreactor metagenome | biome: bioreactor; material: wastewater | place: South Africa: University of Cape Town | collected 2014-04-22 ... | reverse complement strand
GCATGCCGATGATGCTGGCCTGGTTTCTGGCTCGGCGACCACTTCCTCCACGGTTTCTTGACGTGGTGGTTGCGCTCATTCTGGTGGCGGTGCCCACCGCCTTGATTGTGATGCAGCCCGATCTGGGTACCGCCATCCTGGTTATGACGGCCGGGCTATTCGTACTGTTTTTTGCCGGGTTGTCCTGGTGGTATGTGCTGGGTTTTGTTCTGGCGATATCCGCTGCGGCACCATTAATGTGGTTTTACGTGATGCACGATTACCAAAAGGAACGTGTGCTGACGTTGTTCAACCCGATGGCCGATCCACTTGGGGCGGGGTATCACACCATCCAATCGATGATTGCGATTGGATCGGGCGGCATCTGGGGCATGGGCTGGTTGCAAGGCACTCAATCGCATTTGAATTTTCTGCCCGAGGGCACCACTGATTTCATCCTGGCTGTTTATGCGGAAGAGTTCGGTCTGATGGGGTTTATTTTGCTTTTCAGCCTGTATCTGGCTGTCATCTGGCGTGGTTTTTAGGTGGCCGCCTATGCGGAATCCACCGCCGGTCGAATGCTGGCCGCAGCCATTTCCATGACCTTTCTGGTTTATGTTTTTGTCAATGCGGGTATGGTGATTGGCATTTTGCCAGTGGTTGGGGTGCCGCTCCCTTTGATGAGTTACGGCGGCACAGCACTCGTGACCATCATGGTCGCCTTGGGTATGCTGATGAGTATTCGAACGCAACGGAGTTTTTTGGGGCATGAACGATGAGTAAGCGCGCATTGAAAAATTCTGAGATGAAATATTCACTTCGAGGCAAAAAGTGGCTGAGCATGCTTCTGTCGTCCATTACCTTGGGCTTGAGTGCTGTTTGCCTACCTGCTTATGCCGATGATCAAGGTGCGGAGCCGCCGGGGAATTATGCGGCGCGCCCCGATGTGCGTGAATTCGCCCATGAAGCCGCGCAAAAAACGGGTCTGCCCCAAGCGGAAATCCAGCAGTGGCTGGATGCGGCGAAATATCAGCAAAGTATCGTTGATGCGATGAATCGTCCTGCCGAATCTAAAACTTGGGCTCAGTATCGGCCGATTTTCATTACGCCCAAGCGGATAACTACCGGGGTGGCCTTCTGGAACGAGCACGCCGCGGAACTGGAGGCGATCAGCAAAAAATACCGTGTATCTCCCGCCATCATTGTGGCGATTGTGGGTGTTGAGACCTTCTACGGCCAGCGTATGGGTACCTACCGCGTCATCGATGCATTGGCGACGCTCGGCTTCGATTATCCCAAGCGCGGCGCTTTCTTCCGTGGACAGCTTGCCGACTTTTTCACACTGGCGGCCAAAGAAGGCATCGATCTGAATACCGCACTTGGAAGTTACGCCGGTGCGATGGGTATGCCCCAGTTCATTCCGTCGAGTTATCTCGATCTGGCAGTCGATGGCGATGGCGATGGCCGCTGCGATTTGTGGCACAGCGACGCGGATGTGTTTGCAAGTGTAGCCCATTATTTCTCCGAGCACGGTTGGGCGCCGGGTGGGCCGGTCGGCTTCCGCATTGACGTCAACAAGCAGCAGGCCGCCGCGGTTGCGGACATGCTCAATACCGGACGTGATCTCAAACCAAAAATCACGATTGGCGAGTTGCGCTCAATCGGTGTCGCCTTGCCGGAAGATCTGTATTTGCCCAAGGATGAAAAGGTCATGCTCTTCACGCTGACCGGACCCGATAAAGTGGAGTACTGGGTTGGCCTGGATAATTTTTATGTGATTACCCGCTATAACCACAGCACCTTGTATGCGATGGCCGTCTGGCAGTTGAGTCAGGCGGTGCAGGCCGCTCGGGATGAATTGGCAGCAGCAGGTTCTGATCCGGTCGAGGCTGCCCAAACGAAGGCTCCGACTCCGTGAATCACATTCGCTTGAATGTGCACGGCTTGTGGCCGGTTGTCGTTTTGCTGGCAACCGCGTTGTTGTCCGGCTGTTCATCGGTAAATCGAGTCAATCCCGGTGAGGCGGCAACAACCAACGCAGTGCCACGTTTTGAGCCGCAGCCATCTCGCCTTAATCCCTCGTCTTATAGCGTGCTTGGGCGCACTTATCATGTGCTGGGCAGCAATGACGGATACGATGCCCAAGGCGTGGCTTCATGGTATGGGCCGAATTTCCAGAGCAAGCCCACATCCAGTGGCGAACGCTATAACATGTATGCAATGACCGCCGCGCATAAAACCTTGCGCATTCCTTCCTACGTCTTGGTGACGAATATGGAAAATGGCAAACAGGTGGTTGTGCGGGTGAACGATCGTGGTCCTTTCGTGTCGAATCGCATCATCGATTTATCGTATGCGGCGGCTAAGAAAATCGGCATGATCGGCCGGGGAACGGCCATGGTGGATGTTCGATCCATCACGCCGGATTCGCCGATACCCACGTCGCAAAGTATCGTGTCCGGCGCGCCGACGCTTCCGGCGGCTCCTGTTGCCAGTGCGCCAGCCATTTCGGCGGCTGCTAGCCTGCCGCACGCCGTCTGGGGGCAGGATGTATTCATTCAGGTCGGTGCTTTCGGCGAAATGGGTCATGTAATCAGCGTGCAGCAACGCCTGGCGCAGGCTGGAATCACGGCCGTGTCGGTTACGCCTTTCGGGGCATTGAATCGCGTCCGCGTTGGTCCGGTCGCATCGCTTGCGGACTATGACCGCCTCATGGATCAATTAAGAACAATCGGTTTTGATAATGCGCAAATGGTAGTGGAACAATGAGAGAGAACAAACGTACTGACATGAATAATCAAGATACACGCCCCGCGCCTCGCGCTCGTTTAATACCGCGCTTGTTGGCCGCTACCTTGGCCTTTGCTGCGAGTGCATTTCTTTACGTGCCTGCACAGGCAGAAACCACGGCCGTTTCACCTCAAAACAATCAGCCCGCATCCCTACCAACACCGGTGCCTCAGGTTGCCATGCCGGTTCCGGGCGCCCGTGTTTTATCTGCTCGATCCTATGTGTTGCTCGATGCGAATACAGGGCAGATCATCGTCCAGAAAAATGCCGATGAACCGGTGCCTCCGGCAAGTATCACTAAGCTGATGACCTCGTACCTTGTGTTCAGCGCACTCAAGTCGGGCAATATTCACATGGATGATATGGTCACCATCAGTAAGAAAGCCTGGGAAATGCAAGGCTCCAAGATGTTTATTGAAGTGGGCAAGCAAGTCAGCGTGAAGAATTTGCTCATGGGTATGATTGTTCAATCGGGCAACGATGCCGCGACGGCTTTGGCCGAATACGTCGGCGGCAACGAACAGAGTTTCGTGTCGTTGATGAATGCAACCGCCAAGAAGCTTGGCATGACAAAAACCCACTACGAAGATCCGACTGGTTGGCCGGCAGATGGTCATGTGATGTCGGCGCGTGATATCAGCACGTTGTTTAATGCCTTGGTTAAACATTTCCCTAATTACTACCACGAATTTTTCCGTCAAAAGGAATTTACCTGGAACGGTATCAAGCAATACAACCGTGAAAAACTGCTGTTCCGCGATAATTGGGTCGATGGTGGCAAAACCGGACACACCGAAGAGGCAGGCTTTTGCCTGGCTACCTCCGGCCAGCAGAATGGGATGCGTTTAATTGCCGTAGTGCTGGGCACGGAGAGTGATGACGCGCGTAACAACGAGGCTGAAGCGCTGCTGAATTACGGCTTCCGTTTCTATGAAAATGTACCTGTTCGTCAGGCCAAGCAAGTGTTGGCTACGCCCGATGTTTTCAAGGGTGATGCCGACCAAGTTCCTGTCGGTTTGGACAAGGATCTGGTGGTTTTGGTAACCAAGGATCAGGCTAAGAATCTTTCAGTATCCATGACGATTAACCCCAAGCTCATAGCGCCTTTGGCCGTAGATCAACCCGTAGGCAAACTGGAGGTTAAATCCGGTGACAAGCTCATCGCTGAACGTAATGTTGTTGCGTTGAATGCGGTTCCTGAAGGAGGTTTCTTCAAGCGCATGGTTGATACGGCCCGCCTCTGGTTCAAATAATGCAGGCTGTTTACTTCAACGGGCGTTGGATTGCGCCCGAGGAAGCGAACATATCCGCGTTTGATCGTGGATTTCTTTTCGGCGACGGTGTTTACGAAGTCATACCGGCATTCAACCGACGTTTGTTCGGCGCCGGAGCGCATCTCGACCGATTGACGCGAAGCCTTGAGCAGATCGACATTCAGGACCCTCTGACGCGCGCACAGTGGATGGACGTCTTGGTTCGCCTGGTATCCGAGTGCGGTGCTGACGATGTGTCGATTTATATTCAGGTGACGCGTGGTGCAACAGCCAAGCGTGATCATGCCTATCCCAACCCGCCCGTGCCGCCCACGGTTCTGGCCAGCGCGAGTGCTATCGTGCCCCTGAGTGCGGAGATTCTCACAGAGGGTGCAAAGGCAATCACCGTGCCCGACCTTCGTTGGGGCCGGTGCGATATCAAGAGCGTGAATTTGTTACCGAATATCATGGCGCGACAACAAGCGGTCGCCGCCGGTGCGGTAGAGGCGATCATGGTGCGTGAAGGGATTGCGCTTGAGGGCGCCGCCTCGAATCTGTTCGCCGTAATTGACGATGATTTGCTGACGGCACCCCTCGGACCACACATTCTCGGTGGCGTCACACGCAACCGTCTGGTTGATATGGTAAAGGATCAAGGCCAGATTCCTTTGCTCGAAGTACCCATTCCCTTTGATCGCCTATTCGACGCGACCGAGGTGTTTATGACCAGCTCGACGCGCGATCTGTTACCAATCACCCGTATCAACGCGCATCCGGTCGGCACGGGAAAAGTCGGCCCAATCTGGACGAAACTGTCGAAAGCTTTCACAAAACTCAAACAACAACGAGAGACCTGATGGACGAATTTCTTACCGATAAAGAGCTGGAAAACCAAAAGCATAACGAGGAAATCAAAGCCGAAGAAGCGGCGCTTGAGCGGGAAACCCTGCTCGAATTTCCCTGTCAGTTCCCCATCAAGATCATGGGGCCGGCAACGGATGACTTTGAAGCGCAAATTCGCGCATTGGTTGCGGCTCAACTGGGGGAATTGCCGGCTTCAGTCTGGAAAATCCGGCCCAGCGCCAAGGGTAATTTCGTGGGCATGACGCTCACGTTCACCGCCACGTCAAAGGCTCAGATCGACGCACTTTATCGGGCGATTACGGCTCATCCCGACGTTAAGATGTGTTTGTAAGTCCAGCAGGTTCCTTGGCTCGTTCAGCCTAGACCAAGTTCGATTCATGTCCTTGATTGACTACGGTATCGATTGCGATTACGCCGAACTGCTTGAAAGAATGCAGTCGTTTACTCAATCACGTCAACCACATACCGAGGATGAATTCTGGGTACTGAGTCACCGCCCGGTCTTCACACAGGGTTTGAATGGACAGCCCCGGCACGTACTTGATCCCGGTAATATACCGGTCGTACAAACTGATCGAGGCGGGCAGGTAACCTATCATGGTCCGGGGCAATTGGTGGTTTATACCCTGATCGATCTCAAGCGCGCCGGAGTTGGTGTGCGTGAATGGGTCACGGTGCTTGAGCAAGTCGTCATTGACTACCTCGCGACATTCGAGGTTCATGCTGAGCGGCTTTCAGGAGCGCCCGGCGTTTATGTGAATGGTGCTAAAATTACCGCGCTCGGGCTCAAGGTTCGCCAAGGGCGTTGCTACCATGGCCTGTCGTTAAATCTGGACGTTGATCTGGCACCCTTCACGCGAATCAACCCCTGCGGCATGGCGAATTTGCCGGTGACTGACCTGCGTCGTTGCGCGAATATCGAAACCGATGAATTGCCTGATTACCGTCAAGCAGGCCGCTCAATTGTGTTAGGTTTACAAAAAATACTACTGGAGCAGTCCCCAATGGCGTAAGTCAGTCCGGGTTCCAGCCATCTGATCAGGTTTGAAAACCCATGTCCGAACAATCTCAATCCGAACGCGCCACAATTCAGCTTAGCGCCGAAAAGCCGCTCACCTATTCGCCCCCGACACCGGAAATGCGTTCCGCCCAGAAAGTGTCGCGCATTCCGGTCAAGATCGAACCCACGACGGAGATGCCACGCAAACCCGCATGGATCCGTGCCAAGTCGCAGGGCGGGGCAGAAGTTCAGCGGTTAAAAAAAGTCCTGCGTGACCAAGGGTTGCATACGGTTTGTGAAGAGGCCAATTGCCCGAACTTGGGTGAGTGTTTTGCGGGCGGAACGGCTACATTCATGATTTTGGGTGATATCTGCACCCGTCGTTGCCCGTTTTGCGATGTGGCACATGGCAAGCCACGTCCCTTGGATGCCGAAGAACCGGCTCGTCTGGCTGAATCAGTTGCCGCAATGGGGTTGTCTTACGTCGTCATTACTTCGGTCGATCGGGATGATCTGCGTGATGGCGGAGCAGGGCACTTCGCGGCCGTCATACGTGCGCTGCGTTCCCGCTGTCCGAATCTCACCATCGAAATTCTTACCCCGGATTTCCGTGGCCGAGAAGCGATTGCACTTGATATTTTGGCTGCAGACCCGCCGGATGTGTTCAACCATAACCTTGAAACCGTACCTGGGTTGTATCGTGCAGCACGGCCGGGTGCGGATTACATCGGTTCGCTCAACCTGCTTTCGGCCATGAAAGAACGTTGCCCCGATGTACCGACCAAATCCGGCCTGATGCTGGGCTTGGGGGAAACCGACGACCAACTGCGGGCAGTCTTACGCGACATGCGCGCCCGTAACATTGACATGTTGACCTTAGGGCAATACCTTCAGCCCTCACGCAATCATCTGCCGGTTGACCGTTTTGTCACACCTGAACAATTTGCCGCGTTGGGGCACGAAGCCGAAGCCATGGGTTTCACTCATGTGGCCAGCGGCCCGATGGTTCGATCGTCATACCATGCCGATCAAGGGGGTTTGGTTACCTTGGCTCAGGTGAGCGCATGACCCAACATTCCGCCCTGAGTCCCGCTATGGGTTCCGCGCTGGCTGATGTGCCCGAGTTCCTGTCTGCCTTTGAACGTGCAATTCAGTTGCAGGCCAAGGCGGCGGCGGTCGGGTTCGATTGGCCGCAGATAAGTGATATTCGCCGAAAAATTCATGAAGAACTCTTGGAACTCGAACAAGGGCTGGATCATCAGGATGCAGCCAATATCTTCGAAGAACTGGGTGATGTGTTGTTTGCACTGACCAATCTGGCACGGCGTTTAGAAATTGATCCGGCGGCAGCACTTGAAGCGACCAATCAAAAATTTATTAGGCGGTTCCAGCACATGGAACATGCGGCACGAGGCGAGGGCAGCGACCTTGCTTCAGAACCGCTGACCCAACAAGTGATTCGTTATCGGCAGGCTTGGGAGGCGGACCAATGTAGTTGAAACGTTCCGATCGATGGCGGTCATCTTCAACACGTTGTCATTTAGCTCATTCAAATTGAATTAGAAATCCAATCAACAAGCCAATTCAGGTAAATCATGTTTCATTTTTTCGCTAAAAACACACCCGCCAATGCCCGGCAAGATGTGCTTTCCGGCTTGACCGTTGCGCTCGCTTTGGTGCCGGAGGCACTTGCCTTTGCGCTTATTGCTCATGTAAACCCGCTAATGGGGCTTTATGCCGCCTTCATCATGGCATTGGCATCGGCGATATTTGGTGGGCGCCCAGGGATGATTTCCGGCGCGACCGGCGCAACCGCTGTGGTGATTGTGGGGTTGGTCGTGACCCATGGTGTGCAGTATCTGTTGGCCGCCTTGATTTTGATGGGCGTAATTCAAATTCTGGTCGGTGCGTTCAGACTGGGTAAATACATTCGTATTGTGCCGTATCCCGTGTTTCTTGGTTTCGTCAATGGCTTGGCGATTGTCATTTTCCTTGCCCAGTTGCCACATTTCAAAGAAAAGGGCGCCGATGGCCAGATGCACTGGATTGTGGGGCAGCCGTTGTGGATCATGCTCGGGTTGGTTGCGCTCACGATGGTGATTACGCATTTTTTCCCGAAAATCACCCGCGCATTTCCCGCCGCGCTGTTGGCCATTATCGTCACTACACTCATTACAATCGGCTTAGGGCAGTTGTCCCCGATTTTCGATACCAAAACGGTGGGTGATCTGTCGTCAATTGCAGGTAGTCTGCCGAGCTTTCATATTCCCGATTTCCCGCTCACATGGGATGCGTTTATCATCGTGCTCCCGTTTTCGTTGGTCTTGGCCGGTGTGGGTTTGATTGAATCACTGCTCACGTTGCAATTGGTCGATGATCTGACCGAAACACGCGGCCAACCAAATCGTGAATGCGTGGCGCAAGGCATTGGTAACATGACCTGCGGTTTTTTCGGCGGCATGGGCGGTTGTGCCATGGTCGGTCAAACCATGATCAACGTCGAATCCGGCGGGCGAGGGCGCCTGTCTGGTATTGCGGCGGGTTCGTTTCTCATCTTGTTTATATTGTTTCTTTCGCCTCTTATCGAGCAGATTCCTATCGCTACTCTGGTCGGAATTATGTTCATGGTGGTGATCGGTACCTTTGAGTGGGGCTCTATCAACCTTTTTGGCAAGGTGCCGAAAAAAGATATTTTTGTGGGTTTGCTGGTTGCGGCTGTAACTGTATTTACCGACTTGGCCATTGCCGTGATCACCGGCGTGATTGTTTCTGCGTTAATGTTTGCCTGGGAACACGCGGGTGACTTGAAAATCGACTCAAGCATTAATGAAGACGGCGTGAAGGTGTACCGGATTAAAGGCCCGTTATTTTTCGCTTCTACGGCCAAGTTTTCCGAGTCCTTTGATTTTCGTTCCGACCCGGAAGAGGTCTATCTTGATTTCGCGGAATCTAAAGTGGTGGATCACTCTGCATTAGAGGCCATCGATAGCCTGGCCGAGAAATATCGCAGTGTGAATAAAACCCTGCATTTGCGTCACTTATCGCCCGAGTGTCGTGGCTTACTGAAAAAAGCGGGTGACTTGGTAGAGGTCAACATCAAAGAAGATCCGGTTTACCACGTGGCCGATGAACTGCGCCGGTAGATTCGCCTGATTCATTGGTAGGGTGCCTATCAGCTGGTTTGCTCGCAGTACCAGCAAATTTTGTTACGTCCACTGTCTTTTGCCGCATAAAGTGCTTTATCTGCATGTTCGAGTAGTTCGGTTATCTTGGCATCCTTGTGGCAAGCAGAGGTGGCACCAATGCTCACAGTGATGGTAACGCTGACTCCGGCGCCAAGATCGAATGGCGTCTGCCGAACGACCTGCAGGATACGTTGCCCTATTTGTTCGGCTGTTTCTTTGCTGGTTTCATCCAGAATCAACAAAAATTCTTCCCCGCCTAAACGCCCCAAGTAGTCGATTTCCCGAATTTGCTGCTGAACCCGAGCGATGAACTCCTTGAGCAGAATATCTCCTGGAACATGGCCATATTGGTCGTTTACGTTTTTGAAGAAGTCCAAATCAAGAATGAACACCACGAGCGAGTGATTCAGTCGGATGAAGCGTTTGTACGCGTGATCCAGTTGTTGGAGAATCTGGCGGCGATTAGCTATGCCGGTTAATTCATCAGTGGTGGCAAGCCGCTCCAGTTCGCGCTCGAGTTGCATTCGCTCGGTAATGTCGCGCCAGATGCCCTCGACGCCCGCATATTTGCCTTCTTCGTCCAGAATGACCGTGCTGCTGATGGATATATCGATGATGCGGCCATCCTTGCGCCGCATTTGACCCGGGAAGTCGCGAACAAAACCATGTTCCAGAATTGCCTTTTTAAGATTTTCTCGATCCTGCGGGTTGGGATAAAAATTGGAGGCTGGCCGTCCGATGATTTCACTTGCCGTGTAGCCAAGTATTTCTTTGACCGCAGGGCAGACAAAACGGGTTATGCCTTCTGCATCCGTGCGATAAAAAACATCCTGCATGGTGTTCATCATGCGGTGGAACTGCTCGTCCGATTCGCGAAGCCGCTGTTCAATAACGGAACGTTCGGTCATGTCCATGAAGGCCGCAAGCAGGCCCGGTTGACCATCAATCATGTACGTCGTACTCATCATTCCAATGATTCGTAATTCACGCGTACAGGTGTAGATTCGATATTCGGTGGGCGGGTTGGTGAACTGGGTTCGTTCTGCCCGGCGAATCCGAGCCATGACCCGTTGATAGTCTAGAGGATGAAGAAAATCTTCAACGCTGTGGCCTAGCACCTGTTCCGGGGCGTCTGCCTGTAAAAGAGAGAGGGCGGCAGGATTGGCATAGATGATCTGTTCTTTGAGCAGAATGAGAACGCTGACCGGTAATCGGTCCAGGGTGTCCGGTGGTGCCTGAAAAGGTGCGGATTTCGGCATAAGGTTGATCTCATGGATACCCTGAATGACTAGACCAATTCGGGTAGACGGAAGCCGGAACAACGAAACGTTCTTTAGTAAGGTTATCTATTGTGCCCTTGACTTTGATTTGGCGCCACTGATCTGTGGATTGTGGGTAAGATAGCCTCACCCCAGCTTTTCTTGATACGGATTCGTCAATGAACTTGTTTGTCTCCTCAACGCCGCAGGATGCCCCTGACTTAATGACGCAGGTCAAACGAGGTGGATTTGTCAGCACGGTCTGGTTGCTGGTAGCCGCACTGACCGTTTTGTTGTTCCCCTCGCTTGATGCGGACGGGTTTTATGCCATTTGGCCTGCAAATGCATTTGCCTTGGGTTTTGTACTGATGTGGGGCTATGGCCTGCTTGTCCCGTTGGCGTTGACTGTTGCCATCTGGAACCTGTTCATTGTCGGATTGACATTGGTGCAGGCATTGGTCGGCGCCATCGCACTTGTATTGAGTCTGGCGCTTTTGCTGATGTTCCGACGCTACATGCTGGCGACGATCACTAGCCCGTACGGTCGACGTTTATTGGGCATTCCCTCGGCTTCCCTCGTGATGGCCAGTTTGATTACTGCCTTGGGTATCTGGCAAAACCCAGCATGGGTTGATGATTACCAGACTGTTGGCCTGTTCTGGTTTTCACAATCCATTGCCTTTCTGGCACTGACCCCGCTGGTGATGAGTTGCCTGCATGAAAGTTGCGGGCGTGCATTTAAGGAATTGAAGACCTTTTTCAGTATGCGTTCGCTCACGAGCACGTGGTTGGTGTTTGCCGTGGTGTCGATGTTGGTCATGGCCGCACTTCGGAATTGGGGCAATCTGGAGTTCAATGCAGTCAGCCTGATTGGTCTAGTCGTTCTTACGCTTGCGGCACATGCCTTACCGATCCGGATTGCCCGTTTTTCAATCGCTCTCTATATTCTGGTCTGGACTTGGTTCAATGCGCACCTCAATTTATTGAATGGATACAATGCCTCTGAATTGTTGGGCGATCAGGCGCTGATTTTCATTGCAGCATTACTGGCGGTGATATCCACTGAGATCGTTCAAGCGTACCGGCTGTCGGAGCAATCGCTGGCCCGGCAGTTATTGATTGATCAATTGACCGGTCTGCAAAACGATATGGGTTTGTCTCAACGGCTTCAAGCCTGGCCCAAAGATAGAACAGGTGCAATGCAACCGATGATTGTCATCGGTGTGCATATCCCCGAGCTTGAGCAGATTGACGCCTTGATGGGGCATGAAGAAAGTAATCAGGTCGAGTTGCGTCTGAGCCAGATTTTGAGCAAGGAAAGGCTCTCAGATTACGCTTCTCGTGTTCGTCCGGGCGTATTCATTCTGTGTCTGACATCTGCGGTTATGGGTATGCGCGGCGCGGATGTGGCTCAGAAGCTCAAGGATCGCATCGAGTTTGAATGGAAAAAAATGGGCGCGGGCGCCCGCTATCTGCGCGCTGGTTTTACGGTGTTCAATCTGGCTCAAACGCGCGATTTGGGTTTGCTGACGTCTGCGGTGCTTGCGGGGTGCCAATTGTCTCTGGCTGATCGGAATCAGTTGGTGCATGTTGAAGACAATCTGGACAGCCTGCTCAGTCATCGAGTGCAGGAATTGACCTGGGTGCAGCGCATGCGAGCCGCACTGGTCGGCGATACGCAGGCGGGACAGTTCATCCTGTTTGCTCAAACCATTCGCGATACTCGCCATCCGGATGTCAAGGCCTTCGAAGTGTTGTTGCGCTGGCAAGACGCGGATGAAAATGTGCTGTCACCCTCTGAGTTCCTGCCGATTGCGGAGCGTTATGGACTGATGACCGCGATCGATCTGTGGGTCATGCGATCTTCGTTGGAGCAACTGGCCCAGTCCCCATGGCGGGCCGAAATCAGCAAGGTGTCGATCA